>Ga0256829_1000143_pt1 | contig 93163 bp, 104 predicted proteins | sample 131447metaG_FD_185979 | JGI IMG/M metagenome (GOLD analysis project Ga0256829, IMG submission 185979) | Hydrothermal vent microbial communities from Lau Basin, Pacific Ocean - 131-447 | ecosystem: Environmental > Aquatic > Marine > Hydrothermal vents | place: Pacific Ocean: Lau Basin... | reverse complement strand
TCCTGTGCTCTCTAGGTACAAAAGAGGTAATAAATTTAAGCGTGAGTTCATGCGTACATGGCCAACAATGTTAGTACCAGATACTGATGCTACTGGACTCCCCACTGGTTCTGATGTGGAAGTAATGAGCATATTCGTATTCTGGAATGGTAGCAATGGAAAAGGCTCTGCTGTAGAGACAGATCAAGCAAAAAAAATATATAAACTTATAGGTGTAAGTGTAGATAAAATAAATGCGAAAAGTGAAAATGGTGGTCTAAAAGGAGTTAGTCAGCTATGGTACAAAATAGTACCATGGAAGACACATCAAGATGCGTCAATAGCAGAAATAACTACGGTAGTAAATAGATACTCAACTACAAAAAAAAGAATATTCACATTCAAAGATACAGATATAGATCTGTACAGAAATATAGAATCAAAAGATCAGATAGCAATACTGAAGAATAAACTCAACACAACAAATGTAGAAAAGATAGACTATGATATGAAGTATAACGATCAGTGGCTGGCATTACTAGATGTCGATGAAGAGATCTATGATATAAATATAAATGCAAATGGTCGTGGTGCAATAATGAATAGTGATGGTACACTAAAGGACAAAAATAAATATGGACAATGGTACTCGTTTACGATAGACTACTCACTCAAATCAAACTATAATGTGTCAATTGCAATAGAGACTAGAACTAATAATCAAAAAGCAGTTACAATTACAGAAGATGATGGATATGGAGGTACAACTAGAGTAAACTACGAGTATGCACTAACTAAACAAAAAAATGAAGTGTACTCTCTAGTGTCAAATGATATAATAGACTCAAAAAAATTCGTACAATCAAGAGAATATGGTGATGATGAGATGAGCGATTCATATACAATAGTAAATCAATATGTGAGAAAATCATATCTAGATAGCCTACCTGCAGTGATAAGTCAAGCAACTAAGATAAACCATAATGGAGTTAAATTTTCTGATGAAGTAGGGAAAATGATTGGTACTGACTACGAAAAAACTCCAGTAGCTCCATGGAAACAGGTGTTAGGAATATTGTTGTTATTCATAGCTATAATAGCAACTGTACTATCAGATGGAGCTACTTCTCCTGAAGTTGCAGCAGCATATGCATATCTCGCTCTAGCTGTAAGCATATCTCTCGGAGTTTTAACATATAATGAAGCAGAATATGGTAATCCAAATGCAGCAGCAATGTATGGAGACATGCTAACAATTGTAGGGTATGTAGGTGCATTCCTAGGACTAAATGAAATCCTAAACAATTTAGTAGATAAAGGTGTAGATGCTATACTAGAAAAATATGCAGAAATGAGTACGCTAGAGCTAGTATCTACTACTATCAACTATTCATCGAAAATCTATGACTATGTAGCTAAACAACAAATGCAAAGCAATAATAAAAAAGTAAGTGAGATGCAAGAAAAGGTTAATCAACAAAAGCTCATGATGGATAAGATGCCAACTGCAATGAAATATGCAGTTACAAAATGGAATTTCGAATCATATAATTTCCTAGAAATAAATGAGAAGATGGACCAAGTACCATACAACATGACACAAGGTCTCATAGATGGAGCAACACACAAGTATTTCTAGCCATACTCCAGAACCAGGGATAAAGTAAAAATATGATATAATGGCTGCAATAAAATTAGCATAGAAAAGGAAAAAGATATGGAAAGCATAGATGATACGAACACAGGAACTAGTGATTTGATTAATAATATGAAAATGAGAGGATATAGTGATAAAGATATATCTGATTATTTTATTGCACAAAACGATAGACATGGTGAGTATAAAGGATACAATACAGATAGATCATATTTTAGTACAAATCCATCTATATCTGGAGGAAGTCATCCAGTTGCTACAGTAGGGAATTTTTATGGCGGCTCAAGAGCAATGACTACACAAGAGTTATCTGATAACTATATGAATAATCCTGAATTTGCAAATTCAGTAAACGGAATGAACCAAGGAGAACTTGAAGGTCTAGGAAAGTCTCTATCTGATGGAACTACAGATAGTGGAGGTAAAAGCAGTATGTTCTCAATGGACAATCTAGGAAATGCAGTAGACATAGCTAGTGGAATTGGTGGACTGTATTTCACAAATCAAATGATAAATAGCAACAAAAAAACGTCAGATGATCAAAGAAAAAATCTAGAACAACAGTATTCAATGAACGATGCAGAATATAAAAGAAGACAAAGAGTATCAAAAGCAGCAAATGCTGCATTCGCACAAGCATAAGCAAAAGGAAAAGACATGAGTATAAATCAGCCATATAGTTTTAACGCACCAAATGTGCAAAATGCATATAATTCTCCTGCAATAATGTTCCAAACAGCAATGAATAGTTTCAGAAACATAGATGCGAGAAGACTAGACAAAGAAAGATTTACACTAGCACAACAAAAACGAGATGAAGATGTAGCGTACAGAGAGAAGAGTCTAGCCCAGCCAGAACTGCTGAGACAAAAACATCAGCAAGAAGTGAGAGATATACTACTAGGAGCTGACTCAAAAGCTGAACAGTATGGAAATGCAATTAATGCTGCTCTAGTATCTAGTGATAATGGAACTGGTCCAAAAGTAGATGAGACAGGACTAGGAAACGCAATACTAAAAAGTGGAAAGCTAGATGCACTAACGAACGAAAATGATCTGCAATCCTCTGCGTATAAACTCACTGCTGCTCTAAACTCTGGAAATAAAGATGCATATACTCTAGCAAAAACAGGATACGATGCTGCTGTAATAAAAGATGCAAACAGAAAGGCACTCCTAGCTGCTCAACAAAAAACAGAGCTAGAAAATATAGATTATATAACAAATAAACAAGCATCTCTGATAAACAAAGGTTCAGTAACAGATAAAGCTCTGAAATCTACATCATATGCAGCAAAAAGTAGTGGAAACGGAAAAGGTGCTGGAAAATCAATACGATACACTGGAAACCCAGATATAGACAGAAAACTACTAGATCAAAAATGGAAGGGTATACTATCAAAAACAACTGACTGGTCAGGTATTGGATATAATGAAGTATCTGATAAAATAAATAATCTAGCTGTGAAACAAAAATGGTCTCCAGAGCAGATAGATCAGGCATTCCAATATGCACTACAAAATGACAATGGTAGCTGGATAACAAAAGCAGATGGTCTAAATATAATGAATGATAGACTAGATAAGTTCAAAGAAAATAATGTCAATACATCAGACAGTAAAGCAAAAGCAAAGTGGGATGCGATAAATCAAAATAACTATATCAATACACTAAAAAATAACGGGTATCAAGCAAGATCAAAAACTGGTGTGAAAATAATACCAGGAAATGTATCTAGTCAAGAAAATAAGCTGTCCAGTCTGCTGAAAAAAAGAGGAAAAGCAATAAAGGCAGTAAATGCAAAATATGCAACAAGAAAGACTCCAAAGCAAGAAGCATATGATGAACTAATGTCTATACTAACAAACTCATCAACAGGCAAGAAAAACCCATCTATCCCTGGTTCTGAAGTAAAAGACGGTAATGTAAATAATGATCCATCAGAAACAAATAAAAATACGACTGAAGCACAGTACGTAACAAACAATAGTCCAGATTCAATATCAAAGCCACTAGATCCATTCTCTCTGGATGGATTCAGAGATGTTCCGAAAGAAGAACATACATCAGGGAAAGAAAAAATTGCGAAATTTATAAATAGTATAGTACCAGACATGCCAAAAATAGAAGAAATGAAAAATAGTGGACAGTATGGAGGAATATTTAGTAAAATGTCACAAGAAAATGCTAAACTAGAAAAAGCAAAGATGACACAAAAACAAAGACTAAAATGGCTCAACGAAGATGCTACAGAAGATGAAAAGAAAACAATAGATGCTATAATGAAAATTAATCCACTGATGTCAATAGATCAAGCAATAGAAAAAATGACTCAAGTGAAAGCAAAAAAAAGAAATCCAATAATAAGATAAAGCCAGTCCTCAAGGTATTGTGGTATAATATCCATAATATAACTCGAGGAAAAACCTATGGCAAATTACTCTCTGGCACAACTCCTACAAAGAAATGTAGATACGACAATTGATGCTCTAAATGAAGCACCAGTATCATCATCAAAAGCACAAAACCTAAATAAATCAAAAGTAGATGCTCTGGCGACAGATGCAGATAGGACTAAAGCAAATTGGACTCCAGATACTCTGACTGGGATGACAGATGCAGATACTCCATATCTAAAGAGTCAAGAGATAGATGGAGAAAGAAGAAAATCAACTAGGGAAGTGACTGCTCCAAATGCATATGACTATGATGCAATAGAGGGATATCACTATCTATATAATAAAAATAAAGATGGAACATACGATATAACAACAGAAAGAAGCAACACTCCAAAAGAAGAGATAGCAAAAAGTAGATGGAAAACTGGACAGCTACAACAAGTAGCAGACATAGTAGGCAAGCCGATAGACCAAGTAACGAATCAAGATCTGTCTGATGTCTCAAATATGCAAACAATACAAAAGCTATCAGACCTAGCAAGAACAAAAGAAGATGCTGGAACAGAAAGATGGATGGCACCATTCATACCTAATGCAGAACCAGTGAATCTAACTGGAAATACTGTGGATGAATATGGGCAAAAACAATATATACCTCTAGACATACCAATACAATCAAACCTATATCAAGGGCTAGCATCTGGATCAAACAGAAGTATGGCAAGCCTAGGAAATAATGCTGGAGAAAATGTAACTCAAGAACATGCAATAGATCCTAGAATGAATCTTACTCCAGATAAAGCAAGAAACAACATCCCTGGTTCTGAAGTAAACAACGCAGGGAGTATGTCAGGGTACACGGATGAGCAATTAAGACAAATGCAGCTCAAAGATACTGTACAAAGTAGTTCAAGGGTAGGCAATCTAGTAGATGCTCTACAATTCGGCGTAGGAAGAACTGCAGCAGAATTCGGAGATGCAATAGTTGATGCTGGTATAAGGATAGGAAAAAATATTGATGAAGTATATAACCCAAATAGAACTGAAGCAGAAAGAAACGCAATACTGGATAAAGAATTAAAAGGATATGTCAAAAATGGAGATTTTATATGGGCTGACAAATATAAAACTCCACAAGAATATGGATATGATAATACAAGAACAAATCTAGCAACAGAAGACCTAGGAAAATCATATGACAAAATGATTGAAAATCCAAATACAGAAAATATTATGAATGCTGCAGGATCTCTAGTGAAAGGTATGATAACTGCAGGGCCAGAATGGGCTGCTGAAAGTGCAGTATATATGATAGCTACAAGAAATCCAGTCGGAATGGCAATAACCACAATAGGTATGGCAAATGAATCAATGTCTGAAGTACAAAAAAACACAAGTAAATCAGATATAGGCTATTTAAAAAGACTGCAAGCTGGCGTAGGAGCTGCTCTACAAATGGGGCTAGAAAAAATAGGTGTAGACGAGCTAATAGGAAACACAAACTATGTCCAAAAGCTAATAGGAAATGTAATAGAAAATGGAACAGAGAAGTCGGCAAAAGCTCTAGTAAAAACATTCGCACAAAAAGCACTCAAGGTATCTGGCAAGGCTGGATATGAAGGCATAACTGAAACAGCTCAGCAGATAGTGCAATCATTCAGTGAAAAATTTGGAACAAATGCAGAAAAAGAACTCTACGATGGAACACTAGGAAGAGAGATGTTCCAATCATTCGGAGCAGCAATGGGTCCAGGTGCAATAATATCTGGTGGTGCAGAAGTAATACCAGCAGTTAAAGACATGAATGACAAAAAAAAGAAAAATGCACAAGAAGATAAGATAGCAAATATGAATCAAGAAGAAAGAGAAAAATACAATGAAGAACAAGCTCAAGCAGCAATAAATACTCAAACAATAGAAGAAGATGACAATCTACAAATGTCAAATCTAGGAAATCAGACAAGAAAAGATATATATGATATGGAATCTATTGGGCAAACTGATCCACTAGAGGGATTCAAAAAGAGTAGAGAGCTCAAACAAAAAATAGTAGCAATGGAAGATGGTCCAGAAAAAGATGCACTACTCAGAATAAAAAATAGAGTAGACAATAGTGTAACAATGCCATATGTTGCAGAAGCTGCATACAATACTGCACATGGAGACTATGAAGAAATAAACAAAATACTAAAAGGTGCAACTCCTAGAGAAACAGACAATATAATACGTAAAGCAATGCTAGGAATGGGAACAAGAGAAGAGCTAAAAAGTATAGATACGGATGAGTTTAAATCGTTCGCACTAAAAAACGGTATGAAAGAAGAAGAATACAACAATTCTGTGGAGATGGCAAAAAAATATGTCGGCCTAAGAGAAGATATGAGACAAGTAGGAAAACGTGTAGAAGTTGATGGATTCAAAAGAGAAAATAGACTAGGATATATTGACTACTATAAAAATATGATGGAGTCAGAAACTGAAGACGAAAAGAATAAGTGGAAATCTGAAATGCATAGGTTCGCTGGTGTTCAACAAGATAAGACCAATAAACTCATTGCTGCCCAAGAAGAAGCAAAAAGCGTAGTGAATGATAATATAGTGGCATTCGCAAAAGCAGCTCAAATACCATATAAGAATGCACTACAAATAGCAATGGCAGAAGAACATAGACTAAAACCATATGAGTATATGAAAATAACAAAGTCTAAAAATCCAAAAATACAAAATGCAATAGATATATATAAAAGCAATCATGCTCTGTCTAAAGACTCAATGATAAAAACTCAATATTCAAATCAAGATATATATGGAAAAAATCAAGGAGAATTCCAACTAAATGCGAGAGAAACACTGACTGATCTAGCACATGATCAACTGGGGTCTGACTATGTATCTCAAAATGGAACTATAACAATAGGAGACATGAAAATAGCTCAAGAAGAAGGAAAGATATCTCCAGATCTTGATCTAAGCTCTGAGCTGTATAGCACTGACAAAAAACAAAGCACTGCAAATAAAAAAGAAGCAACTAGGCAAATGATGGCTGCAGGTATAGGGGCAAGCAATAGCTCTGTGCAAAATGTAATAAATGCACTAAAAGAAGAGCAAGACCTAATGCTATCAGCAGTAAATCATGACAAGCTCGACATAAGCAACAAAGAAGATAATGATGCGAAAAAAGAAGTATCACCTCAGAACCAGGGATACAAATACGAAGGTAGAACAACTGCTCAAGAATCAAATCCAATGCTAGAAGAGATGGAAGGCGACACAACTGGAATGATACCTCGTGCCTCTGGTTCTGAAGTAATCAATCAAGATACAAAATCAGATACAAAATCAGATATAAATACAGAAATAAAAGATGAAGCAAATAATGATACTGAAACAGAAACTAAAACTAAACCAACCGAAGAACCAAAGGTAGAACTAAGTAAAGCAGAAGAAAGAATCAAAGAAATAAATGAGCTGGAAAAGAAAATAGAAAAAGAGCATGAGGTGATACGAAAAACTCTAGAGTCAAAAAATACACAGATAGACTCACTATTGGAAGATGCTCAGAAGATATATGAAAGACTAAATAGCAAAGAAGCAAAATCTGAATTCAAAGAAAAGCAAAAAAAGCTGAGCGATGAATATAAAGCTGAAATAAAAAAGCTGGAAAAAGAAAAAATAAAGCTCAAATCAATAAAGAATCAAGCAAAAAAAGCAATGTTAAAATGGGACAACCATACAAAGCGAATGATGAAAGGATTCAATCAAGAAAAAGCAAATGAAATAAATGATGAATCAAAGTCAATCAATACTCTAGCTGATAGAATAACGCAACTAGGAAAAAAACTAGGAAAAGAGATATATGCACATCTAAACGATCTGCTCACAAAAGATGGAAGATATAAAGCATGGAAAGCATTCACTGATAAAGCTGGACAACTACGAAATATACTCAAAAAAGCAAAAGCTCAACAAAAAATAGTAGATGAAATCAATGCAAGAATAAAAGACATACAACAAAAACAAGCAACAATAAATTCAAAACGAGCTATGGACTATGCAAGACAAAAAGCAAATAAAAATACTAGAGATGCAATACAAAAGTCAAAACCAAAACTGTTCAAAACTCGTGACAAGATGATAAAAAGAGTCAAAGAGCTCAAAGCAGAAATAGGAAAAGTGTACAAGACACAAGATCTGATAGATAGTCAAAAGACAACTGGACTAAACTCTGTAGTAATAAATAATTATGGAGATGCACAAAAAACTATGTCTGTCAGAGAAAAAGATAAAAATGGACAATACATAAAAGATAAAAATGGAAACTACATTCGTACGACTAGAAATATATATATACCTGATATGATAACAACTAAAGAAGGAAAAAGTAAGTCATCACTAGGATCAATAAATATAGCTGAGCATGGTGAAAATAGTATGATATGGTCAGAATCAGTAATCACTGGAAACAATCTACTACAAAGTATACCTGCTCCAAGAATAACTCCAAACAAAGACGTAAAAATACAAGATCCAAAATTCGCCCTGTATGACAATCCAGCGATAGCACTACTGTATAATGCAAGCGGAGATTTGAACTGGAATGTAGTAGGAGCAATAGCAACAGTAACCCAAGACATACTAGCAAATAACATGAGTAGAATACAAATGGCAAGACCTAAAGATATAGCTAGCTACTATGGTATAAATGAAGAAAATATAACTGCAGATATAATGGAAACTCTAGGACAAGGAATTCCACTGAAGTATTTCACGAATAGTGCTGGTGAATCAATAATGAAACAACTAGGGATAATACAGAATCCAAATGGAAAAAATGCAGACTACATAGCAATAAAACAAGGTCTAGGCGAGATGGTGTTCCAAAATATGAGAGCACTAGGTAAAATAAAACAGCATAGTCAAAGCAGTGTAAATGCAAAATATATAGCTCAACTACAAGGAAAAAGTAAAAAAGAAATAGATGCCATAAATAAAGATGCAAGTATGCCTATGGTAAAAATATCAGATGAATACAATATGATAGGAGAGACAAAGCTAGCAAAAAGAAAGCTAGAAAGACTAGACACAGAAGTTGGCGTAGACAAAATGATAAAAACATATAGAACAAAGAAAAAGGATATGACAAATCATGTATCAAAAGTAAAAAACAATCCTCACTCTGATGTATATCCTGCAATGCAAGAATCTGTAAACAAACAAACAAATCAAGAATACAATATAGATATGAACGGCATGCAAAACCTAATGGAGATAGGAAAAGAAAAAGCTCTAGAGATAATGGGGTGGAAAAATGTAGATCAAATGAAAAAATCAAAAAAATACTCTCATGATACAATAGAAGCACAAAAAGGCAAGAACTTCCAGCTGGAAAATGAATGGAATGGACTAGAGGAAGTATATCAAAAGATAGAATCTGGAGAAATAGATAATGAAATATATTTCGACTGGTTCGTGTCAAAAACAAATAGAATGTTCCTAGATGGCAATATACTGGATCCTCAATCTCAAAAACATATACAAAGATGGCTAGTAACTGGAAAAGAGAGCTACGCAGAAGCTGATATGTCAAACAATGAACATAGAGAAGCATTCCTCTATGGCATAGGTCAAGCGTTCGGAATAAAAGTAGATGGAATCGAAACAAAAAAAAGAGAAGAACTGGCAGAGCAAATACTAGACATACCCGCAAAAAAACTACGAAGCACAGTAATGTCTGCGATAAAATCTGGAGAAAAATCTATAGGGATAAAACACAATAATGAAATAGTGAAGATAAAAGTAGATCACCTAGGACATATAATGTCAGCACTAAATGCAGTACAAGCATATCAGATGCAAGAAGATGGAAAGTTCAATACAAATCTAGTGCTAGAAGTAGATGGAAAGACAAATGGATTTGCAATCAAAGTAGCACAAGGTATGGTAGAAGATGAAGATGGCGAATGGCAGAAACGCGTAGGAATAGTAGACGCTGATGCAGAACCAGGGATGAGTACGAATGATATACTGTCAAGACCTGGTCAGCTGGATAGTTACGAAGGACTTGCTCAAAAGCTATTAGCAATAAAAGATATAATAGCAAATGGTAAAGCATGGATAAAAAAAAGAAGAGCTGAAGGATTAGAGAATGGAGACACAGAAGAATATGAAGGATTCGAAAAACAACTCGATGCACTAATACCCTACATCCCTGGTTCTGATGTAGTCGAAGAAAAGATAGTAGATGAAATAGACTCATCAATGAGAGAGCTGCTAAAAGATCCGTTCATGACGTTTAACTACTCAGCTGGAATGAACTCAATAATAAAATCACTAGCAAGAGTAATGATGAAAAATGTACCAGATGATATAGTAAATGAAAGCAAGCAAGGAAAAATAATAATGAATTCGCTAGGAATACCAGAAAGTCATCACAATGAATATAGAGAATTCCTGAGAAACAACTCAATAGATAGCGACAAATCAAATCTATCGTATCCGCTGGCAGAAAGACTAGAATTAATAGTAAGAAGTACATATGGAGAAGCAATCACGGAGATATTAGAATCTGAGCTAGGACAAGCAGCTGAATACAGTAATCAAATGAATGATGCATCGAAATATCAAATGAGAATGTATATGGAAGTGCTAGAAATGGAAATAGGCAAAGGCGGAAACATATCAATAGCTCAACTAGAAAAAATAACAAATAGACCAGAAATAAGAGCGATATTCCCAATTGTAGCTGGACCACTATCAACTAGCAGAGAAGATGGTGTGGCAATATTCAACTCAATGATAAAATCAAGAGAGGATATGAGAGATGTAAATGTAAAGCTCATAGGAGAAGAACAAGCATCAATAAACATACAGTCGATAGAGAGAACTCTAGCAGAAGCAATGTCAGCAGCAGCAGTAGGACTAACTCAGACAATAGATGGTGCAAATATGGCAATGACAATCAATGAGAACGATGGAATCAATCCAGTATTCGATGCAGCTGTAGGAGGCGTGACAAATATGCACTCAGCAGTACGAAGTCTAAACAAGTGGTTCAGCGTGCTGAATAGTCAATATAACATGTATGAAGCTAGTAAAAATGCATTAAAAGAGTCAATAATCGCACATAGTGAATATATGCAAAAGCACGGAACACATGAGCAGAAAATAAATCCACTGGCAAAAATAAACTCAGATAATGCAAAAGATAATCTAAAGTCAACTGGCGGAAAGAAAATATTCTGGATAGACGATAGTGGAAAAAAAGTAAAATGGAAATCAAAATCTGTAGCAAAACATCTCAGCATAATGGAAGAAAGCTCAAAAGAAATACAAGGCAATAGAGATAATATGGCAAAACAGAATCTCAATGTAATGCAATTCGTATTTACAGAAAATACTGGATACAAAACTAAAGGTACGCAAGTAGACGGTAAGCAGAAAGAAGATATAATACAAAAACTAGCGAAAAGCAAAAATATAAACCTAGCTAAGAAATGTGGAGAATAGTATGAGTAATGCAAGCTGCGGGATAAGATACACAATGAACCAACTGACAAAATTAGCAAAACATGCAACTCCAGAGGAGCTGCTGTACATAAATGAGAAGAAAGCAGAACTCATGAAAAAACTACCTCCACTGGTTCTGAATAAGCAAGTAAGTGAGGTAAATAGTAATCCCTCACAACAAGGTGTAAGCATGTATCGTGGAAATAACCCAAGTGAAGAATATGCACAAGCAGAAGATATAATGAATGAGGAAAAGCTCGGTGAAGCCCCTGAAGCAATATCTGTGAGAAGACAATACTACACTGGAGACAACAAGCGTGAAGATGTACAATTGGTAACAATGGTGCAACCTGATATGGATGGTGGATACGAAATAGACTATGTAACTCCTGGTGGAAAAAAGAAAAATATACATGTAGACTCAAATGGATATGGGAAAAATGGTGCAAAATCTCAGTGGAATATAGAAGATCTAAAAAGATTTAGAATGTCGGATCCAAGTCAAGACGGAACTGGATGGGTGCACGACACAACATTCGATACAATACTGAATAGTGAATACATAAATGATCCAGAGAAGTTGAATAAAGTAATGGACAAGTTAATAGAACTAGACAGCACTGGAGAAAATGAATCTCATGAGAAGTATCTGCGAGAATTCGTATCGAATATGACGTCAATGCTATCAAAAGTAATACCAAATATGCCAGTAATGATAGACAATAATCCAATCCAAGTACAAAATAAAGGTGCAATAAGAGTCGACTCAGAACCAGGGATATATCTCTCGCTAACTCAAGAAAGACCTGTAATAAATGGAACGAAATCTGCAGCAGAAACATATGCTCATGAATTAGGACATGGGGCAATAGGATATGCTCTAGCAAGTGATATACCTGGAATAAAGCATATAAAAACAGAACTAATAAAACTAAGACGAAAAACAATGAAGTATATAACTCCAGAGATGCTGATGTCAGATGTGAATATAAACTATAAAGCTGAATATAGACAAGCCGAAGCACTATGGCACTATCTAAATAGTAGCGAACACTCACTAGAAGAGTTCGTAGTACATTCGGTAACAAATGAAAAGGTAATGAAAGCACTATCTGAAATAGATGTAAAGAGAGACAAAGTAGATACAAAAGGTATGAGTATATATGATACAATAGTAGAGTATCTACATAGACTAATCTCCCTGGTTCTGGATAAGGCGTACAATATTAAACCAGGAATGAAAGGTGATGCTCTTGCAATGAAACTGTTCAATGAGCTATCAGCTGCAAACAATGTAGCAATGAAAAAGCTAAATGAGAATAGAATTGGAAAGATAACTACAGCTATAGACAATATCCAAGATAGATTCATAAAATGGCAACACAAAGGTGAGAATGCAGCAAAGAGAGCTGCTCTAACTGAGAGACCAAGTCCAACTGCACCAAAATGGAAGCAAATGAAATGGATAGCTGCAAACTGGTATCAGCTGACAACAAATCCAGCATTAACTGGAGAACTAACTCAGATAATGCATATGTTCGGGATGAAAGAAGAGGGAACGATACAAACTCTAATGAGACATTTTAGAGATATAGATCAGTATTCTGAGAAATGGCAAAAAATGATGCTGGCGTCACTGCAAGTAGATAAGCATCGTGAAGATCAAGCATTAACAATATCTGCATTAATAACAGAACAATTCAGTAAGAAGCTGAAAAATAGTGATAAGAAAGCTCTATATGGGACAATAGTAAAAGGTGATATAGGAGCATTATCTGAACAAATAGGAATAGACGAAGTAGAGAACATACTGAGTGATGATGTAGCAAGAAGGAATATGGCAATAGAAATACAGAAAAAAATAAAAGATATATCAAGTAATAAAAGAAAAGCAAACTACTATATAGCACAAGCACATGGGCTAGGCAAGTATATGCTGACAGGAAAATCAAAAAAGGCACAGCATATAAATGCAGAAGCAATATCAAAAATGCATGGAACAAAATATCAAAGTAGAGGCGGTGAAACCCAGAAGCAAATAGAAATACTAGTAGATCAATTGGCAACACTGGAATATATAAAATATACAGATCCAAGCGTAAATCAGAGAACTGCAGAGCTGATAAAATCAGATGGAGAAGCTGTAGAAAATACAATAAAATCAACAAGAGCTGGGGCAAAAAGAAGATACGAAGCTGTAGGAATAGCGAGATACAAAAAAGGATATTCAAGAGATACGTTAGATGATTTTAAAACAGTACAAATAGCAAGTATAAAAGATAAAAGTAGAATGGAAAGAAACGGATACACGTTGAGAGAGAAGTTAGGAAAAGATAGCTGGGACACATCAACGGGAGAAATGGCAATATATGTCAATGGGCTACACCATCTCCAAAACCTAAACCGTAGTACAGTTAGGTTCACGGATGACAAAGATGGCGGGATAGGAATATATGAGATACTACTAAAGAGTGGTGATAATAATATACAAAATAAAATAAAACAAGCTAAAGCAAAAGCATCAATGGATATAAATAGCGACGTAGAAAGCATGATGAATGGAAACGCTATAGGAATACTAGAATCAGATAATCTATCAAGAGCAGTATATGACGAATATGGAAGCCTAGTAGATATGAGGTATGAAATAGGAACAGAATTCAAAGAAACAAATCTATCTCTAAAACAAAGCATAGGTGAGAGCGTAGGAAGAATATGGTCTCATGAGACGGATATGGAAGAGTCAAGGAAGATCAATCAAATAGCATTTGAAGAAATGAAGCTAGATATGGAAGAAAATTATACTGGATATAAAGCTGGTAGAAATGGACACAACTATATAAAAGTAAGTAAGTACTCAAATGATGAATCGATAAGAAAAATATATAATGCTCTACCTACGGACATAAAAAAGCAGATAGATAAAATGGAAGAAACAGATGAAGGCGGAAATATAATATACAAAAAAGGACTGCATGTAAGACAAGATATGCTGCTGGATATATTCGGTGTAAGAGATCTTAGCATAATAGATGCCAAAGGTGTAAATATGATGCCTAGGGTGATAAAAACAATGATAAAATTGGCTGAGGAAATATGGAAGGAGATAGTAGCTATATCTAAAGTGGATATAATAATAAGAACCCCAGGAGTCCTACTGAATAATATAATATCGAATCTGATGTATAGTGTGCAACTTGGACATAGTCCAATAGCTATAGCAAAACTACAATTAGATGGTCTCAAAGCTATAAATGAGTATACAAAAGCAAATGCAGAAGTAGTAAAACTACAAGCAAAAATAGACTCTGGAATAGCAACTAGTGCTGAAATGAAAGAGATGATGAGGCTAAAGTCAGATATGAAAGAAAATGCTGCTCATGAACTGATAGAAGAGGGACTGTACCAGCCAATCGCAGAAGATGCAAACCTAGAAGATATGAAGTCAAGCTCAAGAATAGTAAATGCTATGGGAGAGAAATTCGAAGGAGCTCCAGAGATATTAAAATTTGCTGGAAACTGGATGTTTCTAACTGAGAAAACATGGGTGTTTAAAGCAATGATGCATGGAACTCAAAAGTCAGATTTTGTAGCAAGATATGCACAATACTATCTAGAACAAGAAAGAGCTCAAAGAAGATTTTATACAAAGAATAATAGAAAAATGAATACAAAAGAGCTGAATGAAATGAAAGCTAGGCTCATGGTAAATATACGAGAAGCGTTCATAAACTATACAAAGCCAGATAGTGCTCTAGTGCAATATGCAAACGACATGGGACTAGCAATGTTCACGAAATACGCATGGAGAATACAGAAAGTAATAAAAGATGGAGTAACAGAAAGACCTGTAAGATTCCTAATGGCATTATTGGGACAGGAATTAATGGATGAAACAATAGGCTATGATCCAGATGATATAGCAGAAAAATCAATAATTGTAAAAGGCCCAACTCATCTATTCTATATGCCTCCAATAATGGATACTGTAGAGCGTACTATAGTACCTCATATACTGAGATACTAACTAAGCTCCCTCCTAATTTCGTCCAAAAATTTTGGACGATAAAAGAATAGAAATATAGACATTAATGCAGATGCAACTGTAGATGCAACAAGACCATCAAAACTGCCCCCAAATACATAGCTCAACGCAACTAAGAATGCTGTGTCAAATGCTGCGTCAAAATATCTAGCAAGATTTAGTTTCATAAGAATGACTGCACCATTGAAGAATACTGCAAATCCAATAATAAAATGCTCCATATCTATTCCCTACAATCTAAGATGGCCTGAAGCTCAGGCTCTGGTCCAACAAAATCTGCTGATTTCAATAGTTTGCCATCTGAAGCTGATCTTTTCGACTTAAGTTTCTGTTGATTAGCATCAATAACAACTGCAATCCCCTCAAGAATTGAAGTTGTTGTAAGTCTAAGTTTAAATAGAGATCCAAAGTGGTATATTATTCCATCAACATGTTTGTCAAACCTGTCTACATCAGATATCTCATCTCCCTGGTTCTGAAGTAGTTTCATAATGATCTGAGAAAGTTCTCTAGGACCACTGTCTGGATGTGCATCTGATATGTGACTAAAACAAGCAGTTAACTCCGATAAATCGCTGAATCCTTCAAGTGCCTCCTCAATCTGAAATCCAGATTCAAGTGTATCTGAGTATGCATTATTGAGAAGTCTAGCCTGCTGATTCCAGTCATAAATAGACTGAAATACTGAATACGGAGATGTCATGATTGTTCATCTGTATCATCACAATCAGAACCAGTGGGGACGGATGGTGAATAGTCGTTGATTGCATCTGACTGAGAAAGAATCAATAATGACTCTGCAAGTAATTTTGTCTCAGATGGATGTACGTTGCCAACATTTTTCCAAATCTCATAAAGAATTTTATCTCGAAGTGTATGTGTTGTATTGTATCGAGTCATATCATTAACAACACAATCAACTCCATCTGCAAAACCAGATTCGTATGCATCATGACAATCATCAGAATCTTGATGTTCTCCATTTTTAGATCTAATGTAATCCTCAGAAGTCATCTCTGATTCATCTGATCTAGATGATAGTTTATCTGTATCTGCATCTGTATCTGCGTCAGAAAGTAAGCTAAACAATGCATTTATTGCCTCAATTTTTTGTCTATCATGTTTTTTCATAATAAATTCCTAGTGTGTGTATGTGTAGACTCATTCCAATGTGTGCTGAGTCTATGTTCTAAATATAGGATAAATCCTACAACTAATATAATTAAAAAAAGTGCAGTCGTAATGAATAAAAATATGCTAATCTCTGTATCAGTCATATCAATATCCCATTATGTCTGTAATATCCGACCAATCGTCTCTAGACATGTCTTTGTCGATAACTCCTAGAAGATATGAGTTCCCGTCTGACTCATTCTGTGCAATCTGTTGTTTCGAGATGTCAGTATATTTTGAAGACCATGTAACAGGATTGAATATCTGTTCAAGGAATGGCTCAAATCCAACTACACTAACTAAGTTATTCATATTGAACGCAATATACTGTTTCAAAATTTTAGCATTCAATCCTAACATCTGTGATCCGTCTGGAAATAGATAATCTACCCATTCAAGGTCTGCTGAATAAACATCTCTATACATCTGTATAGCATCATCTCTAACATCATGAAATATATGTGACCATGCAGTATCAGTAGATAATTGCTGGAGACTATAGAAAGAAAGTTCACAATGAACTCCTTCGTCATTCGAAATCTTAGCAATAATCTTTGATGTACCCTCCATGAGTCCATTCTCTGCAAATGCAAATGATGTAATGAAAGATGACTGGAATAGCCCTCCCTCAAGTATATTCAACGCGTATATAGAAAGAAGAAAAGATCTTTTGTGCTCATCGGTGTTGTATTTCAATAGATGTAGTCCATCAGAAGCTTTATCAGTAGCATAAACTGCATTTAATGTAACTGTATGATTGAATATAGCAACAATCTTCTCTGCTCTGCTGAGTATAGCTGGATTAATCATGATATCATCAAAGATCGCTCTAGCGTCTACTGGAAGAGCCTTGATGATCTCAGCATAGCTGTTGCTGTGAATAGACTCAGTGAAGCCATGCAGAACCCACCACTCCTCAAGCTGAGGATTTGTAGTCATAGGCATGAATATCTCAAGTACAGTACGAGTAGCAAGTGAATCAAGAAGCGTCTGAAATTTCAAATTCTTCAGAAAAAGCAACTGCTTGTCCTTGGACATCGTAACATAATCAATCGCATCTTGTTTCAGTGAGAAATCTGTAGGAAACCAAAGCTGGGCTCTGAGTTTCTCGTAGAGTGATCTAATCTCTGGAAATACATCAAGATCTACTCTGGCAATATTTCGTCCAGAGCCAAAAAATAATGGTTCTTTGGTAAAATCAATAGGTTTATCTGTAAAAATCATAACTCACATCCTCCGCCTGCACATGCATGCTGTTCTATAGTAAATTCATCTGGAGATTTTACGTTGTTGTAATAAAATGTCTTCATACCTAGTTTATATCCAAAGTATATATCTCTTATCAGTGTTTTTATTGGAACTTTTCCATTTGGATATAGCTCTGGATTGTAGTATGTATTTGCAGAAATAGATTTATCAATCCACATCTGTGTTACTGCTACATGTCGTAAGTAATCCTGTGTGATTTCTCTATCAAAAGCTGTATCATATGACTGGGAAAACTCTGGATATCCTGGAGCAATCTGTTTAATAGATATAGATTTTCCAGATTTAATAGTCATCAAGTCTCTGATAGGCTCAAGTCCTGATGTCATGTTTCCAATGATCGAACTAGTCTCACCCGGTGGGACCATAGAGAATCCACAATTGAACATGCCAAATCTCCCTATCCTGGTTCTGAGGTAATCCCAATCCTGTCTCAACTCAATTCCATCTGGAAATAGCTCTGCCATAGCTGACTGACTGCAACGATCATGTGGCATCACTAAATCAGAATATGTAGTATCTGCAAATCCTGGTGCTCTACCAAGCTCCTCAGCAAGATATGTACTAGAAAGCATAAGGTGATACTGAAATGCCTCCATCCAATGATAGTGAGCCTCTAGTGCATCTTGCTCACCATATTTCCATCCATTCTTAGCAAGCCAATGGGCATGACTACCAAATCCAATACCAATATCTCTATATGTCTTAACATAAGCGTTAGCCTGAGAAGTAGGATGCTCCTGACGAAGCATAATATGTGACTGCATGCGAACAAGTAGATCACAAGCCTCTGGTAATTGTTCAATAGATATAGTAGCCTGATTGATGTTAGATAATACACAAACACCAATGTCTGGTCTGTCTGGAAACTGCTCGTCAATAGGCTCTATAGGCGACAGGAACTCAACACAGATATTTGCCTGACGGACAATTTTCTTCCAAGATGAATTCGTATTCGAGTGGTCGACATTCATAATATAGTATATACCATTCTCAAATCTCTCTGAGGCAAATAGTTCCATCAATTCAGAACCAGAGATGTAAGGGTGTAGAGGATTATCTGCAAGTGCAGTATCAATAGCTGCCTCATATGCAATCTGAAACTCCTGAGAATCCTTAGTTCCAAATGAATTGTGTACATCTGGAAACTGTCTAGAGCTGAATAAATATATAGGCATATCATGTGCCATACGATGATAGAGATAGCCTGAGATCTTGATACCATGCTTCAGATCCTGAATTCTTTGTTCAATAGCTGTACGAGGTGATTTCAGAGATAAGACATGACGAATCTCTGGATCAAATAGGTTAACATATGTGACTGCTTGTCCTCTTCGATTCATCTGAGAACTAGTCTGAATATCAGCGTCTAAAGATCTCATAAGTTTTACCTTGCCAGAGTGAACAATCTTCCCATCCTTAACAAGGTCGCCTGCAGATGCCACATCTGCAATATCTACTCCAATTCCAGCTGAAGCAACTGTATGTTTTATAAGTGCTGATTTTCCCTCAGTCCATGAACGAATCATATCTCCAAAACGAATAATGATACATGAAGCGTAATCAGTGGAATCTGTACGCAATGCTGTCATCTCAGGTGATGGAAGTGAAATCTCAAATCGAGATAACTTGTCATAAAGCAATTTGATATAGTCAAGTCTATCTGTATGATAGTCTCTGAATGTGTCCATAGCAACTGCCATAAACAACATCTGTGGTGTCTCGTTGCATCCTCTAATAAAATATGAGTCAATAAATTTCTCTATACCAGATAAAGTAAATGTAAAATCTCTACCATTGTCAAGGTATCTACTAAGTACATCAATCTCTAGTTCTGTAAATGAATCAGTTACTGCATCTGAATAAAATCCATCTGATATCATCTGGTCTAGATAATCCATAAGTGATACTGGAGTAGTAGACTGATACGCAGCCTTATACAGTTTCTGCATAACAAGTCTAGCACCCATAGTGTCGTAATCTGGTGATTTTAGACTAGATAAGTCTCTACACGTCTTGATAGTAGTATCTAGGATATCAGAGGTAGTAATTCCATCATAGAAATGTAAATTCATAGACATCTCTACATCAGACATAGATACCTGTAAGCCATCTCCTGCCCATTCAAGACTATTTGTAAGTTTGTTAATATCTAATGGCTCTGATGAACCATCATGTTTCGTAACATTCATATATGTTCCTTTGTGAAAGCGGACGAGAAGTATATCTCATCCAACCTGTATATATAATTAAGCACCATATGCAATATACTCTTTAAATGAGCTAGAAGGTCTAAACTTCGGTACTCTAGAGTCTGATGTAGTATAAGTCTTTGTGGTTCCTGGAACTGTACCAGTCCTACCTTTCTGCAATGCAGAGATAAATTTACCAAATTTTGGAATAGATACCTCGTCACCATTAGAAACTGAAGCAACAATATGTGAAAATACTGACTCAATGTCAGAAACTGATACGCCTGATAATTTGGCTAAAGCCGATTTGTTTATGTTTGCCATAAATAATCCTTTCGTAAAAAAATAGATGGACTAATACCTGGTGTGGACAGGATGCCAAAATGTAAGTCAAAACCACAATTAGTACAATATTCCTGTGCGTAAATATTGTATTTTCCACAATTCTCACATATCATAAACTATTCCTCATAAGTTACCTCGATATAAACATCTCTGTCAGTATCTGTACCATCTCCCCAAGGAAGTTCTGATAGACAATAGTCAAGTCTATTCACTGTATGCCATCCATTCAAAAGAATAAGTCTTCCTGAATCTCCGTCTACTCTAGTCCATATGTGTTGATGTTCTCTAGTCCCATGCTGAGCAGCAATTTCATCTGCTCTAGATTTGAGTTCTTCTATAAACTCTCCATATGTAGAGAAGAACAACTCTCCCTCTGTCCCCTGAATAGGTTGAAACTCATCAACCCATTCGTCTAATGTCAATAATCTATCTGTCATAATATATTTCCTATACTGAATGAAAATTGGCCAAAACATTGGCAAACTGTGAATCTGTAGTATCCTCATCCTCCTGGTTCTGATCAGATGCGAGGTCGGGTAAATAGTAATCTGTGGTAGAAGGAATCTCTCCTCCTAGATGTACTGCATTTATGAGTTCATGACGATGTCTAGTGCATATAACATAGTATTGATATAGTATATCATTGAATCCAGACTCTGACAATTTCCCTTCATGATGTTCAGTATAAGCCTTAGCAAAAGCCATATTCATGTCATCTGAGATCTCTACATAGTCAAAAGTAAATCCCTTAGATGTGAATACGGTAGATAGCGTCCACTCATGATTCTTCGTACCATACTGACGTTTGGCATAGTCAAATACCTTAAAAATAGTCTTCGCTCCATGCTCAGCAATAAGTCTAACTGCAGTTTTAATAGGTATATCATCGCTATGAATGCTGGCGATATATGCGATAGGAGATCTATAATCAATATGTATAGACTCTGATCCATACCACACATCTACATCGTCCTGTAAATGTCTAAACTCAGGATTCGGAATAAAACCTCCACGTTTCAGAGTAAGCATTATAATAACAAGTTCAAATATAGCCTTCGGTGGTCTCAATAAGTTGAAGCCTCTACCTTCGTCCATAAGATCAATCATTTTCCCAATAAGGGCAGAATTGTTCTTCGTAAGAAATGCTCTAGATTTGATAGTTGTGTCATCATAATGATTCCCACGGAAGCTGTAGTCTGGCTGATGCAAATGTCGTCGCATGAAATCCTGTACTAGCTGTGCATCATCATCGTTCACTCGGAAAGTCTTCGTAAGATTAGAAAGTCTCACCCCTGGTTCTGACTCAAGCACCTCGAAACCATTGATACAATTATTGAAGGAATATAATGCCTGTCTCTGATCTCCAACTGCAACTTTTTTCCTAGCAGGAATAAGTTTAAATATCTCGATAGTAGTAGCAAAGCTATCCTGACATTCGTCAAGAAGCAATGCATCTACCTCTGGAATCTGTATAATGTTATTCGCAAGAAGCATATGAAAATATTTCATATAAAAATCATGAGTAGCTGGGATTTTACCATCCTTCATGAGTTTGATATATTTCGTAACCATGTCCTCTACTACTGGAATTATACGCTGCTCACTACAATAATCTGAAACTTTGAGATGTCTAGATAGACAAAATCCTCGCAATGCCTCTACTGTAGCAGATTTGTATTCCCACCTGACTTTCTCTTTAACATCACGTGCATTGAAGAATCCAACTGATAGTCCAAAAGCTCTAACCGTGTGCTGATAGGCAAGTGAATGAATAGTCGATGACTGAAAATAAGATGGAAAAGAAAGTTTATTCTCGTCAGCAACTGATTTGTTGTAAACAATACATATTCCTGAGTTAACCTCTGGTAATGCTGCGATATCCTCTAAGGTATAGGAGTTATGAGTAACTGTGTAGTGATCTGTAATATATAACCCATCTGGATTAGCTACGGTGATACACTGTTGCTCAACAAAACGATCAGTTTCCTCTATGCTGACGATAGATTTCTTCGCTCTATTCTGAATTCTAGGTGAAATTCTATCACGCTTTCTAGGTAATGTGAATGGGTTATATGAATTGAATTTAATCGATACAGTATAGTTTGGATTAGATTTCCTAAAGTCCGGTTTCCCAAATTTAGCTAATCCTCCTAACGATTGGACTAAGCTAATGATGTCCTGTGCTAGTCGGAGAGATGATGTAGAATACGTGACTCTGTTTCGTCCCAAAGAAGCTGATCCATCTGCATCCATTAGTCCGGCAAGAAGGTCTCTCCTCTGCTGAATAGATGAAAATAGGTACTCATCAGGAATGAATCTATCCCTGGAATATACATTGAGCTCTAGCTCTGAGATAATATCTCGCATAGGCTGTCTGATACGATATGAATATCCATGTTCGCTTGTCTGAGTAAATAATCCAAATGATACTCCGTCTGGCAGTAATGGACCAATTTTCTCTAATGCAAAAGATTTATCCTCTGTACTAGTGTGAAAAGTGATCTGTTTCGCTGCTAGGCCTCCATCTGCGATAAGTGCCCCAAGTAAATATGGATGAATCTGAAAATCCTGCTCTGGATGCTCCACTGGCTCTGGAAGAGGTGTGCTGTATATATAAGATCTACTGACTGCTTTCAGTTTCCTAGACATTAGCTCTGTAGTAGTAAGCTCTAAATACTTCTGTGAATGGATAGACCAAACCTTCCATATGTGATTGTCTCCACACTCTACGCTAGTGCCATCCATAAAATGAACTACATATACTCGATTTAACCCCTGAGGATGAATGTGTGTTACTTCCGTAGTAGTACCGTCTTGGCTAGATATAATGTCTCCTATAGAGATATCTCCCATAGTAGTCCATCCTGATGGAGTAAGAATTCGAGATGTAAGTGGTTGCTGTTTACCAGATCCCGCTACCGAATCAATAAGTAAAATCTTGGTATCTGGATGCTGGAATAAATCTACCGCGTCCTGTTGTTCTGTGGTAAGTGCCATCTGTGGCTCCCTATAATTTGTGTATTCTATATGATTATAAAATGTGTTTAGATCTAGATGCTCTATCTATGATATGTTTGTCTCTAGATATATCTATGAGTGCTGAAAACTTAGTAATATCATCTTCAAATGGAATGGTTCTACAATATGTAACTCCATTGTATGAAATGTGAAAAGCTACATAATTATCTATGAATAGATAAGTTCCTGTCCTATATATATGTCTACACAAGAACCAGAGGTATGCTCTGGTTCAAATCTAGTCACTAATGTATGCCATAAGCTGAAACTGAGTCTCAGATAAGCCTTGTATGTAAATAGATGGTCTGATAACAAGTGTAACCTGGTCATCATCTGATATCCATCCCATGTCCTGTAATAGGTCTGAGATCCATTTGATATTGTGAATGATGTTATCAGAATCAATCTTGCGTTTATTGTGTCTAAGTATAGAATAAACCAAAGTGATGCTACCTAATGGCTCTGCATTATCGTCTGGTTCTGGTATGAAAAATTCCTGTATGAGTGATTTGTACTGAGCCTTAATCTCGGCCTTTCCAAATCTACCCCATCTGGAGTAATTGTTCAATGTACATAGCTGTTCTGTAGTTTTACCAGTCTTCTTAGATCTGCTCTTGAATTTAGCTAGTGGAACAACTGTTTTGAAGAGCAGATCTCCTGTAACGGAGGTGCTCATGTTTGTATCCTCTAGAAATCAGAATCTGCAGCTGCAGCCTTTTGCTCATCAGAAGCAGTAGTAGAAGCCTTAGCTCCACCTTTGATATATCCTGCATAATCAACTACTGGAGTTTTCTCACATTTCTCTGCGAACTCAGTTTTTTTATCATCACCAGATGCATCAGTCCCATCTGTAGCAAGTACATTTGCAATAGCATTGCTGTATTTGAATGGCTGTCCTTCTGCCTTGTTCGTATCATTGCGTAAAAGCAACTCAACTAGAAGTGGCTTGTCGTTCATACCATTGATAACATCATACTTATACTCTTTACCAAATGAGTTGATAGTTCCCTCTCCTTTAGCCTTAGATAAGTCTGAATCAGCTGTATTTGTAGCATACATGTACTGTTTGAAACGATTTGCATATCCACCATTGTCTTTATCATCTTTTAGTTTGGAGTTTATGTCATTGATGTGCTGAACATCACGTTCTTCTCCGTCTGCGTTCGTGATAGTAACTGTGTATCTCATAGAGTTTGAACCGAAATTGTTCGTATAGACCTGGATAGATTTTATTTTTCCTCTATATACTCCTGCTGGAAAAGGTTTAAAATCCTTTCCTACTTCACCTGTTGCGTTGTCTAATGCTTCCTTACTAGTTCCAATTAAATCTGTTAACATTGTTGATCCTTTCTATTTGATCAAAGAGTCATATGATGGCTCTGTAGCTGTGTCAGATACAACTGACTCTGCTTCTACTGATGCTGTAGTAATCTCTATACTAGCATCTACTGTACCACTTCTGCTGCTCTTAAATGATACATCTAGGTTTCCCTTGATGCCCATTTCAGAGATATGGCTCTTTACTAATGAGGTAATTTCCTCGGTCGATAAACTGATAATCATATCAATCTCCTGCTGATGTATCTACGATTCCGTAGTATTCTTTGATCGTATCATCTACGAATTTAAGATCGTTCTCGATCAACTCTTCTGAAAACATTTCCTCTGGTGTTTTGAAAAAATCTCTACCAGTAGTCTGTGTACGAAATCTCCATCCGTCTGCTGTTCTCATAGCGCCAAGACAAACTGTAATAAAAGATGGTATATCTACCTTCTCGTCTAACATTTTCCCAATGGTTTTGATCTTAGTATTACCGTTCTGATCTAGCTCAACATGGTTAATTAGATATACTCTGACGTCGTCAGGGAGAGCTTCTGCTGTTTTCACTAAGTGATAATAGTTGAATGCCATCTCATTAAATTTGTCATAACCTTTCTCTCCAATGGTAGACATAAACTGATCTGTCATGAAGTGGGTAGAATCATCTATGATGATGCATTTCTTCCCATATCCAGGTAGCTTAGTAATAATAGCTTCTGCCTGAGCGTAACTATCTACATAAGCAAATTGACCAGTCTTCGATTCCTTGTCCCACGGTTTCACAACTAAATGTGATCTAGGAAAAGACAAAGGTTTCTTGTTTGGTCTAATGACGAACGTCTCGTCCCAATTTAGGTTTTTCAGAGATCTGGTCTTGCCTGAACCACTTGGTCCAGCAATACTCGTTACTATAGCCATAATAGGCTCCTCTCTCAATATCATAAAGCTTTGATGCTTTTCTATTGATGAATAAAATACGCCTAGATAATCAATCTAGACTGCACAATGTAGTTGATCATGGCTCAACTATCTGCTGTGTAGCATCATAGGCCAAAAGTGATTATAGCTCACTAAATGCATAAATGAGTTACCACGTACATCATGGGGATACCTTCTGGTGTATCAAGCCATGGAGGTGATTAGTCTCCAGTAAGACTAGTGAAAAAGGAAAACATTTTAAAAAAAAATGAAATAACTAGCCTTAATGGAAAGTAATATATCTACTCCACCACTGGTTCTGTAGTAAACCAATAGTTAGGGTAAATAGTAATTCTATATAGATTTCTAATGTTTTCCAAATGGATACCATCTAAAGTCATTTTTATGTTTTTTTTCTGATAGTGTATGATCCTGCTGTATAGGAATAATAACTGACATGTCGTCAGAAACAGATTTGAATACATTTAGTATGTCTTGTTCTGGTGGATGAATAAGTGTAGTATCATCTGTATATACTGGAGTAAAGATAGTCTCATCTCCAATAAAGTGAATAGCTACCGGAACAGCTCCTATGCCTGTATCAACGAACATTGACAATCGTATGTTCTCATCAGAACCAGAGAGATAAATTACTGTATCTAATCCTGAATCCTCATCAACTAACTGCATGTATCTGTCGTCATCCCAATGTACTCTGCAAATTCCTCTGTATTTATCATCCATCTGACGTGTTGCTTCCTGCATAAGCAGTATAGGACTCATAGGTCCAGACAATGTATCATCCTCTATTGTGCATAAATTTTGTAACCTCATTATATCCTCCTAGATATAGAATTTAATATAGTAGCAATCTCTGACTCTCGTAATGAATCAGAAATCATACTGTTGAATTTACGAACTTCAGACTCATATGAAACTGATTGATATTGTTCCTTTACCATACATCCAAAAGAAAATATCATATCATTACGTGTACCAGTAGTAGTTCTACTCAAGAACCAGCGATAAGCTCCATCAAGTCTAGCCTGATCCTCTCCATGAGAAAGTCCATCTGCACGACTAGATGCAATGAATTTGTCGACATTACTAGCTCCAGTATGATTCTCTGACGAGTCTTTGATAAATGGGCGTATATCAATCATTTCTGCATCAGGATCTGGATTGTACCAATATTTTGCATCCTCGACACCATAATACCATCTACTGGCATTCTGGCATTTTGTATCCGCTGCTGACATTCCAAGAGAGGAAAGAATATTAAGATATGTCTCTGCATATACAGTTGGTTTAAGATGGAATTTTGATATAGTTGGAAGTATCAATCTAAATCTATCACAAACTATACCATTCTTTTCTATTTGATGGGACTTCGTAGTAGCAATAAGATATTTTGTTCCTTTAAAAAGATTTTTAGTATCCTCTATGCTAAGTCCATCGTCTACATCAATAATAATAAGATTCTGCTCTGGTAGATAATTTTTATCTGTAATGTGCCCATTCTCAAATGTTCCTGCAGAATATCGTAGATTAGAACATACAATTTTGTGTAATCCTTCAAATGCTCCCTGTTTGCGTTTCCAATTTATAGCAATAGTTGGTCGTGGATCATCATTCGTAGATATAATGATACCGTTGAGTTTTGTCTCAGTAAGTATCTCAAGTCTGTATTTTACAATACCATCATACTGTTTCTCAAGAATAGAATTTCCAAGTTCATTTGCAAATTCTGTAGCAAGTGACATCTCGTCATCAAGTGTACGCATATTCAATCCACGTATCTCTTTAATAAGTTCTGTACGAGAAACAAATCCTCTCTTTGCTAGTAAATCGTAAATCTGCTCATAAGTCGGTTTAATCTTTACAGATTCCTCTGCTGTAGTATCTACTCTAGAGGAATAATCAATAGCATACTGCATATGCTCAAATGTAATAGTATCTGATAAGTCTAGCATTGCAATGATTCCTGCAAGTCTTTCTATTTTTCGTGGTGAACCTATGTCATCTGATATTAGTGACTCAGAGTTCTCACGCATAATCTCTTTCTCTATGTCCCAATCTACAAGATACTTTCTGACATCTGGTGGCAATACTATCTCTCTAGTATGATTGATGTGAGATCTCAATTCATGGAAAAAATTCTGGACATGCGTAATCTCTGTATTAAGCATCTGCTCGAAATACTGATTTCTATTCTCTGATTTTCGAAAATCATCGTTATGGAATATAAAAAATCGTCTAGCTACGCCTGACACATAATGGGAAAGCAAATCATCCTTAAGCTGTGGTTTGAGTACGAATTTTGCAGGTGAGCCCATTAGCATTGAATTGTATGCAATGTTTTTAACAGTGAAGTAGTTGTCTCCTCCATCTGAAACAATAGATGCTCCCTCTGAGACTCCTGAATCATAAGCCTGTTTGAGTTTTGTGAATATCTCGCCTATCTGTCCTAGGTCATCGCCAAGCTCTGTAGTTGTGACGTTGACTGATCCAAAGCCTAGATCACTAATAACCTGAGCTGACTTCTGTAGTGCCTGACCAGACGATGATACTGTCTGATAGATGTTCGATATTTTAATGTACCTCTTTTCAAGTTCATTTCTCTCGTTCCTATTATTTGGATTCATAATAAAAGCCTCTGCTCTCGCAATAAAGCTGTCAAACATTCCTTGATATGGCTCTGATGTAAGCTCAAGAGAGAAGTCCTTGCCAATTCCTGGTGCACCAAGTACAATAGACATGAAATTCGGTATAATATATTTAGTACCCTTGTTTGTCTCTCTCGTAATACGAGTATTCTTTAACTGTAATGCACAAGCTGTATTGAAGAATAATGTAGATTCGAGTAGTTCTGGTATGAAATTGTATTCTGCCATGTCTTGGAAATAGTCAAACATCATAGATATTGATTTTGGTCGAAAATCGTTCTGTAAGTGTGGATATAAATCACTCATGTGTGTCCTCGTGTAAAATGGGATAGAAGTATAATAATATGTAGCTGAGATAATGCTTAATCAAAAGTGAATCAGAAAGGAATCTCATCATCATCAATCTCAATAGCTGGTGGAAGATATCCATAGCTCTGGTTCTGAGGTGTTGATGTATCTGTATAGTCATCTGTCTCATATCGGATAAGCTCTGATTCGTATCTCTCAACTAACCAATCTATAAAGAATTTCAACGAATTGAAATTCTTCTCCTGCTTAATAATATTGCGACACCTAGTCTTGTAAGCCTTGAGCCACTGTCTCTTCTTTTCTGGGTATTTAGAGAATGCGACTAATGCTCCTTCTGATATCCATTCTGGATCATAGCTATATGCATATCCCTTCTTAGATATAGGAGATCCAAACTTGCGTGTATAAATCTCTGCACCAATAGCAATTACTGTTTGTATATTATCAGTGTAGTCATAAGTTGAGGCTAACTCTTTCATAGTCCAAGTAGTTATATCGTTCTTTTTCTCAAGAAGCAATTTCTCTTTGGCAGCTAGTTTCTGAATACTGAGTGCGTATTTCTCAAAATCAAATTCCTGTAACTCATCTCCATCATCTGGTAGAGTCTGAGCAAGATGTTTGAGTTCCATCTCTGAGTCAGATAATAATTTGCGTGTTCTATCAAGATCTATGTTTCCAGAATGCTCCAGCGGAGTAAACTGTGTCGTGTGAAATCCAAATCTGGATGTACATTGAGCAAGATCTAATAATTCTGCATATTTTTTTCCTGGTGCTGTACGAATTAGCCTACCTACCTGCTGGATAAATAGAGATAATACCTTAGTAGGTCTCATCAATACTCCAAGCTGAATATCCTTGACATCGAAACCTGTAGAAAGTTTTGACACTGATACTAGTGCTGACACCTCAGAACCAGAGTGAATGTTATCCTGTTCAAATAGTGTTCGCTCTGCATCATTTTGTCTGGCCTTAACTCCAGGTGTATATAATGTGCAATCTCTGAAAGCTGAAATGATATTCTCATTGTCCTGTTTGCTCTGTTTAGAGTGAACCTGCTCAACTGCATATCCATCTGCTCTCATGGCTGCTGTAACTAACTCACACTGTTCTATAGATGAACAGAAGACAATAGTTTTCTTCGATTTTGCATCGAGTAAGTTCATAGAACGTAATGACTGCTCTATATGCTGATGAGTAGCAATTTTCTCATCTAGTTTTGATATAGTATAGTCTGCTCCTGTGGATTTAACTGACGAATAATCAACCTGCTCTGACCATTTAGGAATAAAATATCTTACTGGTGTTAAATATCCATCATCCTGCAACTGTTGAACAGATAATGTCTGTATAATAGTAGAATCTCCAAGTTTGAAATTCTTGGCATCGTATGGTGTAGCTGATAATCCAATACGAGAATCAGGCTGTAATTTGTCAAGAATAGTCTGCGTGCGATTCGTAGAAAACTCCTTGTGAACCTCATCCTGTATGATGACATCACAAGATAAGTCAATCTTGTCAATGCGTGAAAACAATGTTTGAGACATAGCAATATGTATACGTGATCCGTGTACAAACTCTGACTCTCGTCCAGCCTTCAAGATAGAATAACTCAGTCCTAAATAATCTAAGTGCTCAGCTATCTGATCTATAAGCTCTGTAATATTGACAAGGATAACTATATCCTCTGCATCCATATCTCGACAAAGTCCAGCAATTACTGACGAGTTGTGGGTAAGTGTGAAATCTTTAGTGATATATAGGTGATCTGTGCTATCCACTGTAATACATCTACTATTCTCTCTGTATCCTAACGATCTAATAGATATAATAGATTTCTTGGTTCGAGCAAAATTTAAAAATACTCTATAATTTCTAGAACCATTCTTTTTCTGTCCATTCGTATCTTTAAAGACCGGGATTCTGTCTGATATAGTAACATATATGCCAAGACTTCTAGCTAGATCAACTACTCCATATGCAAGCTCTCTAGACGAAGATGAATATTCATTCAGAGTGCCTGTCTGCCAGTGGCCATCTGTATCAATAAGACCCTGTAGTAATTTCATACGATCTATATATGAAGAGGTCATATACTGATTTGGAATAAATTTCTCTGTAGACTTCTTTCCAAGCAATTCTAGTGACTCAAGAATAAGTGAAGTATCGCTCCTGGTCTTTCCAGATGTTCTGCTGATAATATTCATATCAACCTTAGATCCATCGTCTCTAAAACCTATATATCCAAGTTTGTCTCTGGAAGGAATAGCATCAAAAAGTGCATCTATGATATGCTCATCTCTATTTGAGAAACCAATAGTGCTACATGTAAAAGATCCATCTCCAAGCAATAATCCAAGTGCATATGGGTCAATAGGTAAATCACTGTGCCCAGTGAGAACAGGAGAAGGTAAATCTACAAAAAATCTACGCTGGGAATTCTCTGAATAATTCAACAATTCTGAAATAGATTTCGTGTCATACTTCAAATATGACTCTGAAATGCCATCCTGCTGTCTCTTCTCATATTTAGATATTCTCCATAAATGATCAAGTCCACAACGTACTGAGCTACCGTCTCGAAATGATATCTCGTACACATCTTTCCATCCCTGCTCATGTATATGAGTGATAAGGATTGGCTGCCCATCTGAACCAATAACCCTGCTGCCAACTGAAAGCTGACCCATCGGGATAAATCCATCTGGAGTAAGAACAGGCTCTGTATATGGTTGCTCTTTCCCAAAAGATGTCGGTGCATCAATAACTACCTCAGATGATCCAAATGCAAGTTCTGCAATTGTTTCATCTACAGCATGTTGCTGGTGAGGACGTAAAGTAAAAGTGCTCATATGAGTCTCCTATGAAAAAAATGATCTAACTGTAGACCAGAATCCAATCTGTCTAGAATTGTACTCTCTATCAATCTCTGCAAATCTCTCATCCAATGTCTTAGATGAAGAAACAACAGGTAACTCATCTGGAAGCTCATATCTCTGGTCAAGATCCATCACCACTGGTTCTGGAGTATCATAATCGGTAGGGTAAATAGTGCCTCTCGGAGAGTAGTTGTCGTGTGCAATCATATATGAATGCGTCTCCCAATTCCATGATGGTGTTCTGTCTGGAGATGACTCAAGAGTCTCTCTAGATTTGCAAATAATATGCCTGCCATCAACGAAAGCCTGCATAATGCGAATCTTGTGTTTTACTGAGTCAAATTTCTGTCTCTCTTTGTTCTTTAGTACATGTTCTGGTAATTGGTCCATAATGGATCTCCCTAAAAAATAATATTATCCAATGTAGCATTGGTGTGTGTAAATGAATTCGTATGCGGACATGAATTCCTGACTGGACATCTCTGACAAGTCATATTGATGGATTTCCCTCGACGTCTATGCCATTTGATATCTGTGCAACGAGGTGGAAGTGTGCATGTATCAATGTAGTGTTGAAGTTGGTCAGTATACTCAATGAGTCTATTCTCTGTCTCTGCAATACTAAGTAACTCTGGCTCTATATATGTGATAGCCTGAGTAGGCATAGATTTGTAATCAGTATATAGTCTATCAAAAGCTATGATGATGAATTTGTACACTGATGAATTTGTAGTCTTATATTTGTCAGCTATGTATCTCATTACTGATAACTCCAGAACCAGGGGATGAGATGTATCTGCCTTCTGAAGCTCAAGTATACGATTCGTGGATAGTACAATTGAAAGGCATGCAACTTTTTCATCGTGATTTAGGTAACTGATCTCTGACTGAATATCCCAACCATTCTCTAGCTTAGTTGAAAACCATGAGCAATTATATCCAGTAGCATTTCTCAAAACTTGTGTAAACATGTCTGAGAAATGTTGTAAATATTCCCCTCCGCTGGTTCTGCGTAAATATGAGACAAGAAGCTCTGATCCTAGTTCAGAAGCTAGAAGAATCTTTTCATTTGGTGCCTGTGGTAAATGAAATAGTCCTTCAAAGCTACTCTTATATATATCTGATGTGTCTGACATAATGTCTCCTCTAAAAATCGTCGTAAACTCCGCCGTCCACTATATCTGTCAAGTATCTGGAGAAGTCTGTTCCTTTGAGACGGTAGTCTCGAAAAATAATGTATGCTGCCTCTGGATGATCAATGAAATACTCAAGTGACTCAGCTCCAAGTTTTATCAAGTCAGATATAAAAGTCATATCTCTGTCTGTAAATTCGTACATAATCGGTGTAAGCGTAGCTGGATAATCTCTTCCAGGCTTTCCAAGTTTCCCTGTCTTCTCTGAAATTTTAGCTGGTGCCCCTGAATGGAATCTAGTAATATATACTATTTCGATAGCGTCTACCATAATGCCCTGTTTGCGAAGCATCCAAGCATACATATAAAGCTGCAATTTGTGAGAGTAACTCATTGACTTCGGAGGTAATTTCTCTCCAGTAGTCTTGTAGTCGGTCACAATATAATTTCCTGTCATAGGATTCACTCTGTATGCATCGTAAGAACCAGCAACTACAATTCGTGGAGTAATCTGTCTCCAGATATATCCCTCTGTAGATGTAGGTAGATTCTCTCTTACAAACTCGCGAATAAGCTCCTGCATGTCTGGATAAGCTGCTCTAATGACATGATGCTCAAGATTCATCCATGGATGTTTCTCGTCAACTAACTCTGGCAAGCTGTCTATGAACTCCTGAATCTCGTCATCAGTAAGTGTCTGACCTGTAGCCTCTGCCTCTGCAGTAGCATGGATAATATTCCCAATGTTGGACCCAGAATTACCATCGAACCCACCCTCCTGCATGATCAATTCTCTGAACCACTCATGTGGTTTCGAGAAGAATCTCTCAAATCTTGAAGGACTTAGTTTTATCATTCCATCTGGAATGATACCATCTCCTGTCTCATAATTGTTTATAGGTTTTTTCATAATACACTACTGTTGTTATCAATAAATGTATCATGAGCAAGTGATAAGACATGGTGTATAGAGAAATCCTCTATAGATAGTGATCCAATGAAATTGCTGGTATACTCATGTGTAAATATATTGCACTCTGAAATATCTACCTCCAATTTGAGGTCATCAAGTGTGATCTTCTGCTCTGATGACTTAAGTCTAGATCTAGCAATCTCTCGTCCAGTTTTTTTGCAATATGTATCTCGTGGTGAACATGTAGCAATGCCGATATAGTATGCTCCGTCTCTAAGTTCTGCTGCAATCGTATACTCTTTTGTGTCGAAAAAATCACAACTCTTTCTACGAATGTGTCTGTATATAATCATAATATATCTCCTGTGTAAATTTTGTATAAATTATCATAGTTGTCATCAATAATAACTGATGGTTTGTTATAAATGTCTATATCGTCGTATGATTCACAACAAGCAATAAACTGCGTGCTTGATGCTTCTAATATTTCTCTATTACATCGTGTAATATCTAATGGATTTATTTTTTCTACAATCATATTTTTTCCATTATGTGTTTTTTCAAGAAAACATCCATCTGGCGTAATTGCCATATGTCTTCTATCTATAAACTGTAACACAATGTGTGTGTCTGCATCTGATATCCATATATTGTTAAGTAATCTAATGAGTATACCAATATCAAAATCATTTGCAATCATATACAGTACAAGTTTATAAAAATATTGTGGAAGAACAATTCCTCTAAAAATAAGATTCATAAGGTGATCTAATTGTAATTCCGTACCAATATATCTAGATACATCCTCTGGAACAATAAATAATGATCTAAGTTTACTGACTTTTTTTTTAGTCTCTCTCCAGTCTGACAGTAGCTCTGTTATATTTTTGAAATTGTTATGTGATGTATCTGAATAAAATTTAGTTCCGTCAATGAATACAATAACATTATTGCTAGATAATGTAAATTTAACCCTAATTTTATTGGTCATTTTGCTCATCTTCGTCTCCTGCTTCATATATAGTCTGTACATAGTTTTCTATCTGTTCCATAGATAAATACAAACCATCTCTATAGAATGTATCAAGTATATACATAAATAATGGATATTTCTCCATCACGTCCTCAAGTGACAACTTAGAATTAGGAGATGATACATTGCATCCAAATCTATCCTTAATCCCAACAGCATTTGCAGGTAATATACATTGTCTGTTTTGTTCAAAGAATTTTTTGTGCTCAGTAATAAACTCAATAAGTTCATCTGGCAAATTTAGATTTGTATATCTATGTATTCTGTTATCATATAGGATAAACGAATTCTCATGTCCAATATCGTTAAAATATTTAGGCATAGTCATTTCTGAAAATATATCATCAAGTGCTCCAGCCAATGGAATGAATCTATCGTCATCAACAGTATTTCGTAATGCTGATTTTGGCACACCAACTATTCGTGTATTTGTAGAATTTATGTTATCATAAAATTTAGCAGCTCTCATATGCAATGATAATTCATCTGGAGTCATACTAATAGGTTTAAATCCAGAAGTTTCTATATAATAGAATGGTCCAGTATCTATAGATAATATCTCTACTCCTTTTTTAGATATAGGTTCTGTATCATATTTGTTTTCAAACATGAAATCTATAGTTGAAATTTTACCTGACTTCTTGCGTTGTATATTCTCCACTGAGTAGTCAGATGTTTTAAAGTAATTCTTTATTCCAATTTCATCAAATAATTCTATAGATGATTGAACATGAGACTTAATGTCCTCTGGATCACTACTCCACCTATTTGGCTTTACTATATATACATCTACAAAATTATTATTTGTTTCTAATAGATATTTTTTAATAGATTCAACAATATGTATTCTTGTATCTGCAATGCAGAATATAGTGCTATTCGTTATGTGTATATATTCATTTACTGATTTAATATTCTTAAATCCATTTTTAAAATAATACACACCTACTTCCATATTTATTGAACGCAAACAGTTGTTTTTAACATAGAGTGTGCTGTAGTCTATACTAATATTTTTAAATCTATTTTGCAAGTTCCATCCAAGCCTTGTTATATATTTGCTATATGCAATAATTTTGTCAAAGTCTTTGTCGAAACTGCATATTAAATTAGTCAACTGTTCTTCGTATTGATCTATTACATGTTTGCAACTATTGTTTAAATATGTAATAGTAGTATTATCAAGATTCAACGATTCTCTACCAGGAGTAATAGATACGGATCCAATAGGTACATCTAGCACTAAGCCATGTATTTCAAGAACATCTCTAGCTTCTTTATTAAGTTGCGATGTTGATACAGTATATAAAACATTTCCCATAACTAAATTAAGATTGTAATTTCTAACGTTTGTATTAATAATGTACCATCCATCTCCTGATAGATTTGATGAATAATCTTGATATTCAAGCTGGATATTCGTATCTGGTCTAGTGTCAAAATACTGATATATATCTCTAGCTTCACTAGTAAACCTATCTATATCATACTCTCTAACATCAATAGATAATCTCATTCCATTTGGAAGATCTGTATCTGTATCATTGATAGATATCATATTCGGAATTCCATCTTGTATAGATACAACATATGTAGATAATGTTCCATTGAAAAATGATTCAATAGTAAACATATCAGTGTATGCTAGTCCAGCCATACGGCCAATTCCAAAAGTACCGTTATATTGATTTGACTCACGTTTTGTAGATGCTCCAAGAGCTGAAAACAGTCCGTGTACATCATCTGATGATAGACCAGTACCAAAATCTCTAACTGAAAAAACTTGTGATGCTATCGTAGGAAGATGTACATCAAATCGTGGTGAAACTCCAGCTGCAATACATGCGTCAATAGCATTGGTGCTCCATTCTCTGATTACTGCAGCAATAACATTGGTGTAAACATTTTTTGTTAACATCTGAAACATGCTTGCGTTCATTGCTATACTAAAATCCTGGATTGGTGCGTTCGTATGTGTAATTGTTTCTATTCTGTTGTCTATCATAATTTCACCCTTTAATGTTTATAATTGGTACAATTCTGTCTAGTGTCTTAACCAAGTCTGACTGCTGTTCCATTACATCAAAAATATTTTTGTATGCAAGTGGAGATTCGTCTAGGTTTGAATCAGAATGGTTCGCTATTAGGTGAGCTGTGCTAGAAATAAACTCCTCTAGGTCAAGAGTATCCTTGGCTTTTCGTCTAGATAAAACTCTACCTGCTCCATGAGATGATGAATTCATAGAATCTGAGCTACCTCTACATCTAACTATGAACGAGCCATCTACCATGTTTCCTGGTATAACTCCAATCATACCATCTGCAGCCTGAGTGGCTCCCTTGCGATGTATCCATCTACCATCTACTAGTTCTGCATGGTTATGATTTCGATTGATAAAGCGAGAAGTAGAAATATCCTGGCCAAGAACTTTAGCAATAGCAGCTACTGATCTACCTATCATTAGCTCTCTATTCTCTAAAGCAAATTCCAATGCCATGTTCATATCCTGCATGTATCCCATCCCTGGTTCTGATGTGTTATCTAATGGATACGCATCCTCAATATTCGATACTCTAGCTCTGGTGCGACGATAAGTAAATTCAGTTTTAGCTTTGTCGTATCTATCCTGTAATTTGTCATTAGCTGGAGATGATTTGCTGTTTAAAATTTTATTTAGCCAAGCTTTATTTTTCTCATCAAATTCTTTTCTATATCTAGATTCGTCTACTGATTGAATTGCAGCCTCTTTCATATATTTAGTGGCAATTTTATGTCCAACACCACGCGAACCTGAGTGAACAACTATATTTAAATATTCGTCATTGTCATATCCTATTTCAAGGAAATGATTCCCTCCGCCAAGTGTGCCTAACTGATAAGAACCAGTGGTGCGTAACACGTCCTTTGCAAAAGGTGTCATAGGAAATCTTTCTACGATATGTGTCTTAGGTTTAGAATGTCTCTCAAAACCAATAGGAATATCTCTAAGAATCTGATTTTTAATAGCCTCTAGTTGTTCTGTTGAGACTGATTTGTATTGGATATTAGTACGGATAGAGCTCATGCCGCATCCGATGTCGTATCCAACGAAAGATGGGAAAATAGTACCATTTGTAGCTAGTACAGAACCGATAGGTGCAACGTAACCGGCATGTGTGTCTGGCATGAGAGCTCCTTGCACTACAGACTCCTGCTCTAGGCAATTTGCAAATTGTTCTGCAGCTTTGTCTTCGACAAACTCTGCATATATTTTGTATGGAACTTTAGTAGCATTAATGCGTTCCTCTATATCTTGTCTCATTCTAATTCCTTTATTGTGCTGTACCTAATTTGAGAAAACTCCGTGAGTTCTCTAAAAAAAGGTACAGGGACAAAATATACCGTATTTGTCCCTGTAATTCATGTTTAAATTTCTGCTCTACCAACTGAGCTAATCGGGCATATAAATGGCGCCCGATGGAAGACTCGAACTTCCGACCTAAAACTTGGTTATGGTGCTAAGTCTATTGTATATACTAGTCACTGGTTTTTAAAATAAATTATGTATAGTGCATGAACCGCTCATGCTACGGGCCCTAATGTGGTGTGCCATCCAGAGAATTGAACTCTGGTCCTTTGCGAATTATCTCGCGTATAATGCTACCGATACAAATTTAATGGCACATATGGTGGGCCCGGACGGATTCGAACCGTCGTTCTATACTAATAGAAACAGTGCTCTACCAGACTGAGCTAATGGTACATAAAGTGTTTATAGAGAACCATACTGGACTCGAACCAGTGTCTTAACTACAAGGATGCACTCCTTAGGAAATCTTGGTTCCACAAATACCGATCCGATTTACCAATGTGTAAGCTAATGATTCATGTTCTATAGTTATAGGCGTGTTGTTACACTAAAAACTTAATAGCAGTATTAATATTGGCAATATTTTATATTCTCACGGCATACTACTACCACAAATATAATCAGTTTAGTTGTATCTGTATTCTGCAAGAATAGATTATATATTAAGACTTTGGTGTACTCAGGACAGACTTGCACTGCCAGTAAGCTATCCATCCTATGTTTAAATAAGGTGTGGGTTTAGCTGAGACATATATAAAAATATATAGCGAATACTAAGTATATATAAATAGACTCATATCGCTACTCCAGCTGGGCATCTTTCTGGAGACTAGAATTGTATGTGTAGACGCAATGCCACACTGACTCGTTCTAGTAATATAAATATTCCCAATTAATATTTTTGTTTTGCAGTTACAACTCAATATCACAAATTAACATCTCAGTTTTCTTAACGCATAAATTCTGATACTAAACACGCATATTCTTTTCTCTTCCTGTCTAAGGTTAGAGGGACTGATATGAATCGACCCAAACAAAACTCCTATGAGTTCTCTGTGGGATGATCATCACTCTGGTTCTGTAGTGTTCTTCCAAATGGTAAATAGTTGCCAAATGGAAAAATGCTCTGTGTATCTACCACGCACACTAAGCAGGATACGAATATTATCTCGCAAATGAATTAATACATGTGCTGGGGAGAACACTTTCTACTTAAGAAGTCGACTGAAACGACACCCAGCTGTACTATCTAAGAACCAGCGTGAGTAGGAGTGTAAAATGGACAAATATCTTTAACTGAACAATATTTCTCACAACGAGAATTAACTCCAGCCCGAGTGGTCCATTTGTCCTCGCACTCTGGTGGCAATTCTCCAGAATTGATATCAGATATATATGCCTCAAGTATTGACTCAATAGTATTATTGCTGGATATATACGGGAAATGCTCAGTGATATGAAATTCACCAAAATGCTCATGAATTGTTTTAATCATAGTTCCAATAGCTGGATATCTTGATGCTAGTAGAAATGCTGATGCATATAACGAATAATCAAATACTCGTCTTGCCTGGACATCATCAATCATGCGGTCTACTTTGAATTTCTTCGTATAACGAATAATTTCAATAGTTTCAGTAGCTCTATTGATGAATCCAGATACTCTGAGCAGTACATCTCCGTTATTAAAATGAAATACTTTAGAACAGTCTCTATACTCAAGTTGATCATATCCATCTACAATCATAGATAGCCCATGCTCAATAATTCTGCTCATATCTGGCATAGTAATCTTTCTCTGTTCTGGTCTAGCCCTATGATCAATAGTCATAAGGAAATTCTGGAGTCTAGTATTTGATAGCATCTCTGCATCAAATACATATGCATCACCTTCTAGCCTGTCATGATGATCATGAAATTCTGTAATCAATGATGTAATATCTCGTGAAGTGTCATACGGAATCATCTCACCTGGTTCTGATTGGTTAGTATCAATTGGGTCAGGAATAGATGTATTTTCTGTAGTTGTATCAGAATTAGATGTTGCATCAGCTAATTCTGAACGTCGTATACCAAATTGGTGTTCTGGTGTAAAAAACAAATCATCTGAACCATACAATGTTTGAAATGTTGTAGCCATAATATATGTCCTATAGTGGTTTTAGTAATTTGTGAGTTCTGGATAATCTCCAGATCTCATGTTCAGGCTTGAGAGCAATCTCTCGTTCTGTGAAAACATGACTCTTGGTTCCGCAATATGTAATATCTGCAAGTTCATCTCTAAGTGCATCTGTAAGTATCTCTCTGTCCATATGATCAAGCTCAAATGGATTTTGTGTATACATTCCAGATGAATCCTGATCTAATGGATCTATATAATCTTCATATAATTCATCTTGATCAAATACGATGTCATCTTCAAGTCCTCTACTAAATAAGCTCAGCTGGTTAGTATTTTGAAAGCTATCTGTGGATTTTGTAAATTCTGATTGTTTAATCAAAGGTTTTCTCTGCTTCCCATAGTAAGTAGTCTCAGTGGATAAATGATTTTCATCAATAAATATCTCTGGCCTAAAAGAGGACTCTCTCATTATAGATGTAAGTTGCTGAGGTATATCTGTAGTGGTAGGCATGTCATCAAAATATACAGTATCTGTAGATGTGTATCCAGGTATGCCAAACATAGTATCAAGCTCTGTAGGCGTAGAATCATATCCAGCAACAATAGTAATAGATCTACCATTGCTGTATAGTATTCCACTCTTCTCTGAAGCTGAACCAAGTGCAGTACGAACCTCAGTATGAGCAAGTCTACACGATCCATTCTGCACATACATAATAGATGAAAAACTGATAGATTTCTCAATAGACTCATTAAGTGGAAATACAATTCCAGCTCTGTCTGGATCTGTCATAAGATCTGTACTTGAGAATCCCTGAGATGAACCTCCTGGATGTCTGTGCATAGTCTGTAGTGTAGCAACATGCCAATCAAGTTCTCCAAAGATAGACTCTATCTGAGTACGAGTATCTGTACTAAGAAATTCTGCAGCCTTCATCTGTGCGATCTCAAGAGTATCATCTGACATAGTCTCAGTGTCCTCAAGGTTGAATCCAATGTGAGCTCCAGATACCGTCTGTTTGTAGTTGTAACATACAAGTGGAATACTAATATAGAGCTCCTGCCCCTGGTTCTGAAGTTTCCCAACTAATGATGTATAGTGGAACTGAAATTCATTCGATACAGCAAGTGGTCCGCTCTGCTCGAATATCTCGTCAAGAGTTTCCTGCTGTAGTAAAAGCACTCCAAAAAGATCACCAGTAGATGTGGTGTGAATTTTTCCTACAAAGTCATACTTTGGTACAGAGCAAACTGATGCATTCTTCTGAGTTGGAGTAGCGTTGTGTCTAGATGTATTTATATGATAAGCCATGTGTACAATCCTTTAATGTAAATGTAATGTAGATAAATGTTCTAACCATTCTGGTATAGTATCAAAATCTGCTCTAGTAAGTATTTTTTGTGGAGTGGAATCTAGTAATGAGTCAAATATCTCATAGCTAATGTTGAGACAAGCTGCTACATATTCTCTCCATTCTGGAGATAAACATTCAGAATTCATAGGAGACTGAAGATTGCTCTGATTTATAGTAGCCATACCATAATCGTCGACGCCATGTCCTCCAGTACATACAGAGAAAAATTCAGATGCTGTCGGATTAGTTGTATTATTTCCAATATTTGCAGATCCCATAGGTGACAAATCTGTACCCCATAGATCTTCTGTTTCACTATCCTCACTATTGCGAATGTCTTGCTGCAACAATGAAGTTCCATAGTAAGGATAAGCAATTCCGTCGCTAACAATTTGCACTGGTACAATAAAATATGGCGAATTTCCATTCGGTAATTTTAATAATGTAGAATCTACTAATTCTATGCTTTTTCCGTCCATGTAGTTATACAATATTTCTTGAACGTTTTCATCTGATGTTATAGGTATCTCTATGTCATTATTAACAACGGCAAGTGTAGATGAAACATATGAAATTAGTTGTCTTTCTCCGTATTCTGATAAAAGCTGCACTATACTATTTGTGTATAACTCAAGGTCAGCATCTGGGTCTCCCCTCCAATTTCCAGAAAAGATATAAAAATTAAACTTCTGATCCTTGTAAATATCCCAGTTCTCAGATATCTCTTTAGCAATCAGTGGATGTAGTGGATTTATTCGTTCATTTGTCAAGCTATTAACAGCTACTACACCATAGAAAGTTCCAGAAGTAATTTCATTTTTTATCAATGACAATCCCTCGCTCAGTGTAACCGGTCCAAAAGATAATGTATCCGAACCAATAGCATCAATAAGCACAGAACTCTCGTCTTTCATGGAATTGCTCCACATTCCTATTTCTGTACTAAGTCCATGCGTCATATCTACTGGATACAATGATTTGCCAAGACTAGATGATGGATTATATAAATCTGGATTTGTATGTGACATAGATGTCTCTAAAACACTATTTAACTTAGCCAAAACAGTGTTTTTGATAGCATGATCTATTGTGCTTGTTTGTTTTTGAAATGATATCATACTCGTCCTCCATTGTCTTTAGTAATATTAAAATCAAGAATTCTGGAAGCTTTACCAAATGAACCAGAGTCAACAAAATCCTCAAAGCTGAACTTAAATATTTGCCCTTCCTGATCCCATTTAGACACATCTGCAAGTATTGTAGAAGTAGTACCATCAAGGTTCATTACAGGAGTCCCATCTGAATTAATATCAGTAGTCTCTATCTGTTGAATATCGTCCTCCGCAAGGAACTCTAAAAGTCCAATAGCCATAGCGAGTTGATTCCAGAAAAATGTGTTCAAGTGTATTACACCATATCCCTCTGTCTGTAAGTTCTCATCAATGTCTGGCTGTACTGTCATAGAGCAAGAATTTCCCCCATGAGTAGCTGCTATGAATCTACAATTAGTAAGAGAAACATCTTTTCGAGTAGCAAGATCTGGTGCTCCATACACAATAGTATCGTCTGCAAACGAAAGTCTATGTGTATAGTCTGTGTGTTCAAATAATTCTACATTAGCAAATCTATATTCAATAGATGGATTTACAAATTTAATTGTATCTGCTACTTTATAATACTTTCTACCAAGTGAGTTTTTATTAGTATACATAAATGCTTTCTTGTTCTCTGTACATGACGATAAATCCTGTGGAAATCTAAAAAGATTTGAAAATTCAATCTCGTCATCATCGTAAACATGTACGCTATTAAATAAGTATACATCTCCTGTATGGTCAAGAATTTTCTGTAACCAATATGCAGTATTCATACCAGTTCCTCCAAATCCTGCAAAAACAAATTCTAGTCTTTTTCGTTTCACTGCAAGAACCAGGGATTTTAGTTTTTTATCACTGATATTCAATGTCTGAAGCATAAATTTGAATGGAAGTTGTCTAATTCCATATTTATTAGAAAACCATTCTGATATAACATAGTGATCTCTTTGAACCATATCTCTACTATATAATGTAGAAACTATACATCTCTCATCAACTATCATATTTGCAGCATAATTGTTATTACTATCAACAAAATATCTGCGTCTTATCTCATCTTTAAAGTATTTTACTAAATACATATATGTGTCCTTTGATATAAAAAATGATATATTAATAAATAAATACATCAGTTGATATATAAAAATAGTGTGGAATAAAATAACCCAGGGAAGAACCCTAGGTCTATATAAATAGATAAAGCTATTTACCTGATTCTGAATTATTCTTCAGTGAAGTAGTCTTAACGACTTTGATCTCTGTTGAACCTGATGCTTTTGCTTCAGCCTGTTTCGCGGCTAGACGTTCTGCGAGAGTCATGACTATAACTCTGCAGCTGGTGTAAGACCTGGAACTCCGTCAAGAAGCTCGTTGATCATTTCTTCGATGTTGAAAGAACTAGCAAGTGCTAATGATGCAGATTTAATCATCGCCTCAGCGGCAATAGCAACTTTCTCATTCTCTGGCATAGTGTGGATAAGTAATCCAGCAACGGTGTTAGCAACAATCGCTTTACCTACATTAGATTCAAGATATGAGCCTGCTACAAGTTTAATGCCAGTAGGAAGGTTTTTCATAAGAATCGTATTCACTCTATCGTTAAGGATATTCCCTGCGATAATTTTTGCTGAATCAACTCCAGCGTCTTTGTTTGCATCAACCATGATGCTAAGTGTTTCGTTCACTTTTAACATATTATATCCTTTCAAGATGTATGTATATAATGTGAGTCCATATAGGACGGGACTGTGATGCGTTTTGCAAAATGAATCAGGCGATGAGAGACAAGTGGACCGGTTACACTTTAATAAGCTAACTTCTAAGAACCTTATAGCTGCAGGCGGTTTTATTCCTGTCTTATAACTCATCTCTCACATAGTGTGGGCAAGGTGCTCCGCCGATTAAGTCGGCGACGCTATTTAATTACAGCCTTCTACTGCAACCCATCAGAACCAGGAGTGTGCTATTTTCCTATCTTAGTAATCTGATCTCTAACAAGAAGTGAAAGTATACCAGAAACAATTCCAGGTCCGAACGCATCTCTGACGGCTCTAACAGCTGTTACCTTAGCAGCATGCTGTGCTCCCATTTTAATAGGAGATTTACGTTTAGCCTTTGGTTTAGATCCAAAGTCCATCTCATTCGCATCTCGTCTAGCCTGAATTTTATCAATTAAGTCCATGTCCTATTCCTCTGGTTCTGAGGTAGTAAACTCTGGTGAATTTAGATGAAGAAATAATGCAATAGCAGAATTTGGTGCAGAATCTGTACTGATACCATGTTTTGCATGAGCTGTAGCAACTCCTGATAGAAGTGCCTCATATTTGTCAAGAGTTAATACAATCTGTTCAAACTCTTCCTCTTGAGCTGCAGTTACAGCATCTATCTCTGCCTTCTGCTCAACTTCCTCTGGTGATTCATCCATAGATATAACTATGATTTTAAATCTGTTCTGTTGCATTCCAGCTGAATTCGTAAATGTAAGATTGAAAATAGCGTTATATGTAGCAACTGGGATATTTACTTCCTCACCGAATTGAAATCCTATGATACTCTCCAGTTCTGGTGGTAGTATCTCGCTATCTGAATGTTCGTTGTTAATAATAACTCTCATGTAATGTTCCTTTAAATATATTTCCATTGTTTTCCTGCATAAGTCCAAGCTTTTATAACTCTACAAGATCCAAGTCCGTCAATACTAAGCAGATCAAGTTCTACTAGATATTCTTTGTATTTGTCAGCCTTACGAGAATCTGCATCATCCTGACCTTTTGTTCTAGTGGAGTATTTGTGAATGTTCCATAGGCAAGCTCCAATAGCCTGGCAAACTGTAAGTTCTAACTCTAAGTCTAGAATAGAATTTTGTCCATCAAGCCTAGTATTATAGTGTTGATTGTCACCTGGTGTGATAAGTGGATGTAATGGTATTTTACTGCTCATCTGAACTCTTCTCTGAAGATTTTCTGGGTGTCATAATTTTCTGAGCCATATTGAATCCAAATGTAGAAAATTTGTGTTTCCCGTTACGAATAATAGATGCAGTAGCCTCGGATATTCCATATGAAATAGCAATATATCTGTTATTTACTCCAGACGTCATATCCATCTCAATTTGCAATACCTCGTCTGATTTCAGATGTGTACCTTGAGGTCGAATATGTGTTTTTCTGTTCTCTGAAGAGCATACTGATGCCTGTATGCTTTTAAGTTGTGCAATTTCTGCCTCAAGCTCTAGAATACGTCTCTTGTCATCTGTCATATAAATATCAAAAGAAAGAAGCTCATCTGTATCTATGCGATAAAAATCACCAGTATCGTCTACTCTTGTACCAAATACTATATTCTGATACTCTCCGACATTATCTGTGACTTGTCCTTCGTTCAATATATGTTCTAACAGTTCGATGTTCTCTGATGTAAGTGTAATCATAATTAATCTCCTAATAATGTAATAATATAGTGAATGTATTTATCTGCAAAAAATGCAGACATAACAAACATAGAAAATGCAAAAGCAACTGTAAGTATAGCCATGGCAAAACTAGACACATTAACTCTTGATGAGTTGAATCCAGATATAAATAGTGACATAGCGATAGCAAGATCTAAAAATTCCATATCTATTTCCTCTCAATTAATGATAGATATCTATCATCAATATATGACTTCATAGTTTTTGCTAGCCATTGCATCTGAAAATAAGCAGCACCAGAATCTCTAAGTTCCAAAAAGTTCTTCAGAGATCTGAGGTTGATAGTCATAACTAAATCAGTAGACCAATTGTCATTTACTATGTGTTTGAAATTGTCACCAACATTTCTCTTCTGTTTTGCCTGAATAGCTGCTGAATAAAATTGATCATGATTGTGCGAATACTCATCGTAAGAAATACGAATAGATTTTGTAGTAGATAGATCAAGGAATGCATCCTCTCCTATTCGTGTCCACTGATATTTTAATTTCTGCCAGATATCTGTAAGTTGAATAAAATTGTACTCTGGTTCTGAGGTAACAAATAACTTCAGATTAAGTCCCTCGGAGAGGAACCAATCTGATGGATGTGTATTTGAATAGTTGTGTAACATATCAGCCAGAAACAGATTAATGATTCTACTCATCGTATATCTAGTAGACCTCACAGTATAAGAAGCAATTCTGTGTCTAGATAACTCTTGCAATACTCCACGAGATGTATTGGAAATATCAAATGTAAATGATATATGCTCTAATACAGAATGATGGAAATATACATGAGATAACTGATGTAACAACTTAGAACCAGGGATATCCGGTACTGCGTAATGATTAAAGTCTCTAACCTGTTCATGTTCTGATAAGTCAAAACTATCATAAGCAGTACGAGCTGCAATCTCTGCATTCACAAGTGGTGTTGAATGAAGTAAGCATACCTCTGGTTCTGAATAAGCAATTCCTGCTATTGTCTGTGTGTGTGTTGTGTTCATAATAGCATCCTAATCGTCGATAATAAATACTATAAAAAGTATTGTTACAATAGGTAATAATAAAAACAAAATGTTCATACTATAATCCTTGTGACTTCATATATTTGTGAGCCTTGTGAAGCAACTTCGATAATGTTTTCTGCTCTGTTATAGTTTCACCATTGTAGATGAATTTCCATTTTGCTGTCTCTGAGTCTCTAGTAATCTCTATTTTCATATATATTCCTCTATATAATTATTGCTATAAATATCCTTTATAGATATCTACTGCAATTCTTGTGAGATATTCAATATTAATGATAGCCCACATAGCTGTTCCAACAGCAACTCCAAACAACCATATGCTAGTAAGCATAATCCAATCTCTAAGCATAATGTTTACCTCTAACTTTTTCATTTGTTCGAGTAGAATATGTATTGATTTTCCCAGATGGTATACGAATCACTACAAAAGTCTCCTCTCTGTCTATATAGGAAGTAATTATTTTACCTTTTGTGATATATGATTTTCTTTTCATGATATATCTTCAAAAAGTTCATTCAACGATAATTCATATCCATAAGAATTAAGATAATCAATAGCTGACCGTAGAGATTCTCTGCAATCTGCAAGTTGATATCTATCAATTACATATTCAATAGCATATTCTCTATCAGATGACATATTAAGATTATGCAACTTCTCTTCCTGTTGTTCAAGTTTATGCTCAAATGCTCTATCAAGCATTAGGTCTGAATATTCTTCTGATACAACTGACATGACATATCCATTAAATCAATGATTTAGTAGGTATATCTGTAGTTTCAGATGCCGATAATGTGTATGTGCGATAAGTCCATCCTATGCGGTCTGGTCTCTGTAGTTCTTTTTCGGCAGATTTAGATGATTGATATCTAGCCGATTGGTATGCAGCTCCATTTGCGTTGAACCATTGCGTTAAATGTTTCTTAGCTAATTCTAAATCAGTTTTGACTCTAATTGGTGTACTGTTAGATTTATTATATTTAGCATACTCTTTAGCTGTCATAGCTACTGTGATTTGTGTTTCCATTGTGTTATCCTTTATGTTTGGTGTGTTGGCGTCTGAGACGCAGTCTATTGGTGTTTGCTTTGGAATATCTTGTAGTGCTTCATACGGTATATGGCTAGGAGTTGGTTCAGGTATTTGTGTAAAGCAGTTATTGGTATGAGGTGTTGTGCCTTCATATCTACTGTTGTAACATTCCCATATACAAGTTTGCAAACGCACATACTTATAAATATTACCAGTTGTGTTATGGCGAACCCATAACGGGTACTCATAGTCTGCTATCGGTTCAGGTACCTGTACCCATTGGTCCTCAGTGTGAGGCAACGCGTTAGAATCAATCTCTCCAACTCCCATAGCATATGTATCTTCTGCTGGTATTACTACTTCATAACAGTCTATAGATGTAAACTTTACTACTTTTGGAGAATTGTGCCATTTAAACCACATAGGGTATGTGAATTGTATAGAAGGTTTTTCAAATGATAAGTCACCATCTACCCAATAGACTTCTTTGTATCTATGTTCTTCGAAGAACTTTTCACCAACTTTATCGTTCCTGTTAAAGCCTATGTAGGTGTTATTAATAAAATAACTTCCTACATCGTCAGATATAGTTATTTTGCATTTAGGTTTATTACATAATCCATATTCATCTAACTTTGCAGCAATAGCCTCTACTGTACCAGGTGTTACTCTAATCTTACATTCTATGAATTCAGTGCGTTTAGTTTGTGATTGTTGTTTTAATAGCTTGATAATGTTTTTACGTTCATGATATTCTGCTGGCCCTTTTCCATGTACACTATTTCCTGTGACCCACTCATCATACATTTTGTATACCTGTAAAATCTTTAGACTATTTATTTCTATATAATCATCATCTGGTTTTACTTCAGAACCAGGTGCTGTTTGCACTAGTTTAAAATGATCCCATGAACAAAATTCGTCTATGCATCCTTTGTCATCAGTTACTTGTTTAGGCACAATACTTTTTACTATATATAGTTTACCTTTAGTAAATTTGTCATCATAGTCTATTAAGCACTCTACTACACTACCCTCTATTATGTTGCTATTGTCTCCGTATAAGTATTTACTCATTTTGTATCTCCTTTTCAATATAACCATTGTTCATTGTCGTTATTATATGCATATAAAATACATATAGTATTTCTAATCATCTAGTCTACTTAGTCTTATATACATTAACTAACTCTTTATGAGTAACTAATACAAATGTTTTCCATTTTTTCCACCAATCTAAAGCACCCTCATCCATTATTGCTATATCTTCATCTGTAAAATTTTCCCATTCTTTTGGTGATTGTTCTTTACAACCAATTTTTATTAAATTACTCATAAAGTGTAGTTGATATTTGTCTTGCATTAACGATAAAGAGAATGCAGTTTTAATACCTAAAATTTTCATTTCACCATTTACTACTTGATCACCTATAACTATTTGACTACCGTCTACTATTTGGTAACCAGTTACGAATTGATGACCTCTAACTATTTGATCTCTCTCAACTGTTTGGTTGCCTCGAACTGTTTGATTTAATCCAACTGTCTGATAACCATTTACTATTTGGTTACCATTTACTATTTGGATTCTTTCAACCCTTTGACTATCGTTTACTATTTGATCATTACTAACTGTTTGGTACCCTTTAATTATTTGGTTACTTTTAACTGTTTGATAACCTCGAATTATTTGATAGCCATCAACTGTTTGATAGCCATAAACTATTTGATTTCCGTTTACCGTTTGATTACCTCTAACTGCTTGAGTTTTTTCAACCGTTTGATCACCATTTACTATTTGGTTTCCCTTAATAGTTTGGTTGCCTTTAATCGTTTGATTACCATGTACTGTCTGATTACCATTTATTGTTTGATTACCATTTATTTGAAGATTTATTTTTATTATCACATTACCATCAATTATTAAATCTCCATCAAATTCAAACCAATGTCCCTTATATATTACACCTTCGTAATTTTCATCTATTACTATTTGCTTCATAGTTATTGTCCTTTTTAATTGTCTTTCTAACGATTTTATATATTAGAACATCTATATAATGATTAATATATATTCAAATACTTGTAACAGCTACAATGAATATAAATAAAACAGTAAACTGATTGATAATATATAGATTTGCCATGTCATATTACCTATTGTTTGTTGTTTCTATTTTAGTGACCATTTTTTAAAGATTTTAAAGTTTTTCCAGCTATCTTCATCTACTGAAATACCTCTTCCTCCATAGTTTTCATATGATTGATGTTTTTCATTTTCGCATCTCTGCATCATACTTCTCCATATGAAATATAATCTTTCGTTTCCTGTAAATGTATTTTGACACCTACAGTGTTTTCTTTTTCCTTTTATATCTCTTCGTATAAAAGTTTCGTTTCCGAAATTTGTGCACTGGTATTTATCGTATGTTCTATATGTTACTGATGAAGGATATACTTGTTTCTCTCGTTTTGCAAATTCTTCTACTAACACAAATGTATTTTCATTTTCAGTTATTATGTTCTCTATAATAATTCCTTAAATAAATCTAATTTGTACTATATCATAATTAATCGTTTTTGCTTCCGCAATCGTGATGTCTGCACCAAATTATGTCATATATTTGAACTATGAAGTTACCAAGAACTCCTATCATAACTACGATTTCAATTGTATCTGTCATATGTTTCTCCTTTATATAAGTATAATATTCTCGTTCAAAATCAAAGGCATGGTAGCTACCCTGCGTTAAATGATGAACATATAACTCCTGCTTCAGAACCAGGGAGTGCTGTGCCAAATAATTTCACTGTAACATTATCTGGTGTCGATGCCCAGTGATAAGGTATTTTATCCCACTCTGGCTCTGTATTGTAATCAGGACTAGTAGGATATAGGTTCCGGGCTTCCTCCTCTGTTTCTGCATAACAAACAAAGCTGTCGTAAGTATCATAATCACAATTCTCATCCTGTGAGCATAAATAAATATTCATAATAAATCTCCTGTAATAATATATGAGAACCATCTGCAAAGATAGCTCCAATATATGATCAGATACATAAATAACCGAATTTATGTATAAAGTCCCCAGATCATAATTAATCTGGGAATTAAACGAGTTTGGCTGCAGCTGGGTGATTCAGGCCATCCATTCAACTAAACATCTAACAACTCTGGAGTAGTGAACTATGTGTGTACTATGTAGGAACATAGCTCCTGTGATGAGTTAAAAGGACGTCATAAAAAGACACCATCACTCTAGTCCGGTGATGTTTTGCACTGCAATAATATCTAAGTATAAACGATACTGCCATCTGATCCAATGTTATTACAATAACGATTCGAAGCTTTGAATGCTCTTTGTTTGTTGCGAAACAAGCGTCGTTCTCCAATAGCAATTGTATGATGTCCTCTATCGAGTCTCATCTGTCTCTGTGAACGAGAAGCATTGACCTAGTCAAGATGTCTCTGCTGTGACTCTGATAGAGCTGAAGCTGAATCCTGTGTGAGTGGAGAATTCGAAGGCATAAGTATGTCTCCAACTGATCCCATAACTGTAGATAGTCCTGCTAATGTAAATAATGAATTGCGTGTCATAATAATGTCCTGTATAATAATGTTATATGTGAGTAGGTAGTCCTACGACTCTGGTTCTGAGATAGATAAATACTGTCCATCCTCTGGCTTGTCAATTCCTGTACTGAGAGTAGAAACCCTCACTCCTCTAGCAATTAAATCTACCTGTCTGGAAGTATATCCAATACATAGTAAAGCTGATCTGAGGTTTGAAATTTGTGAATTCATAATGCTATCCTTTCGTAAATTGATTTGGCATTCCAATGAAAAGTTCAAGTTCCTCGCCAACACTTAATGAAGACTTCTTCCAGAAAAATCTGGGAGTCATAACTGTATAGTCAAGTCCTCCGTAATGATATATAAGTGTTACTGTTTTGTCTGAAATGGATGTAATTGTAGCTAAGTGTTGCATATTTTATCCTTTATAGAATATAGACTCTCGTCTTTTCTGTAATTTATATAGTGGTTTCACAGGTGGAATATATTCTGTGTCTATATCTGAATTTTGTCCTATATGCTCTACTGTATCGTCAGTATACACTAAAGCTCTAAAATTATTTACATGCCAACTTTCGCTACTGTTTGGTGAATAATTGCTGAAATTGCACTCTGCTGCGAAAGGATGTATGCAATCTGTATCAGAAACAGACATTACTGTAAATATATCTCCATATCGTAACGAACCAATATTTCTCTTGCATATAACTCTATCTCCAGACGATATAGTATCACTTGGTCTAGTCTTAACAAGTCTAAATTTGTTGAGACCCCATCCATTTAGATAAGCTCCAATACTATCAAGTTCAATCCTCACTATATCTTTTGATGTAGAATTTCTAGTAACATAAAGTCTACCTGAGATGAATTGATTAGAATTGTTTTCATTGCATAAAACCACTGAATGCTCTGGGATATCCCTTGCGTCAATAATTTCTGATGTAACATAATTGCTAGCTGTCTCAGAACCAGGGAGATGCAACTCATCCTCAAAAGATTTAATATCATATTCCTCTGTAGTTATATTGTTAGTATAATCCCATGATGCAATTAATCCATCTTCATCTACATACATGTATTTTTCTTCTGGATCTATATGCCCCCAATCTCTGATTTCTATCTGACCATTACTGCCATATTTTCTGGTAACAATCTCTGCCTCTATCTCTGTCCATGGTTCTCCACTGCGTTTATATATTGCAACTGGTTTATTCATAGTAATTATCCTTTAAAATGATGATTCAAATTCACCAGCTGATATCTCTGCATGCTCTGCGTTAAATGGATGAATGCGTGACAACTTAGTAAATCTGCTATCAATAGCTGACTCAAATTTCTGCTTCCAGTCACCATTAATATCTGATAAAGATAATGTAACTGCAAACGCCTGTAACTCCTCATGTGTCATATGTTGTATGAGATCAAGTCTCTGTGAATAATCTAACATAAATAATCTCCTCTAAGATTTGTAAAACATAGTACCTATGTTTCTATGAGTTAGATGTGTAACTCGTGTAGTCTCTGCATCAGATATAGTATCGTCTCCCTCTGGTTCTGTGGTGTTGTTATCTAATCTTGTAGCACCAATATCTGCTGCTCTGCAAACAACTCTACATGACGATATATCACAAGAAAATCCCTGTTCATATCCAACGTCATGTCCAGTACTTCTTGGGAATAAATGTGTTACTATAAATAGTTCTCCATATTTAATACGGCCATTTCCTCGTCGCATATATATGCACAGATCTCCCACCTCTGCTGAGCTACCAGGATATGTCTGGAGAAGTCTAAAGTTAGTCGCTGGAGCATTGATGCTACTCTCTCGATCAACATATATATGTATATGCTTTATATCATTGAAATAATTTAGAGTAATGTCTGCTATATATATCTCTCCTTGTTTAAATCCTGCTGTATTCGGTCCATCTGGAGTAGGATTTATATATTGAACTATATCTCCTATTCTAAGTTGATTCATATCTCTATATGTTAATTTCATCTAATCTGTCCTCAATCCAAGTGTGTTCTCTATGTATGCAATCTCAAGTTTACGTAGCAATGTGATAGCCCTACTAATAGTAAGTGGTTGCCGTGTAGTTCCTAAAGAAGATATATAAGAACCACGGTTCAAAACAAACATCTGCCTAGCTGATGGCACATACTCTCTAGATATATAGCTCATTGTCTATTTTCCTTTGGAATATAATGTTGATTATATTTAGCTGACTGTAAAAGATATGCATCAATACAATCTACTACCTCATCAAATCTAAGCCCAACTATGCTTGCAATATTGATTAATCTGGTACCCTTAAAGTACAATTTTATAATCTTTCTTTGAACTGATAAAATAGCCATAAAAAACTCCTAATCATGTAAGGTATTGTATGTTAAAAACTATATCCTATGTGTACGTTAAATGTACTACAAATGATATCTAATGCTGATGCTCTAATTTGTGACAAGATGGGCAAATGGTAATTAGCTGATCTGGTGTAAATGTCATCGTCTCTATTCCTCTGTAATGTATATGGTGAACATGCAATGGAGTATCTATAGCTTCTGTTCCACATTTAACACAACTGAAAGAATCTCTGTTTAAAACTTCTAATCTAAGCGAACGCCACTCCCTGGTTCTGAGGTAATCTTTATAGGCCTCATAATACTGATATGGTACTCTAGAATAGTCAATGTAACTATCTGTATCATACGCATTCTGTCTATATTTCTCTCTGAGTTCATCTGTTGTTCTATTTTTATCATTATTTCTAGTAAAAAAAAAATAAAAAAGTAAAAAAATACCAAGCCATATAGCAATAGGAATAAGTGAGAAAAAAAAAGCAATAACAATAGTAATTGGTATAGCTATCCATAATTTCTGATACCACATGATATACCTCCATAAAATATATTCTATCTCTCTGTTAAGAAAAAAAAATAGAAATAAATTCTCTATCCCTCCTGTGAGAAGAAAAAAAAAGCAAAAGCCCGAAGGCTCATGCTATGATATGTCTACTGATTTAAACGGAATCCTTGACAACCTATAGGTTGTTTATCCTCGTCTCTACGAATATTCCCTGGTGCCATGACATCTGTTCTGTCTGTGGCATTTAGCACTATAGCAGATACAATGTAAAATGTATCTGGCTGTTTATCTGGAAGTCCAGCTATCTCTCCAAATGTGGTATGGTATACAGGTATACCATTTCGTTTACATACCTCACTCTGTACTGCATTTACTCTCGCAATCTGTCCAGATGGTGGGAAAGATCGTCCAGTAGTAGTCTCGTTGATGGTATGTGGACATAAATTAATGATTTGCATGTTTGCTCCTTATTTCATAGCCGATGCGTTGAATTCTACATCATCTGCTTGCTCTACCATTCTATGTAATTTCATAAATGATACATCTGATTTCATACTAGTTGCACCTATAGATGCTCTAAAGTTAGATATGATCTCATCTCTGTTTGTATTGACTCGTTTAAGTCGTTTTGCATATTTGTTACGAACAACTCTACATGTCCCAGGCAATGTTAAAGCTGCGTCATGTATAGTAATAATCCAATTGGATAAACTCTCATGATCAACTAACTCTGTAGATATCTCAAGTGCAATGGCATTAGAATCCTGTGAATCAAGGTTGTGAATCAAACATGTAGCCCAAAACAATTTGAATCTGTCGTAATCTGGAATGCGTATAGGTTCATGAGTGACCGCTGTGCGGATTCTCTTCAAGTCTGAGTCCCATGCCGTAGTAAATATTCTAGTTGATCCAGCTACTTTAAATTTGTTGCATTCAACATTAAATGTGTCGTCTGCAATTTGTACCTGTATAGCTGGTGCATGGTTTGAATATCCGTCTATGACGCAATCTTTAAATGCTTTAGTAACCGCGAATGCTCCGTTGCGGAATTCCTGATTGATAGCTCTAACTTCATCCATGTCTGGAGTCACTCCATTTGCTCTAAGCAAAGTAGTAGCTGCCTGAGATGATCCATAGAACACCGGAGTTCCAACAAATTTGCCATGAAGGCGTTTGACTCCTTCTATATACCATGGATCCGTAAGTGTATCTCCGATAACATTCGTACGAGATAACAATCTAGCGTCATTGGTAAGTGCTCCTACATACTGATTAATAGACATAGAAGCGTCTACCTCTAGTGGTATATCCCAAAATATTCTACGCTGAATGTCTAATTCGTCAAGTTTGTCATAAATACGCTCAAGCCATATAAGCTCATGAAGCTCTGTACGGTCATGTTCCATAGTAAGATCTATCTGAGGTAGAGATCGTGCCTCATAAGCCATTCTACCTGCTATATACTTGCCATCTACAGTATCAGCATCTGTTCCAATGAGTTCTGCTATAAAATAGTAGATGTCATTGAGTTTATCTCTACTGAATACATTGATAACTGTTGGCTCTGGAACTATAAGCAATGCTCTGAAATCTTTGAATTGAATAGGATTCCCGATGCGTTTCAAAGCCTTAAATGTAGCTCTGCCACGACTATCTGAGATGTTCTGTTCAAGATTGAATCGTTGAGATGGATCTGCAATATAGTAATCAACTGCAAGTTCTGCTATGACTTGATAGTTAGCCTCGTTGAGAAAGAATTTATCTGTGATATTGCCCTTCTCTACGGATTTCTGTATAGATTTAACTATAGTTTGAACAATTGGCTCTCTATACTCTGATAATTTGATGGTATCAAATTGAAAGTCATTCTTCGCTACTTTAGCAAAGCCTAATCTAGATAGTCCAGTTTCCTTAATAACTCCGTTGGATCTGACTAATGTAGCTGGATAATGCTCAATATCTCTACGCAATATCATAGACTTGAATCTTTCATGAACTTTATACGAGTCTATCTCCGACTTTGATTCATATTCATATAATTTAGACTCAATAAGCTCTACTGATGCATATTTTGATAGAACTGAAGATTTGATAAATCCAATATCTGATAATGCATAAGTAATATCTTTAACAATGATTGGGTCGTGTTCCTGAGCCATGTGAACTGTGGATATAGTACCTCCAGATATAAGTGATCTGTCAAGTGATGAAATGAAGGACTCTGTAGTATCTGAGCCCCAACTTATGAATGATTTGACATACTCTGATAGAGCTTTGTCTAATATATATTTTAACATGTTTTCTCCTTAGTGTGTTACAAAAGAACCAGAGAGAAAAGACTGGAAATAGTCCAATCTATCTCTGGTTCTGTAGTGGTGAATAGCTATGCTGCTCCATGTAGTTGTTGATGTAACTCAAGTTCTGCAGTGATAGCATCAAGTTCTGACTGAGCTGACTCAATAGCCTTTACCTCATCTCTGTGCCATTTATCTTCGTCAAGATTGACATCTACTACCGATAATCCAAGTTCAGAAGCAAGTAGTTCTACTAGCATATTGTACTCTTCGAATGCTGGTTCTATTCCTGGCTCAATAGAGTGCTCGTCTGTAGTGAAAGTATGGTATCCCTTCGCAGATTTCAAGTCCTCGAAAATAGTGAAATCCATTCCAAGTGAATCTAGAATTTCTTGACGAGTTTCGTTTAATCCGTCTGGTTTGCGACTATCTGAAGGCCAATTGATGATTGTTGCAAGCAAGTTCATCAAACCTGATACGCGACCATATTCATTACGAGCTGATGATGCAGCTGTGATACGACCAGCGATTTTACTTTGGTCCATGTTTGCAATTTCTGTAACTGACATAATGATTTCTTTGAGTTTAGCTATAGACTCAGTACGAAGTTTGTAATTGATTGCCGATGGATTAGTCTGTAAGAATTTGTTACGAGACTCTATTATACTATTCGCAGCCTTTTGTACTTGTGTTATTTTATTTGATTTTCTAGTTGCCATTGTGTTTTCCTTATATGGTATTTATGTAATATTTAGGATGCAATACATCCAAGACTGTAGTTGCGTCTATCTATCATGAATCCAAGAATTCTGTAGGAGGAATTGTAATTTGGTCTATCTACATGATAGATGTAATTTGAGATGAGGACTATATCCCCATCTCCTCTCTGATCATTTCGGCTGTAGTCCATACGCCGTCCTGGTCAGATTTTAGTTTCTTCACATCATTATGTAGCTGATGTGTCTGAGGTTGTCGAGTCTTCATAGACTCCATGACTGCCTCTTCAAGTTGTGATGTTTTGTCCTGCATCCACAATTGTGCCATTTTTCGGCCATAGTATGCGAGAACTAGGAGTATTACTCCAAATGCAAATGATGATTCCATATCTATCTCCTGTATGGTAATTAGTTGAAGACCTTTTCAGGTCAAAGCATGATGGTAGTATCTACCCTTGACAAAAGATTAATCTAGAATCTTCGTCGTACTGATCGTCAAATGAATTCATAATCAAATTCCTCCCGTTGTAAGATTTGGTATGTAGTCTAGCCTCTGGTTCTGAGGTAGAGCTCCATACGGATATAATATGTGTCTCGATCCAGCTTGGTAGCGAATCGAATATTGTTGTATGTGTACATAGGTCTATGCAGCTACAAGAATATCTAGTGCTGCATAAAGCTCTGCATTAGTCATGGTGTCTACCTCAAGTCTGTCTCCAACTATCTGCTGTATACGAAGTATGGACTCCATAATTTCTGTGTCTGAGAATAAATTCTCGTCTGGATGGATGTATGCCATGTACATGTCTAATGTGACTTTGTCTTGAGCTGTGATTGGTTTCTGGTTCATTGTTATCTCCTTATAGTGAATAGGCAAAGTATATTGTAGTTAAGAATAATACTGTTGCAACTGTGTAGCCTGTTATTACTGTGTCTATGTTGTGTATCATAGTATATCTCCCTCTGGTTCTGTGTATATGTCATCGAATGAGTCGATTAATCCGTCGTATATGGCCATGTCTACTAATTCTCTGAATGGTAATTGTAGTGATGAAGCCTGGATCTCTCTAGCTATTTTGTCTTGGTCCTCGATATTAGTTGTAGACATAGCCTCTGAGATCATGTATTGAATGTATGCTAGTCTGAAGTCTCTAGCTGTTGATGATAGTGCCATTGTTGTCTCCTTTGGTGTGTGTTGGTTCTCTGTTGAGATATGTACGTTTGTGTTTATAGAGTTATTCACATTTTGTGTTTCTGGAGTAGAAGTGAAGCTGTAAGAGTAGGAATTGAAAAAGACCTATAATGCCCTCTATACCGGCATATTCTACATACATAAGTAGATGTGAATAACATGTGAATAACTCAATTCTGAGTGTGAATATCAATTTCTATTGGTTCGGTTCTGGTTCAAATATATAACCATATCTATCCATAGATAACATACTGGTAGAACAACGAACACATAATAAAATAATAAACAATACCAACACACGAAAGGGACGAAAACTGCAAACACAAAAAACTTGTAGTGTACTCTTGTGGTTCTCTCGACCGTGTGTGCAAAGGAGAACTTAAAATAAACGAACTCAAGCAAATAGCGAAATATAGAAATCAAAAGATACATAATATATAAACGAATAACTGCTGTGTGCAGAGAGGAAAAGAAAAAGATAAGCATCCCAACGAAGGGACGCTGAAATAGTCAAAATGGATGTGAGTCCATGTCGACCAACTTTGATACAGTAACTCCGATAAGTATTAGTAGCCCGATAAGGACTACTGATATGATAATAGGATACATTATATACCCCACTCTTCACGGATTTTAGATACTGAAGCTTTGGTGATGTTGAGCTGTGTAAGCTCATCACGCTTCTCTGTTAGCTCGATTGCACGAGACATATTGGACTTAGAAGCAGTGTCAACCATAGTTGCCTGAGACCATTTAGCACCAAGTTCAACCTGGTCTTGGATGCTAGTAGCAACAACTTGGATAGTTTTGCTGGACTTCAATTGAGACCATACGAACCAAAATAGTAATACAATAGCGATTATACTAAATAAGCTGAATTCAACTGGCATAGTACACCTCCTACAATGAAGCAGGTTTAGCACCCGCCTCATTGATAATGATAGTGTTCTGCACAGTAAACGATGCAAACTTAGTTCCGTTAGAATCGACAAGCAACTTCACTGACTTCTTAGTACCAACGTCTTCAACAGGAATATATGTAAACAAGTCGCCGTCTGAGAACGAGTTACGAAATGATACAGTTTCTGTACCATTGTTGTCCAAAGACTTAATGGTGTTGCCGTCTGCGTCAACAGATAAAGCTAAAGACACAGATAAACCTTCAGAAGGCTTTAGACCTGTATAGTTTATTGAATGACCGCTAGATGTTTTAACGAATGGAGTGCTCTTTTTAGAGACTTGAGTTTGTTGAGTATTATAGCTCATGATATTCCTCCTACAGAATAATGTACTCGATGGTACTGGATTGTGATAGTCGTATACATTCACAATGAATGTACATATATCTATTACACGAAAGGCTATAGTAGCAGTACAACTAGGTAATACCTCAGAACCAAAGGATGGACAAGAGCTGATTACTGTGTGCAGAGAAAGGAATAACTAAGAACCAAAGATAGGAAGACAGAAGCCGAACTCTATGTAGATGAGGTGGTGAAAATGAGTGCAGAAGGGAATAATAGTAGTGGGGGGTACTTTGATCTGAAATGTGCCTGAAGCGAAACCCTGCCAATATGTACGCACAAATTTTTATTCTAACATGTACACACAAAAAAATATACACACAAAAAAATTTGTAAGCCTCTACACGTGACCTAAAGCGGTCGGCCCTGACCTTCGGTCTGAACAATTACAATGATGACTCTACCTCAGAACCAAAGATCTGTAGTCTATATAAATATATATATGAAGACAGTTATAAGTATAGTGATAGTAATTGAGTCAAAGTCTATACCAAGTCTATATGACTATATAAATAGCCAACAAAGACCAAATCCTCTGCAAGTACCATGACTACGAGACATATTGACATTCTATGTGGTAACTGGTATAATACATTTGACAACTGACAGTTGTCAGTAAAGGATGAGAAATGCTCGAAAAAAATGAAGTATATAAGGTGGATCTGGATATTATGAATCCAGATACCGGAGAACTGCACCGAATAAGTGGTACACATGAAGTTTCTAAAAAATATTATAGCATAAAAAATCTAACATCAAGGATAAACTCAATGAACCTATTCGAAATACAAGAACAAATCTGTAAGTCATCAAAAGACATACGGATATTCAGAATACTGCTGGAGATGGCAGACAAGCAAAATGAAATACGAATATCAAACATAGGAAAGCTAGCGAAAGATCTAGACGTATCAAGACAGAAGCTGACAACATTTCTCAAGAGCACTGAAGAAGTGAGACCGGACAGACTAACAATCAAACTAGATACTGGAGTGTATATGGTGAATCCAATGGTATTCACTGGTAAAAGAATCAGATCTAATGAGCAAAGAGAAGAAGCTCAAATGATATGGAAAGAACAACTAAGTGATCTAGAGAACATCTAGCCTGCGGCAGCCTACCAAGGACTACCTCTGTAATAAGTCAGAACCAGGGAGATGAATGCATATACAAAGTCTGAAGTTAGCTGTGAGCCAAAGCCAAAGCTAAGATCAAAGTAGATACAATAATATAAGACTGCGACTGGTTCAAAGCCGACTGTGAGTCAAAGGAAAATCCATGACTAAGCAAGCCTGCAAGAAGTGTATGTATATGGTTGATCTTAACGGTCTAAGTAGTAACAACTGGTGTAATAGAATGCACTTAAGTATAGAGATGGACAAAAGATGCAACGATTGCTATTGCTACAAGGCAAAAGATCCGTAAAGGATGTTATCCAAGTCTGCAAACATCTAGGCAAGTCAATAGCCAGCTGACCAGATTAAGTCTGGAAACAAAAAATGTCCAGCCTATACCAGTCTGAGCTGAAATCAGATCTGGACCACTAAATAACTAAACTCTGAAATCTGTAGTAGTCCATCTCCCCTGGTTCTGAATATACCTCATAGATAAGGTAAATAGTATCCCACAGTCTCCCTCGGAGAGATGAACTGTGAGCATGCGTAGTCATGCGAACGTAGATATGCTGTTCTATAATATATTCTATAATATAGGGAATTCCTGCCCAGCATCGTGTAGCACGGAATATCCAAAACCAAAAGTTGACCAAAAACATATACGATTTGGTCAGAAGTTGACCAAAAATATGATATACTATTATATGTAAAAAAAATTAATGAGAAGATAAAATAAAATGAAAGAATCGGAGACTGACATCTCCGATAGCGAGGTGTTACTAGTGAGTAGTAATAAAAGTATACACAATGTAACCTTAGACATACCTAAAGGTCATGGCGTAAAAATAATAAAAGAATTAGATGTAAATATATCATACTATATGGTAGGATCAGGAGCAAAAAATATTAGATCAGGACTAGAAGCGATAGACCCTCTAGAGGCAACATATGAGATGACAAAGCGTGAGCATTTTGCTCTGCTAACACTAAGACGGACATCTAGGTGGGTACGAGACGAAATCACTGACGAAATGTACTCTGATGGAATAAGCTATATACCAGCAAAATACTGGGAATCTGATGCTTATGCTCAGGCATTCAGAAAAGGTATGAAGCTGCTCAAAGAGAAAGGTCTAGCGATAAAGCTAAACAAGACTCAATATATGGCAAACCAGCTAATGATAATATCAACAAGAAAACTGCAAGCAATCTATCAGTGGAATCAAAGCTGTGATCAAGAACATATGATAAAACGAGACGACTAGTCAAATATGAAATGTTGTGGTATAATCCACAATATGAAACCAAGACTACTCAAACAAATGGATGAATTGCCTAGATGGGCATACATAGACTCTGAATGGAAAGATATATGCTGGATAACAGTAGATATAATAAACGGAGTAAGAATGGTATATGATCTAGCCAGACAGAAGTGGCTGGAACAACAAGAGCAGGAAGCAGTTGAGAAAGCAAAACTGCTCAAAGAAAGTCCGAGTCTGGGACTAATACTATAAGGAATGGAATATGAGTAATATATATGTGTGCCCACATTGCCGTCTAGGATTTGATATGGAAGCAGATCTGATATCAAAGCTAGATATAGAGTCTCCATCTGGTGAACCACTGCTGGTAAGTATCCTAACTTGTCCAAACTGTGAGTCTCTGTCAATACCTGAAGGTCTCAACGAGATATCCTGGATAGTACCATCTGAAGCAGCTGAGCTCATCACCACTGGTTCTGAACAGTAGTAGTATATGTCAATAGCAAATCTGATAGGTACAAGTGAAGAATATGTAGATAGAGCTAGTGGACGAGCAGATAAACCGCCTAAGAACCAGGGGAGAGTATACTGCATGAAATTTAAGCTGGACGGAGATGTAGTATACAAAATAGGAAAGGCTAGTGGGAAGTCAAGTATAGATAGATTCATGCAAGTGCTCAGAAGTATATATCTGTCATATCAAGTAGTACCAATGTCTAGACTAAAACGAGATAGAAAATCAAAAGATCCATATGGAGATGAAAAAGCTATACACAATCTACTGAAAATATATGGATACGAACCAGCAGAAAGATTCGATGGATGCACTGAATTTTTCAAAGCCGAAGAAGATGTGATATTAGATGCGTATCACCAAGTGATACCCTAACTAAGTAGCTCTCTAAATTTCTCATATGTGTTAGTAGAAAGTATCTCTCCAGCATCAACGCGAGATATGTAGTCTCTAATAGCATCCTCAAGCGATCTAGTATAGGCATCGTCAGCCATCTGTGAATTAGCTCCAAATAGCGTACGAACTCCAGATGTAGATATCTCAATAAAGTCATCTGAGCTACCGCTAAACTCGAATCGTAGCCCTCTGTAAAAACGCTCGCTATTCACTGAATCAAGTGAGCCTCTGCGAACACCAATCTGAGATCCTGTATGCAATACATCAGAACCAGAGGCAATATGCTCGAAGTTCTCCTGAAAGTAATCGTGAGTTACTAGCCACTGATCTGCATAATTAGATGGATTCATGCATATCATGTCACCAATTCTAGGTGATCCTGCATCAAGATCTGCTGGTGAAATAGATACTCCTATCGACTCTAGCCTCTCGATTCCCTCTCCAGTACAATCATATGCGGTAACTGGTCTAGCCCAAGCAGAACCTAGTCTGCGATACTCTGTAAACTCACTCATGATAATAATCCTATATGTAAATATAATGATAGTATATCATATGAAACTGAATCTGTACTAAAAGTAGTACAACTCTCCTCCACTCTTCATCGGTAATAAACCAAACATTTTTCGTCATGTTCTGCAAAGCAAAGAACATGACAGTAGGTTCTCGAAGAGAATATATCTAGGAACCTATAAATAGGTTCCTTTAACTAGGGTACTTAATAGATACCGTAAAATTTACGGCGTCTATTAGATCCCGTAAAAATTTCCACTGAATACCGTAAAATTTACTGCATGAATACAGTAAAAATTACTGGATAGCTATACCGTAAAATTTACTGAATGACTATGATTCAGTATAAATTAAGTATAGAGTATGTATACTTCCGGTATCTAAACAAAGGAATCATAAATGGACAGCCCAAAAAAAAGAAAGATAACGGTTCTACTGGACGAAAGTACAGTAAATGCACTAAGAGAATATAGTATCAATAAAACAGGAGCGGTAAACATATCCGCAGCAATAAGAATATTAGCTAGAAAGTTGGCAGACAATGAACGAACAAGAATTGAATCCGACTAACGGATGGCAAAATATAGGTATTATGGTTCAGTACGCTAGAAAGAACGTAGCTCAAAAGAATAGACAGATATTCATAGACATAGTACAAGAGTCATTTGGGTATTCTAGAGCTAAAACACTGCACAAAACGCAGAAGCATTGGGCAGAACTGTTTAGTATATCTGAAAAGACATTTTATACACATGTAAATAAGCTAGCTGAAGATGGACATATAAAAATTAATCATAAAAAAGGATATGTAGCAGGAGGTGGAAGCACGTCGTATAGCTATAGCCCAGTATTCCCAAGTCATGCAAATATTTTCCTCGCTGGTTCTGAAGGAGTTTTTACAAATGTATATGTGAGAACTATGAGACAAGCAAGATGGAGATATGAGGTAATTGAGAGAGCGAATTTTATTCAATCATCAAACCACTATGAAATAACAAAAGCTGAATATGATGCTAAGAAAATAATAGATACTGAACAGCCAACAAATGAATTCTAGGACAACAAAAAAACATGTAAAGCTACAGATGATACAATATAAAATCTAAAAGAAAGGAGATAAGATGGCGTGCAAAACTAAAGCAAAAGCTAAGATGAAAAAACCAACTAAAAAAATGAAGTAGTACATAGTACAAAAGAATTTCAAAATTCGTAACGAACAAATAGACATCAATAGACATCAATAGATATCAATAAATATCTATGTAGATGTCTATAGACAACTACAACAAAAAACTCCAACATATACGTAAGAATCACCTAAGTAAACTCAAGATACAATCCGATAAATAAACCAAAGGATATACTATTAAATATAGAATCGAACTAAAAAATGGAGAAGCAATAGTAAACTACTGCGACTCTGTAATGATAGATGGGCCTCTGATGCTGATGGCTAACGTAGAAGATGAGCCAGTAATGCAAGAGATAGTAGAGATGGTAGATATAGCCGATGTAGCAAAAGTATATGAAATAAACGAAAAAATACTACATGAAGATGAACATTCTAGCCCGTGGGGGCTCGACATAAGCTATATAGACTCGGATGGAATAGAGCAAGGTTGGATAGATGGATGTAGAGAATGGAGAAGTTCTGGAGATAACATATTGTTCATCGACAACGATGGAGAAGTGATGGACTATCCAAGAAAGATATCTGCGTATAATAAAATCAAAGTGAATAAGCTGGATCCAGATGTGATCACGAATGATGATGACTATGCAAAGGGATGGGCGAACATCATATACGAAGATAAAAGAAAAGTAATCACAACAGACCAAGCAATGGAGTACACAATCAATATAGCAAATAGGCTATAATGTCAAATCGAGTAGCCTCTGCTAGAACATATAACATGGTCTGAATACGCTGCTCTAAGATTAAGCAAGAACTAAGCAAAGCAATAGTAAACTTCTAGTATCTAAAAAGAAAGGAACTACCATCATGAAATACATGACTAATATGCAAATGCAATCGTATCTCAGCAATAGCAATAGTAATGTAGATGGTAGTGCTCTCAATTCGCAGGAGCCTACCAACTAGGTAGATGCTCTCTCATAAAGAGTCTCTACCATGATCTGGTAGGACTAACACTCTCAAAACCTATCAAATCATAAATAACAAATATAGAATGGATATATCGCGTAAAGGTATCGCATCAGTTTGCTAAACTGACGAGGTGAAACTCATCTTGGTTCAAGTCCAAGTATATCCTCCATATTGGGATGTAGCATAATGGCAGTGCAACTGGCTTTGATCCAGTAAAGTGTAGGTTCGACACCTTCCATCCCAGCCAATACAATGTAGTGTACTCAACTAGTACAGGGGACTGACTGTTAATCAGGAATATGTGGGAGCGTAATCCACCACTACAGCCAAAATATATCAACAACTAATCTCCACATAAGAACCAGTGTGATACAATCTCTAAACTAAATGGAGAACAATCAATGGAAATCGGAATGAAGATAGAGCTAGTCAGAGATATTGTTGATCACTATATGCAGAATATCGAAGAGAAACTAGATAATATAAATGTAACATTAGCGAGTGAAGATGTAGATGCAGTAACAGACATGCTGTTAGGAATAATAGAAGACGATCTGCTCAACTACTAAAAAAATCACATATAACTTGACAATAACTCAAGCATCGGATATAATTCGTAGTAAATATACTACGAAGGTAATATGATGACTGTACAAGTAAAGTCGCTGGAAGACAAGATATCAGAGATAAATATCCTCAAGCTAGCTATGAAGCAGATAGAAATGTCTGGTGTAGCTGGAAACATAAAAAGTGAACCGCTAAGCTATGATCTAATCAGAGACATAATCGATCAACTAGACAACTGCAAAGAAATGCTAAAATACATAGACGATACGCAACAACCAAAAAATTCTACTGACAGACTACAGCTATGCCCTCTGTGCAAATCAGCAAAACTAAAAGATGAAGATATAGAAGAATGGAGTGATGCATACCCTGCAGGTGGAAAAATGTTCAACCATGTAATGCATAAAGTATTCGGGAAAAAACAATAAGCAAGGACAATACAATGACTCATAAAGAAAAAATACTATGGACCAAACAAGAGTGGTTACTAGATAAGATAGAAGTAATAGAGAAATCAAAAATACATGGAACAATAGACAGTACGATGGTGACAATCAGTCAAGGGATGCTAGTGTCAATAATAGGCTACCTAAAGAGTCTAGCTGAGTCGATACCAGATCTGCATAAGCTATGCAACCTCTCATCCCCTGGTTCTGGAGTAACAAGAGAGCGGGTAAATAGTAATCCATCAGCGAAAAGCTCAATACCTACATGGAACTCAAACCATCCAAGCAGAATAGCAGAAGATGATGATAGGAGCATAGCATAATGGCAAAGGATACTAGAATTACAATGAAGATATCTCCTGATACATATGATCAGCTGGTAAAGGTAAAAGCAAACTGCAAGAGATGTAAATTCAATGATGACACTATAAAAATGCTCATAAGATTCTACAGACTACATGCGGGAAGGGTATAGTATGGATATTAGAGATATGGAAAATTCTAGACAGCTCAATCTAGTAGACAACCACTCAGGAAAGATAACTGTAGAATATCTGCAACAAAAATTCCCTAAGAAAAAAAATACAATAACCGATGAAACTGTAGAACTAATACAAGCAACAATTGAAGACCCACTATTCAATGGGTACAATCTTATAGATGCAATGATGGACTACGAGAAAGCAATGTATGATGGTAAGGCATCAATCAATGACTACATCAATGCAATCAAATTCTGCTCATATCTCGAGGGAGATAACTCGACAATAATAGATGCATTCAAATATACATTCTCAAAAAATGAATTCGTGAGAGAGAGAATGAATGAACCATCTGGATCAACTGGATACAATGAGCTGAGCACTGCTGCAAGTAGATATAGAAAAAGACCTCTAGTGAAAACGATACTGACTCGAGCAAATATGTCACTATATCTAATGTTTCAGCGTGAAACATACGATGCTGTAAAGGTACTAAGTGAGGAGATGCATGATGCTCCTATGAGCAAAGATAGAATAGCTGCAGCAGATAAGTTACTGACGCATGTAAAAGCTCCTGAAGAGCTAACAGTTGATCTAAATGTAAGCACTGGAGAAGAAGCTAAGTCTGCAATGGATAATCTGTTCGCTCAAATGGCAGTAGCAGCAATGGAAAGTAAAAAGAGAGTCGAGTCTGGAGAGAATATCAATGATGTACAGAAGATAAATGTGAACATAAACTCAGAACCAGATGAAGTAATAGATGCTGAAGTTGATGAAGGATAGGAGATGGGACTGGACATAACAACTATAAATGAAGAGACCATCCCCCCTGGTTCTGCAGGAATAAAGAAAAGTCAACTGACAGAAGAAGAGGGAAAGCTCTACACAGATAATATATTACATAATATCATAAGCAAATTAGAAAAAGATAATGCCGAGAAACAATACGCTGAAATAAGTAAAGAAGCTAAATTTGATCTCGATAAGGCTCTAGATACATATGATCCAACATTCCCAAACTATATTCCAAGCGAAGATTCCTTCGAATTCTTCATGTTAATGAGACTTGTAGCTGGAGAAGACTTTGAATTTAAAACTCCAATAGCTCACTATTTCATGGTAGATATACTGCTAGGATATATAACAGATGTAAATAAATTTCCATATAGTTCTGATGTATGCTCGACAATAAACCTAGATGATCTGGCCATAGGATTTATGGAGTCACGTGGACTAGCAAAATCTACAATAGTAATATCATTCTTTGGTGTATACTCAGCAATAAAAGGAAAACTACCAAATGGAATAGGAAGTGTATATTTCTATGTAGTTCTAGCTGCATCAAGTCGTGGTGGGGCAAGGGTAAACGCACTAGCTGTGAAATCTATGTGTGAAGATAGTGTATTTCTAAATGAATATTTTGAAGAGATGAGGTTCACTGAAACAGAAAGTGAATTTATAAGAAAAGGAAAGACCCTAAAAAAAAATAGATCATTCCTAATAAGATATCAAGGTATAGCAACTGGTATACGTGGATCAAGATATGGAGAGAGAAGACCAGATGGAATCATATTTGATGATGCCATACTTAACACTGCTGCAGCATACTCAAAAGTAATGAGTGAAAATTTAGAAGAGGTTATGCACTCAGATGCAACTAATGCACTAAAAGGTGGTGGTAAAGGAAGAGTAATACTATGTTTCACACCATTCCATTATGGTGATGTAAATACAAAAGCAATACTAAACGGATCATTCACTCCAGTAGTAATACCAATGGCAAGAACATTCGATGCAGAAAAAGATGTGACAATAGATATGATAGAAAGTAGTTGGACTGCAATGCATCCAAATGAGTCAATACTGAAACTGCTGAAAAAGGCAAAAAGATCTAAAAAATTAGGATCGTTTATGCAAGAGCGTATGCTAAGGCTGACATCTGGATCTGAAAGACTAGTACCAGAATCGTGTCTGCAATGGTGTTCTATGAAACATATCGTAAAAAATATCCATGCATATAATATATATATATCAACAGACTACACTACTACAAGTGGAGAAGACAGCGACTACTCTGGTGTAGCAACATGGGCTGTAAGTAATAATGAAGATATATTCCTTGTAGGACTCACTCTAAGAAAAATGGGTATGGAGGATCAATACAAAATAACTCTATCTGAAGCTGCAAAATGGAAGCGTAGAGGTAAACATGTAGAGATAGGTGTAGAAGTTGATGGAAATCAAGGTGCACACCTATACTCGTTGGAACAAGAAATGTTAAAGACTGGTAATTACTATAGTTTCGCAAGGCAGAAAGGATATACTGGTGAGAGAAAAGGTATACTAAGTAAAAACACTGGAGTAAACAAACATGAGAGATTTAGAATAGCAAGTCAACATTTTCTAAATGGAAAGATATGGCTACCAGAAGAACTAAAAAACACTGAAGATATGCAAGAATTCATAGCTCAAATACGAGGTGCAACGCACAAGAATTTTACAAGGGCTGATGATGGACCTGATCTTGTAACTCAGATAGCAGTTTCAATAGACGTAGTATACCCAACTGACTATGTAGTTGATATTGAAAATGTAACAAATAAAACTAATGATGTATCAGATATATGGTTAGATATTGAAGACAATGATGTTTCTCCTAGAGGATCAACTGTATTCTAAATAAATATATGGTATAATACTGTAAACAAAATATTGAATACGCTACACGCACTCGATAACCATGGAGAAAGCATATGACAATAGGTAATGTAATATCAATGGCTAAGGGCGGTGAACTAAAGTCTGTAGCTATACAATATAATAGTAATTACATAGTAGAATTCATAAATCTAGCTATGATAGAACTATATAAAAGATTTCCATTAAAAACTAGTGAATGGCTAATAGAGTTACAAGATGACATCATAGAATATAAAATACCAGATGATAAAAATTTTATGTATATCTCATCAGCATATCAAGAATTAAGTCAAGATGATGATGTAACAGATAATAGACTAGGCATAAATGATGAAGATGACCCACTGTCTATAAATATGGTGTCATGGAATGTAGTTCAGATACCAGTATCTGTAACTGGAGCATATATATCTATAATATATGTAGAGGCACCATCAATAATAGAATGGGATGAAGCTGGTACATATCTGGATAAAACAATAGATCTACCTCCACAACTGATAGAGGCACTGCTACACTATATAGGATATAGGGCACATGGATCAATAACAGCTAATATAAAAACTGAAAGCAATACCTACTATCAACGATTTGAAGCAAGTTGCAATAGAGCAAGACAATTGGGGTTAGTAACCAGAGAGTCGCTAAAGTCCCACCATAAATTTCATGATAGAGGATTTGCATAATGTATATATATAGCTCAATAACTCAGAACCATGGAGATAGAAATGGCTAGATACTCATCATTAGGAAATAGTCAAGATGCTATAATCCAACGAGAAATAAATAGTAAATATGATAATGTAAAAGTAGTTGCTGCAAATATAGATGCCGTAGTAACAGTATCGCTAGAAGATATACCACAGCTGATATCTGATCTACAAGATGCAAAAGATTTTACTGGAATAACAGTAGTTCCAGTAGAATATGGAACAAACTCATCATGGGATAAAATCAATAAAATACTATATGTAGAAACAACAAAAGGTGATCAAGGTTTACAAGGACTGCAAGGATTAAAGGGAGAAACTGGAGCAAAGGGCTATAAAGGAGATAAAGGAGATCCTGGTATACCTGGTGTCAATGGTACTGATGGTATAAATGGTGCAGATGGATATAATGGAAATGATGGAACATCAATAACTCATTCAAAACTAACAAGCACTACAAATCCACTAGGCACGGCTGGATCACCGTCTCATACTGATACATATACTCTGTATGGTGACTGGTCTGAAACTATGCCACTAGGATCATTCGTAGTGCAAAATGGTCCAAAATTCTCTATGGATAAAGAAACATATGATACTAATCTGAATGGAATAGTAGATGATTCTGAAGCATTAGGTGGTAAATCTCTAAATCAAATAGAAACTGAGCGTACAGAAGAGATAAGACTAGCAGGATTAGGTCTAGGAACTACATATAGTGTAGCAAATATATCAGAAAGAGATAACCTAAGCAATCTAGTCGTGTCAGATAAAGTATATGTATCTGATGATGGTGATACAAAATGGGCACAATACATAGTAACAGCTGTTGCTGATGGAAATGGAAACACATCAACATTCGAAAAAATAATGGATGAGGATGTATATCTGAATGCACAAAGTAAGGAATCTGTAAAAGCAACATATGAAAGCAATCCAGATACAAATGTATATAATGATGCAGAAAAATCAAGTGTAGCAATATCCCTGGTTCTTGACACGACAGCTAAAACTCTACCTGGTGGAATAAATGAGCTAAAAGAACGATCAGATGTTGTAGATATAGATAGGACAAATATACATGCAGAATTGAATAATACTCAGCTAGGAGCAGGATTGTCTGCCGATGGAACATATGTATATAAAAGTGGTACAAATTATATAGATACAGCAACATCACTTGCAAATGCTGATAGTGTACTTGATACAGCAATAAAAAATGAAATAACCGCAGAGGCTGCTACAAGAACATCAAAAGATAATATACTGCAAGCAAATATAGATGCAGAGACATCCATAAGAGTAAACAATGATCATACACTACAGACAAATATAGATAATGAAGAAACAACAAGATCAAATAATGATACATTACTACAATCTAATATAGATAATGAGGCATCTACAAGATCTGCTGCAGATATAACACTTCAAGGAAACATAGATACTGAAATAACTGCTCGGAGTAATGATGATAATACACTACAGACAAATATAGATACAGAAGCAACTACAAGATCTACAAATGATGGAGATCTTACAACTCTAACAACTGCAAATAAGTCAAACTTAGTGGATGCAGTAAATGAATTGAATACAGATAAGTATGAAAAATCTGGTGGAACAATAGGTGGGAATGCTGATATCACAGGAACACTATATATAGGTGGTCATGCAACTCTAGCAAGTGCAACAGTAAATGGTGACCTGCATGTGAAAGGAACTACAACAACTGTAGATAGCACAGTAGTAGCAGTAGCAGATAACCAGATAACACTGAACTCTGGGGAGACTGGAGCTGGTATTTCTAAAGGAAGTGCAGGGCTAAGACTGGATCGTGGTACATTAAATGACTACGTATTCGGGTTCAGTGAACATGATCAAACATTCACACTAGGTGAAATAGAGGCGTGGGACATAGATACTATAGTAGGAGACGGTACTAATGCTGTGCTGACAATACTATCAGGTACAAACACTAGGATAATTGGAGACTATGTATTCATAGATGGATCAAATGGATACGATGGCACGCATCAGCTGACTGCCATAACTGCAACCACAATTACGTTCACAACATCGCTAACAATCAGTACAACTGGTGGTGAAGTACAGTATGATGGTAACTTGCAAAAAGTTCTAACTCGCGAAGATAGTCCAATAGATACTGGTGTAATGATATGGAATGCTGCAACATATCAAGCTAAATCAACTCTAGATCTAAATCTAAATAGTCTAAATACTGCTAATTCAATAGTTAACAATAGGAACATGATTAATGATGGAGCAAAGCTAGATACAGTAGAGTCTGGTGCAACTGCTGACCAAACTGGATCTGAGATAAAATCACTCTATGAAGCAGAGGCTAATACTAATGCATATACTGATAGTAATAAAAGTGATGTAGTAGCAATGAATATGAATGCAGCTAAAGAGTTAGCAGCAATGAACATAACTGATATGGAATATGGAGTAGATGGTCTATCAGTAATATATTATGATGGCGTGAATAACTTTGAGACATTGACGTATGGAGCAGATGGGTTATCTAATGTAGCTCATACAATAGGCAATGTACTCAAAGGTAATACGGCTCTAACATATACAAATAGTAATCTGACATCGTCAGTATTTACTGCAATATAAAGGAATATAAATGGATGCAATATCGTATAGTCATGCGTCAGCACAAGCTGCTAAGATAGATAAGTTCATAGCTGACCCAAAGTCAACTAATGGTATAGTTACTCTGCCTACAGTGGTAGATGGTAATGAAACGATAACGATACCAGCTGGTAGACAAGTTGTTGTGAATGAGCTGACAGTAGCCTCTGGTTCTGAGGTAATAGTAGATACTGGTGCTGTATTAGGTGTAATAAGTGGTGGTCAGATAAGCCAAACCAAGATGGTTACTGACACTATACAAAATATTGATGGGACAGTTGTAATACCTGTAGATGGTAAGATACTAGGAGGTGATGCAACTAAAGTATTTAAAGCAGCTGATGGTGTAGCTAGTTACGATGTTGTTAATAGAGGACAGTTGTCTATTGTTACGAAAAGTTTCACTAAACCTTTATCAAGTGTATTGTTTACAAAGACATCTCCAGCTGACTTAACTATTCCAATAGGATTTAAAGTAGCAGTTGGTACTGAATTAGTAGAAGCAACATCGACAACTACTGTTAGTCTAAATACCAATTTAGACGCTGGAACTAAAACAGCTGGTACTGATTATTATGTTTATGCAAAAGCAGATAGCACTTTTTACATTAGTGCAGATAAAACGATAACAGCTGATAGGCTTATTGGTGGTTTTCATTATGGGTTAATTCCTGAAACTGAAGCTTTGACTGGTAATAAAACTGAAGCTGATATGGTTGCTATTCGTGGTATCAATCAGTACAGTTTTTGGGACTTAAAGTTTAGACCAGTTGCAAATCCTGAAGGTATGGTTTTTGTAAATGGTCGTTGGTATGATATTTATCTTTTAAATAGCGAACATATCACAAATGGAAGTTCAAAGGCTGGTGCTGTTATCGCTGGTGGTGTTGCAGATACTACATCTTATCGTGCAATTCCTAAAATACCTTTAGAGTTTGGCGGCGATGGAGCTACAAACTACGGTAAATTTACTTGGTTCCAAGCTTGTGAAATTGCTAAATCTCACTCAAAAGAACTTATCTCTTATTCGGAATTTCTTACTATTGCTTATGGAGTTACTGAGCAAAAATCATCTAGCACAGATGGGTATGAAGTCAATGTAGGAAAAGTAGAACACTACTCAAACCTAACTTCAAAATGGGGTATCGAACAAGCCTCTGGTACTCAATGGCTTTGGAGTGCTGATGTTGGCGGTAATCGTGATGAGGGTTCTACTGCTTGGGCTTGGAGAACTGGATTAACTGATAATCGTGGAGATATTTATGCACTTCACAACAACCATGTAACAGCGGTGCTTCTGGGTGCGAGTCGTGCCGATGGTGTCAATGCCGGTTCTCGTGCCTCGCATTGGGGCAGTTATGTTTGGAACTCGAGCTGGAGCGTTGGTTCTCGTTTCGCTTGTGACCACTTGGAACTTGTATAAGTGAGTGAAAACGAACGATGAAACAGACTCCTAAAAACTTGATTATCATTGAAAAATATGAAGAATTTGTAAACTATACTTATCCAGTATTGCAAAATATACCTCGAAAACATGGTGTAGTTAAAGAGCGAATTTTACTCATAATCTTTGAACAAGTGGAGCTGTTTTACAAGGCTTTAAAATCAGGTCAAAAATCTAAACTCTATGAGGCTGATAGTAACTTAGCAAGTATAAAACTAGCAGAGGTTGGAAAAATTTTGCATAGTTGGATAACTAAGGATACAAAAATGACACAGAAAAAGTTAAAAGAATTTTTATATTACGATAAAAAAACAGGTGTTTTTAGTAAAGATGGTATTAAACAAGGCTCAAAATCAGAACACGGATATATAAGAATTTATATAAACTGGAAGATATACTTAGCTCACAGAATTGCATGGCTGTATGTTTATGGTGTAATGCCTGAACAAATAGACCACATAAATCACAATAGAGCAGACAATAGAATAAAAAATCTTAGGAATATTGCCTATGCAGAAAATTCAAAAAATAAAACACTTAGTAAAAATAATAAAACAGGTGTAAGTGGAATATATTTTGATAAAAAAAGAGAAAGTTTTAAGGTGCAGATCAAATCAAACGGTAAAAACATTTTCTTTGGCAGATATAAAGATTTTGAAAAAGCAGTAAGTGTTAGAAATAGTGCCTATAAGGAATTAGGCTTTCACCCAAATCATGGGTTAAATTCATAAATCAAGAGGAGCAATTATGCAAAATGAAATTACAGTTACGCCATTAGTGGATATTTTAACATCGCAACTTGGAAAACAAGTTGTAATGAGTGGAGATACTTATGTGTATCATGTAGGGCTTTTACCAGTTAGTCAGAGTGATGTTGATGCGGCTTTGTTGGAACAGCAGAAAATATATGATGAGGAGGTGTTAGCTAAACAACAAAGATATATTAATGATGGTATTCAAAACCATTTAGATACTAAAGCTCAAAGTCTTAGATATGACAATATAAATGCTATTGGTAAGTATGTTGGTTATGTAAATGATTTTCAGGCTGAAGCTGAAGCACTTGGTGCTTGGGCTAGTTCTTGCTGGTTAGTTACTGGACAAATTGAAGCTGATGTGCAAGCTGGTGTGAGAGTAATGCCTACAGTTGATGAAGTAATAGCTGAACTACCAATATATAATAAGAGGATAAAATATGGCAACAGGTAAAATAGCATTAGTAGACGATGCAGGATATATAACAAGGATAGCACCACCAAGTAATAGTACTGGAGCTAACAAAGAGATAGTAGCCGCTGCTGAGAATGGTAATCCAGTAGCAGCGTTCCAAGCTGCTGATGCAGTTGCTGACAGTGATGTAGTAACTAAGAACCAGTGGAGGAGAGCAGGAATAAGCAAAGTGGCTAGCTCAGCACTTATCAATACAAGTGCAGTAACAATAGATAATACACTACTAACTAAGAATTTCGCTGTAGTAACTTACACTGGTAATGGAGCTACGCAGAGTATTATTACTGGTATTAACTCTGTAGACTTTACAGTAGCTGGTAATGGTAGTGGATACTGGTTAGATAGAACAGTTAATCAAGTTAAAGATGATGCTGGTAATGTTGTAGCTAGTGGAACTTGTGATTGGGGTACCAATAAGGGTGTCAGTAAGGTACATATAAAGAGTAGGACAACAGCTGATAGTAATAGTATTGTAGATGGTATTAGGGGTGTAAATAAAAGAATATTTACTGATATGACGGCTGCTGAAGATAGTAACCCTGATAAAGTAAGCTCTTTTAACATTGATGGTGTTACTGTTGTTTATGATAATGACACAACAGTAAATAGTAATGCAGATAGTTTCATTCTATACCAAACTCTATACACACATATCAAATGGGGAATGACTAGCCAAGGTAAGTTTCAACTAGAAGCATATAACCCAGTAACTAAAGAGGGTATGATTTATTATATTGGTTCAGGTAATGCTGGACATGAGATTAGTCATAGTATTGGTGTAGAGATTGAAGTCAGAGACATAAAAAACTTAACATCAGTAGTTGATTGGAGAAGTAACAACAAAGGCACTAATAATGGGCAGTACATGCAAATTAACACAGAAGTACATGCACTCAATAATGAATATGTAATATGGGAGAACACTAAAGAACATACTGTTATAGATGGTCTTGCTGGTGTTGGTACATTAGACTCAGAATACATCTTATACTACAAAGCTAAATCAGAAACATTCACTACTGGTACATATATTGGTACTGGTGCTAGTGGTAACTTCATAGAGACTAAAGATGTTAATGGAGTAGCTAGAAAGCCAAGTAGAGTTATAATTAAGAGTATAGATGTTGTAGGTAGCTGGTGTGTGCAAGACACCACAAGAGGTGATGGTGCATTTACTAAACTTGACATTTCCGATGCGGAGATTATTGACACTTCTAATACAGTTAGTATTAGTATTAATGGGTTTGCACCTGACTTAAATTCTGGATTCTATAATGCTCTTGGAGTAGAGTACCTATACCTAGTAGAATTCGATACTAAAGATACTGGTACACCTGATGGCTCATATTTCGACTATCCTACAGATGATACAAATCTAACTATAACAGATGGTAGATTCAACTGGACAGATGGTATGGATGATAGAGGGTATAAGTTAAGCAGTAAGTCCATAACATCACTCAATGCCAATGGTAAAGGTGTAGATTTCTATGGTGCTAATGATGGACTACAATGGATAGGGCTTAAAGATACAGTAGATACAACACTACCTATAAGTCTTACAAATGGATTAATATTAGAGTCAAAGAAACCTAGCTATGGAATGTATGATAAACAAAGTGCTGATGATAATAGACTAGTACAAGTAGATGGTGAGTGGTATAGAGATACTGGTGTAGAGTTACTTAGTGGTGGTAACTTTGATACTCAAGCTGATGTAGATTTATGGACACCAACAAGTGGTGGTAGTATAGCATTATTAAACAATACATTAAATGTCACTGGAAGTTCTACTAATTTTGATTACAATAGAACTATTCAAGTTGAAGCTGGACAAGAATATATATATGAATATACAATGATACTTGGTACATCTGTAGGTGCAAGATTGACAATTGGTACAACACCGACATCATATGATATAATTTATAATGCTGGTAGTAACTTGAACGGTAGTTATTCAGCTAAATTTATAGCACCGATAACTGGTACAGTTTATGTTAATGGATACAACAATAATACAGCTGGTACAACTTATAGCGTTGATTCTATATCGATATTTAAAATAGAACCTACACTAAGTGCTATACCAGAAACACCTATATCATTTATTAAACATCCTATAATGATTACATCAGAAACTCCACAGACTATTGACTACAATCAAGAGTTAGTTGAGAATGTTATGACTACATTAGATGTACAGAAGTTATATGCTAAAGAGTTAATTGTTACAGATGGTTTTGACTTAGGTCAGAAGTGGATAGATGAGACGGCTAATAGAGCAATTGGAACCACTTATACCAACACGAATGGGAAGCCTATTATGCTAAGTATTTATGGATATTGGGCTGGGTCTACTGCAACTGACTGTTATGTACATATAGATGGTGTTAGAATAGCTAGACAGAATTCAAATGATGCTGTAGCACAAGTAGGAGGAATTCAAATAACTATAACTTCTGGTTCTACATATAGTGTATCTGGAATAGATAGTGCTATTAAATGGTATGAATTAAAATAAAGGAAATGATTAGATGATATACTATAAAGACACAAACGGTAAACCATTCGTATTTGAAGATAATGTGACAGATGAAATAATAACTAAAGTAGAAGTTACACACAATACTACTTTAGCAAAGATAACTCAATCAGATTATGAGGATATTATAGCTCCAACATTTGAACAGTTACAAAATAAAAAGCTATCAGAAATGGAAGTAGCTTACAATAATGCTAATGAATTAGACATAGATTATATGTCAACTACATTTCAATCTGATAAAAAGAGTCAAGATTTAATCACAGGAATCTTAGTAGGTGGAGCAGTACCAAGTGGTTTTACTTGGAGAGATAAACTAAATGTAGATGTAGCTATGACATTTTCAGAGTTTCAAGGGCTGTCGCAGGCTCTTGTAACAAGAGGTCAATTTAACTGGGTTAAGTACCAAGGACTTAAAACTAAAATTAGTTTAGCTACAACTCAAGCTGAATTGGATGTTATATCATGGTAAATTTAATTAGGTTACTAAAATGACAGAATATCAACTTTTAAATCCGACATCTTGTAGTAAATTTATAGCAATATACCTATAGGTGTATCAAGCTATACAATAGATAAGAATATTGAAAAGCTGATAAATATTTTAAAGAGATATTTCTGAAGATAGAAAATGGTATAATAACAAGAACAATGACTATAGCAGTAAAGCTGTATAATAAAATAAAATACGGAGCATAACATGAGTTACGAAACTGAAGACAATGATTTAAAAGAAGCAAAAGAGCTAACAGCAAAAGACAACATCAAAATAATGAAGTGGCTTGTTAAAGATTGGAATCTAGGTCCAATAGTTGGTATAGATAACAATCAAGGCAATAACATATATTGGAAGAAAATAGCTGGTGTATGGAGAATAGATACTAAAGAGGCAAGAAGACGAAGCTGTGCAAACTGTGAGTATGGTAGAGTAAGCCCAGAATGGTTAGAAGCGATGGAGCATGTTCCATACAATAAATATGACAAAGATGGTGGAATGAGAGTATGGTGTGATCAATATGACTTCATATGCCATGCAACTAGAGTATGTGCAAGATGGGAAGAGGATTAGATATGAGATACAATATAAAAATGGGTACTAGATATATAGTCCTCGGGTTCTTCATGTATTTAGCATATCAAATAGTTCAACCAGGATATGCTAATGCGATTAAAGGTATAGGCGAGATAGCTACAAGTGCTATATATGGATCTATATTTGGTGCTTTGACATTTATACTAAAAAGCCACTTTGAAACGAAAGCTGAAGAATAATGTTTGGCGGTATATGGAAATATATAAGTGCTGGGTTAGGCATTGGTATGGTAGCTCTTGCTATTTGGTACCAAATAAAAATAAGTGGACTGCATGAAGACATAGAATATAGAGATGATACTATAGGTAAACTAGCTAAAAAAATATCTGAGAAAGACATCTCTATTGGATCTCTGAGAAATGATAAATCAACTCTAACTAATGCAATAGATAGACAAAATATAATGATGGAAAAACAAGCAGCCTCCCTGGTTCTGAAGGAGAAAGAAGTAAAAATATGGAAATCAAAACCAGATGGAGATAAATATAAAAAATGGTATGATACTTTAAAAAATGTAAAACATGAAACAAAAGATAATGATATAAATATAGAAAAATGTAAAGGATATATAGATGTTGAAAATGCTACTAGCGGTTTCGATCTTGATACTCTATAGTGGATGTAATAGCACTACTCCAGAACCAGAGATATGTGAGCCTGTAGTAAAAACTGTAGAAACAATGGTTCCAGTTCCATGTAAGTATGATAAAATAATATGTGGAAAATTACATGGAACACTAGATGAACAACTAGGTCAAGTCATAATATGTCTAAAAAAACATAAAGTAGAGATGACAAGATGTAGTGATTCTAAATAATAATATGATATAATATCAGTAATAAAGAAAATATAGTGGGAAGAAACAATGACTTCATGTGAAAACGATAGTAAAATAAATGACATAGAAAAATCAATGATAAAGCTAGAGACTACACTATCTGGATTCGCTATAAACATGTCAGATAAAATGGGTGGCATGGCAGCACAAATGTCTGCTATGAGTGAGACTCTAACAAGCCTAGCTGTAGCTGAAGAAAAAATCAACCAACTAGAAGTTGATATGAGAAATATAGCAAATATACACAGAAATGATATATCTGAACTACATGATAAAATAAATACAACAAATGGTAAGATGAATATATTCCACGAAGACCATACACTGTTATGTAATACAAAAACAACAAATCTAAAACAACATATGGAACAGGAAGGTGATGCAAGATTATCATTCGGACTAAAATCTGCATTTAGCGGAATGGGAGTTCTATGGGGAATAACATCTCTGATATTCTGGGCTCTATTTAATTCATGGAATGTAACTGCAAATGAAACAAATAAAATAGTAAAAGATAATCAACTAATGATGAGAACATATTCTGAAAAATTCAAAACAATAGAAAAAAGATTAGACTATGATATTAAAATACAAAAAAAATATAAGGTAGATAAATGAAACTAATAGACAGTATAAAGGCGAATGAGGGATTTGTAAACCATGTATATAAAGATAGCCTAGGTAGAGATACTCTTGGGTATGGTACACTAATGCCAATAAATGAAGATGAGGCAGAAATGCTACTTGTTCATAGATTGAATAAAATGAAGAATGATTTAGCTAACAGAAAACCAACAATCCAACTACTCAACAAAAGCAGACAAGATGTTCTATATGAGATGGCATATCAGATGGGCGTAGATGGTGTACTTAAGTTCAAAAATATGTGGAAAGCAATAGAACAAAAAGACTATAAGCAAGCTGGAGTAGAAATGCTGGATTCTATATGGTCACGACAAACACCAGAAAGAGCAAGTAGACTAGCTGTAATAATGGGTAGAATCAAGACAGATTAAGAGCAGTATACAGAGTATTACATTAGACATACTATATACTCTGGTTCTGAAGTAGTCCAATATACAGAGTAAATAGTATCCACGCACAATCTATAAATAAAAATATGGTATAATGTCAATAATAAGAACTAGCCAAGGAAAATTTCTATGGACAAGAATAAGATATTAAAAGGTATGCAAGCAGATCTAAAGCATGCTATGGCAGCAAGAGCGGATCAAGATACAAAAATAGCAGAATACAAACATGGATATAATGGTGAAAAATATGGAAATGAGGTAAAAGGCAAATCTCAAATAGTATCACGAGATATAAAAAAGCAGGATGAATGGCTACATCCATCAATACTAGATCCATTCGTATCAACACGAGAAATAGTAAAAGTATCTCCTATCACGTACGAAGATGTAGACAAAGCTAAACAAAGTGAACTACTATTAAACTACCAATTCTGTAGAGATTTTCCTAGATTCTCATTCATGTCAAAAGCTCTAAAAGTGCTATCGCAAGAAGGTACTCTAGTTGTACAAACTGGATGGGAGTATAAAGATAAGAAAATACAACGAGAAACAGAAACAATAGAAGTAGTAAACGGTGTAGAAACAATAGTTATGGTCCCTGCAGAAGAAACAGAGATAATAATAAATAGACCAACTGCTGTAGTATGTAGAAACGAAGATGTGTATATAGATCCAACATGTATGGATAACATGGAAAACTGTCAATTCGTAATCCATAGATATGAAACTGACTATACAACTCTAAAACAAGATAAAAGATATAAAAACATAGATAAGGTAATGAAAGAATCATCTGGAGATTCAGTAAATGATATCTACTATGATCCAGAAGATGAAACTAGATTCCAATTTCAAGATAATCCTAGGAAGAAACTAATGATATATGAATATTGGGGTAACTATGATATAGAAGGAAGCGGAATAGCAAAACCAGTAGTATGTGCATGGATAGGCAATACTATAATTAGACTTCAAGATAATCCATATCCAGACAACAAAGTACCATTCATGGTAGTTCCATTTAACTCTGTACCATTCCAGCTAGCTGGAGAATCAGATGCAGAACTAATAGCGGATAACCAAAAGATAAAAACAGCAGTAACTCGTGGAATCATAGATAATATGGCTCAATCTAATAATGGACAAACTGGAGTTCGTAAAGGTGCACTAGATGTAGCTAATAGAAGAAAATTCCTAAATGATGAGAACTTCGAGTTCAATGGAACTCCAAATGACTTCTGGTATGGAAGCTATAATTCAATACCAAGTTCTGCGTTCGATATGTTATCAGTACAGAGTAATGAAATAGAGTCTCAAACAGGAGTAAAATCATTTAGCGGTGGAATATCTGGAGGATCAATAAGTGGTAGTGCTACTGGTGTAAGAGGAGCACTCAGTGCAACAGCTGTAAGAAGAATGTATAGAGTAAGAAATATAGCTGAAAATCTAATAAAACCAATGATGAGAAAGTGGTTATCATACAGTGCAGAGTTCATGAATGATAAAGAAATAATGGATATAACAAATGCAAAATTTGTACCAATAACTAAAGCTGATCTAACTGGTAGAGTAGATCTAGATATAGAAGTTAGCACAGCTGAAGACAATGCACAAAAATCGCAAGAATTATCATTTATGATGCAAACTACAGCTCAAAGTATGGATCCAGATATGAAATTCGATCTAATGGCCGACTGGGCTGAACTAACAAAAATGCCAAAAGCTGCAAAAAGGTTAAGAGACAAAGCAAAAAAAGTAAGACAGCAGATGCAAAATCCAGACCCAATGCAAGAAAAAATGAAACAAATAGAAGTACAAAAAGCTGAATTGATGAATAAGAAACTAGAAGCAGAGATATTCTCTATATATGCAACAGGTCATGAGAATGAAGCTGACAAAAGAGCAAAGATGGCAAAAGCTGCTGTAGATGAAGCAAAAGCAAGACAGCTACACTCAGCATCAGACATGCAAGATCTAAACTATATAAAAACAGATGAACAAATAGATGAAAAAGTCAAGCGTAAAGATATGGAAATCAAGCACAAGCAAGATATGCAAAAAGAGTATATGAAGTACCAAGCAAACATGGAGCAGATGAAGATGCAACAACAAGCTGGAGATAAGCAACTAGGAGTTATGCAATGATAACACAAATAAAACAGCTACCACAACCAAGGAGACGATTATGGGAATCATAGCTAATAAATTAGCAGAAGAAGCTAGAGACAAAAAAGCTGCAGAATACGATGCAATAGTTAAAGAAAATGAAAACAAGAAGATAGCTAAACTAGGAATGATAGCTGGAGCAAAACAAGCGTATGACAAGCTTATACCAGAACTAGATGCTGAAAAACATAGAGCAGATATGGCTGAATCTGGTCTAGCAAATATACTCTCCTCTGGTTCTGGAGTGGCACAACAATATCACGAGCAAACAAATCAAAAACCAATACCAACACACTGGAGATAAAATGGAGAATACAATGAATGAACAAGGACTCGGAGAAAGCATGGCTGGATCAAATCAAGGAGGTGCTGGTCAACAAGCTGATATAGCACAAGTTATAAAAATGCTACAAAATGGATCAACACCACAAGAACTAGTTGCAGCTGGTATATCAAATGCACTAATAGAACAAGCAATGCAAATTTTGCAAAGAGAACAGAGAATGCAACAACAGCAACAACAAATGCAACAACAGCAACCACAGGGTCTAGCAGGGATGATGACATCCCAACAATAAAGGAAAACTGAAGGCAATAATATACAACTAAGCTGCGACTAAGCTATGGATAAGTATAATACCAGTGAAGAACCTCATAAAACAGGGCTCACATCAAAATATAAGGAACCAGAAATGGAAAACCAAGACGAACTCGAAATGGTAGAGACAAGACACTATGCACAGATGAAACAAGATCTAGAAGAACTAGAAAAGGATGAAAGATTCAAAAGACTAATTCTAGATGGATACATGAAAGATAAGGTGTTGGACTCAGTAAGCCTACTAGGTGAACCTAGTACAAAGGTAAATGGAGATAGACCAAACATAATGGAAGATCTAGTTGCAATAAGTAATCTAGGATACTATTTTAAAATGGTAAAAACATTCGGAGCTAGTGCAGAGGAAACAATCGCTAACATCGAAGGTCCAGAAGTAGAGGAGTAGGCAATGTATGATAGCGTAAACCCACTTACTGATGAAGAAGAAGCCCTTTATGATATGTCAGATGAACAGTTCGAAGAAGCACTAGCTTCTGCTCGAGCTGAACAAGAACAAGGAGATATAGGAGATGATATAATCGGAGACCAAAATGATGCAAACTCTGATGAAAATGAAACTACAAATATCACTGGTTCTGAACCGGCAGAAGACGATGTAAATAGTGACAAATCGCAAGATAATGATGTTGCAGATGATGAGCATTCAAAAGAATTGGAACAATCGACTACAGACTCCAATACTGATGGTAACGAAGACAATGGAACAGATCCTGCTGAAGCTGATGCAGATAAGACAGAAGCTAACGATGTAGACAAATCAGAACCAGAGGACACGAAGCCACAAACATATAAGTATAATGCAAATGGACAAGAATTCGAATTTACTGAAGCGGAGATAAAAGAACGATTCGGACAAGTATTTGGTCAGTCAATGAATTATACTCAAAAGATGCAAGAGATCAAGCCATGGAGAACCACGATAAGTGCACTAGAAGATAATAAAATATCACATTCTGATATTGAGTTAATGATAGATGTAATGAAGGGTGACAAAGGAGCTATCAACAAGCTCATGCAAAAAGTAAACATAGATCCTATGGAGCTGGATGTTGATAGTGAAGATCAGGTGTATCAGCCACAACAGTATGGACAATCTGAAGTGGAACTCGAAATCAATGACATAGTAAATGAAATAGGAAGGGATCCTGAATACGCAATAACACAAGACGTGCTGAGTAACAGATGGGATCAATCATCACGAGATGCATTCCTAGATAACCCATCACTAATCAAAAAGCTACACATAGATGTGAAGTCTGGAGATTTCGATGTGCTGAGTGCAGAAGCAACAAAACTAAAGCTGTACGATGGTAATAGGCTGTCTGATATCGAATACTATGCACAAGCTGCACAGAGACGAGCTCATACAATTCAAAACCAAAATATAGCTAAAGTTCAAAACGATGCTACTGAACAGGCAAGACTAGATGGTGCAAACGCAGAAGCTAAAAGACAAGCTGAAGCAAATGCTGTTAGAATAGCCGAAGTGAAAGCACAACAAGAAAAGCAGAAACAGGTAGAAGCAGATGCCAATGGGCGTAAAAATGCTGCAATACCTAGTAAATCTGCAGGGAATAAAACTGTAGTTGACTATCTCGATGATGATGATGAATCATTCAACGAATGGTATAAAAATCTCGAGGCGAGTCTATGAGACTCTGCTCGATAAAATGAAATATGCCCTAATGGAGGGGTAAATACAATGGCAACACAAGTATATGGAAATGGAGTAAATAGCTCACAAGGTGAAAACACGGTAGTACACTTTTATGACAAAGCTGGTATTAAAGCAGCAAGAGAAATAAATGTATATGGTCAATGGGCAGATAAAAAATCAATGCCACTAAAAATGGGTAAGACATACAAAATCAGTAAGTTCCTACACATCTATGATAGAACAACTGCTGATACAGAGTTCGCTACAAAAGGGTACCTGAGCTCAAGAAGCCTAGATGCTGTAACTGCTGATCTAGCTGCAAATGTTGTTCTAGCTGAAGGTGCTGGAGCAGTAAACCAAGTAGGGCCTCAAAAGATCACAATGGAAACATCATTCGCACGATACGGTGAAATGATAGACTATACTGATGAGGTAGATATGTTCTCTGAAGACTCTATCCAAGTAAGATACCGTGAAGAGCTAGGATATCTAGCAAATAGACGTCAAGAAGATCTTATCCAAAGAGATATGTTGTCAACTGGTAATAAACTATTTGCTGGTGGATCAGCTACAATCAGTGATATCGGATCAACTGTAGGTGCAGATGATACAAATGCTGAACTATACAAAGTAGGTTTCGACCTAATTAGACAAGCTAGTAAACGACTAGTTCGTAACCGTGCACAGTATAATACTCAAATCGTATCTGGATCAACTAAGATTGATACTCGTACAATCAATAGAGCATACTATGCTATAATCGGTAACGAAGTAAAATATGATCTCGAAACACTAACTCGTGGTGCTGGATATGCTGAAGAGTTCGCATATATCCCAAGATACAAATATGCTGCTGCTGAAAAACTAGCTGAAGGTGAAGTTGGTGCAATGCATGATGTAAGATTCATCGAATCAGAATCTGCAATGGTAAGAGTTGGAGCTGGTGCTGCACTACCTGCATCATATGCAGGAGAGCTATCCAACAATGGTGCAAACTTTGATGTGTTCCCTGTACTATTTCCAACAAAAGGTTCATTCGCAACTGTTGGTCTACAAGGTAAAGGTAAAATCAAGTTCAACTCTAAGTCTCCTGACAAAGTAGAACTAAGTAACCCATACGGTACACGCGGATTTTTCTCGTACAACATGTGGTACGCTGGTATAATTCTCGACGAAACAAAGCTTTTAGAAGTAGATGTTCTCGCTACAGCATAATCATTTTTTGATATGCTGATGGACAACTAAGGTGTTCTACAGTAGAAATACTGTAGAATCAATAACATGAGTCAGAAATGACTCTCAATCTAAAAACCCAAGAGGAATAGAACAATGTCAGATATAACAGAAACATTCGAAGAACTGAAATCAGAAGCAAGAGATCTCGGTATCAATGTGAAATCAATAAAAAGCAAGAAAGATATGAAAGAAGCAATCGACACATACTATGAGAACCACGCAGCTGATGGTTTAGTTAATGAGGTAGAAGAAGCTACTGAAGATCTAAAAACAAAAGTAGATAGTGAAGATACTACAGAAGTAGAAGCAGAGGATCCTATCAAAATTAAAAAGAAAAAGACAGCAACTGATGGACATATAGGAGAAACATACAAAGAAATTATGGAATCAAAACCAAACTTTTCTACAATGTCAAAAGAGCAAGCCAAGAGAGAGGCTCAGAAATACCATGCAAGGCTGAAAGCATTCTGGATGGGCAAGAGAATAGTAACAATCACAAATAATGATAAGAGAGAAAACTCTCATGCAACAATGGCGTTTATATCAGCAGGTGTAATTCAAAGACAAGTACCTCTAGATATTCCTGTAGAGCTAGAAAGATGCCTAATTAAGGTAGCTCAAGAGATAGTAATAACATCTCATGTAGATGAAATAATAAATGGACAGCGAACTGGAAACAAAACTCCAATAGTAATCAAAAAATATGGTGTGTCACTACAAGACAATGAACTGTAATATGTAGTTAGATTGGAACTAGGACTAACTCCCCTGGTTCTGATGTGAATATATACGAGGGTAAATAGTAATCCCTCAACAACAAAATACAATACTGGAGAAATGCATGAGCAGATTCATAATACCACAAGGCACTGACTATACATTCACAGTACAAATAATGGAAGAAGATAGTTTCCTGCCGCAAAATGTATCTGAACTAGATAATCTACTAAGCGAATTCAAGATACGAAACAAAGCAGATGGGACACCAGCTGTAGATGTAAATGGAATAGAACTAGCTCAAATGCTAGTAGAAAGAAAAGCTGTAATAGTAGGTAATACTGCTGCCGTACCAGAAGACACGACTCTGCAAATATCAAGAGTTGGATACGAGAAATACTCAATAACTGTAAAAGGTGAGGTGTATGAAGTAGATAATGAGACAGATATATTCTCAGTAAATACTCAATCTGGTGCAGTAAATGCTGGAGATACTGTAGCAACGGTAGTAATACATAGCTCATCAATTACAGCAGCAACAGTATCAAATCAAGATGGATACTATACAACAAATGGAAACTATATAGTGCTGACGCAATCTGGAGCAGACGCAATAACTGCTGGTACTTCACTAACTGACTATGATGTGACTGTAGGTACTAGAACTCTGACAATATCTGGTGGATTAAGCAACACAAATGATACTCTGACAAGTGCTGGTAAGATAATGGATTCACTGAATACTGCAATGACTGTATTACCTGAATATGTAGGTAAGACGCATCCATCTGGTTCTGATGTAATCACAATAATTGAAAATGCAGGTGGTCAGGCAAAAGTAGATAAATCTACAAACATAGTCCAAACTGCATATACTATAGGGTCTCCAGAAATAACTGCAGACTGGTATGATCAAAATGGGTATCTAGTCGTATCAATGTATGCAAGTGAGACAGCGAAACTCAATGTATTAGAAGGAGATGGAGTAGATAACTACTATCTCAAATCAGAATACATGGGAATAATAAATATAAAGTTCTCTAATGTAAATGGAAATCCAAATCCACTCAATAGAGTAGCAAGAATAGCAGATATATATGTATCATATGCAGGTGCATAGAGATGTCTGTAAAAGTAGTAGATGAATCTGTATCTGTAACATCAGAACCAGTGAGAGTAGAATCTGAAGCTGTGCCAGCAACAGTAAAAACAACTGACAAAGCAACAGCAATAGTATCATCACAAGACTATATAGTAACGACTAGTGCAGCAGCAGGATACGCAAATGGTGGAATGCCAGACTGGTTAACAAAGAGTATAGATATAGCTCTAAGCAATGGATACGCTGATCAAAATCAAGTAGTGCATGATCTATCTGTACTGATAGCAGGAATAGAAAAAGGAGTGCATGAGAGCATATCCTCAATAGAAAATCAAGTTGTCTCACAAAATATAAAAATAGATACTGTAAAATCAGAGTTGGATGGAAACGCAGCTGCAATAGTGGATGTGAAAAACTCATATGTAACAAAAAATGAAGCAGTAACAGTAGATACAGTAATTCAAAGTTCAGAATTTAATGCAAATAATGCATCAATACTAAACCAATCAAAAACAATAGCAACAGATGCCATAGCTGCATCATATGCATCAACTGTGCTACTATCTATAGTAACTGACCCTACTACTGGTGTAGCATCGAATGCTGGACATATATCTACAGCGTATACAGCAGTAGGAATAAATCCAGATGGAACAATGAATGCATCATCAGGATTTTATGGAGACTATGTAGCAAAAGTTGGAAAGCTGAGTACAAGAATAGCATCAGAAGAAGGTGTGTCAAGTGGAGCTGTGCATGTTGTAACTCTAGATGAGTTCAATGGAACTGGAAACTATGATGGAATAACATATGTTCCAAAGATAGGTAGCAATAAACAATCAGCAACAAGTTCTGGAGCTCCAGATACATCAGGTGTATACTGGGAATACATAGGCGGATCATTTGGAACAGATGGATGGCATCAAATACCATCAATTCCAACTGGTGTATCAAACTGGACTGGTGGAGCAAGCAAGATATTGTATGATACAAATGGAAACAAAACTGGATGGGGGTTCTATGATGGAAGCTCATATGGAGCAACAGGAAGTGTGTTCGCAATATATGCAGATAATTTCTATATCCAAAATGGAGATGGTGCCAACGGTAAACCATTCTCAGTAGATGTGAATGGAAATGTGAATTTCATAGGTAAGGTAACATTTAATGGTATGTCTGGTGCTCTATCAGGAACTGAGTATGACAATGCGACACTGTCTGCTGATCTAGCTAATCCAACAGGTACAACAGTAATAGATGGAGGAAGAATAGAGACTGGGCTGATAGCTGATCCAACTGGTGCTAATTTTTTCAACATGGAAACCGGTCAAATAAAGATGGATGATAGCGTTAACTCTTTCATACTAGATAGTGCTGCTGCTGGGACAAATGCCGCTCCTAATATACAAGGTGGATATATAAAAGCAAGTAATAACGGAATGTATATAGATCTAGATAACGGGGAGATATATATACCATGAGTCTGTATCTTGGGTCACCTGATGGAAATGCAATGCTACATATAACAAACAGCAATACGTCTTCTAGCGATTTAAAAAATAATGCAATACTACCAAATACTACATATAGTAGCAAGGTGAATATATCTGAAGTTTCATACTATTCAGTATCTGGCGAAGAACAAGTATATCTTGCAATAGACTTATATTCAGTGAATTATACTAAAGTTTACTCTGGTCCATTAGTTGAAGGAGAAATACTTATGATAAAGATAGACAATGATATATATAGAATAGTGGACAAATTTTTTGATACTTCATATGAACCTCCAGAATGGACAGGATCAGGACCACGCATAGCTCTCTACATAAATGATTCAGGATTTCATGACGCAGGTAATTATATTTATACTCGCGTTCCAAATAGCTCATCTGTTGTTGTATTATTAAAGATGAAGCTAGAAGAGTTTATTCCAAAAATAACAAAAGGAATAAAACTTAATTCAAATGGAATCTTTATGGGAGATGTTAATATATCAAATAAAATGTTTTTAACAAAAGAAGCAACAGCTCTTACACACGACTTTCATATACAATTGCAATCAAGAACATTAACAATACTAAATAGCTCATATTTAGACGCAGGAAGATCTGCACTTACTGTTCGTGGAAACAGTATTGGCTATTCAATTAATGGAGTTGACTATACTGTATTTGGGAATGACTCGCAAGGTATAGCAAAAACATCTTCTCTAAGATCAACAAGCCACACAATAGAATATACAACATATGATAATGGAAGTGCGTACCTTACTATAGTGAGAATACCTCATGCCCCACAATACAATAATACTGCAGTAACCAGCACTACAATACATATGGATGATTTTTTGAAGACAATAGTATATACAACCGACGGAATCCCAAACAATATGTATACAAGATATGGATATCCAACAATAGAGATTTATATATATAGCACATCTGTTGAAGTATATTTCTATAACACAAACCAAGTTTATGAAAGAAGTAGCACATATGTGGAAAGTATTGTAACTACGCTATAATATCAAATATGAAAAGGAAATAACATGGCAACAGTAATACAAGAGAAAATAGGTAAGCTAAATATAGTGTCTACATATATGGAACTAATGAAAGCGTCTACTGCTGAAGATAGTATATACATAAGAACCAAAGAAACAATAACAGATTTCGTAGAAAATGCAGGATCTCTCAGCGAGAGAGAAAAAGCAGATATACTCACACAAACTCTATCAGGAATGACAACTCAAATAACTACGACTGCAATGGATATGGCTATGAAAATAGAAACAGAAAACAGGGACGCTCCGTACGCTCTAACGAAATTACGAGTTGACACTGAGCTAGAAGATGCTCAAAGAAAAAAAGTAGAATATGAGAAAGATCTAACTCAATCATCTATAGAAAAAATGAAAGCTGATTCAGCTGTAAGTGCAATAGAAGGATGGAAACTACAAGCAGATCTATACAGAACATATGGATACGATGTTTCTGACATTAATACTACTACCCTGGTTCTGAATAGGAATAGTGTAGATAAAGGTAATGGACTACAAGTAGAAGCTGTAAAAAAAGCACAAGCAGATATATATGAGAAGTGGTCATCAACAGTACGAGCAAATGGACTAGTAGATGTAACTCAGAAATCAGATGGAATGCTAGCTGGATATAGTAGCGACTCAGATGGAATGGCAAGTGCACAGACTGCTGTTGCCAAAAGGCAAGAGCTAGCATTTGATGATAATATGAGACAACATATACTAAACTCATCTGCATCAATGCTAGGAACAATGATAGGAAGTTCAACATTTGATACAACAGAAGCATATTTACCATATATAAATAAATGGTCAACAGCAGCAGACTACCTAAACACAAATCATAATGCTGTAGCTGGAACATTAACAGTAACATCATGGCCTGCATCATGGCCATCAACAGGCGGAATGACAATAAGCGGAACAAGTGATGGAGTAGTAAGTAAATATGTGGTAACAAAGCTAAATGGTCCAGAGAATACAGTATATATCAATGATAGAGTACTGATAGATGAAACAAAAGCATTCACAGTAAATGTATCACAAAACGACATAGATCTAATCAATGGAACAGGAACGGTAACAGTAAGCGTATCTGTAATAGATGACAGAGGAATCAGACTGTCAGAAAAAAAACAATACACAATATAATATCAATATAAGGATATTGGGGATGAGTAATGTATACAAAATTTGATCTGCTGTCTCCTGTTCTCTCTAGGTACAAAAGAGGTAATAAATTTAAGCGTGAGTTCATGCGTACATGGCCAACAATGTTAGTACCAGATACTGATGCTACTGGCCTACCCACTGGTTC
>Ga0256829_1000142_pt1 | contig 93332 bp, 88 predicted proteins | sample 131447metaG_FD_185979 | JGI IMG/M metagenome (GOLD analysis project Ga0256829, IMG submission 185979) | Hydrothermal vent microbial communities from Lau Basin, Pacific Ocean - 131-447 | ecosystem: Environmental > Aquatic > Marine > Hydrothermal vents | place: Pacific Ocean: Lau Basin | collected... | reverse complement strand
GGGGCTTGAGTGGGGGGGTCGGATGGCCGATGAGGGGTGCATGTCTCGATGGAACGCGATTCAGCGGTTGGTGGAGTCCCAGGGGAAGAAGGAGGACCGTCAGTCTCCTCGCTTTGTGGCGCGGTGTCTGTTGTGCGATCCCCCGGGTCAGGTAGTGGATTTTTCGGCGACGGGGGTGCGTGTGCTGTTCGTGAAGAACCCGAGGGTTGAGGCGGGGGATTCGTTCAAGCTCACGATCCGGTCGGGGATGGCGGAGCACTTTGCGGATGTCGAGGTGAAGTGGATCAATAAGATCGGTTTCCGGAAGTGGGAAGCGGGGTTGACGTTCACGGATCCGGAGGCGGCGAAGAAGATGGGGTTGTTCCGGTGCGGGTTTGAGGTGCTCGAGGACGAGAACTGGGCTGCTTGACGGGGTTTGGGGGCTGCGGTGTTTGTGGGGATCGGGCGGACACCCTAATTCACATCATGGATGGGTGTTGGTGTGGAATATCCGAACGGGTGTGTGCGTTGGTCACGTAGAACAGTCGGGCGGGTCCCTGATGGGGTTCGTCCGGCTGAAACAAGTCCTGTGCGTGAGGCCCGGGTGCCGCGTTGCCCCGGGCTTCTCTTTTTTTGTTGATTGGGGCGGTGCTGGATCAGACGAGGTCGCAGGCGTCGGCGGGCATCCAGTGGGGGTCTTGGTTGTCCCATTTGACGTTGCAGCCGACGGGGTTGGTGAGGGGGTTGGAGACGGCGTGTTCGGCGAGGTGGTCGTCGAGGGCGCGTTCGAGGTCGCGCGTGGTGGCGGCGTTGGGGTCGCGCGGGTTGTCGATCGCGCGTCCGGTGTAGATGAGTTGGCGTTCCTTGTTGAAGACGAAGAAGTGGGGGGTGCGGAGGGCGCCGTAGGCGCGGGCGGTGTCTTGGGATTCGTCGCGGAGGTAGACCCAGGGGAACTGGTGTTCGGCCATCCGTTGTTTCATGTGGGGGAAGTCGTCTTCCTGGTAGGTATTGGCGCTGTTGCTGTTGATCATGACGAAGCGGACCCCGCGCTCGCGGTACTTTTCGACGGTGGCGCGGGTGGTTTCGTCGGAGTTGACGACGTAGGGGCAGTGGTTGCAGGTGAAGCAGATGACGAGGGTGTCGTCGGTGAAGTCGGAGAGCGCGTAGGTGCGCTCGTCGGTGGCGCGGAGGGTGAAGTCGGGGGCGGTGTCGCCCAGCTGGAGGGTGAAGGGCATGGGGGTTCTCCGGCTTGATGGTGTGGAGCGTGATGGTAGGGGGGGTGGGCATTCATGAAGGTTGGGTTGGTGGGTCGATACGGGGTGGGTGATCAAGTACATCGGGTCCAAGCGTGTGTTGACGGGTGCGATCGCGGAGCTGATCGGCGGTGTGCACGGGGTGCGCACGGTGGCGGATCTGTTCTCGGGGACGTCGCGCGTGGGTCATGCGCTCAAGGGGATGGGGTACCGGGTGATCGCGAACGACAGCGCGTCGTATGCGCATTGTCTGGCGCGGTGTTATGTGCAGAGCGATCGGGGGAAGGTCGAGCGTCATGCGCGGATGCTGATCGATGAGCTGAACTCGATGAAGGGGGAGGCGGGGTATTTCACGGCGACGTTCTGTGAGGCCGCGCGGTTCTTCCGCGCGGAGAACGGGGCGCGGGTAGATGCGATGCGTGAGGCGATCGCGCGGAAGGGGCTCGAACCGGACCTTGAGAGTGTGGTGTTGGTGTCGTTGATGGAGGCCGCGGATCGGGTGGACTCGACGACGGGTGTGCAGATGGCGTATCTGAAGAAGTGGGCGCCGCGTGCGATGAACGAGATCGAGCTGCGGATGCCCGATGTGCTGGAGCGCCCGAGCGCGGGTCGGTGCGAAGCGATGATGGGCGATGCGCTCGATGCGGCGCGCGCGATCGGGGGGGAGGCGGATCTGGTGTATCTGGATCCTCCCTACAATCAGCACAGCTATCTGGGGAACTATCACATCTGGGAGTCGTTGGTGCGCTGGGACAAGCCCGAGGTGTACGGGGTGGCGCGGAAACGGGTGGATTGCAAGGCGCGGAAGAGCGATTACAACTCGAAGGTGCGCGCGGAGGGGGCGCTGCGCGAGTTGATCGGCGCGATCGAGTGTCCCAACATCCTGGTGTCGTTCAACGATGAGGGGTACATCGGGCGCGGGGCGATGGAGGAGATCCTGGGGACGCGGGGTGAGGTGCTGACGATCGCGCGGGACTTTAAGAGGTATGTGGGGGCGCAGATCGGGATCCATAATCCGAAGGGGGAACGTGTGGGGACGGTGGGGAAGCTGCGGAACACGGAGTACCTGTATCTGGTGACGGGTGAGCCCGTTGCGGCGGAGCGGGTGGCTTCGGGTGTGATGAGCGGGGCGGCATAACGGACTGGGGCGTCTTGATTTGTGTTGTGTTGGTGGGGTGTTGCGCTCTGATTTGATTCGGTGCGGAGAAAGCTGGGGTCGGCGGGTGTTCGGGGCTGCGCGTGGGTGGTAGTATGTGGGTCGAGACCATGCGCGACGAGATGAGACGCTGAACGATGACGGGCACCCCGTGGAGGGGTGGCGGCGGATCCGAGCGCCCAAGCGGAGATGACCATGAGACACGGACGGGTCGCGGCGAAGGTCGCGCTGATCGTTTGGGGTTGTTTCGGAATGATCGGTTCGACTGCGATGGCGCAGGGCGGGCCTCCTCCGGCGCAGGTGTTTGTGGAGACGGCGGGGCTCGAGGTGCTGGTGAACGCGCGGGGGGTGACGGGGGAGATTCGTCCCGTCGCCGCGCGGAGCTTGCGGCGCAGGTCGGGGGGCTGGTGCTGGAGCTGGGGGTGGAAGAGGGGGATTCGGTGACGAAGGGGTCGGTGGTCGCGAAGCTCGATGACGAGCGCGCGGTTGCGGCGCTGGATCGGGCGCGGGCTGAGCTTTCGACGCGCGAGGCGGAGGTGGCGCAACGCCGCGCTGAGCTTGACGAGGCGGAGCGTGATCTGGGTCGGTTGCGTGAGCTGGAGGAGCGCGGGTCGATGAACCCGGCGGAGATGGACGGGGCGGTGACGCTGGTCGCTTCTCGTCGGGCGCTGCTCGCGGCGGCGGATGCGGATCTGTTGACGGCTCGCGCGGAGCTGCGATTGGCTGAGCGGGAGCTGCGGGATATGACGATCGAGGCGCCGTTCGATGGGCGCGTGGTGGTGAAGCACACGGAGATGGGGGAGTGGCTCGGGGTGGGGGATCCGGTGGTGACGATCGTGTCGCTTTCCGAGCTCGAGGCGCGGATCGATGTTCCCGAGTCGATCCTGTGGGCGCTTGAGTCTTCGACGGATCCGATTGAGGTGCGGCTTCCGGCGGTGCCGCACGGGATGGAGGCGGAGGTGATCCGGGTGGTTCCGGAGGCGGATTCGTTGTCGAGGTTGTTCCCGGTTCGTCTGCGCGTGGTGGACCCTGAGGGCGAGCTCCGTCCGGGGATGTCGTTGACGGCGATGGTCCCGACGGGGAAGAAGGAAGCGCTCTTGACGGTGTCGAAGGACGCGATTTTGCGGAATGCGGCCGGGGAGTATGTGTACATCAACTCGGGCGGGGTTGCGGCGGTGGCGCCGATCGAGCGCCGGTTCGCGGTGGGGGATCGGGTGGTGATCCGTTCCCCGATGGTGCGCGAGGGTGTGCAGGTGGTGGTGGAGGGGAACGAGCGGATGTTCCCGGGTCAGCCGTTGGTGATTCTCAATGGTGGTGGTGCTCCGGGTGGGGGGCGCGGCGTTGGTGGTTCGGGTGATGGCGTGGGTGGGTCGGAAAGCGAGGGCTGATCGATGGGCATTCTTCGTTGGTGTATCGAGCACCCGGTGTCGGTGACGGTGGGTGTGTTGCTCTTGGTGTTCGCGGGGTTGATCGGGCTTCGTGAGATCCCGATCCAGTTGACGCCGACGGTGAGCAAGCCGCAGATCACGGTGACGACGATCTGGCCTGGTCGGAGCCCGGTTGAGGTGATCGACGAGGTGACGAAGGAGCAGGAGGAGTTCCTCAAGAACATCACGAACCTGGAGACGATGTCGTCGTCCACGGAGGAGGGGCAGACGGCGATCACGCTCGACTTCATCGTGGGCGCGGATATCACGAGGGCGCTCCAGGAGGTTTCGGACGCGCTGCGGCAGGTGCCGAACTATCCGGACGAGGTGGATGAGCCGACGATTGTTGCGGCGGATGGGGCGAACTCTCCGAGCGGCGCGATCGCTTGGATCATCATCGATTTCAGCGACGAGAACCTCGCGAAGCATGCGGGTTTCGATATGACGACGCTGTTCGATGCGCTGGACAAGGAGGTGAAGCCCTTCCTGGAGCGGATCGAGGGTGTGGCGCAGGTGAACGTGTACGGGGGGCGGGAGCGTGAGGCGCGGGTGTACGCGGATCCGACGGCGCTGGCGCAGCGCGGGCTGAATCACATCGACGTGGTGAACGCGCTGCGCGCGGAGAACCAGAACGTGAGCGCGGGTTCGATCAGCGAGGGGAAGCGTGAGTATCGGGTGCGTTTGACGGGTCGGTTCGAGCGCCCGGAGCAGGTGATGGACACGATCGTTGCGTATCGGGACGGGAAGCCCGTGTACGTGCACGATGTGGCGACGATCGAGCTTGGGTACACGAAGCTGCGCGGGTTTGTGCGGTCGCTGGCGCGGCCGGCGATCGCGATCAACGTGATCCGTCAGAACGATTCGAACGTGATGGACATCATGGACGAGTTGCGGGTTCGTCTCGCTGAGGTGGAGAGCGACATTCTTCCGAATATCGGTGGTGTGTCCGCGGCGGGTCCGGTTGGGCCGGACCTGAGGCTGCGGCAGGTGTACGACGAGACGACGTACATCGACAGCGCGATCTCGCTTGTGACCTCGAACCTGTGGGTGGGTGGCGCGATCGCGGCGGGGGTGCTGCTGCTGTTCCTTCGGTCGTGGCGCGCGACGGGGATCATCGCGGTGGCGATCCCGATCTCGGTGGTGGGGACGTTCCTGGTGCTGCTGGCGCTGGGTCGGTCGCTGAACGTGGTGTCGCTTGCCGGGCTCGCGTTTGCGGTCGGGATGGTGGTGGACAACTCGATCGTGGTGCTGGAGAACATCGATCGTCGGTTGTCGCAGGGGGAGAGCGCGCCGCGTGCGGCGCTGTTGGGTGGGGCTGAGGTGTGGGGCGCGATCGTGGCTTCGACGCTGACGACGGTCGCGGTGTTCATCCCGGTGCTGACGATCCAGGAGGAGGCGGGGCAGCTGTTCCGGGATATCGCGATCGCGATCGTGGCTTCGGTGACGCTCTCGCTGATCGTGTCGATCTTCGTGATCCCGACGGCGTGTTCGCGTTGGTTGAAGGCACCGAAGGAGCGCGGGAAGCTTGCACGCGCATTCAAATCGTTCTTCGGGCTCACGGTGGTGTGTCAGAAGGGCGTGGATTTCCTGGGGTGGTTGATCCGGGTGACGGTGACGGGTGTGCTGGGGTGGACGCTGCGCCCGGCGCTGATCGTGGTGCTTGCGGGGCTGAGTGTGTGGGGGTCGATGGTGCTGATGCCTCCGATGGATTACCTCCCGGCGGGGAACCGGAACCTGGTGTTCGGGGGGCTTTTGATCCCTCCGGGGTTGTCGCTCGAGGAGCGCGAGTCGATCGCGGAACGGATCGAGGAGCGGATCTATCCGTACGCTGTTGCGGACATCGACGATCCGAGCACGATGACGGGGCTTGCGGATATCCAGATGATCCCGGGTGTGACCCCGTTGTTTGAGCCGGTCCCGATCGACGACTTCTTCATCGTGGCGTTCGGGACGGGGATGTTCGTGGACGCGACGAGTCAGGATGATGAGGTGGTGATCCCGGTGGGGCACCTGCTGACGAGCGCGATGTCGTCGATCCCGGATGCGTACGGGGGGGCGGGTCAGTCGTCGTTGTTCGGTGGGCTCGGGAGCGAGGGCGCGATCCGGGTGGAGGTGTTGGGGCCGGACTTGGATCGGGTGAAGGGCGCGGCGGCGTTTATGTTCAACATCGCTGGTCAGAAGTATGGGTTCCAGAAGGCGACGCCTTCGCCGGCGAACTATGCGCTCGAGCAGCAGGAGCTTCGGATCGAGCTGAACGATCTGGGTCGTGAGCTTGGCTTGACGAATCAGGGGCTCGGGGTGGCGATCCGTGGGTTGTTCGACGGCGCGTACGTGGGTGATTACACGCTCGGGAGCGAAGCGATCGATCTGGTGGTGGTGCCTTTGGGTGGGGAGCTTGATTATCTGGAGCAGCTGCAGGACATCCCGATCGCGACGCCGGCGGGTCCTGTGGTGCCGGTGAGCAGTGTGGTGGAGTTTGTGCCTTCGATGTCGCCTCAGGTGATTGCGCGGATCGAGGAGCTCCCGAGTGTGGCGATCGGGATCTCGCCTCCGGAGGGGGTTGCGATCGGTGAGGCGATGGCGTGGATCCAGGAGAACATGATCGATGCGGCGCGTGATGCGGGGCTGATCGATCGGTCGATGCGTGTGCGGCTCGAGGGGTCCGCGGCGGATCTGAACAAGATTCAGACGGCGATGTTCGGTCAGGCGCCCGAGTCGGGCGTGGGTGATCAGAGCTCGGGTGGTTCCGGCGGTGGGTGGGGGATGGGCGCGGTGCTCGCGGGGTTGATCGCGGCGGTGACGCTCGCGGTGTGTGTGGGGCCGATCGTTCGTTCGACGCGCGAAGGGAACCCGAAGGTGGGGTACGGGATCGTGGGTGGGCTGCTGATGGCGCTGATCCTCGGGGTGATGGCGTTGACGTTCGCGGGGTCGCCTCAGCTGATGACGGCGCGGATGGTGTGGGCGCTGCTGGTGACGTATCTGTTGATGTGCGCGTTGTTCGAGAGCTTCCTGTATCCGTTCGTGATTCTGTTCACGGTGCCGCTGGCGATCGTGGGTGGGTTCGGTGGGCTTGCGCTGGTGCACTGGTGGACGCTTCAGGATCCGACGAAGGCGCCGCAGCAGCTCGATGTGCTGACGATGCTGGGGTTTATTATTTTGATCGGGGTGGTGGTGAACAACGCGATTCTGTTGGTGCACCAGTCGCTGAACTTCATGCGCGGGGACGAGGGGAAGGACCCGATGGGTGTGACGGACGCGATCGTGGAGAGCGTGAAGACGCGGACGCGGCCGATCTTCATGTCGGTGCTGACGAGTGTGGGTGGGATGCTCCCGTTGGTGCTGGTCCCGGGTTCGGGGTCGGAGATGTATCGTGGGTTGGGGTCGGTGGTTGTGGGTGGGTTGATGGTTTCGACGGTGTTCACGCTGCTTTTGGTGCCTCTGGTGTTTTCGCTGGTGATGGACATGCGGGCGGGGTTGCGCCCCAAGAATGCGGGGGTCATCGAATCGGTGGACCTCGGACTCACGGGAGCGGCGAAGGTATGAAGAAGCTGATGATGGTGTCGGGTGTGTGCGGGCTCGGGCTGGTGATGGGCGCGTGCTCGTCGGCGGCGACTCGGAACGCGAACGGGCTTGTGGACGAGGCGCTGGTCGCGCCGGGCGCGGACGACGGGTTCGATGCGCGGGCGATGACGATCCATCGGGGGGATGCTTCGGGGGTTGCGGCGTTCGATGAGGTGGTGGGGGCGTTGTCGGGCGCGGACGTGGTGCTGGTGGGGGAGGTGCACGGGCACGAGCGGGGGCTCGATTTCATCGCGACGTTGTTCGACGCGCTCGCGGATCGGGATCCGGAGTTGGCGCTCTCGATGGAGTTCATCGAGCGGGACCATCAGCACGTGATGGATGATTATGTGGGGGGGTTGATCGATCGGGAGACGATGGCGAAGGAGTCGCTCCGGAATCCGGGGAACTTCCCGGTGGGTCATCAGCGGATGGTGGAGCGGGCGAAGGCGGATGGTCGCGCGGTGGTGGCGGCGAACGCGGCGCGGGTGTACGTGAAGATGGCGCGGACGGAGGGGTACGAGGCGATGTCCGGGCTGACGGAGGCGCAGCGTGCGCTTTTCGATGTTCCGGGGGCGCTGCCCGAGGGTGGGTACGCGGATCGGTTCATGGAGGCGATGGGGGCGATGGCGCTGCACGGCGGGGACGAGATGGTGAAGTCGTTCCTGCGCTCGCAGGCGCTGTGGGACTCGACGATGGCGGCGAGTGTGGCGCGTCAGGTGGAGCAGGGGTCGAGCGTGTACCACGTGGTGGGGCACTTCCACGTGGACTTTGCGCCCGAGGCGGGTGGGTCGGCGATGGTGGGGTATCTGCGCGAGCGTTTGGGGGATGATGTCACGATCAAGTCGATCGTGGTGCACCAGCACGAGGGGGATGGGTTATCGCTGATGGGTGAGGATGTTGGGGTCGCGGACTTTGTGGTGTACGTCGATCCGATCGAGTGATGCGGATGGGTCGGTGCGCATGAAACGCCCCGCGGTGCGCGGGGCGGTGTGTGGGTCTGGGTTCTCGAGAAAGGGTTAGTTGTCGGGCGCGTAGTAGGCCGGGTCGGCGTTGGCGCTGGCGTTGTCCCGGTAGGTTTTGGGTTCGGTGGGGGTCCAGCGTTGCTGAGGGTCGGGGAAGGTTTTGTCTTCGATGTCGGCCGGGGGGTATTCGACGGCGTCGCGGAGCGCGACTTTGAGGAGACGGGAGTCTGCGGGGGGGACGGCCATGCGGTTTTCCATGCGGGCCCAGCGCTTTTCGGCGTCGTAGATGACCCAGTCCATGATATCGGGTCGTTTGGGGGAGCCGTCTTTGACTTTGCTTTCGCGGAATCGGAGGGAGACCTTGGACCCGATGGGGACGTCAACGGTCCAGAGGGGTTCGTGGTCTCGGGTGTCGTAGAGGGTGACGGTGAGGGGTTCGTAGGGGGAGGACATGTAGGTGTAGGTGTCGTCGGAGAACATGTTGCCGCCGGGGGAGCGGACGAAGTGTTGACCGAAGTACTGGCAGCCCTGGGTGGTTGCGAGGAGCGCGGCGGCGCTGGTCAGGGAGGCAAGAAGGATGATCGCGCGTCGGGGGGTCATGAAGGGGGCTCCTGAGCGTCCCTGGGGGTACTGAAAACGGGTCCGGTCGATCTTATCGGCTTGATTGGGCTGGGGCTTCAGCTTGATGTACGATCGGGCACACGGGTCGTTCGGGAGATTTGCGATGTCGGATCAGATGATTTCAGGGGCTTTTCGGGTGGGGCACGGGTACGACCTTCATCGATTGGAGGCGATAGAGCCCGAGGGGCGGGGTCGTCCGTTCGTCCTGGGGGGGGTTCGGATCGAGAGTTCCGTCGGTCCGGTGGGGCATTCCGATGCGGATGTGCTGATGCATTGTGTGACGGATGCGCTCCTGGGCGCGATCGGGAGCGAGGATATCGGGCAGCTCTTCCCGGATGACGATGCGCGGCACGAGGGGGAGGATTCGAGGGTGTATCTGGAGGAAGCGATCCGGCGGGTCCGGGGGTTGGGGTACGAGCTGGTGAATCTGGACGCGACGGTGGTATGTGAGCGCCCCAAGCTGAAGGGGCACAAGGGCGCGATCCGGGAGCATCTGGCTCGAGTGATGGGGGTGGACGTGGGATCGGTGAACGTGAAGGGGAAAACCCACGAGGGGGTGGATGCGATCGGGGAGGGACGCGCGATCGAGGCGCACTGCGTGGCACTGATCGCGCGGGTGTGAGGGCGGGATAACGCGTGTATACTGCGTGAATGACAGGGAAGTCGGGACATCCGGTACGCGCCATTGCGCTCATGAACCAGAAGGGCGGGGTCGGGAAGACGACCACGGCGGTGAACCTGGCGGCGGGGATCGCGCAGCAGGGTCGGAAGACGTTGCTGATCGATCTGGATCCGCAGGCGCATGCTTCGCTGCATTTGGGGGTGGAGGACGACGATCGGCCGAGTGTGTACGACCTGCTGCTCGAGCCCGAGCACGGGTTGGGTGGGTGTGTCCGGAAGGTTGATGATTATCTGGATGTGGTTCCGGCGGAGACGGATCTTGCGGCCGTCGAGACGGAGCTGTCGGGTCAGGTTGATCGGAACAACCGGTTGGCGAAGGCGCTGTCGATGCGCGACACGGACCACGAGTTCGTGCTGTTCGATTGTCCTCCGGCGCTGGGGCTGCTGACGCTGAACGCGCTGGCGGCGGCGAACGAGGTGCTGATCCCGATGCAGGCGCATTTCCTGGCGCTGCAGGGGGTGAGCAAGCTGCTCGAGACGGTGGGGCTGGTGCGCGAGCGGGTGAACCCGGATCTCCGGGTTGCTGGGGTGGTGCTGTGTATGCACGAGCAGCAATCGAACCATGCGCGGGAGGTGGTGGAGGACCTGGAGCGGTTCTTCGACGGGTCGCGCGAGTCGGGGTCGGCGTGGTCGAGCGCTCGGGTGTATCGCCCGGCGATCCGGAGGAACATCAAGCTGGCGGAGTGCCCGAGCTTCGGTCAGACGATTTTCCAGTACGAGCCCAAGGCGCCGGGGGCGGAGGATTACGACGCGCTGGCGAAGTCGGTGGTCCGCGAGTGGGATCGGGCGCTCGCGGTGTCGAGCGGGGACGATCTGAGCGAGGCGGAGATCCGGGTGCTGCGCGGGAACGAATCGAACGTGACGCGCGACGCGACGGCGGGGTGAATCGATGCGCGTGGGGTCGTTGATCTGGCGCCTCGGGTTCGTGTGCTATGCGGCGGCGCTGTTGGTGGCGACGCATTGGCCGGGGCTTGCGGTGAAGGGACCGATCTCGAGGACGGATCTTGTCATCCATGTGTGCGTGTTTGCGGGGTGGGCGTTTCTGCTGGGGTTGACGGGGTGGGTGAGGGCGTATCGGCTCGTGATCTGCGGGGTGTGCTTCGCGGTGTTCGATGAGACGACCCAGCCCTTGTTCTCGAGGGTGTTTGATTGGTCGGATTTGGGCGCGGATATCGCGGGGGTGTTGGTGGGGTCGGGGGCGTTCTCGTTGTTGTTTGTGCGGAAACAGCGCGAGGGGGATGGCTCGTGAGCTCCGGGGACGGCGCGATCGGGAGGCACACGCGCGTGGTCGCTGGGTTGACGCTCGTGTCGCGCGTGCTGGGGTTGGTGCGTGATCTGGTGACGGTGCGGGTGTTCGGGGACACGGTGGTGGGGTCGGCGTTTGCGGCGGCGTTTGCGGTTCCGAATATGTTCCGGAGGTTGTTCGGGGAGGGGGCGCTTTCGGCGGCGTTCATCCCTGTGTACACGAGACTGAGCGATGAGGATCCGGATCGGGCTGGGGCGCTGGCGACGTTGACGATCGGGCTCTTGGCGCTGGTGACGGGGGTGATCACGCTGGTGATCGAGCTCGGGGTGTGGGGTGTGATTTTGGTTGCGCCTGAGGATGGGGATCGGGTGTTCTCGCTTGAGCTGGTGATGGTGATGTTGCCGTTCATGCCCTTGATCTGTGTGGCGGCGATTCTGGGGGGGATGCTGCAGAGCCATGGGCGGTTCGGGCCTTGGGCTGCGGCTCCGGTGTTGTTGAATGTGTGTGTGATCGGTGCGTGTGTGCCGTACTTTGTTGTGGAGGGTGCGGAGGCGCGGGCGTTTGCGTTCTACATCGGGATCGCGGCGGTGGTGTCGGCGGGGCTTCAGGTGGTGTGGTCGCTTTGGGCGCTGAGGGGGTTGATGAAGTGGAAGCGGGGGGCTTCGGAGGTGCGGAGTGAGGCGCGGGCGATGCTGCGGCGGATGGTGCCCGTGATGATCGGGCTGGGGACGTTGCAGCTCAACACGTTCGTGGATACGTTGATCGCGATGTACCCGAACTGGGTTGGGGGGACGGTGCTGGGGAGGGAGTATCCGCTCGATGGGGCTTCGAACGCGGTGCTGTTTTATGCGCAGCGGTTGTATCAGTTCCCGCTGGGGGTGTTCGGGATCGCGGTGGCGACGGCGGCGTTTCCGGCGCTCGCGCGTGCGGCCGGGGATTCGGAGCGGTTCGGGGGGATGCTGAGGCGCGGGGTTCGGTTGAGTTTGTTCATCGGGTTGCCGTCGTCGGTGGGGCTGGTGTGTGTTGGGCCTGCGCTGGTGCGGGTGCTGTATTCGGGTGGGGACTCGGGGTTCAGCGATGGGGGCGCGGTTCGCGCGGGGTGGGTGCTGGTTGCGTATTCGTGCGCGGTGTGGGCGTATTCGTTGAATCAGTTGTTCACGAGATCGATGTATGCGCGGGACGACATGACCACCCCGATGCGGATCGCGCTGGGGATGGTGGGCGCGAACGTGGTGCTGAATGTGGTGCTGATCTGGTGGCTGAGGGAGGCGGGGCTCGCGGTGTCCACGGCGGTGTGCGCGGTGGGGCAGTGTGTGCTGCTGGCTCGCGCGGCGAAGCGGGATTCGGGGTCTGGGGGACGGATTCTGGATGGGGAGACGGGTGCATCGGTGGGGCGGATCGTGGTTCGGTCGGTGATGGTGGTTCCGGTGGCGCTGGGGTGTGTGTGGGGGGCGCGGGTGCTCGGGGACTCGATGGGGTGGGGGGCTTGGACTACGGATGTGGTGGGGGTGGGGAGCGCGGTGGTGCTGAGCGCGGGGCTGTTTTTGGGGATTGCGTGGGCGAAACGGGACTCGGAGTTGTCATGGTTGACGGCGCGGATGACCGATACTGCGTGAACGGCGGGCTCTGATGGGGTTCGTCTGTGATAGGAGCCAACCCCATGAGATCCAACAGGTTGCGTGTATTGATGAGCTCGGGCGCGATCCGGAAAATCGCGATTGTGTGCGGTGCTGGCGCGGTTCTGGCGCTGAGCGCGTGTAACACGGTGCGCGGCGTGGCGCGGGATGTGACGGAAGTCGCGAACGCGTTTGACCCGGATTCGGGGAAGTAAGCACGCGCGGGATGAGTTGCGATTGTGTAGACTGCGGCGCTCGATGATGAGCTCACGAGGGATTGACCTATGAAGACCACGACCAAGAACGATTCGGTTTCCAAGGTGGCGAAAGTGCGCGTGCTGGTGCTCTGTGGCGCTGCTGTTGCGGCGCTCGCGCTGAGCGCGTGCTCGACGGTCAAGGGCGCGGGTCAGGATCTGCAGGACGCGAGCGATGGGGTTCGTGACGCGATCACGGATTGATGTGAATCGATGGGACGCGCGATCGACCTGACGGGTCGGTCCATCCTGATCAGCGGCGCGTCCTCCGGGATCGGCGCGGCGACGGCGATCGCGTGCGCGGATCGGGGGATGCGGGTCGGGCTTATGGCTCGGTCCGGGGCGAACCTTGAGCGGGTGAAACAGCACATCGAATCGCACGGGGGTGTGGCGCATGCGGTGGTGGGGGATGTGACAAGCGACGAAGATTGTGCACGCGCGATCGAGGTGTGCGAGGGGGAGCTTGGGGGGGTGGGGGGGCTGTACGCGGTGATCGCGAATGCGGGGTACGGGAAAGAGGATGCGTGCCATTCGATGCGCGACGAGGATGTGCGCGCGATGTTCGAGACGAACTTCCATGGGTCGCTCCGGTTGGTGCAGCCCATGATCGAGCGGTTCCGGGCGCGGGGTTCGGGTCATGCGTTGTTCGTGTCGAGTTGTTTGAGCAAGGTGGGGATGCCGTACTACGGGTGTTACTGCGCGACGAAGGCGGCGCAGGATTACTTCGCGCGGGCGATGCGTTTGGAGCTCGGGGGGACGGGGGTGTATGTGTCGAGTATCCATCCTGTAGGGACGGATACGTCGTTCTTCGATACGGCCGCCCAGCTGTCGGGGGGTGAGCTGAAGGTCGCGGGGTCGAAGAAGAAAGGGGTGTTCCAGCAGGACGCGACCCGGGTTTCGGGCGCGATCGTCAAGTGCTTGGAGAAGCCCAAGGGGGAGGTATGGACGAGCACGGTGGCGCGGCTCGGGCTTGCGGGGATGGTCGCGTTCCCGGGGTTGACGGATCGGATGCTGGCGCGGAAGCTGCGGAAGCGGCTTGGACGACGGGGGAAGTAGGCTATGGGGAAGGCCGCGGACGCGGAGGAAGGTTGGTGGAGCGGTCTGATGGTGAGAGCTTTGATCGTTTCGATGGCGGTGTTTCTGGCAGGTTGCGAAGTCCGGATAGAGCCATCATTGGCGATCGATTTTGTGTTTCCGGTCGATATTGCGATCGGTAGTGACCTATCGGGGGGGGAGAGCAATCTCGTGATTGGCTCGGTTGATGGGATGTCGATTGTGAATGGTGGGGGTGCGTTTCGAGACGGGGATTGTTTGCTGATGTCGGGGCATCAGCTCTTCGATCGGGATGTGGTTCGTCTCAGTCTTGATCGGAACAGGATTGTGATGACGGGGTTGGTGCGGCACCTGGATTGTGGGCTGCTGGGGTCTGTGGACAACGGGGGATCCGATTTAGAGATCCGATCGATCGGCCCGTATCTCGGTGGTGATGACTGTGATGTTGCGAGCTTTGCGGCACGGTTCTCCGCGCTGCGGTATGGGGCGCGTGTTTGGATCCCGATCCATGATGCGTGGGTTCCGGAGGAGGCGAAGGGGCGAGGGGTGCGGGTTGGGGATGTGTGGTATGTGCCGGGGGATGTCCGGCGGATCGATCAGGTGGGGAGTGGGTTTGAGGCCGCGGATGGCGTTGAGATCTTTGGGGTTGTGCTGGAGAGCCGCGCGAGCATGTCCGGTTCATCCGGGTTTCCTGTGGTGTGGTTTGATTCCCATGCGAACGAATGGAAACCGATGGGGATTGTGCTCGGGGGTGGGGAGGTTGATGGGAAAGAGGTCATTGTTGCGGTGCGGCTCATGGGTGAGGCGGGATGAAAAAAAGCCGCACCTGGTTGGGTGCGGCCTTGGGGATTGAGCTGGGAGGGATTGTTTAGAGCTTGGGGCCGCCGGAGGCGATGTCGGCGGGGAGGTTGTACTTTGCGTCGTTCTCGCGGAACTTCTTGGCGAGTTCGGTGCACTTCTGGTCGTAGGCGGCTTTGTCGGCCCAGGTGTTGCGCGGGTCGAGGACCTCGTCGGGGACGTTGGGGATGGTGGTGGGCATGTGGAGCCCGAGGATGGGGTGTTCCTTGGTGGGAACGGAGGAGAGGGAGCCGTCGAGGATGGCGGTGACCATGGCGCGGGTGTAGGGGAGGGAGAAGCGCTTTCCGACGCCGTAGGGTCCTCCGGACCATCCGGTGTTGAGGAGCCAGACGTGGGCGTCGTGTTGTTTGGTGCGTTCGGCGAGCATCTTTGCGTAGGTTGCTGCGGGGCGGGGCATGAAGGGGCCTCCGAAGCAGGGGGAGAAGCTGGGGACGGGGTCGGTGACCCCGGCTTCGGTCCCGGCGAGTTTGGAGGTGTACCCGTTGATGAAGTAGTACATCGCTTGCTCGGGGGTGAGCTTGGCGATGGGGGGCATGACGCCGAAGGCATCGGCGGTGAGGAAGATGACGTTTTTGGGGTGTGTCGCGATGGAGGGGATGATGGCGTCGGGGATGTAATCGACGGGGTAGGTGACCCGGGTGTTCTGGGTGATGGATACGTCTTCGTAGTCGGGTTCGCGGTTCTCGTTGAGGATGGTGTTTTCGAGGATGGATCCGAAGCGGATGGCGTCCCAGATCTGGGGTTCTTTTTCTCTGGTGAGCCCGATGACCTTGGCGTAGCAGCCGCCTTCGAAGTTGAAGACCCCGGTGGGTCCCCAGCCGTGTTCGTCGTCCCCGATGAGGGCGCGGTTGGGGTCGGCGGAGAGTGTGGTTTTGCCTGTCCCGGAGAGCCCGAAGAAGAGGGCGACGTTGGAGGGGTCTTGTTTGTCCACGTTGCACGAGCAGTGCATGGGGAAGACGCCTTGGTCGGGCATGTCGTAGTTCATCGCGTAGAAGATGCCCTTCTTCATTTCGCCGGCGTATTCGGTGCCGATGATGACGACGGTTTTCTTCTCGAGGGACTGAGCGATGATGATGGGGGTGTTGTGGCCGAGCGCGGCTTGTTCTTCGGGGGTGAGTTTGTGGGCGCCGGCGTTGATGACGGTCCAGTCGTGGTTCCAGGAGCCGTCTCCTGCGTCGGACTTGGATCCGGGTTTGATGAAGAGAGTTTCGGCGAAGAGGGCGTGCCAGGCTTTGGTGGTGATGACACGGACCCCGAGTCGGTGTTTGAGGTCGGCGCCGGCGAAGCCCTCGAAGACGTAGAGGTCGTCCTGGGCGTTGAGGAATCGGGCGGCGATGTTGTAGGCGGTATCGAACTGCTCGGGGGTGATGGGTTGGTTGACTTTGCCCCAGTCGATGTTGTCGTGTATGGCTGGGGTGTCTTCGAGGAACTTGTCGGTGGGGGAGCGGCCGGTGCGGTTTCCGGTGCGGACGTTCATGGCGCCGTTGGAGGCGAGTTGTCCTTCGCGGCGTTGGAAGACGTGCTCGACGAGTCGTGCGGTTGGGAGGTTTTTGTAGATGGATTTGGAGTTGAGGTCGAGTCCCTGGATGGTCATGGTGCTCATGGTTCGCTCCTGCGCATTTGGCGTCTGGCGCGTGTGCTGGCGGGTTGAGAGGGCCGGCGATGTGCGTGTCTGAGACGCGTTTTTCTGGGAAGATATGGTAGACCTTCGGGGCGGGTTTGCGGGGAAAACCTGTGTGGGGTGGGTGACTTTGGGTGTGGAAATCGGCTATTGTTTGCGGATCGGTGCGGAACAGTTCCGCGCGGTGATGGTGGACGTAGCTCAGTTGGTAGAGCACCTGGTTGTGGTCCAGGATGTCGCGGGTTCGAGCCCCGTCGTTCACCCTTCGAGTCTGAGATGTGTGGGGGTGTTGGGGCCGCGTGTGATTACGCGGCCTTTCTTTGTGTCCCTGTTGCAACTGCGGCGGCTGCGGCGGCGGTGCAGGCGCGGGAGAGCTCGTTGATCTCGTCTCCGATCGAATCGGATTCGGGGTCGGAGAGACGGGCGGCGATGTCTGCGGCGGCTTTGCGGATGGGCTCGATGTTGAGGGGGCGCGCGAGTTGGACGATGGCGCGGCAGTCCGCGAGGAGGGCCTTGTGGTCGAGCTTCCGCGCGTGCTGGTCGAGCTTGACACCCCGCGTCGCGAGTTCGCTGACGAGGACCTTGCGGGTCTCGGGGGTGACGCACGATCGGAGGAGGGTGAGGGATTCGTGGGTCCAGTCGTTGAGGATGAACTCGGCGATGGCGCAGGCGAGGACGTTGTGCTCGCAGGGCCATGGGAGGAGGGTGTCGGCGCCGCAGGCGCTGAGGAGGTGCGCCTGGGTTTCGCTCTGTGGCTTCGCGAGGATGATGATGGGGTTGTCGAAGCCCTGCGCGCGGAGCTCGGCGATCATGTCCGGCGCGTCGAGGTCGTTGGCGTGATGGATGACGATGATGTCGAGTTTCTCGAGGAGGGGGAGGATGTCATCGAGCTCGTTTTTGAAGGCGTATTTGAGGTTGGTGGGGAGGAGGGCTTGGCGGACCTCGGGGGAGAACTCGTTGTGCTTGGAGATGAAGAGGATGCTTTTGTCGAGCTGTTCGGGCTCGATCCGTTCGTGCGCGTGGAGGAGGAGCTCGGGGGTGCTGTGGAGGTATTCGCGGAGGTTGATTTCCTGGTCGAACTTGATCCCGATCTCGTGGATGATCCCCCCTCGGTGCTCGCAGCGTGCGACGGTGCCGCGGGTGCGCCGGACGGTTTGATCGTTCCGGATCAGATCCACGGTGACGGCGGTCCCGGGGTACATGTAGGTTGCGTGGAGGATGCTGATGCCGCCTTGGGAGAGGTTGCGTGACGCGACGATGATCTCGCGCGCGGTGTCTCGGGAGGATTCGATCCTGAGGAGGAGTCGGGGGTAGGCGTAGTCGAGACGGCGGTAGACCCGAGAGCTTTCCGTGGGGAGGCACCCGTTGTTGTCGTCGAGTTTGTAGAGGAGGGCCGCGTACGCTTGGCCGTCGATGCTGAGCGTGTTCTTCGTCAGCGGTTCGATGGACATGGGCTTGGTGCTGGCGTTGCGGCGCGGGGGCATGGTCGGGTCCTCAAGCGGCTTTTCGTTGGGCGGCTTTGATGCGGCGGCAGGCGATGATGAGCTGGCGGACATCGGAGGCGGCGTCTCTGAGTCCGTTGCCCGTGGTCAGGGCGCGATCGGCTTTGAGCGCGAGGGCGCTGATGCTCGGGAACCCGAGGGGCTCGGCGGTTCCTGCGAGGGACCGGATGATCTCGTGGCACCCGTTCCGGTCGTCCTCGTGGAGGGATTTCTCGAGGGTGAGGATGGTGCGTGGGAGGTCGGAGAGGAACTTGGTGAGGAGCTCGAATGCGGGGTCGTCGGATTCGAGGACGGAGTAGATGGGGCCGCCGTCGCCGTCGCCGAGGAGGAACTCTCCGAGTGCTTGGATGAGTCTTGGGCGGACGATGGGTTTGGAGATGAAGCCCGAGGCGCCGGCCATGCGCATCTCGTCCCGGACGTCCTCGGTGTTCATGGAGGTCATGACGAGGATGGGGCAGTCGATGCCGTCGGCTCGGAGGGACATGACGAGGTCGGTCCCGGAGTCTTGACCGATCTGGTAATCGGTGAGGACGAGCTCGCAGCCCTTTTTGGCTTTCTCGATGGCTTTCTCGATCTCGTCGGCGAAGACGATGTTGAGCCCGGTGTCTTCGAGGAGTTTGAAGATGAGTTGCTGGTCGAGCTGGCCGTCGCATGCGACGAGGACGGTGCCCATGAGGCGTTTGGGATCGATGTGTTCGAGGGAGTAGGCCTCGTGCATGGGGTCGAGCCCGAGGAGGGCTTTGGTGGAGATCTGTTCCTTGAACTTGATCCCGAGCTCGTGGACTTTCCCTCCGAGGTGTTGGCAGCGTGCGATCTGTCCTTCGGCTTCGAGGGTGTTGCCGTCCTCGAGGTGGATGACGATGGAGCAGCGTGACCCGGGGTAGGCGAACGCGGAGTGGAGGACGGAGACGCCTCCTCGTGAGATGTTGCGTGTCGCGACGGAGAAGGTGACGCTGGACCCGCCGTGGTGCTCGATGGTGAGGTCGGCGCGGACGACCCGGAAGGACCAACGGACGAAGTCGCGGTCGGCGCTCCCGCTATCGGGGTTTTTCTGCTCGATGCGGTTGAGGAGCGCGTTGAGTTCACGGACACCGAGGCGGAGCGAGTTGACATTTTCGTTTTGATCGGTCATGGATCACATATCTCGCTTCGGGTCCTGCTCGCTGAACCCGTGTTGGATCGCGTGCCTTGTATCGGGGGTTCCCCCCCAAGGATGAAGCGTGATGTGCGAAGTGATCGCGCGGGCGGGGCGCGTCCGAGAATGTGTCGGGATGGATCGAGCGAGGGGTGGGGGGTGGGGGGGTGTGTTAGACGTCGAGGTTCTTGACTTCGAGCGCGTGGTCCTCGATGTACTTGCGCCGGGGTTCGACGTGTTCGCCCATGAGGAGGGAGAAGAGGGAGTCGGCGGCGCCCGAAGCGTGTTCCCACTGGACCCGGTAGAGGGTGCGCCGGGTGGGGTCCATGGTGGTGTCCCAGAGCTGCTCGGCGTCCATTTCGCCCAGACCCTTGAATCGCTTGATCTCCATCCCTCTGCGCCCGATCTGGTGGAGCGAGCTGAGGATGGCGGGGATGTTGGGGGCTTCGACGATCTTGGCGTTGGCGGGGACGTTGGGGTCTCCGTCCTCGTCGTCGGGGGATGCGGTTTGCTTGGGGGAGGTGTTGGTCGTTGCCCATGCGAAACGCGCGGGCATGGCTTCGCCGGTCACGGACTCTTCCTGGACGAGCCCGTAGTCATCGGGGTCGATGCCCATGGACTGGAGTTCTTTGAAGATGATCGAGATCTCTTTGTTCTCGTGGAGCTCGCGCAGGGTCGCGACGGGCTCGGTGGAGAGGCGCTTGGACTCGGCGTATTCCGGGGAGTCGATGTCGGGGGACTCGGCGACTTCGTCGGATTCGTCCTCGTCGTCGATTGTGTCCTCGGCGAGTCTCCACCCGCGCTCGCTGAGCGCTTCGAGGGCTTCGGACTCGGACCAGGCGTAGATCGTCTCGGTCTGGGTCGCGAGCTTGTGGGTGGGGAGTTGGCCGTCCTTGCGGGTCGCGAGGAGGTCGAGGAAGCGGACCCCTCGTCGTTCGGCGATCTCGACGAGGTCGCCGAGACGGGTGAGGGAGAGGATGAGACGGCGCGCGTCCTGGCCTTCGATCGTGGTCTCGATCTTGGGGGTCTCTCCGGGCTCGGCGTTCGCGATGTCGCGGACGAGGAGCTGCGCGCCGTCGAGCCCGAGGTCGGTGAGCGCGTCGGCGAGGGTGCGTTCGTTGAGTACGTAGCGTGAGGACTTGCCCTTGGTGATCTGGTAGAGGGGGGGCTGGGCGATGTAGATGTGTCCGCGGCGGATGAGGTCGGGCATGTGGCGGAAGAAGAAGGTGAGGAGGAGGGTGCGGATGTGGGAGCCGTCCACGTCGGCGTCGGTCATGATGACGACTTTGCCGTAGCGGAGTTTGGCGATGTCGAAGTCGTGCCCGATCCCGCATTTGAGGGCGGCGATGAGGGTGCGGATTTCTTCGAAGCCCAGGACCTTGTCGATGCGGGCGCGTTCGACGTTGAGGAGCTTCCCTCGGAGGGGGAGGATGGCTTGGGTGTCCACGTCGCGCCCCTGGGTGGCTGAACCACCCGCGGAGTCGCCTTCCACGATGAAGAGTTCTGCTTCGTTGGGGTCTTTGGTTTTGCAGTCCCGGAGCTTGTGGGGCATGGAGCCCGAGTCGAGCGCGGTTTTGCGCCGGGTGAGCTCGCGGGCTTTGCGGGCCGCTTCGCGCGCCTGCGCGGCGATGATGCCCTTGAGGCAGAGCTTCTTTGCGTCTGCGGGGTTTTCTTCGAGCCAGTTGTTGAGGGCTTCTCCGAAGGCGCTGGAGACGAAGGACTCGATCTCGGGGTTGAGGAGTTTTTCTTTGGGCTGGTTGTTGAACTGGGGGTCGGGGAGCTTGACGGAGATGACGGCGATGAGCCCTTCCCGGAGGTCGTCGCCCGAGGGGTTGGGGTCCTTGTCCTTGAGGATCCCGGTGCGCTTTGCGTAGTTGTTGAGGGTTCGGGTGAGCGCGACCTTGAAGCCCTGCGCGTGGGTCCCGCCGTCCACGTTGTTGATGTTGTTGGCGAAGGTGAGGAGGGTTTCGTTGTACCCGTCGTGATACTGCATGGCGATTTCGCAGATCATCGACTCTTCTTCGATCTCCTTGCGCACGTAGACGGGGGCGGAGACGGCGTTCTTGTCCTTGATGAGGTGGGTGACGTATTCGAGGAGCCCGTTCTCGGCTTTGAATGTGTGCTTCTTGATTTTGCCGTCGGGTCCGACGCGCTCGTCGGTGAACTTGATCGTGACCCCGGGGTTGAGGTAGGCGAGTTCTCGGAGGCGGTTCGCGAGGGTCTGCTCGGAGAACTCGGTGATCTCGAAGATCTCGTGGTCGGGTTTGAAGGTGACGGTGGTCCCGGTCTCCCGGTCCGCGCCCTTGGGGATGGGTCCGACGTCGTGGAGTTGTTTGGTGACGACGCCGCGCTCGAAGGTCATGGCTTTGATGACGCCGTCGCGCCAGACTTCGACTTCGAGGAGGGAGGAGAGGGCGTTGACACAGGAGACCCCGACCCCGTGGAGGCCGCCGGAGACTTTGTAGGCGGAGTTCTCTTGCTGGAACTTTCCGCCGGCGTGGAGTTTGGTGAGGACGACTTCGACGGCGGGTTTGCCGTTGAGGGTGGGGTCGTCGTTCTTGACGGGGTCGGTGGGGATCCCGCGCCCGTCGTCGGAGATCTTGACGGAGTTGTCGGGGGAGATGATGACGGTGACGGTGGTGGCGAATCCGGCCATGGCTTCGTCGATGGAGTTGTCCACGACTTCGTAGACCATGTGGTGGAGGGCGCCGATGCCGGTGCCTCCGATGTACATGCCGGGTCGTTTGCGGACGGCTTCGAGACCCTCGAGGACCTTGATCTGGTCGGAGGAGTAATCGGAACGCGCGGGCGCTTTGGGCTCGGTGTTCTGGTCGGTCATAGGGTGGGGGTTGTCCGGGGTGCTCGGGGCTGGATGCGCCCGTGTTTTCGTGTGTGAAAACGCCGATCTCCGGCGATGGGAATGGTAGGGATCGTGCGCACGAAAAGCGCGGTTTGGGGGGTGAGAAACCGCGCGATTCCGGGGGGCGGAAGGGGTGTGTTTCCAGGGGGTTAGGTGGGGTAGCTGGGTTCGATTCCCAATGCCTTGCACGAGTGGTTGATATTGGCTTCGAAGAGTTGGTGGAGACTCGCCCCATCTGAGAGCTTCATGATGAGATCTTCGATTTCTGAGGCGATTTGGGTTTGCCAGGGTTTGGTCCATCGAAGTGTACGGAACCAGCTCGCGATCGAGTTGATTTCATCGTCTCTCTCTTCGAATGCAAGCAGAAAGATCCAGGCCTGGATTGCGTGAAGATCCTTGGATGAGCGAGCACGGGCTTTGAGATCCAGTTCCCGATTCATTGGGTTGGATACTCGGTTGAACCAATCTCTGATCGGTTTGTCTAGAGACCTCGTCACGGCCTCGAGATTCTCTTCGCTGAAGTTGAATCGCTTCGAATTGTTCGTTTCTAACCGTGTGCCGAAGTTGAAATGAAGGTGATCGAGTTTGGTATAGAGCGGAACCCAGAACACGGTCGGATAGCGTACATCCTTGCTGAAACCAGAGGAGTCGAGATACAGGCCGAACAGTGTGCCCTTGTCAATTCGTTTGTAGAGACCCGACCCGATCGCGGTGTAGTCCGGGAGAGATTGGGACTGGATGCGTTGTATTGCTCTCCGCGATGTGCTCATAGATCAGGGGCGGATCTGGACGGTGGAGACCTGTTCGGCGAGGAGTTCGTAGACGAGGGCGATGTCGTCGTCGGCGAGTCTGACACAGCCCATGGATTCATCGCCTCCGATGGAGTCGGGGTCGATGGTGCCGTGGATGCCGTAGCCGGTGAGCTGCGCGTCGGCGCCGATCCCGTCGAGTCCGAGCCAGTATTCGCCGATGGGGTTGTCGGGGTCGTCGGGCGCGTATTGCTCGCGCGCGTTTCGGGGGTTGACCCATCCGGGGTTCTCGAGTTTGTTGGAGGAGATGCGGAAGTGCCCGACGGGGGTGCCGTCGTCGAGCCCGAGCCCGACCCGGAAGGAGCGGATGTAGAGCCAGTCCTGGGGGGCTGCTGGGGATCCGTGGTAGATGTCCATTCTGTGGTCGGACTTGTCCACGACGGCGTGGAATGGGCCTCGGATGAGTTTGAGGGATTGTCCGAGACGGATGCGGGAGGGGTTGGAGATCCGGTTGATGCGCTGGATGAGCTTCCAGTGGGTGGCGAGCTCTCGACGCGCGGCGATCCTGGAGAGGGAGTCCCCGGATTGGATGGTGTATTCCTCGGCGATGGGGTCGTTCTTTGCGACGACTGGGCCGAAGACGAGGACGTCGTTGATGCTTGCGAGTTCGGTGCGGAGGGCTTGTTGGTCGGCGCGGGAGGTGGAGTTTCGGAGGGCTTTGGAGAGGAGCTCACGCGCGGAGACCCGGTCGTTGTGGGAGATCATGTCGCGCGCGGTGGAGAGCGCGAGGGACACGTTGTTGGAGGTGTCGGGGTTGGAGCGGGTCGTGGTGGGGGTGGCCGTCGGACGCGCGGTGGGGGAGCCCGTGTTGGCGCGGTCGAGGGTGGATTCGAGGAGGGAGGACCCGGTGTTGGAGTTGGTTTGGCGCGCTTCGGTCTGGGTCGGGGTCTGCGCGGGGGTTTGGGTCGGGGTCTGGGGGCGCGTTGTGGTGGACTGGGTGGGTTCGTCTTCGCGCGTGGATCCGGGGAGGGTGCGCACGGGGGCGGCGTTGTCGATGACGACGGGGTCCCGACGGGTGGACTCGGTGGATCGGGTGTCGATCCGGTCGTCGGGGGTGCTCAGCGCGAGGGTGTCGGTTTCGCTCGGGGTGGTTGCGCCGTCCTCGGCGATCGTGGGCGCGGGGGCGCGGAGCGCGAACCAGAGGATGAGCGCGAGCGCGAGGACGACGATGGCGGCCGGGGCGAAGCGCTTGAGGGGGTTGCCCCGTGAACGTCGGTAGGCGACACCGGAGGAGCGGGAGACTCGTGTGGATTGGCTCGGGAGACTCATGCTTCCTCCTTGGTGTGTCCGCTTTGGGAGCGGATCACGCGCGTGGGTGTGACGAGCAGGTCCATCGCTCGGTCGTGCGCATCGGTCGGGATGCGATCGACGAGCTGCTCGTCGTAGCTGACCCCCACGAGTCGGGTGTCTTCGCGCGGGTGCGCGTGGATCCATCGATCATAGAACCCGGCACCGCGCCCCAGACGGCTCATGGATTCGTCGAATCCGAGCCCGGGAACGAGAACGAGGTCGATGTCGTGCGGATCGGCGCGATCTCGGGTCGAGCGCGGGGATCGGATGCGGTATCGGCCGGTTTCGAGATCGTCGTCCAGATTCGAGATAAGGACGGGGTGCATGCCCGTACCGGAGGGTTCTGTGCGCGGGAGGGCGATTGATTTGGAATCTGTCAGCGCCGCGCGGATGAAGGGGTCGAGGTCGAGTTCGGTGGGGAGGGATGCGTAGGCGAGGATGGTGGTGGCGCGTTGGTATTCGGGGAGGGCGCGGAGTTGGTCGGCGACTTTGAGTGCGGCGATGGTGCGCTGGTCGGGGGTGATCTGCGCGAGCGTGTGCTTGAGGTGTTCGCGCAGGGAGCGCTTTGGGTCCGCGTTGTTATCCATCGCGTTTGGTTTTCCGCGCGGCGCGTCGTTTGTTGAGGGACTCGCGCATGGTGGTTTCGAAGCCCACGTCTTTGGGTTCGTAGTAGCGTTTGTCAACGCCCAGGTAGTCTTGGCCGGTTTGTTGGTCGTCGGCGTTGTGGGAGTATTGGTAGTGCTCGGATTCGAGGTCTCGGACGCGCTGTCCTGACCCGTCGGTGGTGGAGCGCGGGGAGGTGTTGCCGTCCCGGAGGTAGATGGGGACGGGGAGGACCCGGTCGTTGCGGATGTCATCGAGGGCGAGGTCGATCGCGACGTAGGCCGCGTTGGATTTGGGGGCGCACGCGAGGTAGGTGGCGCACTGCGCGAGGGTGATGCGTGCTTCGGGGAGCCCGATGCGCTCGACGAGGTCCCAGCAGGACTGGGCGATGACGACGCCCTGGGGGTCGGCGTTCCCGATGTCTTCGGACGCGAGGATGGCGAGTCTTCGCGCGATGAAGCGCGGGTCTTCCCCTGCATCGAGCATGCGCGCGATCCAGTAGAGGGCGGCGTCGGGGTCGGATCCCCGGACGGATTTGATCATGGCGCTGATGGCGTCGTAGTGGCCGTCGTCGCCGTAGTCGGCGACTTTTTGTTGGATGGAGTCCTCGGCGATCTGTTTGGTGATGTGGATGTCGGCGTTGTCTGTTGCGGAGAGGACAGCGACCTCGAGCGCGGTGATGGCTCGGCGCGCGTCGCCTTCAGACTTGAGCGCCCAGACGCGCTTGGCTTCGTCGTCCACGGTGATGTTGAGGTTGGGGAAGGCGCGGGGGTGCGCGAGGGTTCGGTCGAGGAGTTCGATGGTTTCGTCTTCGGAGAGCTGTTCGAGACGGAAGAGTGTGGAGCGCGAGATGAGGGCGCTGTTGACGGCGAAGAGGGGGTTCTCGGTGGTGGCGCCGATGAGGGTGATGAGCCCGCGCTCGACGTCGGCGAGGAGGACGTCCTGCTGTGCCTTGGTGAAGCGGTGGATCTCGTCGAGGAAGAGGATGGTGCGTTTCTGGGAGTCTTCGAGGATGCGCTGCGCGTCGTCGATGATCTCGCGGATGCGTTTGACGCCGACGCTTGCGGCGTTTTCGCGCACGAATCGGCGCGATGTGGCTTGGGCGATGACCTGGGCGAGTGAGGTTTTGCCTGTGCCCGGGGGGCCGTGGAGGATCACGGAGGTGAGCGCGTCGGCGTTGATCATGCGCGGGAGGAGCTTGCCTTCGGCGAGAAGGTGGCGCTGGCCGACGATGTCGGAAAGGGTGCGTGGTCGGACGCGTGCGGCGAGGGGTTCCACGGCGGTGAGTTTCTGTTCGCGCTTGGCGGCCCAGAGGTCGGTCATACGGGGATTGTACGGGGGTTGGGTGGCTCGGGATTGTGGAATCTGGGGGGTGTGGATTGTTCGAGGGTGTGGGGGGTTTGTGCCGATGTGGAGGGTTCGGGGCCTAGAAGTGCGAAAAAACGCACGGAAGGGCGGAACAGTGGCTTTGCACTTACTAACATAGAGTCGGATGTCGGCGTCAGCGATCGTGATTCTGGTGCTTGTTGTCACGCTTGTTGGCGTGATGTTGTCGAGTGCTTCGGTGGCTCGGCGGAGACGGGATCCGACGCCGGTGAGTGAGGGGTTTTTGCATCTGCTCGGGCATGTGTATGTCCGGCTCGTGCATCGACTTACGGTTGATGTCGAGGAGGGGGCGTTTGACGAGATTGATGGGCCGCTGCTGGTGGTGGTGAATCACACGGCCGGGGTGGATCCGATTTTGGTGTCGTCGGTGATCCCGAGACGGGTGCATTGGTTGATGGCGGAGGACATGCGGGTCCCGATGCTGGACTGGTTCTGGGATTGGATCGGGGTGATCTTCATCGCGCGGAACCGTCACGGGCGCACGGGGTTGCGTCGGGCGCGGAAGCACTTGGCTGATGGTGGGGTGATCGGGATTTTCCCGGAGGGGCACATCGAGCGCCCTCATGGTCGGCTGCTCCCGTTTGCGGTCGGGGTGGGGGTGCTGGTCCAGCGCACGGGGGCGAAGGTGCTCCCGGTGATCGTGGACGGGACCCCCGAGACCCCGAGCGCGTGGGATTCGCTCTACACGGGGTCGGAGGCGCGGGTTCGGGTAAAGAAGCCCATCGTGTACTCGGGTCGTTCGATGTCGAGCGCGGAGATCACGGCGGATCTGCAGGCGCACTTTGTGCAATGGACGGGGTGGGATGTGGGAGAGCGGCCGGGGCACGGGGAGCGCGACAGCGCGGGCGATGAGCCCGAGGAGCCCGAGGGGACGGGTGAAGCGCGTGGGAATGATCGGGCCGGGGTGATCCGGGCGCGTCGCGCGTCTCGTCGGATCGCGTAAAGGATTGATGCTGGGTTGCTGGTGTTGGTTAGCCCTCTGAGTCGCCGCGCCAGGGGGAGATCTGGGTGCGCCATCCGGACTCGGGGGGTGGGGTGCGCGTGTCGAAGAGGGTGGGCGCGAGCTGGGGGTCGAGGGTGACTCCGGAGAGCTCGACGATCTGGAGGTCCCCGGTCCAGTCGGTTTTGATGTAGAGGCGCGGGAGGAGGGTGCTGTTGTCGAACCAGATGCGCACGGACTCCCAGTCGTCCTCGGCGCTGGAGCCCGGTTTGGGTTCGAGGCGGAGGAGGGTGTGGTTGTCGAGGAGCTGCGCGAGGTACTTGAGCTCGGGGAAGTCTTCGTTGGTTTCGAGGTAGTTCTTCGGGTCGTCGAGCGCGAGGTCGTAGGTCTCGATGACTTTGTCGGTGTTGGACCCGATCGAGACCCAGAAGGGGGCTTCGCGCATGAGGTCCATGGGGTCGAGGGTTTCTCCCTCGGGGACGAGTTCTCGTTTGTTGAACTGTCGTTCGTCGTGGAGTCGTTCGACGAACCAGCGGCCGTCGAAGATGTAGTGCTCGCGCGTTTCGGATTGGCGGTCCCCGAGGACGAGGGTGTCGAAGGAGACGGCGTACTGGCGCTGTTGTTCTTCGGTGGTGCGGATGTAGAGGTTCCCGAAGCGCTGCTGGAGGTCGGACTCGAGGGCTTTGATGACGGTGTAGCGGACATTGCCCGACATGGCGCTGTAAGTGGTGTCCTTGTGCGCGAGCGCGTCGAGGAGCTGGCGCGGGGAGTCGTAGGTCTGGCTTGCGGGGTTGGGGGCGCCGGGTGGGGGCATGGCGGCCGACGACGGCTGCGCGTCGGTTGTGGGTTGGAGCGCGAGTGCGAGGGAGATGAGGAGTGTGTGGATCACGGGTGGTCCTTGGGGTTCAGGGCTCGTCGTGTTCAACGGGTGAACCGTCGTTGTGTTGCGGTTGTTCGGTTGAGCCGTCGGGATTGACGATTTTGACGCGCGAATGGGGGGATTCGAGCGCGAGGGTGGCGATTGCTGCGGCGGCGATGGCGTCGCGGCGTTTTTTCTTTTGTTTGTGTGTCAGCCCGGTCTGGGACATCGCGGAATCGGCGGCGATGGAGGTGCGGCGTTCGTCCACGAGGGTGATGGAGCGGTTTGCGGCCGCGGCGAGTTTGAGGGCGAAGGACTCGACGAGCTTGGCGCGCGGGCCGATGGTGTCGTCCATGTTGATGGGGTAGCCCATGAGGATCTCGGTGTCGCGCGATTGCTCGCGCAGGACCTTGGTGAGTTCGTCGAGGAGGGCGCGCCCTTCGGATCGGTCGATGGGGGTCTCGATGAGCGCGTACGGGGACGCGATGTTGGTGATCCGGTCTGCGAGTGCGAGCCCGGTGCGGGCGTCTCCGAGATCGATCGCGAGGATGCGCATGGGGGATGGTAGGATGGGGGGCGCGGAGCGCAGGGAGGTTCGGATGCGGGTTTGGTCTGTCGTGCTTGGGTTGGTTCTTGGGGTGTGCGCGATGGGGGCGCTGGCGCAGACCAAGGAGGAGACGGAGGGGTGGGAGCGTGCGGAGTGGGCTGTGTTCTTTGATCGGATCGCTGAAGCGGAGGGTGCGGAGCTCGAAGCGCTCGACAAGGTGCTGCTGATGGGGAGGGCGTATCGGTGGCGGAACTACTCTGATGACGAGGGGGTGACGCTGCTGATGCACGCGATGTCGCGCGTCCCGGAGACGGGGATGTTGTACAGTCTGAAGTTCAGGCGCGAAGATTTTGAGCTGCGCGATCATGAGGGACGGACGGCGCTGCACCATGCGGCGCGGAATCCGGATGAGCGGGTGGTGCAGTTCCTGATCGGGCTGGTGTATGCGCGTCAGGCGGACATGACGGTCACGGACGATCACGGGCGCGATGTGCTGATGCACCTGTTCCGGGAGGGGCACGGGTCGCGCGCGGTGCGTCAGCTTTTCGAGCTTGCTGAGATCGATGTGAACCGGGTGGATGAGGACGGGTACTCCTCGGTTGCGTACGCGGCGATGGGGTGCAGGGACTTCCGGGTGATGGAGGTGCTGGGGGCGCATGGCGCTGATTTCGAGCGGACGTTTACAGATCAGAAGCTGAGGGCGATCCATCTGGCCGCGCGCGGGAATATGGCGGAGGTGGCGATGGCGCTGATCCGCGAGGGGGTGGAGGTGGATGCGCTCGATGCGCAGGGGGGGACGGCGCTGATGTGGGGGTGTGTGCACAACAAGGATCCGTTGATGGCGCCTTCGCTGCTCAAGGGGGGCGCGGATCCGACGATCGTGAACGCGCAGGGGTTGACGGTGACCCATGCGGCGGCGATGGGGGGGCAGAACGCTTCGGTGCTGGAGCAGCTTCTCGAAGCGGGCGCGCCCGTGGATCCGGTGGTCGAGGGACAGCCCGCGATGTCTCCGGCGCGGTTGTACGCTCGGTTCGGGGACGATCCGGGGGTGTGGGGTGTGCTCGGGGAACACGGCGCGGATCTGAACCGGAAGGGGGCGCAGGAGTCTCCGATGGTGATGGTCGCGATGGAGCGCGGCGCGGATGTGGGGTTCATCGAAGCGATGATCGAAGCGGGGTGCGACGTGAACGACGGGTATGAGCCGTTCGCGATGACGCCTTTGCTGATGGCGCTCGCGCAGGGTTCACCCGGGATGGTGGGGATGCTGCTGGATCACGGCGCGGATGTGCGCGCGGTGAGTGTCGATGGCCGGGGGGCGCTGGAGCACGCGCAGCGGAACGCGCGGCTCGAAGGGCACGGGGTGCTCGAGCGGATCAAGTCGATGCTGGAGGACTGATGAGGATCAGCGCAGGTCGTCGGTGAGACGCTCGTGGAGCTTCTTGATGTCCTGGGCGCGGTCCTTGGGGATGATGAGGGTCGCGCGCGCGGTCCGGACGACGATGAGGTCGTCGACCCCGACCATGGCGATGGTGTGGTTGTCTTCCATCCCCTCCCCGATGACGACGTTGTTGTGCGCGTCGAGGGCGGTGAGGTTGACCCCGGCGATTCGGTTGTCGTGATTGTCGGGGGGGAGGGTTTCGGCGTAGGCCGGCCATGATCCGACGTCGAGCCAGGTGATGGGCATCTTGACGCCGACGATGGTGACGTCGGGGGCGTTGGACGCGGGCTCCATGACCCCGTAGTCCACGGAGGTTTTGTCGAGCTGGGGGTAGACGTCGTCGAGGACCTGTTGTTGTTTGTCGGTGCCCCACGCTTCGGCGAGTTGGTCGATGAGGTCCGCGTTGTTGGGGAGGTAGCGTTTGTAGAGCTCGAGGAAGGTCTGCGCGTGGAAGACGAACATCCCTGCGTTCCATTCGAAGCGCCCGGACTCGATGTAGGCCTCCGCGGTTTCGAGCTGGGGCTTTTCGACGAAGCGTTCGACGATGTAGGCGTTGTTGTCGGTGTTCTCGATGGGTCGGCCCTGCTCGATGTAGCCGTAGCCGGTTGCGGGGTGGGTGGGGGTGATCCCGAAGGTGACGAGTCGGGAGTTGTCGGCTTCGACGAGCTCGTACCCGAGTTCCATCGCGGCGTTGAAGATGTCCGCGGGTTCGATGAGCTGGTCGGCGGTGAGGACGGAGAAGATTGCGTCGGGGTCTTGCTTGGCGAAGACAGCGGCGCCGAAGGCGACGGCGTTGACGGTGTCGCGCGGCTCGGGCTCTCCGAGGATGTTGTCGTTGGGGAAGGAGGGGAGGGAGGCGTTGATGTGCGCGCGGTAGCGTTCCCCGGTGCAGATGAACTGGCGCGAGGGGTCGGCGATGTAGTTCATACGCTCCGCGGCGAGGGAGAGGAGTGAGGCGCGGGAGCCGTCGGGTTGGTGGATGAACTCGATGAGTTGTTTGGGTTGTCCGTCACGGGACATGGGCCAGAGTCGTGTGCCTGAGCCGCCGGCCATGATCATCGCGTAGCGCATGGGTGTGTCCTTGGTCCTTGGTGAGGAGGTGGGAAGGGTGCGGGAGTGTACTCAGGGGTGTTGTCGGACGATGTTCGGCGGATCTTTTGTGAACATTGGGTTGTGGGGGGAGCGGGGTGCTGTAGGATGGGCGGGCTCAATCTGAGGAGGGATGTGATGCGTTTGAAGGCGATGCTCGGGGTTGTTGTGTGTGGTTGTGGGGTGGCGATGGGGGGGGAGCCCGTCGGGGTGTCGCTGTTCGGGGATGATCTCGTCTTCGATTCGGATCCTTCGGTTGCTGGTGATCCGTCGGCGGTGCGGATCGGGGACATGAACGGGGACGGGATCGATGACATCGTGACCATGCACGACACGGGTGAGTTCGAGATCCGGCACGGCGATGGCGCGGGTGGGTTCTCGGGTCCGGTGCTGGGTGAGATCGATATATTCGGTACGTATCTGGAGTTCGAGATCCTCGATGCGAACGGGGACGCGCTGAATGATCTGGTGGTCGTGTCCGAGGCCGGGGGGATCTTTGTTGTCATGGTGAACATGGGTGGTGGGGTGTTCGAGCGGACCCTGGTGACGTGGAACGGCTCGATCACGAACCATCTTGTGTCGGGGGATCTGGACAACGACGGGGATCGGGATCTCGTGGTGATCGATCGGTTCCTTGATGCGTACACGGTGGTGCTCAACCACGGCGCGAAGGGGATGGAGGTGTTCGCGGATGTCCCGTGCGGGGATCGTCCGAGCGGGGGCGCGATGGGGGATGTGAACGGGGACGGGCTCGTGGATCTGGTGATCACGATCGCGCACGAGTACACGGTCGAGGTGTATCTGAACACGGGTGACCCGGGGCTCGGGTCGTCGATGCTTGCGTTCGACGATCGGTACAGCGTTGGGGCGTTGCCCTGGGGGGCGAACCTCGCGGATATGGACGGGGACGGGGATCTGGATATCGTGTGCTCGAACCTGGATAGCGAGGACGTGAGTGTGCTGATGAACCACGGGGACGGGACGTTTGCGCCCGAGTCGTTCTACACGCTCGGCGATGATTTTCAGGACACGAAGATCGCTGATGTGGACGGGGACGGGGATCTCGATGTGGTGTGCCGATTCGAGGATTTCCGGGCGCAGTTCAGCGTGGTGCTGTTCAACGACGGCTCGGGTGTGCTGGGGGCGCCGGTGTACGGGCCGAGCGGTCGGGAGGATGTCGGGATCGCGCTGGGGGATCTGAACGGCGATGGGCGCATGGATCTGGTGTCGGCTTCTGATATTTCCGGATCGACCCGGGTGTTCTTCGGGCGCGAGGGCGGGATGTACGGCGCGGGGCGACGGTATGTCCGTGGTGATGGGCTGGCTCCGACGATGACGGAGTTTGCACGGTCGTTCTGGGTGGACTGTGACGGGGAGGATGGGGAGGAGTTCGTGCTGCACGAGATCGAGCCGACCCGGCTCCGGATCTACGGGTTCGATGCGCAGTCGGGGTTCACGTCGCTCGGTGTGATCGAGAACGTCGGGTTCCACTTTGATATCGAGACACAGGTTGTGGATCTCGACGCGGACGGGGACGAGGACCTGTATGTGCACGACACATTGGCCGGGCGATTGACGTTCTACGAGAATGTCGAGGGTGGGTTGTTCGAGCTCCGGGGTTCTCAGTCGGGGTTTTTCAAGGATCTGTTGATGGCTCGTGACTTCGATCAGGACGGGGATCTTGATCTGATGTTCAGGACGTTCTCCAGCCCGGACTATTCGCTCTGGGTTTTGCGGAACGAGGGCGGGTTCGATTTTGAACTTCAGGAGCCCGTGTTCCTCGGGGGCTTCGTTCAGGAGTTCGAGTTCGCGGATGTGAACGGGGACACGTTTATCGATCTGGTCGGGTTCGTGAACTCGCCGGACGAGCGGACGGTGGTGATGGAGGGCGACGGGCTTGGTGGGTTCGGGGCGCAGCTGCTGTACAACTCGTTCATGGACGCGGACTCGATCGAGCTCCTGGATTACGAGGGGGACGGGGACATCGATGTGAAGCTGGTTGGGCTCGTTCCGGGGCAGGGGCGCCGCGCGGTCGGGATCATGAAGAACATCAGCGGGACGGGTCAGTTCAACCAGCGCGAGTACTTCTACTTCGACGAGGGGCTCGACGGGACACAGATCGATCTCGATGGGGACGGGGTGCTGGACTTCGGGATTTTCACGGACGAGCCCGGGTTCGTGTTCGGGCTCGCGGATTCGATCGGGACGTACGACCGGGTGGTGCGGTTTGCGCCGGCGTATCCAGGGTTCGGAGACTGGGTGGACGTGGACGGGGACGGGGATCTGGACTACGTCCAGGACAACACCAACGACCAGGTGGATGTGTACCTCAACTCGGCGATGGATTGTCCCGTGGATCTGAACTCGGACGGGGGGGTCGATTTCTTCGACCTGAGCGAGCTGCTGACGGGGCAGCTCGATTACAACGGGGATACGTCGTTCGATTTCTTTGATCTGAGCGCGTTCCTGGGGGACTTTGCTCAGGGGTGTCCGTGATCGGACGGTCCGGTTCGGGTCGGAATCGTTGAGAATGGTTGGTGGGGGGTGAACCATCCTGTAGGATGGGGATCCTGTTTGTGAGGAGGGTCTGGATGGGTTACATCGGGTCGTGTGTGGTGGTGTCGGTTCTCGCTGGGTCCGTGATGTCGGGGTTGGCGATGGGGATGGTCCAGGACTGCGATCCGGCGCGGATGTTCGCGCGGCCGGTGGTCGAGGTGGATCGGGCGCGCGATGTGCTTGTCGCGGATCTCGATGGGGACGGGCTCGATGATCTGGTGTCGCTGATCGATCCGAACGCCGGGGTGGGGCTGGAGGTTCGGCTCGGGAAGGACGGGCTCGGGTCGCCGGTGGGGTACGGATCGTTTGTGTCGATCGATGGGGACATCGGGGATGCGGACGGGGACGGGGATCTGGACATCGTCGTGTACTCGTATGTCGAGGACGGGATCTACACGTATCTGAACAACGGGGACGGGACGTTCGCGGCGCCGGTCGGGTCGCAGGTGGGGTTGCTCGGGTGGAATGTTCAGGAGTTGTTGCTCGGGGACATGGACGGGGACGGGGCGATGGATGTGGTGCTCCGGTTGTTCTCGTCGCCGTACGGGGCCGCGGTGTGTTTGAACGATGGATCGGGGTTGTTCGGGACGGCGGTCGCGACGGGTTCGGGCTTGTACGCGGGGGATTCGGAGCTGGGGGACTTTGATGATGATGGTGATCTGGATGTGCTGATCGCGGGGGAGATCAACTCGTTCGACATGGTGGTGCTTGAGAACGACGGGCGCGGGGGGCTGACGCGCGTCGAGACGGATGTGTCGTCGTCGCAGAACTCGGGGTTGGTTGCTGTCTCGGATATCGACGGGGACGGGGATATGGACATTGCGATCAAGGGGGGGAGCGGGGGGCGCGTCCATCGCAACGACGGGGGCGGGGTGTACACGGAGATCTTCTCGTTCCCGATGAGTGCGGGGAGCGATGAGCTGGATTGGCGCGATGTCGATGGTGACGGGGATGTGGATCTGGTGCATGTGCTCGAGCCCCGGGTCTCGTGGTACGAGAACCTGGGGTCGGGGATGTTCGGTCCGGAGATGGTGGCGCGCGCCGGATCGCTCGTGCGACACGGGGTGTTTGTCGAGCCCGGGCGCGTCGATATCGCGTTTGTGTCGGATGACACGATGGGGGTGCTCGAATCGATCGGTGGGGGCGCGTACGACCAGCCCGAGGTGGTGGACGAGGGGTGGGACTATGTCGGTTCGATCCTTGTGTTCGATGTGGACAACAACGGGTATCGGGATGTGCTGCTTGGGTTCAGTGATTTCGGGTTCGAGTTCGCGCACACGCGGTACTACGACGGGAGCGGGTTCACGCACGCGCTGGAGCTGAGCACGGGGTCGTTCGGGCCGTACGAACCGGCGCAGATCCGGAACAGTGTGCGGAAGGATTTCGTGACGATGTCGGGGGATCAGATCTACACGCTGAAGAACACGGGGACGGGGGGGCTCGCGATCTGGCGCACGATGTCCACGGGGAGCGACTCGATCAGCACCCCGAAGATCGTGGATTTCGACAGCGACGGGTACGACGACATCATCAACCTGAATCACACGAACGACGGGATCGATACTCGGAGGAACCTGAGACAGACGGGGTTCAACGAGGGGCGCTTCGGGGCGCCGATGACGCACGATCTCGGGATCGATGCGCCGTGGTCGTTGTGGGTGGGGGATCTGAACGGTGATGGGATCGTCGATGCGATCATCACGACACGGCGGTTGGGGTCGGGCGCGGATCCCGACGAGCTGGTCGTGGTGCTCGGGAACCCGGACGGCTCGTTCTCGACGGCTCAGTCGTTCGAGACGGACGGCTCCAACACGACGGTGCGTGTGGGGGACGTGGACAACGACGGGGACCTCGATGTGCTGCATGCAACCGGGACGGACACGATTCTGAGGGTGCTTGTCAACGACGGGAGCGGCGCGTTCGTGCTCCAGACCCAGGATGTCGGGTTCGAAACGAACCGGTTCGAGCTCGGGGATCTGGATAACGATGGGGTGCTGGATCTGGTGTCGCTCGACTTCCAGACTTCGAGCTTCTTTGTGATGACGGGGGACGGGCTCGGTGGGTTCGTGCGCGCGGGGCGGTACGACCACGGGCTCGAGGCGGCCTCGCTCGCGTTGGGTGACGTGAACTCGGACTCGATGCTGGATGTGCTCATCGGATCGACCAACACGGCGACAAATGCGGAGTTGATGACCTTCATCCAACGCTGTGTGGAAGTTGAAGGGTGCGATCCGGATCTGACGGGGGACGGGGCGCTGGACTTCTTTGACCTGAGCGAGCTGCTGACATCGCAGTTGGATTACAACGGGGACACGAGCTTTGACTTCTTCGATCTGAGCGCGTTCCTGACGGACTTCGGGGAGGGATGTCCGTGATCGGGGATTGATCAGACCCCGGCGAAGACGGCGCTGATGAGGGTGTCGGCGCTGGGGTCTTGGCCGAGCTTGGCGGAGGCGCGTTCGACTTTGCGGATGGCGTCGGTGCGGGTCTCCCCGAGCGCGACGAGCGCGGCGACGGCTTCGGCGATGGGGCCTTCCGTGAGGAGGGGCTCGATCGTGGAGCTCGGGACGGGGCGCGGCTGGTCCGGGTCCGAAACGAGATCTGTTGCGAACTTGTCGATCTTCCCCGAGAGCTCCGCGATGATGGTCTCGGCGAGGCGCTTTCCAATTTCAGGCAGCTTGGTGAGGGCTTTGGCGTCCTTGGAGACGATGAACCCGGCGATGGTCCCGGGTTCCTCAGCGAGTGCGCGGAGCGCTTTCTTGTTCCCGAGCCCTTTGACACTGGTGAAGGTCTCGAAGAAGGCGCGTTCGTCGGAGGATCCGAACCCGATCAGACGGGGGATGAAGCTCGTGCCCTGTCCCTGGGCTTCGAGGATGGTCCGGGTGTGGAGGGTGATGGGGGTCCCGACCTTGGGCTCGAGGCGCTGCGCGAGGTAGGCGGGGAGCATGGCTTCGATGACGAAGGGAGACGCTTCCGGGATGAGGGCGGCCACGGGGATGGCGCTGTGTTCGATGGATTCGAGGGAAGCGGTGAGGCGCGTGATCATGGTTCGAGGATACCCGGGGGATCGTGATTGTGCCCGTCGGGGTGGGGGATTGGTGGTTCGGGTGGTGGGGAGTTTGGCTTGGATCGGGGGTGGTGGCCGATAGATGGGGCATGAGTACACGGACCATTATCGTCGGCACGCGCGAGACGGCGCAGCTCCTGGCGCGTCAGCTCCGGGTTCTTCCCCAGTCCCCCGAGCTTGTGGGCGCGGTGGTGCTCGATGGCGCTGATGCGCCGAGCGATGACGTCGAGATCCTGGGGGATCTGGATTCGCTCGTCGGGGTGTGCGCGAGCGAGAAGGTGGTCCAAGCGATCGTGACGCTCCCGGCGCACGAGCGGGGTCGGTGGCGGGGGATCAGCGCGGATCTACGCCGCGCGGGGATCGTGGAGCGGTTCGTGACCCCGATGGACGAGGTGCTCAACAGCGCGCCGGCCGCCCCGGCTTCGATCGGGGTGGAGCGCCCGGGGGCGCGGATCGATCTGGCGCGTTTGGTGGGGCGCGAGGCGCACGGGATCGATCGGGAGCTCGTGTCGGCGACGATCTCGGGGAAGACCGTGCTCGTGACGGGCGCTGGGGGATCGATCGGGTCGGAGCTGGTGCGCCAGTGCGCGTCGCTCCGTCCGAAGCGGATTGTGCTGATGGAGCGCGCGGAGAACGCGCTGTTCGGGGTGGATCGGTTTTTGAATGAGACGTACCCGGAGATCGAACGGGCGGCGATCCTGCACGATGTGGTGGATGCGCCGAGGACGTTGTCGCTCGTGGAGCGGTGGAGCCCGGACGTGGTGTTTCATGCGGCGGCGCACAAGCATGTGCCGCTGATGGAGGACCATCCGGCGCACGCGGTGACGAACAACGTGTTCGGGACGAAAGCGATCGCTGATGCGTGTGTCTCCACGGGGGTGGAGCGGTTCGTGCTGATCTCGTCGGACAAGGCCGTCAATCCGGTGAACGTGATGGGCGCGACGAAGCGCCTTGCGGAGATGTACGTCCAGTCGCTCGCGGCGGGGATCCCTGGATCGACGAAGCTGAGCATGGTGCGCTTCGGGAATGTCTTGGGTTCTGCGTGCAGTGTGTTCGAGATCTGGAGCGATCAGGTCGGCGCGGGGCGCCCGATCACGGTGACGGACGAGCGGATGACCCGGTATTTCATGACGATCCCGGAAGCGGCGACGTTGGTGATCCAAGCCGGCGCGATGTCGGGGGATCGGGATGGTCGCTCAGGTGAGGTGTTCGTGCTCGATATGGGGGATCCGATCAACATCTTCCAGCTCGCGCAGCGGTTCGTGCGCGCGTGCGGGTGCGAGCCCATGCTCGGCGCGGGCGCGGGGGGGGCGGGCGAGGCGCACGGTCCGGACCGGGTCCCGATCATCATCACGGGGTCGCGCCCGGGGGAGAAGCTGTACGAGGAGCTGAGCTACGCCGACGAGGATCTGTCGAAGACGGTGCACCCGGGGATCGCGCGATTGATCGATCGGGATTCGGTGGTGGTGGATGCGATGGATGCGCTGATCGAGAAGCTCGATACGGCGCGTCGGTCGTCGTCGAGGCACGAGGTGGTGAACACGATCGCGAGCGTGATCCCGAGCATGGAAACCCGGGCGGCGGCGGGGGCGGCGTGAACGCTCGGGGGATTCGGCTGCGTCTGGTGGCGGAGGGGGATCGGGAAGCCCTGTACCGGATCGCGCAAGATCCCGAGTCGAACGAGATGGCGAAGGTGTTCCCGAGGTCGCGCGCGTCGTTCGATGCGCACTGGGATCGGGTGCGCGTAGATCCGGATGTGATCGCTCGGGTCATCGAGTGTGATGGGGAGCTTGTCGGATCGATCAGCAGTTTCGTGGTCGAGGGTGAGCACAACATCGGGTACTGGGTGGATCGGGGGCACTGGGGGAAGGGGATCATGAGCGCGGCGTTGGGGCTGTTCCTCCGTGAGGTCACGATCCGACCGATGACGGCGATCGTGGCGCAGAGCAATGTGGGGTCGCGCCGGGTTTTGGAGAAGTGTGGGTTTGTGAAGGTCGGGGAGCGGGAGTCGGCGGAGACGGAGCGGTTTATGGCGTGTGTTGAGGTTGTGTACCGGCTCGATTGATAGCGCAAATACTTGATGGCGAATGGGATAGGTTGAACGATCGATATTCCTTCTAATTCCCGAACGGACCACTTGATGTTCGTTCGGGTTTTGGTATTCTGTTCGGCATGGTACCCAAGATTCGAAGCGCGATATTGAGCGGGATCGATGCCTCGGTGTGTGAGATCGAGGTCGATCTGGATGACACGCAGCTCCAGAAGGAGACGGTGGTGGGGCTCCCGGATACGGCCGTCCGTGAGTCGCTCGAACGGGTCCGGAGCGCGATGGGGAACTCGGGGTATCCGATGCCCAGGGGTCGGACCCTGATCAATCTGGCTCCTGCGGATGTTCGGAAGGAGGGGCCGACGTATGACCTTCCGATTGCTGTGGGGTTGTTGGTGGCGCAGGGGGTGATTGTGGAGCGACGGGTGATGGCCGGGGCGGGGGCTGGTTCGGGTTCAGGGTCGGCAGGGGATTTGGATGAGGAGTTGGGTGGGCTCGATCCTCGTCGGGTGTTGATCGCTGGGGAGTTGGCGCTGGATGGTCGGGTGCGCCCGATCCGTGGGGTGATCGCGATTGCGTCGCTGGCGCGGGCGCTGGGGATGGACGCGGTGGTGGTTCCGGACGTGAATGCGCCGGAGGCGGCCGTCGTCGATGGGGTGCGGGTGTTCGGGGTGTCGTCTTTGGCGCAGGTGGTGGGGTTGTTCAACGGGGGCTTGGATCTTGAGCCGACCCCTCAAGCGGATGTGGAGGGGATGCTGGAGACGGCGGAAGCTTCGCTCGACTTCGGGGAGATCAAGGGACAGGAGTCGGTGAAGCGGGCGCTGGTGATCGCGGCGGCCGGGGCGCACAACATCGTGATGCTGGGTCCGGCGGGGACGGGGAAGACGATGATGGCGAAGGCGCTCCCGGGGATTCTGCCGCCGTTGACGCCGGACGAGGCGCTGGAGGTGACCCGGATCTATTCGTGCGCGGGGAGACTCGAGAACGGTGCTGGACTCGTGACGAAGCGTCCGGTGCGCACGCCGCACCACACGGCGAGCAGCGCGGCGATCGTGGGGGGCGGGGTGGTGCCGAGGCCGGGGGAGATCTCGCTGGCGCACCACGGGGTGTTGTTTTTGGATGAGCTCCCGGAGTTTCCGAGGGGGGTGCTCGAGACGATGCGCCAGCCCTTAGAGGACCGGGTGGTGACGATCGCGCGGTCTCATGGTTCTACGAAGTTCCCGGCGTCGTTCATGTTGGTGGCGGCGATGAACCCGACGCCGCGGGGGGATGTCGCTCCGGGTGAGGTGGGGAAGCGGGAGATGGAGCGGTATCTGTCGCGGATCTCGGGTCCGTTGTTGGATCGGATTGATCTTCACGTGGAAGCGCCGGCCGTCCCTTGGAAGGAGCTGAGCGAGAAAGCGACGGGATCGACGACGGCGATGATGCGCGAGCGGGTGCTGTCCGCGCGGGAGGCGATGCGGGCGCGTCAGGGTGGGGTGATCAACGCGCAGCTGCGCGGGAAGGACCTGGACGAGATCATGAACCTGAGCGATGCGGCTCGGGGGCTGCTCGAACAGGCGATGACGCAGCTCGGTCTGAGCGCCCGCGCGTACGACAAGGTGCGCCGGGTGTCGAGGACGATCGCGGATGTGGACGGCGCGGAGGATGTGCGTCCGGAACACGTGGGGGAAGCGGTGCAATATCGGCTGCTCGATCGGCGCTTGTGACTCCGTGTCTCGCGCCGTGGGTTCGGATCTCGAGAAGCTCCGGCACTCCTCGGATCGGGATTGACACATGTTGTTGTGTCCGTGAACACCTTGTATGACAAGGTGTTTCGGGGGGGCATCGGGCGGGTGGATCGGGATATTTTTGTTCGGGCTTTGTGAAGAATGGCCGCGCGCGGAGGACACGAAAACCGCATGTCTTGATGTCGCGCGATCGTCGTCATTCCCTTGTTTTCAGGGGTCAACGGCGGTGGTGCGTGATCGAAGCGGACCGATGACGATGGACGATGGGATCGATTGATGAAATGTAATTATTTACGAAAGCAAGGACTCCTCTCGCATCGGAATCATCGTTCTGGTACACAATTCGGGTGATGCGCGCTGGGATGGTCATGTCGATGGAGGAGCTGGAGCAGCTCGGGGAGCGGCTCCGGGCGTCGTTGCGTTCGGTGATCGCTGGGATTCCTGGTGCTCCGCATAAACCGACGCCGCTGGCCGCGAAGCTGGGGATGAGCCGGGTGACGGTGAGCCGGATTCTGCGTGCGATCGAGCACGAGAGCGCGTTTGAGTTGATCGAGGCGCTCCCGGGTCCCGAGTCGCTCCGCGGTGTGGTAAACGGGGCGCACCAGATGTCGGTTGCTCCGGATGTGCTTGAGGACGCGGGGGTTTCCATCGATGCGTTCGGGTGGGTGATCCGAGAGCAGTTCGGGACCCGCGCGGCGCTCAATGCGGCGATCCGGCCTCTGACGGGGACGTTGCGTGAGCGGGTGGATCATGCTGGTCGATCGGATGTGTTCCGTGGGATGAGTCAGATCCTGGGGATTGAAGCGCAGACGTGGCTGACATCGATGATTTTCGCGCCGAGCCCGGACGATGAGGACATGGCGGCGGTGATGACGCTCCACGGTGCGTTGGGGGTGCGCCGGCTCCGGCCTGATACGACGGTGTACTTCACGTTTGGTCCTCCGCCGGACCGGAGCGGGCATGCTCGGGATCTCTCGGGGGTCCGGGTTCCGCTCGAGGATCTGTATCTGAACGAGCCCGTGGTCGTGGAATCCGAGATGGTCGGAGCGCGGTTGGTGCATCGCTTTGCGAACGATCGGCTCGGGAAAGACGCGATGGGGGACATGCTGAGTGTGAGCATGGACAAGCGCGGGTCGAGGAGGTATGCGGACGATGCGACGGCGTGTCTGCGCGGCGCTTCGATCTTCGTGGACTTCCCCGTGCGCATGCTTGTGTGCGACGCGATCGTGCACAAGGACATCTTCCCTGGGAGCGATCCCGAGCTGATGGTGTTCAACCCGGGCGCGCGGGGGCCGGCGAATCCGAACGATCTGAATCGGCACGCGGATCTCGTGGATTTCGAGAGCACGATCGAGGAGGTCGGTCCGGGGCCGACGATGTTCGATGTCCAGGAGATCCCGAACTATGGGGAGATGATGCGCCGGGTGTTTGAGACGCACTGGTGCGATCCGGATGACTTCCGGGTGTACCGGATGACGATCGCGTATCCGGTGACGTCGTTCCAGCATGTGATCGCGTTCGAGGCGCCGGTGAAGGATTGATCAGCGTTTGAACGTGATGAATGTGGGGGTGCTGGGGGGTGTGGGCTTGATGGTGCTCATGGTGTTCTCCTGTGTTGCGGAGCGCGGCGGGGTTGTGGCCGCTATATTCGCGGAGGATCGGTCTTGATTCCAGTATTGTTCTCAGAAAGATGAAAATATGAACAAAAAGAGTCTCCGAGGTGCGGCCCGCACGTCCGCTTTGCTTGTTGTGTCGGGTTTGACCATGCTCCCCATCGGGTGCTCGACGGTGAGCGGATCGTCCACGAACCGTTCGTACGTGAACGCTGAGGGTGTGGGCGCGACTGATGAACGGTTCCGTCGTGGTGGGGGGTCGGAGGGGGACAACATCTTCCGCGCGATGGATTGGAACACCCCGACGGATCGGCGGTTGGGCTCTGGGAAGCCCGGTGCGGGGTATTGGCAGCAGCGGTGCGACTACGCGATCGATGCGACGCTCGATGAGGAGACGGATTCGGTCAGCGCGTCGATGGTGGTGAGCTACCACAACAACTCCCCCCACGAACTGGAGTACGTGTGGATCCAGCTCGAGCAGAACCTGTTCAGGATCGACTCGATCGGATCGCGCACGCGCACCCCCGGGACGATCATGAAGATGCTCGAGTACGACTTCGACGGGGGGTACGGGATCTCGCGCCTCGAGTCGGGTGGGGAGGCGCTGGAGTCGGAGGTGTACGACACCCTGATGCGCGTGGAGCTCGATGCGCCGATCGGGAGCGGGGAGACGTTCGAGTTCGAGATGGACTTCTCGTTCAAGGTGCCGCCGGCGCTGCGCCGGATGGGGATGGAGGATGTGGAGGACGGCACGATCTACGAGCTGGCGCAGTGGTTCCCCCATGTGTGTAAGTACGACGATGTGCGCGGGTGGAACACGCTCCCGTACCTCGGGTCGGGTGAGTTCTACACGGACTTCGGGGACTACGAGGTCTCGATCACGGTTCCCGAGACGTACCTGGTGTCCGCGTCGGGGGCGCTGATGAACGGGTCGGATGTGCTGTCGTCCGAGCAGCTCGATCTGCTCGAGGAAGCGCTTTCGAGCGAAGAGCCCGTGGTGATCGTGGGTGAGGACGGGATCGGCGCGGAGCGCGGGGTCATCAGCGACGACGGGATGGTGACGTGGAGTTACGAGATCGAGAACGCGCGGACGTTCGCATGGGCGGCGAGTGACGCGTTCATGTGGGATGCGTGCGCGGCGACGATCACGGATCGGGACGGGTCGGAGCGCACGGTGCTCTGTCAGTCCTTCTACCCGCGCGAAGCGGAGGTCTGGGGACCCGAGGGCGAGGGTGGGGGATCGACGCGCTATGTGAAGCACTCGATCGAGTTCTACAGCGATTGGCTCGAGCCCTACCCGTACCCCGTGATGTCGAATATCAATGGTCCCGAGGGTGGGATGGAGTACCCCGGGATCATTTTCTGTGGGGCTCGGACAAACCCGGAGGGGTTGTTCGGGGTGACGGACCACGAGGTGGGGCACACCTGGTTCCCGATGATCGTGAACTCGGACGAACGGCGGTACATGTGGCAGGACGAGGGGTTCAACACGTTCATCAACATCTACTCGAAAGCGGATTGGTACGGGGAGGACCCGGACATCTCGCGGCATATGTCCCAGACGGTGGAGGTGTGCTCGGCGCATGAGCCGCAGCCCATCGTGACGGCTCCGGATCGGACCTGGCCGCGCTGGGTGGGTCGATTGATGTACCGGAAGACGGGGTACGGGCTGTACCTGCTCCGTGAGTTCATCCTCGGGGAGGCGCGGTTCGATCGCGCGTTCGCGCAGTACATCGGGTGGTGGAAGTTCAAGCACCCCCAGCCCGAGGACTTCTTCCGTTCGATGGAGGACGCTGGGGGGGTGGACCTTGCGTGGTTCTGGCGCGGGTGGTTCCTCGAGCCCGCGGCGCTGGATCTCGGGATCGCCGGTGTCAAACAGTCGGGGTCGGAGAGCGCGATCATCGTCGTGGACTCGGTCGGGGACATGGTGATGCCCGTCCCCCTGACAATCCGGTACCTGGATGGGTCCGAGGAAACGACGGTGCTCCCGGTCGAAGTGTTCCACACGACGTCGCGCTGGAACGCGGGGTGGGCGACCAAGGGTCGGGTGATCAAGTCCGTCGTGATCGACGAGGACGAGCTTCTCCCCGATGTGGATCGGTCGAATAACCGTTGGAGACGTTGAGCGCGTTGCGATGAGGTGAAACCTGAGCGCCGCTCGACGCTACACTCGACGGCGTGTACCAGTCATTGCTGACCAGAAAGTACCTGACGAGCAAGCTCATGCCGATCCTGGCGATGCTTGCGGTGATGCTGTCCGTCGCGACGATCCTCATCACGTGGTCCGTGATGGGGGGCTTTCTGAAAACGCTGGTGAACTCGGGACGATCGCTCGTCGGGGATGTGGTGATCACGTGGCCCAACGTGGGGTTCGCGCACTACGAGGACCTGATCGAGCGATTGGAAGCGGATCCGATGATCGAGGGCGCGACCCCGATCATCGAGACGTTCGGGTTGGTCCAGCTCCCGGACGATCGGATCGAGCTCATCACGATCAAGGGGATCGATCCGTCGAGCTACGGGACGGTGACGAACTACAACGACACGATCTGGTGGAAGCCCATCGAGGAACCGACCCCGAAGGACCGGGATCGTTCGGACGTGCGCCTCGATCCGGAGCTGCGCGAGATCATGTCGGTGTTCGAGTCAAACGCGAACACCCTGACCCGGTTCGATCCCGCTTCCGGGGAGACCCAGGACGCGGGGGTGCTCGGGGTCGAGGTGACGGGGCTCAATATCCGGACGGAGGACGGGATCTACGACCCGAGGACCACGGCATTCCGGGCGCTCCCGGACGGGGGGATCGAACGGGTCCCGGGGTTTATGCCCTCGGGGGGGAGTGTGGGGCTGACGGTGCTGGCGCTGGACTCGAAGGGTCGTCCTGTGGATCCGGTGACCCGGACGATCCCGATCGCGAACGAGTTCCAGAGCGGGATCTATGAGGTGGATACGTCCACGCTGATCGTGCCTTTGGGTGTCATGCAGCGGATGCTCCGTATGGACGAGGCGCGTCGGGTGGAGATCGTCGAGTCGGAGAACCCGTTCGAGATGGAGCGCGACCCGGACACGGGTGAGATGCGCCCGAAACGGCGCGAGATCGTCGGTGTCGATCCCGCGCGGGCGACGAACGTGCTCGTGAAAGCGGCGAAGGGGGTCCAGGTCGATGATGCGCAGGCGCGGTGCAAGGAGATCTACGCGGAGTTCGCGGCCGCCCATCGGGGGGATGTGCCTGGTCCGATGCAGATGGAGAACCAGATCCGGACGTGGGAGGATCTGAACGCGACGATGATCAACGCCGTCAAGAAGGAGACGGGGTTGGTGCTGTTCGTGTTCGGGATCGTGAGCTTCACGACGGTGTTCCTGGTGCTCGCGATTTTCTGGTCGATGGCCAGCGAGAAGACGAAGGACATCGGGATCCTGAGGGCGCTGGGCGCTTCGACGGGGGGGATCGCTTGGCTGTGGATCCGCTACGGGACGGTGATCGGGTTGATCGGCGCGGTGTTCGGGACGGCGCTGGGGTACGTGATCGTGTCGAATATCAATGCGATCCACGATTGGTTGGGTCGGACGTTTGGGCTGACGATCTGGGACCCGCGCCAGTACTACTTCATCGAGATCCCGAGCGAGGTTGATCTGAGCAAAGCGATCATCGTGTTCATCGTGGGGGTGCTGACGTGTGTGCTCGGTTCGCTGCTCCCGGCGTGGCGCAGCGCGAAGATGGACCCCGTGAAGGCGCTGAGGTTCGAATGAGCGAGACGGGCACCATCCTGAACGTGACGAACGTGCGCAAGACCTACACCCTGGGGCGGGTGAAGGTGCCCGTGCTCCACGGGGTGGATCTGGATGTCCGCGCGGGGGAATGGATCGCGGTGCTGGGCGCGTCGGGCTCGGGGAAGAGCACCTTGCTCCACCTGATGGGTGGGCTCGATCGTCCGGATCGGGTGAAGGGGGAACGCGCGTCGATCTCATTCATGGATCGGGAGATCACATCGCTCGGGTCTCATGCGCTGGACAAGTACCGCGCGCGGGACGTGGGGTTCGTGTTCCAGTTCTACCACCTGCTCCCCGAGCTCGATGTGATGTCGAACGTGTGCGTGGGTGGGATGATCCGTCATGGTCGGTTGGGGTACCGAACGAATCGGAAGTCGATCCAGGGGCGTGCATCGGAGTTGCTGGGTCGGTTCGGGCTCGGGGATCGGTTGGGCCATCGGCCGGCGGAGCTTTCGGGTGGGGAGCGCCAGCGCGTCGCGATCGCGCGGGCGCTGATCAATGAACCACGGGTGCTGCTTGCGGACGAGCCTACGGGGAACCTGGATCAGAAGACGGGGGACTCGATCCTGGACACGATCTCGGAGCATCGTGCGTCGGCCGGGCTGACGATGGTGATGGTGACCCACGACGAGCGGATCGCGGCTCGTGCGGATCGGGTGATCCGGCTCGTGGACGGTCGGGTCCAGGAGGATCCGGGGCTCTGAGCGGTTTGAACGGGGCGATCGGGGTTTGATTGGTCACAAGTTGGCACACGCTTATTTGTGCTCTACGATTCGCGCGAGGGGCGCGGCCGCGCCTTCAGATGGAGCACGCCCGTGGGCACGACACACGCACAAGCGAGCGCGTCGGAGCAGACGATCCCGATGACACGTAACACGATCGAGCTCACGGGACTCAGTGGACGAACGATCGTCGGCGATGTCGTCGAGTGCGGCGAAGGTGATCCCGTCGTCTTTCTTCATGGGCTCGTCGGGCTCAACGAGCACTGGGAGACGGTGGTGAAGTCCATCTCCCCCCGGGCACGCTGTATCACCCTCGAGCTTCCTCTTCTGAGTCTCCGGATGACGGACTGCTCGCTCCGCTCTGTTGTTGCGATGACGATGCAGTTCCTGGACAAGTACCTCGACGAACCCGCGGTGCTTGTGGGCAACTCGTTCGGGGGGCACACGGCGCTGCGCGTGACCCATGAACGTCCCGAGCTGGTGAGGGCGCTGGTGCTTGCTGGCGCGAGCGGGTTGATCGAGCGGACGGTGGTGAAGGGGGCTCCGGTCCGGCCGAGCCGGGAATGGCTCGTCGAGAAGATCGGGGAGCTGTTCTACGACAAGTCGTTCATGAACCCGGAAGACGTGGATCGGGCGCACAAGCTGCTCAACGAGCGCGGGGGAGCGCGCGCGATGGTGAAGCTGTCCAAGAGCGCGCGTCGGGACAACATGACGGACGATCTCGGGGAGATCGAGCAGCCCACGCTCCTGATCTGGGGACGCGAAGACGTAGTGACCCCCCCGAGCGCGGGTCAGGGGTTCATGGAACTGATGCCCAACGCGGAGCTTTTCTGGATCGACAACTGCGGGCACGCGCCGATGATCGAAGCGCCCGTGCCCTTCGGTGAGTCGATGCACGCGTTCTTTGACAAGCACGGGATCGGGGCTCGTCGGAGCTGAGCGGCGATCCCGGACGGACACTGTGAACACGATGATCGAATCGAAACCGGCGCCGACCCCGAACGCGGGGTATTCGCTCACGAGTCTTGTGGGTCTGGGTCTCCGGGCGCGCGTGGAAGCGCGTCGTCGGAAGCTCTCTGACATCGCGATGTGGAAGCGCGACACGTGCGCGATCCAGGCGCGTCAGCTCCGCAGCAACCTGATCCGATCCGCGCGGACCCGGATCGGATTGCGCTCGGACTTCCTGAAGATCGCGGCGATCAACGATGACGCGGAGATGATCCGCGCGTACCGATCGGTGATGCCCGTCCGGGACTGGTACGCGTTCAAGGACGACATCGCTGATATGCGCGAGGGCGGGGAGCCCGATGTGCTGTGGTCGGGTCGGGTGGATCGTTTCGCGCAGACATCGGGGACGACGGCCGGGGACAAGTACATCCCCGTGAGCGATGAGATGATGCGGTCGAACTATCTTGCTTCGCTCGATATCTTCGCGCACCTGATCAACCGAGGTGTGCACCCGGAGCGGATCATGGGGGGGCGGTGCTTGTTCCTCGGGGGGTCCACGGACCTGTCGTACAACGAGCACGGGATCGCGACGGGTGATCTGTCGGGGTTGGTGACGCCGCTGATCAAGTGGCCGTTGTCGGAGATCTATTCGCCGGGTCCGGAGATCGCGCTGCTGAGCGAGTGGACGGAGAAAATCGAATCGATGGCGCAGCTGACGATCGGTCAAGACATCCGGTTCATCTCGGGGATGCCCTCGTGGGCGATGGTGCTGATCGATCGGGTGGTGGAGCTCGCGCGGGAGCGCGGGGCCGATGCACGCTGTGCGCGGGATGTGTGGCCGAACCTTGAGGTGTTCGTGCACGGGGGTGTGAAGTACACCCCGTTTATTCCGAGGATGAACAGCGCGTTCTCGGGGGATCCGTCGATCGACTTCCCGTGTCGGCACGAGCTGTACCCGGCGTCGGAGGGGTTCATCGCGCAGCAGGATCTCGCTGGGGATCCGGGGATGCGCCTAATGAGCGACACGGGGATTTTCTTCGAGTTCGTCCCGCGCGAGGAGATCGAGGACGAGAACCCGAGGGCGCTGTCGTGCTGGGAGGTCGAGAAGGGTCAGCAGTACGTGGTCGTGATGTCCACGAATGCGGGGCTGTGGCGATACATCATCGGGGACGTGGTCGAGTTCGATTCGATCCCGGACGGGTTCGATGGTCGTGGGGGGGATGGCGCTTGCAGACTCCGGATCGTGGGTCGGCACACGCACTTCATCAATGCGTTCGGGGAGAACCTGATCGGGGAGCACATCGAGCTGGGGGTCAGCGCGGCCGCCCGCGAGACGGGGCTCGAGATCGGGGAGTTCACGGCTTCACCGATCTACCCGAGCGAAACGACGAGGTCTGGTCTGGAACTCGCGATCGAGTTCGCGCACGAACCGAGTGCGGAGGAGCTGGCGCGGGTGTCGGACGGGTTCGACCGCGCGGTGCGCGCCGTGAACGTGGACTACAACACGAAACGGACGGACTCTTTGGGGATGGCGCCACCTGTGGTGACGGCGCTCCCGATGGGGACATTCCATCGGTGGCTCGAGTCGCGCGGGAAGCTCGGGGGGCAGAGCAAGTGTCCGCGCTGCGCGAACCATCGGGAGATTATCGAAGCGATCAAGGGATTCGGGACATTGGAAGCGGTTTGATCGGCGCGGGGCGCTTCTCTATAGTAATTCCAAAGTCGCCGGGACTTGTCTTCGATCATTGATGGATGATGCACACGGGTTTGTGTGCGCAACGACCCGGCTTGGAGGCCCTATGTCCGCCGTTGTTTGCGCATCCGACGCGATCCTCGCTCAGCTCGACGACCTGGTTGGTTCGATCGGGGATGAGTCCTACACCTTCGAATCCAAGGTCGTCAAAGGGGGGACGATCGGGAAGCACCTGCGTCACACGCTCGACCACTTCAAGGGCGCGATCCTGACCCCTTCGAGCGAGAAGATCGACTACGACCATCGGGCGCGTGGGACGGGTGTTGAGAGCGACCGGGAGGAAGCGCGGCGCGAGATCACGATGATCCGCTCGGCGTTGGGGGATATGGACGCGGAGTTGCTCTCGGAATCCGTGACGGCTCACGTGATGTGTTCGTGCGATGGAGTGTGTGAGGACCTGGGCTCGACCCGGGGGCGCGAGATCTTCTTCGCGATGCACCACGCGATCCATCACAACGCGATCATCAACGCGATCGCGTTGGAGCTGGGGATCGACCTCCCCGACGGGTTCGGGAAAGCCCCGAGCACGGTGAACTTCGAGACTTCGACAATAAGCGCTTCCTGATGTGCACACTGACCATTATCGAGACCCCCGGGGGTACGGGGTACCGGGTTGTTCATGCGCGCGATGAGCAGCGGGATCGGTCCGAGGCGATCGGGCCGACGGCGAGGACCCTCCGGAGCGGGTTGGTCGTCGAGTGTCCGACGGACCCCGATGCGGGGGGGACGTGGGTGGCGACGACCAAGGACGGTGTGTGCACGGGGGTGTTGAATGTGAATATCCCGGACAACGGGCGGGCTCCGGCGACGAAGTCCCGGGGGGAGATCCCGCTCGCGATCATCGATGCGCCGGATCTGGAATCTCGGCTCAAGGTGTTGGAGGGCATGGACTTAACGGCGTATGCGCCCCACACGGCGTTCGCTGTCGAGATGACGGATGATGGGCTGCGTGTGCTCATCACCCGATGGGACGGGCTCGAGCTCCGGCTGCTCCGTGATCCGAGCGAGTTCTTCACCCCCGTGGTGGTGGCTTCGTCCGGGCTCGGGGACGAGATCGTTCAGGATCGGCTCCCCTTGTTCGAGGAGATGGTTCGTCACGATCCGACCCCGGCGCATCAAGACGACTATCACCGCCATCGCTGGGAGGATCGGCCCGAGGAGAGCGTGCTCATGTCGCGCGAGGATGCGCGGACGGTCTCGATCACGACGGTGGAGTTTGAGCAGGGGTGGGAGAGACCGAGGATGCGGTACGAAGCGCTCGAGGAGGGGGACCCGAGCGTAGACCCTGTCGGCGCTGGGCTGCTACAGTAGCCGTCATGAGCGATTTCCTTGCGGATCTGATCACAGGGCAGTTTTTGGTCTCGGCATTGGTGCTCGGTATCGGCGCGCACGTGGTGCTGGTGATGGCCGGTCTTTGCGTGTATTTCGAGCGCAAGGTGTCGGCGTATATCCAGGACCGGTTGGGTCCGAACCGGACGGGTCTGGACCTTGGGCTCCCGTTCCTGAAGTTCCTCAAGGGGATGGCCGGGCTCGGTCAGGGCGCTGCTGACGGGCTCAAGTTCTTCCTCAAGGAGGACTACACCCCGGCGAATGTGGACAGGGTGCTCTTCACCCTTGCGCCCGTGTTCGCGGTGGTCCCGGCGCTGCTCGGGTTTGTGATTCTTCCGTGGGGCGGGTACTGGTCCATGCCGGAGATGACGCTCCCGCTCGTGGGGTGGACGATCGGTGGGGAGAACGTGTCCGTCGCTGGTGCTGAGGTCTCGATCGGGATCGTGTACCTGCTGGCCGTCGCTTCGGTCGGGGTGTACGGGGTGACGCTCGGGGGTTGGGCTTCGAACAACAAGTACTCGATGCTGGGTGGTCTGCGCTGCACGGCTCAGATGATCAGCTACGAGATCCCGATGGGGATCGCGCTGCTGTGTGTGCTGCTCATCGCGGGGTCGTTCGTCCCGAACGACATCATCGCGCATCAGCGTGAGCACGGGTGGATGGTGCTGTCCATGCCCGCGCCGGCGATCCTGTTCTACATCTGCACGCTGGCGGAAGCGAACCGTGCGCCGTTCGACAACGCGGAAGCGGAACAGGAACTCGTGGGTGGGTTCCACACGGAATACTCGTCGATGCGCTTCGCGCTCTACCCCCTTGCGGAGTACTCACACTTCTTCGTGGGGAGCGCGTTCTTCGTGCTGTTGTTCCTGGGTGGGTACGACCTTCCGTTCGTTGGCTTGACGAGCGTTGAAGCGACGGGTGTGCTCGCGGTGGTCCTGAAGGTCCACGTGTTCCTGATCAAGACGCTGCTCGTGGTGTTCCTGTCCATGCTCGTGCGTTGGACGATCCCCCGTGTTCGGTACGACCAGGTGATGATGCTCGGGTGGGGCGCGATGATCCCGGCCGCGCTGCTGATGATCGTGGTCACCTCGGTCATGGTGTACATGGGGTGGACCTCGACGGTCGAGTTGCTGCTCGCGAACCTTGTGATGTTCGCGATCATCTTCGTGGGGCGCACGGTGCTCGCTTCGATGTTCGGGCGTTCGGTCGTGAATCACAAGATCCCGCTCTACGGGTCCCGGTTCTCCCCGGTCGAGGGGTTCGCCGTCAGCGCCGCGCCGACCCACCCGATGGCGCTGGAGGACCGTCCTGTCCAGGGCACGGATCCCCAGACCCAGCCCGTGTGAGCTGGGGTGCCTGAGACAATCTGAAACTCGTCCGAGCCCTGGTTACTGCCAGGGCTCGATTTCTCCCGGGCGCGTGCGTTGGTAGAAGGTGGGGAGGATGTACGCGCGCCCGTGGTGGATGGTGATGCGCCCGGAGATGGTGAACCGGGTTTCCGGGCCGAAGGCGATGGCGGCGTTCTCCATCCGTTCCGAGAGGAGGCAGGGGAGGAGGGTGAGCTCGATCCCGTCGGCGCTGGTCATGTCGTCGTTGTCGAAGACGGCGCTCCACGCGCCGTCGTTGGCGCGGACGAGACGCGCGGCGCGTCGGACCAGGATCGCGCCCTCGCGGATCCCGGGCGCGAGCGCGGGGGGCGCGGACTCGAGGTCCCCCTGGCGCTGTCTCGGGTCGTTGAGTTCCTCGATCGCGCGGGGGTCTTCCGTGGGGGCGATGTCCGCTTGGAGCTCATCGAGGAGGGCGCGGACTTCGGGATCGTCCTCGAGGGTCGCGCTGGGCTGAGCGTTCTCAGCGGGCGCTGTGTTCTCGTCGGGCTGGTCCTCGGTCGTGGTGTCCGGGCTTTGGATCGGTTCGGGAACCTCGAACGCGCCGATTGTGGAGTCGGAGACGAGGAGGTAGGTGTGTTCTCGATAGCGGAAGACTTCGCCGGAGAGGATGACGGGTTGGTTTGCCCAGACTTGTTCGAGCCGCGCGAGTGAGGCGCTGGGGAGGATGAGCATGGGGCCTTCGCCGGGGAGTCGGTGCGCGTGGTCGGGGACGAAGATCACCCGTTCGTTGGGGGCCGGGACGAGTCGGCCGGGGCGCGAGATGATGAAGGTCCCCTCGGGGAGTGTTGCGGGTTCGATGTCGTCGGCCAGCGAATCGCTCAGGGCGCGCATCCAGTCGTCCCCCCCGGTGAGGCCGGGATGGTGGGGCTCGGAGCGTTCGGACTTGGAGGGGGGGATGGGTGTTTCGTTGGTCCCCATGCGCGGGAGATCGTCCGAGGGCTCGCTGGAGGCGCTGCCTTCTTCCTCGGGCGCGACGGGGATCACACGCTGGGTGTCCTGCGCGAGCGATTGCCCGGCGAGGATCGCGATGAGGATCGGTGCGGCGAGGGTGGTGGGTCGTGAGGTCATGCGGATCTCGGGCTTGGAATCGCGATTCCGGGGGGTGTGTGTGCGTATCGTATCGTGCATTTGGACGCGCCGGGTTGACCTTTGGGTTGAGCCCTTGTAGCGTCCCTGCCCTCGAGAGCGAGGAATGACGGCCGTGTGCCCGAGTGGACGAAGGGAACGGATTGCAAATCCGTTGAGCGCAAGCCCATCGTGGGTTCGAATCCCACCGCGGCCTCTTTCATGGGACGAGCCGATCCGATCCGGGTCGGCTTGTTCGTTTTTTGTGCGATAGGATCGCTCCATGAGCGATCAAACCCCCGATGTGGAAGCGACCCAACGAGCGGCGGACACGTTCCGCGCAGATTTCGAGCGTGTGCGTGACCAGGTGGGGCGCGTGGTGGTGGGACAGCGCGAGTCGGTGGAGGACGCGCTGACGTGTCTGTTTGCTGGGGGTCACACCTTGCTCGAGGGGGTCCCTGGGATCGGGAAGACGTTGCTGGTCCGTTCGATCGCGCAGGCCGTCGATCTGGAGTTCGGTCGTGTGCAGTTCACCCCGGACCTGATGCCGGCGGATATCACGGGGACGACGGTGGTGGACGAGGAGGTCGATGAGTCGGGTCGGGCTCGTCGTTCGTTCCGGTTCCAGCGTGGGCCGGTGTTCGCGAACATCGTCTTGGCTGACGAGATCAACCGCGCGACTCCGAAGACCCAGAGCGCGCTGCTCGAAGCGATGCAGGAGCGTTCGGTGACGGTGGGGGGGGTGACGCACGAGCTCCCGGCGCCGTTCTTCGTGCTTGCGACCCAGAATCCGGTGGAGCAGGAGGGGACGTATCCGCTCCCCGAGGCGCAGCTCGATCGGTTCTTCTTCAAGCTGCGCGTGGGGTACTCGTCGCGCGAGGAGATGAAGGAGATCCTGGATCGGACGACGGGCGCGGAGGTCCCGACGATCGAGAAGGTGCTCGATGCGCGGGGCTTGCTTGCGCACCAGGCGCTGGTGCGGAGGGTCCCGGTCCCGGAGCACGTGTCGGATTATGCGATCCGTTGTGTGCTCGCGACCCATCCGAAGTCGGAGCTCTCGGACGGCGCGTTCGCGACCCCGATGGTGAATCGGTATGTGGCGCTCGGCGCGTCGCCGCGCGCGGCGCAGGCGTTGATGCTGGGCGCGAAAGTCCGGGCGCTTTTGGACGGTCGTCCGAGCGCGTCGATCGAGGACGTGCAGCGTGTGGCGCTCCCGGCGCTGCGTCATCGGGTGATGCTGAACTTTGAAGCGAGCGCGGAGCAGATCGACACGGACGGGGTGGTCCGGAACATCGTCGAGACGCTCCCCCGAGATCCGGCGATTCGCGGGGGCTGATTTGGTTCAAATCAGCTAGATAAATGGAACAGTGGGGGATCCGCTGCGGATTGCTTCGGTCGTTGCGATCGATGCGGCTCGGAGCGACATTGTTTTGGTGTCACGACACACCGAGATCGGCGGATGGGGACATGCGCCGATGAGGGACCCGCCGCACAACTGGAGATGATGATGCGAGCACAGTGCGCGATCGGTGCGCTCACGCTGACGGTGTCGGCGGCGGGCGCGGGTGTTGTTTCGGAAGGTTTCGAGGGGTACGACATCGGGGATTCGCCGGCCGGGATCTGGCGGGACGTGTCGTCGTTCATCGACAGCCCGAGCAACCCCGGGCCGACGGTTTCGGTGATCGAGACCCAGGACGCGTTCGGTTCGATGACCCGCGCGATGCAGATCAACGGGGACGGGATCGGGTCATCGGGTGGGATCGCGGGGCAGGTGGAGCATTCTCGCTACCAGCGATTCGAGACGGATCTGCGATTGGATCGTGGAGGGAACGGGAGCAATCCGAACTGGATCGCCGCTTCGGGGTTCTTCCAGGAGACGGATCAGTCGGATTTCAACTGGATGCCTCAGGCGTTTGTGTACGCGACGCGCGGGTCGAACCGGTTCCGTCTCTACGTGCGGAACGCGGACGGTCAGAACGGCGCCTCGAGGGACTTCGGTCTCGGGGCGCACTCGTGGTCGTTCGACACGTGGTACCGGATCGTGCTCGAGGTCGATACGGAGTCTGGGGTGTTCGATACGACGATCGTGGACATCGAGTCGGGCGAGACGATCGTGGAGATCTCGCGCACCTACAACGGGTGGAACAGCGAGTGGGGTCGGTACGACTTCATCTCCGTGAACGACGGGGAGTACGGGACGAATCCGGGGACGATCGGGAATATCGCGACGATCGACAACATCGGGTACGTCCCCGCGCCCGGGTCGGTGATGGTGCTGCTGGGTGCGGGTGCGCTCGGGGCACGTCGTCGGCGGTGAGCTGATCAGAACGAGAAGGGATCGTTGACGAGCGGCCTGCGCCGGATGATGGTCGGCGCGGGCTGGGTCATCGCTTCTTTGCACGCGTCGGCGAGGCGCATCAGGAACTTCTCGTGCTCGGGGCAGGCATCGAGTCGGTCGAGGAGGTCGTCCACGAACCAGGCGCGCGGGTCTGCTGGTTCGCAAGCGTTTTCGGCATCGATGATCGCTTGGTCCCCGAGCTTCTCGTGCGCGAGCGCGAACCATGCGGGGTCGATGCGCTCCGGGTCGGTCGGTGGATCGATCCGGATGCGCACGACGCGCTGCGCGACCCCGACGATGGGCCAGAGCCCTTGTGAGGTTTGGGGTTCGCGCGTGAGGACGAAGGGCGCGACCCCCATCTGCTGAGCGGCGATCCGGAACTGGAGCGCGTCCGCGCCGACGAGCATGGGCGCGAACAGGTAGCAGCGGTTCTCGGGGACGCTGGGCGCGTCCGACGCGCTCGCGATGACCCACGCGTCCCCCCGCGCGAGCGCTTCCTGTCTCAGGTAGCGCTGGGATTCGAGGAGGGGCATGACGATCCGGGCCATCCGTTCGAAGTCCCCGACGGTTCGGGCTTTCCGGAGCGCGTCCCTGGAGAGATTCGCGCATTCCAGATATCGGCGCTCGCTCAGCGCGCGGGATGCGTGCTCCATCTGCGCATCGATCTGGTTGGTGCGCTCGAGCGACGGCATAACGGCCTCGGGTTCGTGGTGGCGCGGCCCCCTGGCGGCGCGGATCAGACGTTCTGGGTGTGCTCGATCATGGTGTCGAGGAGCTTGGACCAGCGCGTCGCGTGTGTCTGTAGATCATACTCGACGACGTCCCCAAGTGTAGCCCAGTCTTGGGTTTGCAGTGATTCTCGGACCTCGGTGAGCGCGTCGGAGAGCCCTTTGGTCAACTCCGCGCCGGTTTGGTCGTCGATTTGGAGGGTCCCGATCTCGATCTCGGCGAGGTGGGCGACCTGGGCGATGACGTCCCGGACGGCTTGCCAGGTGTCCATGATCGCGCCGAGGGTTTGCATGGCGCTCTCGAGTTCACCTTTGCGGAGCTGGTCCGCGCAGGTGGATTGGTCGTCGTGGAGGAGCTTGAGGGAGTCCTTCGCGGTGTGGACGGTCTCCGTGAGGAACGCGCCGGTTTCGGTCGTGGTGAATCGGATCTCTCCGATGACCGCGCCCGGGTTCTCGAGGTGCTCCTGGGTCGCGGGCTCGCCGTCGGCGAGGATATCGATGATGAGTCGGGGTTGGTCCTCGATGTGGGCTCGCGCGAGGTCGATGGCGTGTTCGACGTTGTCGGCGTTGTCGAGTTGTGTGTCGTCGATGTAGACGCGCATGCGCGGTCCTTTCGTGGTTGGGTCAGGCCGGGGCGCCTTCTGGTTCGAAGTTGGCTTGGGTCGCGCGTCGTTGTTTGCTGATGAGCCGGAGATTCCGCGCGTAGATGACGATCCCGGTGGATTGTCCCATGACCCCGACGATGTCGGTGCGCCAGACGAAGTAGATGAACAGGCAGACCCCTCCGATGAAGCTCATCCACCAGAAGGCGACGGGGACGGTGGAGATGCGTGATCGTTCGGAGACGATCCACTGGACGAGCATGCGCCCGAAGAAGGCCGTTTGTCCGACGAGCCCGACGACGACGAACCCGAAGGTCGCCCAGCTGGTGATGTTGAAAAACCCGAGGAGCTGTCGTTCGAATGCGGGGCGTGCGTTCCAGTCGTCGATCCGGGTGGAGACGAACTCGTCGATGTCCTGTGCGTTGATCATCTCGCCGCGCATGGAGGAGGGGGAGAGGACGATGTAGTTCGCGCCCTCGGGGGTGTCGGGGTTCTCTCCGAGGCGTTCGAGCATGACCTCGGTGGAGCCGACCTTGAGTGTGAGGTCCGAGTGCCCGCGCATGAGGGTGGGTTGGAGGACGAGCCAGATCCCGAGGAAGACGAGGAGGACCATCGCGATGACGGGGGAGGCTTTCATGCGCCGACACGTTCCTCGACGGATTCGGGGGTCTGTGCGCGGGACGGCGCGTGCTCTTCGCTCGTGACGGGTCGTCTCCGGCTGCTCATCCAGCGCACGGCGAAACAGTCCACGAGCCCGGGGAGGGCGCGTTTGGTGATCCCCATCCCGTATTTGGGTTCCCCGGCGTGTCTTGGGCGATGGGTGACGTCGATCTCGACGACGCTGTAGCCCATGTGTCTCGCGCTGACGGGGATGAAGCGGTGGACCCCTTTGAACTCGAGGGGGAGACGGAGCGCGATCTCGCGCTTCATGACCCTCAGGGAGCATCCCGTGTCCGTGATGGTGTCCGCGAGGATCATGCGCCGGAAGGCGCGCCCGATCCTGGATCCGAACTGACGGATCCAGGCATCCCCTTGGGCGCGGGCCTTGGATCGGTCCCCCTGGACGAAGTCGGCGTCGGCTTCCCGGAGGAGTTCGAGCATGGCTCCGAGGTCTTTGGGGTCGTTCTGGAGGTCGGCATCCATCGTGGCGATGAGGGCGCCGCGCGCGGCGGCGAACCCGGCGGCGAAGGCCGCGGATTGCCCGTTCCCCTTCCCCTGGGGGGTGTTGGTCATCACGACACAGCGGAGCCAGGGGTGTTGGTCGGCTCGCGCGAGGACTTTGGATCGGGTGGTGTCCGTGGAGCCGTCGTCCACGATGATGAACTCGTAGCGGATCCCGAGCGGATCGAGCGCATCGAAGACCTCATCGACGAGCTTGTCGATGTTCTCTTCTTCGTTGTGCGCGGGGGCAACGAGTGTGAGGTCGAGCTCGGCGCGTTCGCTCGGGTGGGTCATGGTGTGGATCCGGGGTGTTCCGGAGCGGGGTGTCCTGTTTGGAATCGCTCGAAATTGGGTGTTGTCCGTGACTATGGTAGAGCGTTGTCCACGAGCAGGGCGCTTTGACGGAGTTCTTGAATGCACTATCACGAAGACGAGAATCTTGGGCCTCAGACAGTCCCTGTGCGGATCATTCTTGAGAATCCGAAGGATCTGAACGAGGACGGGTCGGACAAAGCGGAGCACGAACTGATGGCCGCGAAGGGGGAGCATTTGCTCAACCTGGCGCTCCGTCATCACATCAACATCGAGCATGCGTGCGGTGCGGTCTGCGCGTGCTCGACGTGCCATGTGTACATCGAGGAGGGGATGGACTCGCTGAGCGAGGCCGAGGAGGAGGAAGAGGACCGGGTGGAGGAAGCGCCGGGTCTGCAGATCAACTCGAGGCTCGCGTGTCAGTGCGAGGTCGAGGGCGAAGGGCCGATCGTGATGCGGGTCCCGGCGTGGAACCGGAACGCGGTGAAGGAAGTCCCTCACTAGGGCTTGGCTTGAGCTCTTGAGTCGGGTGGATCGCGCGTGCTTCGGGTACGCTTGGTCCATGCGAAACCGATTGATCCTGATCGTTCTTGGTGTTGTGTCCGGGTTGTGCTGCGCGCAGTCGGCGCGTCTGGAGACGGACGCGACGGCTGGGGTTGTCCGCGCGGTGCAGGTCTCGGTGCGCGTGAAAGTCCCGACCCCCGAGGAACTCGGGGAGGACGCGCGGGGCGCTGGGGTGATCCTGATCCCGGAGGGGTTGAAGGTTCAGGATGACTTCTCGTGGGACGAGCCCAACGCGCCGGGGGTGATCGGGGTGGGGCTCGATGTCCACAACCCCGTTCCCGACAAGAGCGCGGACGAGGACGGTCGGGTGATGGGGTGGTTCGATGGGGATGGGAACTGGTACGACCGGCCGCAGCGGGAGGTGTCGGTCCATGTTGATGGTCGCGAGCGGATCAATGTGTGCTCCGATGTGGAGTTCCGGACGGGGTCGTGGGTGGATGTGGATGTGCGGGTTCGGTACGAGCTGGGTGGGGCTCGGGTGTCGGTATCGATCGATGGGGTGTCCGTGATCGATGGGATGGTGTGGAACACCCGTCCGGCGGAGTTCAAGGCGCAGGCCGGGGTGGTGGGGGAGGGGATCGAGATCGCGGACCTCGCGATCGTGCGCGAGACGGCGATGGGGGATCCGATCCCGGAGCCCGTGTCGATCGGGGTGTTCGATGCGGCGCTGCTCGAGAACGGCGCGACGCTGACGAGCGATGTGGACTTCTCGGGGATCCCCGAGTCCGTGGGGCGGGTTGTTGCAACCTTGACACTCAGCGAGCCCGAGATGGGGTACGACCACTGGGACAAGAAGGGGACGGTGGGGATCCGGGTTCCGACGGGTGTGGATGACGAGGGGAACGAAACGTACGAGCGGTTCGAGGTGTTCCGGTTCATCACGCCGTACCGGCGCGGGTGGACGTGGTCGATGGATGTGACGGACCTGCTCCCGCTGTTCAAGGACGCGCGGACCCTGGAGACCCACATCGGGACGTACATGAAGGGGTGGTTGGTGTCGTTCCGGTTGGACTTCTACGAGGGTTCGCTGGAGCGTGAGCCCATCAAGGTGGTGAACCTGTGGAACGGGGAAGCGGAGATCGGGAACCCGGAGAGCCCGGTCGAGGGGTTCTACGTCCCGCGCGAGGTCGGGGTCCCCGAGGGCGCGACGGGGGCGCGTGTCCGCGCGACGGTGACGGGGCACGGGATGTTCCCGAACTCGATGAACGCCGGGGAGTTCATGCCCATCTGGAGGACGATGACGATCTCACCCGTGCTGTCGGAGGACGACGAGATGGGGGATGTGATCGAGGGGGACTTCATGTCGATGTCCGCGCGGGATCATCTGTGGAAGACGGACTGTTATCTGAACCCGTGCCGACCCCAGGGGGGGACATGGAAGTTCGATCGCTCCGGGTGGGCTCCGGGGGACAAGGTGGAGCCCTGGATCGTTGACACCCAGCGCGAGTTCACGATGACGGATGTGCTCCGGGTGGAGTACGAGCTGGATCCGTACCTCAACGAGGGTCGTGGTGAGACGTGGGCGCCCCATCACTGGACGGACACGGTGCTCGTGTTCTACCGCTGAGAGTTTTGTGCTTCGCGGCGACGACGGCGGAGGGCGCCGAGCGCGCCGAGCCCGAGGAGGGCGCTCGCGGAGGGCGCGGGGACCTGTCCCACTCCGACGAGACGGATCGTCGCGCTGGAGTCTCGGGAGAAGTCGAAGGAGAACGTCTTCCCGCTGACCCAGGTTCCGGAGAGCGTCCCGGAGGTGGCTTCGATATCCCCGAACCCGTGGTTGAACTCGAGCCCTTCGATGATGATGAGGGATTCGTCGTTCGCGGAGAGCGCGCGGACATCATCGATATCGACCACGAGCGCGAGGGTCGAGGTATCGAAGGTGTGGATCTGACCCGTGACGGAAGTCTCACGGACAAGGCCCGACGAGTCCCCGAAGAGTTTCATCCCCCCCGTGACATCGGTCCCCCGGAGTCGGAAGTCGGAGTCTCCCGACGCTTCGATCCACGAATCCACCCAGCTGTTGTCGAGCGTTGCGCGGGCGTTGTCGTCGAGGAACACGTTCCGGTGGATGCTCGCGTTGCTCGCGTTGACGACGCTCCGGCCATCGAGATCGAGGTTGTGCGCGATGACCGTGTTGTTGATGGAGACGGTGGTCTGGTCGGGTCCGCTGTTGTGGACAAGCACGGATCCATCGACGGTGGTGTTGACGAGCTGTTCGTGCTGGCCGGATTGGAAGGTGAGGTCGGCCGAGGCGAGGGTGGCGGAGAGCGCGAGGCCGGCGATCACGGGGAGGGAGGGTTTCATGGGGTGTGTTCTCTTCTTTTGGGTTGTTGGGTGTCGCGTCCGTGCGACGGGTGTGTGAAGGAAGAAGGTGCCCCGGGATGGGCTTGTGTGCGAGGGGATCGGGGATGCTGGGCGATGGGGGATCGCTCTGCGCGGGATGTTGGGGTTGGGGCGTCCGAGAAGGGGGTGAGTGATCGGTTATGGGCGTGTGGAGACGGATAGGATCTCTCCATGGCGCAGCAGCGCAAACTCCACGACAAGTACTTCCGGCTCGCGAAGCGCGAGGGCTATCTCGCGCGGAGCGCGTACAAGCTCCTGGAGATCCAGAAGCGGCGCAAGCTGATCACCAAGGGGGATCGGGTGCTGGATCTGGGGTGCGCCCCGGGGTCGTGGCTCCAGGTCGCGCAGAAGCTCGTCGGGGATGAGGGGATCGTCGTGGGGATCGATCTTCAGCGCGTGGACCACGGGTTCGGGGACAACGTGTTCGTGACCAAGGGGGACTTCACGACAACGGATTCCCATGCGCTGCTCGAGCCCATCGTCGGCGAAGACACGAGCACAAAGTTCGATGTGGTGATCTCGGATATGGCGCCGTCAACGACAGGGCACGGGGACCATTTCATGTCGGAGCAGCTGTGCCAGAAGATCGTGGACGCGCTCCCGGAGCTTCTGAAGTCCGGGGGGAACTGCACGATGAAGGTGCTCGAGGGGGAGACGTTCCCGGATCTGCTCAAACGTGTGAAGCACGTGTTCCGGACGGCGGGCGCGATCAAGCCCGATGCGTGCCGGGACGTGTCCCGAGAGACGTATATCTACGGGATCGGGTTCCGTCCCTCGCGCGTGCGTGAGCAGGAGGTGCGGAGCGATACCGCGCCGGCGATGCCCGAACCGAAACGGGGCTGGGGGTCGTGACGTTCCTCGCGCCGATCGCGGGGGTGGTCGCGGGGGTGATCGGTGGGGCGGCCGTCCTTTTGGTGTGGATGCTCAAGCTCCGTCGGAGGCCGGTCCGGGTTTCGACGACGATGTTCTGGGAAAACGCCGTCCGGGACATGGAGGGGAACGTGCCCTGGCAGATGGCGCGCCCGAGTGTGCTGCTGGTTCTGCACCTGTTGATCGTGCTGTTGCTGTCGATGGCGCTGGCGCGTCCCGTTGCGGATGATCTGCCCGGGGTGTCCGGTTCGGTGGTGATGGTGATCGATTCGGGCGCATCGATGGGCGCGGTGGGGGAGGATGGTGAGTCGAGACTGGATCGCGCGATCGAGCGTGCGTCGGCGCTGGCGCAGCGCGGGTCGGGCTCGGCGCGGTTCACGGTGATCGGTGCATCGACATCGGCGGAGCTGGTGCTGTCGGGGTCCGGGTCGTGGAGGGAAGCGCGGCGCGTGATCCGGGGGATTGAGCAGAAGGACGGGGCGAGCGATCTTGATGGTGCGATCGAGCTCGCGCGGCGTGTGGGGGTTGAAGCTGGGGAGGACGAGGATTCGGTCCGGACGTCGGGCGTGTTCGTGTTCACGGATCGGGACCCGGGGGCGATGGTGGCTCAGGGGGTGGTGCCCGTCGGGGTCGGGGGGGAAGCGGGAATGGGGAATCTGGGGATCGTGCGATTGGGGGCGCAGCGGGATCGGTCGAGGCCGGCGCTGGTTCGGGTGTTCGTGTCGATCGGGGGGGTGATCCCTGAATCACGCGCCGTGATCGTGCGCGCGGAGGTGGATGGGGAGGTGCTCGCATCGCGCGCGATTGAGCTGGAGTCGGGGGAGGTCGATGCGCCCGTCTCGATGGAGATGGTGCTTGCTTCGTCGGCTTTGGTCCGGGTCTCCGTGTCCGGGGGCGATGCGCTGGGGTCGGATGATGTCGCGTATGTCGAGGTCCCCAGCGCGGACCCGGCGCGGGTGGTGGTGATCGCTCCGGAGGGACAAGCGAACCCGCTGCTGCTCGACGCGCTCCGGGCGGCGACGTCGCGCGAGGCGCGGGTGGTCGGCGAAGGGGACGCGGTGGGGGACGCGGACCTGATCGTGTTCGATCGGATCGAGCCCATCGGGGGGCTCTCGATCCCGACAATCGCGTTTGTGGGGGATGAGGACGGGAGCGACACGGTCGAGCGGGTGCTGACATGGGAGCGGGACGATCCGGTGATGCGCGACGTGGATCTCGGGCGCGTGGTATTCGCGCACGGGGACTCCGTCGAAGCTCGGGGCGCGGATCGGGTCTTGGCGCGATGGCGCGGGGGGGCGTTGATCGTGGAACGCGCGGCGAACGGGGTGCGTCATCTCCGGATCGGGTTCGCGCTCGCGGATTCGAACCTCGGGGTGCAGATCGCGCTCCCCGCGATGATGATGAACGCGATCGAGCGGTTGCTCCCGGGCGCGAGCGGGACGGGGGTGGTGCGGTCGGCCGGCGAAGTGCAACGGGTCCGGGCGTTGTCGGGTCGGGTGACGATCACGGATCCCGAGGGCGCGTCGCGCGAGGTTGATCCGTTGGACGGTGTCGCGGAGCTCGGGGTGCTTGATCGCGCGGGGGTATACACGCTCGAGGGCGCGGATGTGGATGGGATCGGGGTGTCGGTGCTGAGTCCCGAGGACACGCGCCGTGCGGGGATGGATCCGGTGGATTCCGGGGACACGGGCGTGGTGATCGGATCGTCGATCGGCGAAGGGCGCGTGGAGTTGTGGCGATGGTTTGTGCTGGCGGCGTTGGTGCTGCTCGCGCTGGAGTGGACCCTGGACGTGCTCCGACGGCGGGTGTGACTTAGTCGGCGCGTCCGAGCCAGCCGTTCACATCGATCGCGAAGCGTCCGGGCTCGGTATCCCAGGGCATCATGCGCCTGGGCCAGGCGCTGCGGATCCCGTCGGACTCACGCTCGATCCCGATGAGGAGGAGCTCGTTGTCCCGGACGATCCCTTCGGGAAGTTCGATCTCGATGTTCCAGCGCGAGGGGGTGAGCGCGTCACGAACGCTGGGTTCGTCCTCGATGTCCGGGTCCATGCGCGATTCGGTGAGCCCGAGATTGCTGGTGAAGGTCCAGACTGCGCGTGGCGCGGAGAATGGGCCGACCCAGACTCTGATGGAGATGTCGGAGTCGGGGGTGGGGCGGTCCGTCTCTATCGCGAGGCGCCAGGTCCCGGGCTCGGTTGGGGAGCCTTCTCTTGTGAGGAGCCCGGTGGTCCGGTGCCCGGCGATGGGGAGCGCGCCCTGCGCGGATCGGCCGTCTCGGAGGGCGCTGAGGGTCCAGTCCCGGAGGAGCGGGCCGACGATGATCCCCGGGGGGGAAGCGATGGGGATCGTGCCCTGGGTGAGGAGGGTGAACGATTCCGAAGCGACCCGGACATCGATCCTCCGAGGGGATGTGATGGATTCGTACTCGTACTCCCGGGTGGACGGCGCGAGGAGGGTGTGGGTGGAGAGGGTTCCTTCCTGAGCGCTCTGGACGGATTCCCGGATCGAATCGGAGTCGAACCGCGCGAGCGAGGCGCCCCGGGACTCGTCGAGCGCGACAAACGCGATCGTCGGCGCGAGGAGCGCGGGGTCACGCTGCGCGAACCCGGCGTCATCGACGACCCAGCAGACGGCGTGTCTTCGGGATTCGAGCCACCCCCGTGCGCGTTCGACGCGTAGGTCGTCGTTGACGAAGGGGGAGAGGAGATCGTGCGCGAGCGCGCTGAGTTCGGCGCTGTCGTCGTCCCACATGGGGACCCGGGCGGATCCGATGTGCGCGGTCCGGGTCAGCTGATGCTTCATCGCGCGCGCGACCCCGGGGTCGATGAGCCAGAGGCGGCCGAGGATGATCTGCCAGCGGGCTTTGGTGTGGTCCGCGATTTCATCGAGCACGGTGTGCGCGTCGGCGGATTCGATCGAGGCGAAGATCGCGTCGAGTTCGCGCTGGGAGTCGGCGCGTGAGCTCCCGTCACGTTCCGGGGAGAACCCCGTCGTCATCAGCTCGACGCGCCATCGCGCGAACGGGTCGGCGCGCATCGCGCTCAGCGCGTGCTCCACGAGCGGGCTCGATTGCTCGGTCTCGGAGAGCGCGGGATTCCAGAACCTGTCGTCGGCGCGTCCCCGGGTCTCGAGGATCACACGCTGGGGCGCGGGGAGCCAGTTGGGTTCGTAGCGCTCCGACTCGATCCAGATCCCTTGGCCGACGGCGTCGATGGGGAGATCGATGATCGCGATCCAGCGCCCGGGGATCGAGAGATCCGCGCGGCGCGGGGAGATCGCGCTCCAGATCGCGCTGGGGGGGGTCCATGCGCCCGGGTCCAGGGTGGGGACGGCGATGACCCGGACGAGGCGCGCGTCGATCGATCGGCCGTCGTCGAGGCGCACATCCAGCTCGGAATCCAGGGTCCCTGTGTCCTCGACATCCACGGGGAGGACGAGGGATCGGTCCACGATGGCATCGATCCGGTCGAGGGTGGGGGTGACGTTCTGGGCTCGGACCAACGAACAGAAGACACACAGGGTCAGGATCGTGGGTCCGATCATCGCTCGGAGGGGGGTGGGCATGGAGAAAAGGTACGCGATCGGGTCGGAAAAGAGTTGCAACCGGGCTCCGGATTGGGGAGTATATTAGTAGTCGCCAACTTTTGAGGAATATCTCGGGGTTGGTGTCAGTTGTGAGACACGAACGCGGTGTATCCGGAGAGATACCCCGCGATGAAGGAGGTCACGATGCGCAAGGCACACTCGACCAATCGGAAGACGGCACTCATGGGCGCGCTCGCGCTCTCGGCGCTCACCCTTGGGGGGTGCAACAGCGCGGGTGAGGGGCTTTTCAGCGGGGCGCTCGTTGGGGCGGCCGCCGGGACGGCGTTGGGGTCCATCGACGGGAACGCCGGCGAAGGCGCGTTGTATGGCGCGATCATCGGCGGGCTCGGTGGCGCGATCCTGGGTGACCAGAACGAGCGGAACGCGAACGGGGGTTACACCCGGCGTCAGCACAGGACCGGGCACTACGGGCACAATCATTCGTCCCACGGGCACCACTCCGGGCCTCAGGATCCGTGGTGGGACGACGACTGCGACGACTGGTAAAGCGCCCGTCGGGGCTCGGAAGTCCGTGTGTCGCAACATGATCTGCGTATGATCCCTGAACACCCGTTGTTCAGGGATTTTTTGGTCGCTCCGAGGACGCTCCGCCGTGCATATCCGCAACTTCTCCATCATCGCGCACATCGACCACGGCAAGTCCACGCTCGCGGATCGGCTCCTCCAAGCAACACACGCCGTCACGGACCGGGAAGCGAAGGAACAGCTCCTCGATTCCATGGACCTGGAGCGCGAGCGCGGGATCACGATCAAGGCTTCGGCCGTGACGGTCATGCATCATCACAACGGCGAAGACTACATGCTCAACTTCATCGATACCCCGGGTCACGTGGATTTCGGGTACGAGGTCTCCCGCGCGCTCAAAGCGTGTGAGGGGGCGCTGCTGATCGTCGATGCTTCCCAGGGGGTGGAGGCGCAGACGGTGGTGAACACCTATCTAGCCGTCGAACAGGACCTTGAGATCGTCCCGGTCCTCAACAAGATCGACCTCCCGGGCGCGCGCCCGGACGAGATCGCTGAGGAAGTGGAGCAGGTGCTCGGGCTCGATGCGATGGACTGCATCCCCGTGAGCGCGAAGACGGGTCAGGGGATCCCGGAGCTGCTCGACGCGATCTGCGATCGGTTCCCCGGGCCTCGGGAGCCTTTGACGACGAAGACGAGGGCGCTGATCTTCGATGCGGTGTACGACGATTACCGGGGGGTCATCGTGTACGCGCGTGTGTTCGACGGGAAGCTCAAGGTCGGGGACAAGATCCGGATGATGGGTCTGGGTCGGACGTACGCCGTCACGGAACTGGGGAAGTACACACCCAAAGCGACGAAGGTGAAAGAGGTGGGTCCCGGCGAGACGTGCTATCTGGTCGCCGCGATCAAGACCCTCGGGGATGTGCGCGTCGGCGATACCATCACGATCGACCACGACCCGGCGGAGGAAGCGCTGGAGGGGTACGCGCCCCCGATCCAGATGGTGTTCTGCGACTTCTACCCGGCCACCACCGACGCGAAGGGCAACGACTTCGAAGAGCTCCGCGAAGCGATGGAGAAGCTCCAGCTCAACGACTCGTCGTTCACGTTCCAGCCCGTGCACTCCGAGGCGCTCGGGTTCGGGTTCCGCTGCGGGTTCCTCGGGCTCCTCCACATGGACATCATCCAGGAGCGCTTGGAGCGCGAGGGCGGGGTCGAGGTGGTGCAGACCGCGCCGACGGTGTCGTACAAGATCAAGATGCGCGGGAAGGGCGGCGAGATCTTCGACAAGGAGATCCACAACCCGGCCGACCTCCCCGATGCGGGGCTCATCACCGAGTTCTCCGAACCGATCTGCAAGGTCGAGATCATGACCCCCGAGAAGTACATCGGGGAGATCATGAAGCTGTGTCTGGAACGTCGCGGGATCTTCAAGAACCAGACGTTCGTGTCCCACGGGCGCGACATGCTGACGTTCGAGGTCCCCCTCGCGGAGATCATCTTCGACTTCTACGACAAGCTCAAGGGGATCTCCCAGGGCTATGCGACGATGGACTACGAGGTGACGCGCTTCGAGCAGGACGATCTCGTCAAGGTCGCGATCCTCATCAACGGCGACCCCGTCGAGGCGCTGTCGCTGATCTGTCATAGGGACCGCGCGATCGCGCGCGGGAAAACGCTCCTGCTCAAGCTCAAGAAGCAGATCGATCGTCACCAGTTCGAGATCCCGCTCCAAGCGGCGATCGGGGGGAAGATCATCGCGCGCGAGACGATCAAGGGCTTCCGCAAGGACGTGACGGCCAAGTGCTACGGCGGCGACGTGTCCCGAAAGCGGAAGCTGCTCGAAGCCCAGAAGAAGGGCAAGCAGAAGATGAAGTCGATCGGATCGGTGAACATCCCGCAGAAGGCGTTTATGGCGGTGCTTGATACGGGGGAGTGAGTGATGAGCTTTCCGCTTTTCGGATTCATCGCGCAGGTGACGCTCTTCGCGTTCCCGTTCTGCTGGTTGCTGCGCCTCTACGAAAAATGGATCATCAAGATCAAGTCGGACTTTTGGGATGCGTTTCTCGTCAGCTTTCTCTCGCTGATAGGAACGACAGCGATCGGGAAACTGCTTTTGTTCCTGCTCGCGGGAACGCCGTGGGTTGTCTACGACATTGTGTTTGGTCTATGCACGACTGCGATCTGGGTTGGGCTGATCCGTGGCCTGCTCAAGCATGACTTTGTGCGGAGCATCAAGATCTCGATTTTGTTGGTGATCTCTTCGTACGTGCTCGTTTGGCTGTTGTCGTTGGTGGGGATTCGATTTGTCTAGGGTGCCCTGCTTTGACCCGAAGGGCAAAGCAGGTAGACGGTTGGGGGCGATGGGATGGCACGCTTTGAAGGACCGAACCACGCCCGCTTTCTGACCTACTCGTGTTTCAATCGGCTCCCGCTCTTCGCGGATCCCTTGGTGCGTGATCTCTACGTCTCCGAAATCGCGGCACAGTCCGAGCGGCTTGGGTTCGATGTGATCGCGTATGTCGTGATGCCCGAGCATGTGCACCTTGTCGTCGTCCCAGACGACGGCAGAATCAATCGTGTGATGCGCGGGCTCAAGCAGGGATTCGCTCGGCGGATGCTCGCGCGGATGACGGAGCGGGATGATCCGATGCTCTATGAACTGATCGGGACGACGGGGAAAGCGGTGTTCTGGCAGCGCGGGGGTGGGTATGAACGGACGATCCGGAGCGAGGATGATCTGCGCGAGAAGATCGGGTACATCCATGCCAACCCGGTGAAGCGGGGGTTGGTGGGGAGGCCCGAGGATTGGGAGTGGTCGTCGGCTCGGGATTACTCGGGTGGACGAGGGGTTGTTCGGTTGAGGAGGGGGTGGTAGAGGAAGGCGGGGAGACCTGCTTTACCCTTCGGGATAAAGCAGGGCACCCGTCTACAAGATTGTGACTGCGATTCCGCCGAGGAAAGTTGTGGCTGCCAGTACGATGATCGAGAGGCGATCAGGTTCATGTTTGATTTGTTGGAACCAGGTCTTCGTTCGAATCAGTCTGCTTTGGTCTTTGTTGATCTTCTAGGTATCTCTCGCAAAGTCTGGGTGCCAGAGGAGGGTGAGCACGAGTAGCGAGCAGATTGTTCCAACTACGATGCTCAAAGATCCGGACTCCTCTGATTGTGCACGGCAACGGATGCTCGATTCTCTCATGCTTTCGCGTTCGTTTTCAAGATATTTTCAAGAACCGTTGGATCTGCCAAGGCCGATGACGCTGGTCTCCGGGGGATTCAGATTTCTGATGGTCTCCGAAATTCAGTTGGTCGATCGGTTGAGGAGAGTGTGGTAGGGGGAGAGAGGGGAGGCCTGCTTTACCCTTCGGGATGAAGCAGGGCACCCAGCACCCGGCAGGGCACTCGTTTCTGGGCGGATGATCGATTTCTCACGCAATGGGTGACTGGGCACCCCTTCCGGCGCATCATCGTCGCTCGAAGGAGGTCTCGATGACTCGGATTCGGTCCATGTGGTTGGTGTGCGCGTTCGTGGTGGTGGGGGTGCTGGCGCGGGTCGGGGGGGCTTCGCCGGTGGTGATCGGGCTCGATACGAGCACGGGGCATCTGCTGATGGAAGCGTGGATCGAGGGGGAGGGGCCGTACTGGTTTGTGCTCGATACGGGGAATCAGCAGACGACGGTGTTCGCGCATGTCGCGCGGACCTGTTCGCTCGAGACGGAACCCATGGGGGAGATGGGGGGCGCGGGGTCGGGGACGCTCCAGGTCCACAGCGCGTCGGATGTGCGCGTCGGGATCGGGGTGGATGGGGAGGAGCTGGAGTTCGTCGATCCGATGGTCACGGTGCTCCCGGACGAAGCGCAGCTCCCCGATTTCAACGGGAAGGAGATCGCGGGGTTCCTCGGGGCTTCGTTGATTCAGCGTTTCATGACGACGATCGACTACGGCGAATCGGAGCTGGTTCTTGAGGAGCGCGAGGGGTACGAGATCCCCGAGGGGGCGCGGGTGCTTGAGATGGAGATGGAGTCCGGGTTCCCGTACTTCTCGGGCTCGATTACCGCGATGGGGATGGGGGAGGACCTCGACCCGGTCGAAGGGAACTACCTGCTCGACCTTGGCGCGACCCCGGCGCTTCAGCTGGAGTTCGAGGCCGCGCAGGAGATCGGGCTTGTGGGGCTCGATGATCCCGCGCAGCGCATGGTGGGGATGGCGCAGGGGATCGACGGGGTGCCGTTCGAGATCCGGAGCGCGCCGATCAGCGCATCGTCGATGGGTGGCTTGGACCTGGACGAGGCGGAGATTGTGTTTTCGACGAGCCCGGGGGGTGGGCCTCCGATCGAGGATCTGAGGGGGGCCGTCGGTTCCGGGTTGTTCGATGGGGATCGGATCACGCTCGACTACGAGGGTCGGCGGTTGATCTGGGTTGTGCGCGACTGAGTCAGTCGATCGGGATCGGGTTCGGGGTGGGTCCGAGGTTCATGACTTTGGTGGCGCCGATCGTGCTGGTCGCGCCCCATGACGCATGGATGTGTCCGCACAGCGCAACTTTGGGTTGTCGGCGCTGGATCCAGTCGAGGATGGCGCTGGATCCGAAGCGGTTGCCGCTTGAGTCGATATCGCAATGACCATGGGGAGGGGAGTGGGTGACGAGGATGTCCGCGCTCTCGAAGGGGTCGAGCCATTGCTGCGCGTCGTGCTCGGCGTGGTCCACGCTCCAGTCGCCGAAGGGGGTTTCGGGGATCGCGCCGCCGACGCCGACGATGGTGAGCCCGTTCAGTTCGATGGATTCGCCGTGGAGGCAGTGGAGGTGGGGGTAGGGGGCGGCCGCCGATTTGAGTTCGTCTGGGGACTCGGCGTTGCCGTGGACGAGGACGGTGGGGAGGTTGATCTGTACGAGGGCGTCGATGACGGGTTGGAGCCCTTGTCGGCAGGTTCCGAAGTCGCCGGCCCCCACGAGGAGGGTGGCGGATCGCTCATGCGCTACCCGCGCGATGTGATCGACGGCGGCGAGGTCACGGTGGATGTCGGAGAACCCGATGATCGTCATCGTGGACGATACGGGCGTGAAATCGGGGCGTTTGCATGAAAATAGCCCCCTAAACAGGTGTGGGATCATTCCGGATTTCGTGGAAACTGGGTTCTGTGGGGGGGGGGAGTTTGCCCCATTGGGTCGATGTGGGGCTGAAGATTCAGTGCCTTGATCATGGGGCGCTACGTGAGGATCGCACTGATGTGCAGCGCTGCTGAAACCCCGATGACGCTCCGGACGACGATGTCGCCGGCTTCGATCGCGCCGATCGTGGACGACCCTGATGTGTGTGCTGTCGCTCGGGATCGGGAGTTGCGTCAGGTGTGGTGCAACGAGGCGTATGCGCGGAACATGGGATCGACCCCGGAGGCGCTCCAGGGGACGTTGCTGAGCGCGACGATGACGGAAGAGCAAGCGAAGGAGCGCATGTCGCTGATGCGTCATGTGCTCGAGGACGGCTCGATGCATGCGCACCAGCAGATCTGGCTCGGGGCGCGATGGTTGACGAGGGTGTGGCCTCTGGATCCGGAGTACTTCGGTCACGAGGGGTATTTCATTCTGATCATGAGGATGACGGGGACCCCGAGGGAGGATCTGGGGGAAGTGGTGTTTGTCCAATCTCACGATCTGGGGAAGTTCGGGGTGCTGTCGCCTCGTGAGCTTGAGGTGATGTACTACCTGGCCGGGGGGTTGTCGGTGTCGGATGTTGCGAGCGCGATCTACCGATCGGAGAAGACGGTGGGGCACCACGTGGAGAGCATCTACAAGAAGATGGGGTACACGAACCGGGCGGCGTTGGTCCACGACGCGGTGGAGTCCGGGCTCGTGACCTTCTCGAGCGGGGAATGGTCGAAGGTCGTGGACCCGAACGATGGGAAGCAGGACTGAGCGGGGCGGGGGGTGTCGCTACGATGTGGCGATGAGCAACGACCATGATCCACGGATGGCGCAGTACCCCTTATTCGTGAGCTACCCGAGATCGGGAGCGCACTGGCTCAACTGTGTCATGGAGCTGTATTTCGATCGACCACGCCTGCGCGAGGGGCGGGTGACGTTTCTGGATTCATCCCGCGACGATTGGATGTGGTTCCACGATCACGATTCGGATCTGAGCGTTTCACACGACAACGTGCTGTACCTGTACAGGGATCCGGAGGACGTGATCTATTCGTACCTGAAAGCGGAGCGTTCAAAGTTCAACGAGCGCACGGTCGATGAGATCGCGCGGGAGCTCCGGGCGCACTACACGAAGTACCTGGGCCCGAACGGGGTTGCGAGGTCGGTGATCCGGTACGAGTCGTGCCGATCGGATCTGGGTTCGCAGTTCGAGATCATCTGTGATTTCTTCGGGGAGTCCCTGGATCGGGCGCGTCTGGATGAGGTGTCGGCGCGGGTGACGCGCGACTCGATCGTGGAGCGTGCGAACGAGGGTCGGAAGCGCGAAGACCAGTACATGAACCGGAAAATGCTGAGCTCGAAGTACGAGAAGGATCGGGACGGGTTCCGTGCTGACTTCGGGGATCGGATCGCTCGGGAAGCGATCCCGGAGGCGCTTTCGGGGTACTTTGCGCCGGGCTTTGTGCCAGCGGTTTGAGTAGCTCCGGGCTTCAAACCACTAAAATTGGGGGGTATGTTGCGTAGGCCAACTCAATTTTTGTGGTTTTGGTATCGGACACGCTCGGGATGGGGTATCTTCCCCATGTGGACTATGTGGGACTGACATTCACCGAGGATGATGGGCGGGGTGGGTCCGGAGACAGCACGGCCCGGGTTCGGCTCCGAGAAACGATGTCTCCAGCGCGGTTCGCGCCGCTCGACGGGACCCCCGGGGTGTCGGCGCTTGCGCGGGATGAGAGCTTCAAGCTGTTGTGGTGCAACGCGCTCTATGCGCGTCAGTGTGGTCGGGAGAGCCCGGCACAGATGGTCGGTTCGGTCATGGAAGATTTCATGCCGATCGAGATGGCGAAGGAACGGATGGAGTTGATGCGTCCGGCGCTCGAGGAGCACAAGGTGGTGGCCTATGAGCAGTTGTGGCTCGGGGTCCGTCAGCTGACTCGGGTGTGGGCGCTCGATCACGAGGCGTTTGGATGCGATGGGTATTTCGTCGTCATCAACAAACTCACGGATCCCATCGATGAGCACGGGTTGCTGACGGCGCCCGTTCGGTTTGTGGAGTCGGGGGACATGGGTGATTTGGATACGCTCTCGGATCGTGAGCTCGAGGTCTACTACTACCTCGCGGTGGGGATGACGATGGGGGATATCGCGAGTCTGCTGTTCCGTTCGGACAAGACGATCGGGAGACACATCGAGAACATCTACAAGAAGCTGAACTTCGGATCCCGCGCGGAGCTTGTCGCTGATGCGGTGAAGCGCGGGCTGGTGGAGTTCACGAGCGAGCAGTGGATGGATCTGATCGAGTCCCGTGTCAAAGGGAAGTGATCAGGTCAGCGAAGCGCCCTTGCGTGTGAAGTAGTCGGCGAGTTCTTCGCGCGATCGGCGCGAGAGTTTGGAGACCATCGCTTCGGACCAGCTCGCGCGTGGGGCGCCCCGGTCTTCGAGATACTGCGCGTAGGTTTCGTCGTAGGAACCGACGGCGTTCATCGTGTCCTCGTCGCTGGGGTACCCGTTCGTGTGGAGGATCGATTCGATCGGGAGCCTTGGGCGCGCGATCGGGTGCTGGGCTTTGGTCCCGGCGCAGAGCCCGTAGAGGGGGTAGATCCCCTCGGGGAGGTCGAGGATCCGGTCAACCCGTTCGAGGTCGTTGCGGAGTCCTCCGATGTAGCAGGTCCCGTAGCCCATGGATTCGAGCGCGAGGGTCATGTTCTGGGCGAAGAGGGTTGCGTCGATGACCCCGACGAGGAACCGCTCGAGGGTGGATTCGTAGGGGAGGTTCGCGCGTTCGCACATGAGTCGGTGGCGTCGGGTGTCGGCGCAGACGACGAAGAACGCGCCGCATTTCTCGACTTTCTCCTGGGGTCCGGCGAGTTCGGCGAGTTCGCTCAGCTTGTCTGGGTCCGTGACATGGATGGCGGTGTACGCCTGGACGGCCGACGATGTCGCCGCCGATTGTCCCGCGCGGACAGCGATCTCGATGTGTTCCCGGGGGATCGGATCGGGTCCGTACTGACGGATCGAGCGGTGCGCGTGCATGGTTGTGATTGTGTCGTTCATCACGATGAGGGTAGTCGTGATCGGGAAAGTTCGAAAGTCTGACTGGATGGGGGTCGGTGCGCATCGGTGTGTGGGAATCAACAGCACAGGAGTCACATCATGCTGAGCTTTCATCGAGTGCGTTCGGGGAGCGTGGATCCCAAGCTTGTGGTCGCGGTTGTGTTTGCCGTCGCTGGGTTGGGGTTCGGTGCGTACACCATTCTGGGGACCTCCAAACCCGAGCAGAAGGGCGTGGTCGAGCATCGTGTCGTGGGGTCGAGTGTGGATGATGACGGTAATCTGGTGGAGCCTGATTACACGAAGACGGGGTCCGCTTCGAAGCTCGAAGCGGCGGGGGATGTGCTGAGCGAGGAAGTGGGGGCGCAGGCGCAGCGTGTGCTGGGATCGATGAACCTCGGATCGATCGGGATCGAGGGGGTGAACTCGGCGCAGATCGCTTCGGCCGTCACATCGACCATTGTCCCGATCGTCGGGGGGGATCGGAGCGCGTTCCTCGAAGCGATCGAAGCGATGGGCGGCAAGCTCCCGGGGGAGCTGGATACGGACGATCCGGTGTTCTCGAATCTCGTCCGGATGTTCAAGGACGCGGCGATCGATCTGACCCGGATCAGCGTGCGGAAGTATGTCGCGCAGCAGAGGGGGGCGCGGATGGAAGTGACCCAGGACGAGGATGAACGCGCCGAGGGGAACGGGCGGAGCGTGAATCAGAACGTGATGGAGATGCAGCCCAAGTCGCTCTTCCCCGATGCTCCGGACTCGAGTGATCCGACGGCCGTCGAGGTGCGTGTCCCGTTGAAGCCCAAGGGTGAGGAGCATGAATCGGTGTTCTCGATTGTGCTGACGTGGAACCGGGATGTGAGGAAATGGCAGCCCGCTTCGTATCGGATGATCCGGACGATCGTGACGGAGGAGGTGTCGCCGTGAGTGTGGTCGAAAGAAATCGGATCCGGGGTGGGTTCTCGCTGATCGAGCTGTTGGTGGTGATCGGGGTGGTGGGGATCCTGATCGCGATCATCCTCCCGGCGCTGGGGAAGGCGCGGGCGAGCGCGTACCAGACGGTGGCGCTGAGCAACGTGCGGAGTGTGGGGACCCAGTTCGTCGGGTACGAAGCGGATCACGGGAAGTACCCGCAGCAGGATCTGGGGGAGATCCCGGCGGGGCTCGATCTGGGTCCGAGCTACGAGCCCAGGGGGGACGAGGTCATCATCCCGTGGTACCCGAGGGGGATCGTGATCGCGACGACGGATTACTTCGAGCACCGATGGATGTGGCCGGCTATGGTGACCCCGCTCGATGATTGGCCGGAGCACTGGGAGACGTGGATCTCTCCGAGGAAGGACGAGGCGCTCCCGGAGCTCGATGACTTCGGTTTCGACCAAGAGGATCGTGTCCAGGACGTGATCTCGATCGTGTACTCGAACAGCTTTGTTGCGGATCCGCGACACTTCGACGGCGAGGACCACGGGGACGAGCCCCAGCTCCTGCGCGGGGTCCGGGCGCACGAGGTGCGGTACGCATCCGACAAGGTGATGCTGTGGGACGATGACCTTTCGTACCTTGTGGGTCGGAATACACCCGAACGGGTCGATGGGCTGCTCGATGCGCCGACCCCGATGTTCTTCGGTGACGGGCACGGTGCGGCGATGAACCCGCTCGACGCGAGCGAACCGGTGATGTACACGAACAGTGTCCCGACCCAGAAGCTCCACGGGACCAAGGACGGCGTTCATGGGCGCGATTTCTGAGTGGTCGTTCCCGATGGGATGGGCGCGAAACGCGTCCTTCCTGTTTTGATGCACAGCTTCACGTAGGGCTCGCAGAGCCCGCACCCGCTGGTGCACCCGGTCTGGGACCGGAGCCAATCGAAGATGGTGTCGTCGTCGTGACCACGCTCGCGCAGCTCGATGATGAACGGGCGCATCGCGGCGAAGGTGGTGTCGTGACAGATACAGCGATCAACGGGCATAAGCCGTCGGGCACGCTTTCGCGCGATCGACGGGATGCTCTCCTCCAGCGGAGCGATTAGTTTCGTCGGCGGCGCGTCGCGCCGAGGGTGGTCATGCTGAGGAGCGCGAGGGCGCTGGGCGCGGGGACGATGGAGACCGCATCGATCTCGAAGGCCGTGTCCGATTCGTTGAGGAAGCGGACGTAGTTGACGGATTCGAGCCCGGTGGAGTCGATGTCGATCCCGATCCCGCCTCCGGAGGAGCCGTAGATGGCGCGGAGTTCGTCGTAGGTGAGGTTCGCGAGGTCACCCAGGGTGATCGAGGGGTCGATCGCTTGGGTGAAGTCGGTCTCGATGGATCCGGGCGCGAAGGGGGTGGAGACGTCGTAGTCCTGGTACCCGAGGGTGGGGAAGAGGTCGAGGGTGGTGGTGGTGACGCTGATCCAGTTGGACCCGTCGACGGAGACCTGGATGGTGGCCGCGCCTCCAGCGCCGAAGAGGAAGGGGTTCGCGCCAGTCAAGCCGGAGCCGTCGTTGGTGTCGTCGGAGTCGGAGTAGCTCGCATCCAGGAATCCCGCATTGGAGAAGACGATGAAGTCGATCCCGAAGGCGTTGGAGGCGCTGTTGGTGATCGCTCGGTCGAACCCGAGCGCGAGGTGACCCCCCGCGCCGACGGAGACGATTTCATCGGAGCCGAAGGCCGGGTTGAAGGGGGTGACTCCGGAGGGGAAGACTCCTTCGCCGGTGAAGCGTTCGGGGGACCCGATGGCCGTGGACGGATCGGTGTACCCGAACGTCGCGTTGGATCCCGGGTCGTAGGACTCAACGCTCGTTGCGAAGGGCGAACCGAGCGCGAGCCCGGAGCTCGCAACGATGGCGCTGATGGTGATGACGGATGTCATGGAACAGACTCCTCGGGCGCGTCGTCGCGCCCACGATGTGGTTGTCCCGATGTCGCGCGGGACACTCCCCATGGGTCGGGATTGACGCTTCTCGCGGGATGTCGGCGGGGCGCGGGACGAGGGGAGGACGCTCGCGCGGGTCCGCCGTCCCTGTTGCGCGAGGGGCGACACACAAGCGTCGAGGCAGGTCTTCCGGCTTGGGGCTCGGGGTCGCTCGCGTCTTCCCGGGCTGCTGAAAGCAGCTCAGTGACGTGCTCCCGGGGTTGATCCCGAGTGCATTGAGCGTCCGTCGTTGCCCTTCACGGCGGCGCGTCCGCGGTGGTGTTTCACCACACTTCCCTTTTCACCCGGGACGGGGTCCCGGGCACCTTGACGGGTTGACTGTACCCGCTCGGGGGATGGATCGCAACGGGTGGATCCGTCCGGAATCAGGCGAGTTTGGCGATGAGGCGCGCGAGGGCTTCGGGATTGCGTCCCTCGAGGACGGGTTCGTAGCGTTTGGGGTCGATCTGGGTCTTCCGGAGGGCTTGTTCGGCGCGGGTCCAGAGTTTGGTGAGTTTCTTGTCGTCCCCCTGCGCGAGCGCCATGTCCGTGACGATCTCCCCGAGACGGGTCGCGACGATGGTGTCGATGTTGTCGTAGTAGCGGTTGATGATCTTGCGTTGGTGGGCGCTGTACTCTCGGCCTTGTGCCATGTCAGTGGTCCTTGTTCCGTCGCCATGCGACGCGGCGCCAGGGTGAGGGGGTCGAGTCCGCCGACCAGACGAGCTCGGAGTGCGCGAGCCGCTCGATCGATCCAGGCGCGAACATGGGATCGACGAGGTTCATGTCGGGGTCGTCCTTGGATTCCTCGAGGACCTGTTCCCAGGGGAGGATGTCGATGGTCCGCGCGTTGAGATCTTTTGCGAGCTTCTGCGCGAGGGCGCGGTTGCGTTTCTTGATCTTGTGGAGGTAGAACGTGCTGACGGGGTAGATCACGAGCACCAGAATCGCGAACAGGGTGTCCTGCTCGGGGAGCGCTCGGTTCACGATGATGATCGAGAGGACCCAGAGGAAGAGCGCAAGGAAGAGCCAGCTCGTGACCCGGACGGGGAGAGGGAAGGCGGAGAGGTTCCGGATGATCGTGCGCAGCTCGTCGAGCTCTGATTCCGAAAGGGCTCGGGTCGAGGGTTCTGAGGGGTCGGGTTGTCCGGGATCGGGAGCGGTGGGGGGGAGGGTTTCGGGCTGGGGGGCGATCTCGACGATGGTCCGGATCTGGGGAGGGACGATGAGTTGCTCGTCGGCTTGAACGACAGCGCGGAGTTCGGAGGCGACGATGAGGGTGCGGGGTTGGTTGGTGTACTGATGGTGTCGGCCGACGGCGGACGCGGCGGCGATGTCGTCGAGGACGGCCTCCGACAGCTCGAACCGCTCGAACTCGGTGGCTTTCTGGAGGAGTCTGGTCCGAGCGGCTTTCTTTCTCGAGTCGGCGAAGAGCAGGAAGGAGATCGCGCTGAGCAGGATAGTGGAGAACAGAATCGTGTATTCGAGGGTGGTCGGCTCGTTCTGGGCTCGGACGGCGTCGGTCATCCAGAATAGAGCACCAAGGATCAGGACGGGGGGGAGGACCCCGAACAGAACCCATTTGCGGGAGGAGCGGAGGGCGCGGGAGCACGCTTCATCGAGCCCGTCGGGTCTGGGGGCGCGAGAAACCGCTCGGTAATCACCGATCCAGCGTTGTTTGGGGTGGTGTGGGATGGCTGGCCTCTGGTCGCGAGGATACACGACGGGCGGTCGCCTTGGAATACCCCCGCCAGGACTCGAACCTGGAACCCGCTGATTAAGAGTCAGCTGCTCTACCGATTGAGCTACGGAGGCGTATTGTGAGCGAAAATCGTACCCATGAATCGGGACGGTGTCCAGCGCGGGGGTGATTGACGATCGTGGATTGTGAGGATATCGTTCCCGTCCCACCGGCGGGTGTGCCGGATCGGGGTTGATGAGTCATGACACGAGCGGTTGGATGGCGCGTTGTTGAGCGTGTCGAGCCGCGTTTGGGTATCAGGAGAGCAGCATGCTTCCCGCACAACGACAGAGCAAAGGGCGTTCGCGTCGCCGTCGCTCGCACGATTCGATCACGGGTGTGAAGCCGACGATGTGCCCGCTCTCGGGGATGCCCAAGATGCATCATCGAGCGTGCTCGGAATCGGGCTACGTCCGTCCCGGTCTGCGCATCAAGGTGCGCAAGCTCGGCATCGGCACCACCTGATCCTTCCTTTTCAATCGGGAGATCGCGTGTCGGTACGAATCGGCATCGACGTCATGGGGGGGGACCATGCGCCTGACGCGATTCTGCGCGGCTGTGTGGACGCTCTGTCCCTGATCGGACAGGACGACACGCTCGTTCTGCTCGGTCCTGAGGACCTGATCAACGAATACCTCGACGAGCACGGGATCAAGGATCCTCGTCTGGTCATCGAGCACTGCTCCCAGGTCATCGACATGGGGGCTTCTCCGATCGAGGCCGTCCGTGGTCTTGCGGACTCGACCATCGTGAAGATGAGCGTGCTCGGTTCCAAGAAGGCCGACGTTCGCTGTGATGCGGTGATCAGCGCCGGGAATACGGGCGCGTGTGTCGCCGCGGGTCAGATGAACATGCGTCGTCTCCCGGGGGTGCATCGTCCGGGGATCGCGGTGACGATCCCCGCGTTCCACGGCCCTGTGGTGCTGTGTGATGCGGGCGCGAACCCGGAACCCCGGGCTTCGCACTTGTGGCAGTACGGGGTGATGGCCGAGGTGTACGCACGGAAGGTGCTGCACATCGAGTCTCCCCGAGTGGGGGTGATGAACATCGGTTCTGAGGAGTCCAAGGGCTCTGGTCTCGCGAGGGAGACTGCGGAGCTGCTCAGGAACACCCCGAACCTGAACTTCATCGGGTACGTCGAGGGTCGGGATTTCTTCGCCGGCGCGACGGATGTGGTGGTGACGGATGGGTTCGTGGGGAACACGGTGCTGAAGATGGCGGAGGGTCTCGCGAAGAGCTTGTTCCAAGCGATCGCGCAGGAGATCTTCGATACCGACCCGGAGCTCGCGCTCAAGTTCGAGCCCATCGTGAAACAGATCTACAAGAAGAACGATTACCACGAGCACGGCGGGGCTCCGCTCCTCGGGCTCAACGGGGTGATGATGATCGCGCACGGTTCGAGCGAATCACGGACGATCACCAACGCGATCCGCAACACCCTCGAGTACGTGAACACCCATGTGAACGACGCGATCATCGCGCGTCTCGAAACGCTCGAGAGCGCGACGCAGGGCGAGCCCGCATGAGCAACACGATCGGTGTCCGTATCGCTGGTTCGGGGGCGAAGCTCCCCGATCGGGTCCTGACGAACAAGGACCTCGAGTCCATGATGGAGACGTCGGACGAGTGGATCGTGAAGCGCACGGGGATCCACGAACGTCGTCGTGCGGACCTGGAGCACGGGGAAACGACCTCGGTGCTCGGCGCTGTCGCGCTCCGGAAAGCGCTGGATCAAGCGGAGCTGAGCGCGGAGGAGTTGGACCTGCTGCTCGTTGCGACGATGACCTCGGATTCCCCGACCCCGTCCGTGGCATGTCTTGTGGCGCGTGAGGTGGGGTGCCGGACGATCGGCGCGATCGATCTCAACGCGGCGTGCTCGGGGTTCGTGTACACGATGTCGATCGCTGACACGATGGTCCGATCGGGCGCGTACAAGAACGTCGGGGTGATCGGTGCGGACACGATCACCCGTCATATGGACTACTCGACGCGCGGGCGGGGCGCGTCGATCCTGTTCGGGGACGGGGCGGCGGCCGTCGTGCTCAAACGCGATGAGGACCCCGGGGTGGGGATGCTCGCGCACCGGATGCACTCGGACGGGCACGGCGCGAAGCACCTGTACATCCCCTCGTGCAAAGCGGACTTCCCCGATGAGTCCGAGTACGAGGAGCACAAGATCAATCATGTGCAGATGAACGGGCAAGCGGTGTTCAAGTTCGCCGTGTCCAAGTTCCAGGAGGTCATCGCGGACACCCTGGAGGATGCGGGTCTGAGCGCGGACGATGTGGATCACTTCGTGTGTCACCAGGCGAACTCGCGCATCCTCGATGCGGCGCGTGATCGGTTCGGGATCCCCGAGTCGAAGCTGCTCGTGAACATCGACAAGTACGGGAACACGGTCGCGGCGAGTGTGCCGCTCGTGTTCGACGAGCTCGTGCAAGCGGGGCGCGTCGAGCGGGGTCAGCGCGTGATGTTCCTTGCGTTCGGCGCGGGGCTCACGTGGGCTTCGTCGCTCTGGCAGCTCTGAAACACCGATTCTGCGGCCCGGGGTGCGGGTTGTGTACCATGTGTGAACACACAAGGAGGCGATCATGACATCAGTCATTCTCTGTCCGGGTCAGGGCGCACAGGTCGTGGGGATGGGCAAAGCGTGGGCGCAGTCGAGCGAATCGGCACGGAACATCTTCGCGCTGGCCGATCAGGTGCTCGGGACCCCGCTCTCGGCGGTCTGCTTCGATGGACCCGAGGACATGCTCAACCGGACCGATGTGTCCCAGCCAGCGATATTCACGGCGTCGATCGCGTCGTTCATGGGGTGGCTTGAGTCTGAGAACAAATCGCAGGACGATCTGAACATCGTCGCGACGGCGGGGCTCTCGCTCGGGGAGTACACGGCGTTGTATCTCGCTCGCGCGATCTCGTTCGAGGACGGGCTCCGTCTCGTTGCGATCCGTGGCGCGGCGATGCAAGCGGCGGCTGAAGCGACGGACTCGGGGATGGTCGCGCTCGTCGGGGTCGATGAGGATCAAGCGAACGGGGTATGCGATGAAGCGCGCGAGGGGGGGATCCTCGTGACGGCGAACTTCAATGCGCCTGGTCAGATCGTCGTGTCCGGTGATACGGATGCGTGTGATCGGGCTGAGAAAGTTGCTGGGGAGAAGGGATTCCGGTTTGTGCGTTTGCCCGTCGCCGGCGCGTTCCACTCCCCGATCATGCAGAGCGCGGCCGACAAGCTCCGCGAAGCGCTCGACGCGACGAACATCGATGCGCCCGTGTGCACGGTCATGTCCAACGTGACGGCCAAACCCCACGAGAACGACGCTTCGAGCATCCGTGATCGTTTGGTCGATCAGCTCACGAGCCCGGTGCGCTGGGCGCAGTGCTGCGAGCACCTGGTCGGGGCGCACGGGAGCGCGTCGTACCACGAGCTCGCGCCCGGGAAGTCGCTCTCGGGGATGATGAAGCGGATCAGTCGGGGGACGAAGGTCGAGACCCACCCCGAGCCCGTTGCGGCTTCGTAACGACACACACCACTGGTATCAGAGAAGGAAGACGTGATGAGCGAAAGGCGTGTCGCGATTGTGACTGGAGCATCTCGTGGGATCGGACGAGCGATCGCGCTGCGTTTGGCGCAGGACGGTCGTCACGTGGTCGGGGTGGCGCGTTCGGAAGGACCGCTCAGCGAGCTCGTGAGCGATATCGAAGCGGCGGGGGGATCCGCGACGGCGAAGACGTGCGATATGTCGGACTTCGATGCTGTTGCGCAGCTCGTCGAGGGGGTTGCTGAGGAGTTCGGTCGTCTGGACATCCTCGTGAACAACGCCGGGATCACGCGCGACAACCTGCTGATGCGCATGAGTGACGACGAGTGGGACTCGGTGATCGACACGAATCTGAAAGCGGTGTTCGTTGCATGTCGGGCGGCGTGTCGTCCGATGATGCGCGGGAAGTTCGGGCGCGTGGTAAACATCGCTTCGACCTCGGGACTCGTCGGGAACTCCGGACAAGCGAACTACGCCGCGGCGAAGGCGGGGCTCACGGGGCTCACCAAGACGATCGCGCGCGAGGTCGGGAAGAAGAACATCACGGCCAACTGCATCGCGCCGGGGTTCATCCAGACGGACATGACCAAGGATCTCCCGTCGAGCGTGCTCGATCAGATCCGGGGCGCGATCTCGACGAAGGATCTGGGGAACCCCGAGGACATCGCGGCGTGTGTGTCGTATGTCTCGAGCGATGATGCTGGGTACCTGACGGGTCAGACAATCGCGGTTGACGGCGGCATGACCATGTGCTGATCGGGTCGGCTATCGTCGGGTATGAAACCCCGATCGATCCTTGAAACGGTGCTCTACAACGCGGACCTCGAGACCGGGCAGTGGTTCTATTCCACGGTCCTGGGTCTCGATCTGGTCGGCGCGGGCTCGGACCTGATGTTTGTATGTCGGGTGGATGCGGATCACCTGCTCCTGGTGTTCGATCCGCGCGAGAGCGACAAGCCCGGGCGGGATGTGCCAAGCCACGGAGCACGGGGCCCGGGTCATGTGGCGCTCCGGATCGGGGAATCCGAATACGACGGATGGATAGCCCGGTTCAGCTCGTTCGGGGTCCCGATCGAGCAGGAGATCGAGTGGTCCGGGGATTCATGGCGACAGCCCGGCCGCTCGATCTACGTCCGGGACCCGTACGGGAACTCGGTGGAGCTGATCACGAGCGATATCTGGCCGGACGAAGCCGCGCCCGAAACGTGAGAAACCCTGGGGGTCGGTGTTCGTACAATCGGGTATGACCCGCACACCCACGACGATCGTTCTGTTGTCTTCGTTCGCGCTGTTCCTCGGCGCGTGCGATGAGACCCCGACCCCCAAGCCCCGACCCGCGGCGAGCACTCCGGAAGCGGACACCAGCGCCGCCGACGAGTTGACGGAGGAACGGACGCACGAGTCGGACGATTCGTCGTCGAGCGAAGACGAGCGTGAGTGGGTCGAGGAGGAGGGGTCCCAGTCGCTCTTCGGGAAGTCGCGCGACAAGGCGCGGGATCTCGCGAACGAGATCCGGGGGGGGACGAGCCCGGAGGAGGGGATCGCGGTCACGATCGAGGAGGACGAGTACGCGAGCGCGTCGGGGATCCGCTGGGCGATGCCCGAGGATTGGCGGATGGCCGTCCCGGCGCAGGGGCGCTTCGCGGAGATGCTGATCCAGAACCCGCTCGGGAACGCTTCGGTCTCGTTCACCACGGAAACGAAGACCGTGCGCGATCTGACGCGCCAGATGGAAGCGGAGATCGTCGATCCGATGGGTGGACGTTCCCGTGCGCGGACGAGCAACGAGACGATCCTGGGTCATCTCGTGACGATGGTCGAGCTGTCGGGGACGTACCTCGATCCGGGCGCGAAGGGGAGCGCCAATGAGCGGATCTTCTACGCGATGCGTGCCGCGATCTTCGATCTCGGGGACGAACGGGTGCTTGTGAAGATGTGGGGGCCGGAAGCGACGGTCGATCGGGCTTCGCGCGAGTTCGAGTCGATGATCCGGGGCGCGAGCGACGACTAAACTGACGCTCGATGCCGTCGGTCCACACGCTTGTCATCACACACACCCACGAGCGCATCGCGCGCACGCTGATGGGGCTCAAGGCGCAGACGATGTCGCCGCGCTCGATCACGGTCGCGATTGATGGCGACGACCCGCGCATCGAGCCCGAGATCCGACGCGCCGCTTCAGCGATCGGTCAGCCCATCACCCTGGTGCTCCGGACCCGACAAGCGGAGTCGCGACGCGCGCAGAACCGGAACAACGCGGTGCGGGCGCTGCTGGAGCGCGGGCTCGACGAGCACGCGCGGCTGATCTTCTTCGACGGCGACTGCATCCCGTGTGTCGATGCGGTCGAGGCGCATTCGAATGCGCTGGACACCAACCCGCTGTCGCTCGGGTGGGCGATCCGCTTGAGCGAGGATCAGACGGCGACCCTCAGCGATGCGCAGATTCTCGACGGGACAACCGATTCGGTGCTCGACTCGAAGCAGCGCTCGTCGTCGGGGAAGGCGCACTTCCAGACGCACAAGCGGATCGTGATGAAGAAGTTCGGGCTGACCAAGCCCCACAAGCCCGGGATCCTGTCGGGGAACTTCGGGATCCGTTTGAGCTCGTTCATGGCTGTGAACGGGTTCGACGAGTCGTTCACGGGGTGGGGGATGGAGGACGACGACCTCGCGCGTCGGCTCTACATGGGCGGCGTGAAGCCCAGGTCGGTGATGGATCGCGCGGTGGTGTTCCATCAGTACCACCCGACGGACCAGCCCGAATCGTGGCACGATGCAACGAACGCGGACCGCCTCTCGAGAGAGACGGTCCGCCGATGCTCGCTCGGGCTCGACAATCCGATGGATCAGGACGAGCCCGTGGTGATCAGGATTGAGCCCTAGGGCTTAGTGAACCCCGAGGAGCTCGATCTCGAAGATGAGATCGGAGCGCGGGGGGATGGACGGGGGCGCGCCGCGCTCGCCGTAGGCCTTGGCGTAGGGGATGGTGAGCTTGCGGGTCCCGCCGACCTTCATGCCGGGGATCCCTTCTTGCCAGCCTTGGATGAGGTTGTTGAGGGGGAAGGTGATGGGCTCGCCCCGGTCCTTGGACGAGTCGAACTTGGTGCCGTCCATGAGGGTTCCGGTGTAGTGGACCTGGACGGTCGCGCCGGAGGGGCACTCGGTGCCTTCGCCGACTTGGACGTCTTCGATGATGAGTTCGGAGATGGGTTCGCTCATGGCGTTCCTTTCGTTTCGGGTGTCTGAAGTGGACGCTAGGAGTCGTGCACGGGGAGATCAAAGTAGTCGGCGACATACCCCGAAATGTCGGGGGATTTCGCGAGTTTCACGACGTCGAGGAGGCGCATCAGGTCGCGTTGGTGCTTCTCCTCGATGAGGGGCGCGTCGAGTTCCGAGTCGTCGAGGGCGCGGACGAACCGGTAGCGCCCCCGCTCGTGCCCGACGACGCTCGCGACCTCGATCGCGCCGAGCTCGGCGAGCCGGATGAGCGCGTAGTCCATGACCCCTCCGCCTTGGCCGTGCGCGTGGCCTTTGCCCACGATGTGGAGTCGGATGTCGTCGGAATCGAAATCATCGTGCGCGAAGCGGGCTTCGACGGCGCTCATGACCTGCATGAGCAGGTCGGCGCTGGGGTTCATCCAACGGACGAACTCCTGCTGGATCGCGAGGTCGTCCTGCGCGTAGAGGAGCTCGCAGCGCGAGGGGTCGCCGTCGCGCCCCGCGCGTCCGACTTCCTGGTGGTACGCTTCGACGCTCGAGGGGAGCTGCGCGTGGACGACGAAGCGGAGGTCGGGTTTGTCCACCCCCATCCCGAAGGCGTTGGTGGCGCAGAGGATCAGATTCTCGCCGGGGGTGGCGCTGATGAAGCGTTTGTAGACGCGCGTGCGTTCCTTGGGGGGGAGTCGCCCGTGGTAGATCTCGATGTCGGAACGTCCGGTTACGCGGGAGATCCGTGGGGCGAGTCGTTCGAGGTCTTTGATGAGGGTGAAGTAGACAATCCCGGTCCCGGGCATCGCGTTCGCGACTTTCCCGATCGCTTCGAGTTTTTCCTTGTCGTCCCAGACGTCTCGGGCGCGGAGGGTGAGGTTCGGTCGATCGACGGGGGCCGCGAAGAGGGGCATACGCGATTCATCGAGCCCGAGGACGGTGCGGACGTCCTCACGCACGGGGCGCGTCGCGGTCGCGGTGAGCGCGAGGGTGACGGGGGACCCGAGCGCTTCGCGGAACTCCCCGACGCGCTGGTAGGCCGGTCGGAGATCGTGTCCCCATTTGGTGACACAGTGGCACTCATCGACGGCGAGCAGGTTCACACCCCCGGGGACTTCGGCGAGCGCCTGCGCGAAGTCGGGCTTGGTCATCCGTTCGGGGGTTGCGTAGAAGAGCTCGTATTCGCCCTGCGCGAGTTTCGTGTAGCGTTTGAGCCGTTCCTGCTTGGGGACCGTGGAGTTCACGAACGACGCCCGGATTCCGCGCTGCTGGAGCGCGTGGACCTGGTCCTCCATCAGCGCGATCAGGGGGGAGAACACGAGCCCGATCCCCTGGTCCCCGTGCATCGCGCGTTTGACGAGCGCGGGGAGCTGGAAGCAGAGGGATTTCCCCGATCCGGTGGGCATGACGACCATCGCATCGCCTCCATCGAGGACGCGTTGGATGATGTCGCGCTGGATCGGGCGCAGGGACTCGAGCGCGAATCGATCGCGCAGGATCTGTTGGGTCAGGGTGTCTGTATTCGTCGTCACGGGGGAGGGTAGTCCGCTGTGACGATGGTGGGGGACTCAGATCGCGCTGGGGGGCGCGTCCACGTTCTTCTGCGCTTCGATGATCTGGTCACGCTTCTGGAGGTACTGGATACAGGTCGTGACGAAGGTCGCGTGGGACCAGGTGAGGGGCGCGACGGAGATCGGGTCACCCGAGTACGGGTGGAACTGCTCCGCGAGGACCCCGGAGAGCAGTGTCCGCTTCGTGGTCCACTCGAGCAGGAACATCGCGTGCTTGAGATCATCTAGAGTCTTCGCGCGCTGGATCTGGTACTGGGCTTGCCAGAGGGTGCAGATGACCCAGGGGTTCCCGGGGACATCGTCGGTGCGTTCGCCTTCGACCTGGTGGTAGTAGTCACGCTCGTACCGCGCGCATCCGCCGACATCGGTCTTGACCCACAAGCGATCGCGCATGGAGTCCATCTCGGAGACGACCTCGGGTTCGTTTGCATCGTACACCCCGAAGGCGAAGAGCGCGAAGTTCGCGGAGTCGCGCGTCAGATCGAGCCGGTATGTGCCGTCCTCCAGGGGGACGGCCATCCGTGCGAAGTGCCCGCGCTCCTCGTGGTACATGTGGCGGCGGAGCGCGCCCTTCATCCGTTCCGCGCCTTCGCGGAAGGCCGCGGAACGGTCGAGCTCCCCGAAGTCCTCCGCGAACTGGGCTGCGGCGTAGAGCGCGCCGATCGTCGCGGCGACGGTGAACGTGTGGATCCCGCGCCGTTCCTCCCACAGGTCCCACGACTGGAGGGGGAGCCCGTTGTGGTCCCGGTGTTCGAGCATCCATTCCGCCGGGCGGAGGATGAGCTTCCCGTAGAGGGGTTTGATGAACTCGACGTCGCGGAAGGTCTCGAAGTGCTGGCGCAGCGCCCAGAGGGTGAGCGCGGTTTCGTCCTGCTGGATCGGGAGGACGGGTTTGCCGTCGAGGACCCAGGGGTGCCATGAACTCGCGAGGTCCCCCTCGGGGTTGTACTTGTGGAGGAAGTACGGGTTCTCCCCGATACAGTCGGCCGCGTATCGGAAGAAGTTCCGGCTCAGCTCCGACTGCCCGGCGAGGATCAGCCCATGCGCCACGAGCGCGCCGTCGCGCATCCAGCAGTACGAGTAGTGGTCCCCGGCGAAGTGGGTGATGTCCGAATCGTTCGCGGCGATGATCGCGCCCCCGTTGTCGATCTGGGTGCGCAGGATGAGCTGGGAACGGAAGAAAAGATCACGCACGGGCTCGGGGAGCACGTTGGTCTCGAACGGTTCTTTGCGCGACCAGAGTCTCCAGTACGCTTCCGTGCGCCCGATGAGCCGTTCGGGTCCGATCTCCCAGACGCGCTGGTTGACGGACTTCGCGCTGGCGTAGTCCTCGGCGCAGACCATCCAGAGGGTGGTGCTCGCTTCCCCGTTCGCCGGGACCTGGACGTGGACCCCGACGGTTGCATCGACGGAGCCCTGGGAGATCGCGTTGCGCCCGAGCTGCCCGTCCTCGGCGTCGCGCCAGGTCCCTTCCGCGCCCCCGACGCGCTTCGCGCCGATCGCCCAGTGCTCGATCCCGCACTTGGTCTGGTCACACGCGTTGATCAGGAAGTAGGAGTCGTCCTTGTAGAGCACGACGGCCCGGGTCGTGGGGTCGTAGTTCGCTGTGTCCCCAACAGGGAAACCGTTGATCGAGAGGTCGAAGTGGAAGAAGAGACGGACATCGCGCGACTGTCCCTTGAGGTCGCGCACGTGGACCTGCTTGAAGTACACGGGCTTGTGGTAGTCCACGAGGTCGTGGCAGGTCAGCTCGAGCCCGAGCCCCTTGTGGACGAGACGGACGTCCGTGGTCATCGTGTCGGGCTTGTAGCGGAGCTCACGGTGCCACTCGTTGTCCTCGACCCAGGAGAGGGTGCCGTCGGCCCAGACCCCGAAGCGCTGGACGTGCCCTTCCGTGTGGTTGTGCCGACCGACGCGCGGGGAGTAGACATCGCGCATCCGGTAGAAGCTGTCGAAGGTGACGAGGATCGATCCGTTGCCGACGGGGATATCGCGGGGCATGGTGATTCCGTTCGGGTCGTGTCAGGTCCATTGCGGTGGGTCCGCGTTGCGCGCGTTCACAACCTGCGCGTACGGATGAGGATATCGGCTCAATCCGCCCGTGGATTGCATCAGATCGTGGGTCGGAACCGAACAGTTTCGGGACACGTCCGTGCTGGTGTGGTATCTTCGACGTGTCGTCTGCTTGCCCGTTCTGGGGTCCCGGTTCTCGGGGCCGCTCGTGCCGGAACCAGATTGAGAACGGAGTGTGTCTATGTATCGTTCAGGCCGTCGTGGTATTCGTTTTTCGTCGGGGGATCGCTCGAGGGGCTTTACCCTCATCGAGCTCCTCGTCGTCGTCGCGATCATCGCGCTCCTGATCGGGATCCTGATCCCCGCGCTGGGGAAGGCCCGGCTGTCGGCGCAGCTCGTGAAGAGCAAAGCGAATCTTCGATCCCTCGGGCAGGTCCAGTTTCTCTACGCCGGCGATTTCGATGACAGTTTCACGATCCCCTTCGACACGAACAAAGTCGGTGGAGGCGGGTTCGGGGGGAATCGTTGGGGTGTCGCGCGAAAACCCGGGCTGAGCAACTATGCATGGGAGTTCATTGGGCCGGACGAGTGGTACACGGAGATGTATGGCTTCCACTGGTATTCACTTGTGGGTGGGTATGTCAATGAAGGAGACTGGATCTCTGAGGTGCAGTTCGCGCCGTCCGACAAGGTCCTGCTCGATCGGTTCGCGGACACGGTGATCAATGACCCCAGGGCCACGCCGACAACAGTCATCTGGGACGGTTCCTATGTCCTGTCTCCCACGGTGTGGTTCAGCCCCGCAAGATATAAAGACGACGGTCGTCCGACATGCAACCGGACGAATGGGCCGCAGTCGCTCGCAAAGCGGAACAAGATTTCAGATACTACCTACCCATCAACGAAGGCGATGATCTGGGAGCGATTCGACTGGTCGAAGAGCTCGCGGACCGCTTCGACGGTGTTCGCTGCGCCTGGTCAAGACCCTCAGGTCATCGAGTTCGGGAAAGAACCTCTCCACCCGATGTGGAACAATCCAGGCGCCGAGCCCGGAGTGCTCACCGTCGATGGTGCAGTCACGAACGTGAAGATCTCAGATATTCAAGCCCAGTCGAGCGATGAGAATATCCGAGTCGCGCGTCAGTACACACCAACGGACATGTTCGATCCGCCCTACTCGTTGCTCGACGACAACAACGGGTACTCGATGCATATGGACGGACTTGAGATCGGATCAAACCAGGGGGTCTGCGGCCCGGGGAAGTATCCCGCGTACTTCTGGGCGACCCGTGACGGGATCAAGGGACGAGATTTCTCTCGCTGATCCGACGGTTCAGAGCTGACCCGACAGAAGCGCTTCCGCGATCTCCTCGGGGCTCATCTCCCCGCTCGGGTCCGCGCTCGTCGGGGTGCTGCTGTCTTCGCCCATCGCGCTGATGCGCGATTCCTTCCCGACGATCGATGAGATCCGGACCCCGAAGTTCTCCCCGATCTTGACGGCCGAGCCCTTCCCGATGGATCGGTTGTTGATCCGGACATCGAGCTCTTCCTCGGCATTGATCGGGAGCTCGAGGATGGACCCGGGGATCCATTGACGGACGGTCTTGACGTTGACACGGCGCTCGCCGAGGACGACGACGAAGGGGACATCGAGCTTCATGATCGCGTTCAGGGTCTGGCTCATGCGCTCCTCATCGGCACAAACTGCGCTCACGTGCAGATCCTCGCGCGATGTGGCGCGGGATCCCATCCGGGAGACAGGAGGAGCAAGGGGTGTGCCAGTGGGGGTCCGGATCGGTTATCCGGGATGAGGCGTGGGGGGGGAGGGGTGGGGGGGTTAGCCCTCGTAGCGCGAGACGATGAGGGTCACGTTGTGACCCCCGAACCCGAAGGTGTTGTTCATGACCCGACGGACCTTCATCTCACGCGCCTGGTTCGCGACGATGTCCAGACCCGCGCAGTCGGGGTCGAGGTTCTCGAGGTTGATCGTCGGTGCGACGACCCCGTCCCGGCACGCATGGATACAGGCGATGAGCTCCACAGCGCCGGACGCGCCGAGGGTGTGCCCGTGCATGGACTTGGTGGAGGACATGACGAGCCCGCCTCCGGGAGTCGCTCGGTCCCCGAAGATGGTCTTGACGGCGTGGACCTCGGCTTTGTCCCCGAGCGGGGTCGAGGTCCCGTGCGCGTTGATGTAGTCGATCTCGCTCGGGTCGAGCTGCGCATCCTCGAGCGCCCAGCGCATCGAGGCGCAGGCACCCCGTCCCTCAGCATCGGGCGCGGTGATGTGGTAGGCGTCGCAGGAGTTGGCCGCTCCGGAGAGCTCGGCGTAGATCGTGGCGCCACGGGCCTTTGCGTGCTCTTCGGATTCGAGGACGAACATCGCGGCGCCCTCGGAGAGGACGAACCCGTCCCGATCGATGTCGAAGGGGCGCGAGGCGCGTTCGGGCTCGTGGTTCCGGGTGGAGAGCGCCTTCATGGTCATGAACGCGCCCATGCACAGGGGGGTGACGGCCGCTTCGGACCCGCCGGCGACCATGACGTCGGCTTTCCCCGCGCGGATGTAGTTGATGGCGTCGGAGATGGCGTGCCCGGAGGACGCGCAGGCCGTCGCGTGGGTGGAGGCGGGGCCCTGGAGGTTGAAGCGGATCGAGATGTTCCCGGCGACGGCGTTGGCCATCAGTCGGGGGACGGTGAACGGAGAGATCCGGGACGGACCCTTGGTGGTCATCGTCTGGACGGATTCCTCGATCGTGGAGATCCCTCCGATCCCGGACCCGAGGACGATCCCGTGGCGTTGGGGGTCGCCCTGGGTGTGGTCCCACCCGGAGTGCGCGATCGCTTCCCGCGCGGATTCGAGTCCCAGGAGCGAGACCCGGTCGTAGCGTTTGACCTCGCGTTTTTCGATGAGCCCGGTCTCGACGGGGTCCCAATCACGGACCTGCCCGGCGATGGTGGTGGTCCACCCGTCGAGCTTCGCGAAGGCCTCGTCGGTGACATTCTTGATCCCGGAGCGGCCGTTGCGCATCGCGTCCCAGGTATCCGCGGCGTTGTGACCGATATCGGTCAGGGCGCCCATGCCTGTGATGACGATTCGTCGTTCGCTGTTGGTGCTCATCGAGGGTCCCACTCCGAAGAAAGCCCCTCCGGTGTGTTCCGGCGGGGCTGGTGGTGTCTGTCGAGGTCCCGAGCGGATTACTCCGCGCCGTTCGCCTTGACGATGTAGTCGATCGCGTGTCCGACGGTGAGGATCTTCTCGGCCTCTTCGTCGGGGATCGAAGTCTCGAACTCATCCTCGAACTCCATGACCAGCTCGACGGTGTCGAGCGAGTCGGCGTTGAGGTCGTCCATGAAGTTGGTGTCGCGAGAGATCTTGTCTTTATCGGCACCCATTTGCTCGGCGACGATCTCGATCACTTTCGCTTCAATTTCCTGTTCGCTCACTGTGTTGCTCTCCGCGTCATGTATGGGGCTCTCGTCGTCTGCTTTGACGAGGACGAGCCCTGTCCCGACATAGGCGTCGATTGTACACCCCTCATCGGGGCTTTGACAAATCCTGAGCGCCCCAGTTTGATCGGACCCTGTTCTGGGGCTCCGATTATCGACCGTCGTAGCCGGTATCCCCGTGCTGACGTGTTCCGGGAAGGTCCCAGAGCCCGATCCCGAGGTTCTTCACGTCGATCCGGGCTCGACATCGGTCGAGATTGGGTCTGGCGGCGGCGTCTTCGTTCGGGCGTTCGGAGCCGCCGCCGGAGGAGAAACCCATGGGATCTATGCCGATGGAGCCGAGCCAGTTTGTCGATCATGTTGTGAAGCTCATCCAGAGGATGCAGCCCCAGTTCACGATCGATCGGGTCAACACCAAAGAACTCCACGTGAACGGTCGTCGTCTCGATCTGGAGAATCTGCTCCGGATGGTGGCGCACGAGCCCGAGCGTGGGTCGGACATCGTCGAGCATTTCCTCGACCAGCTCTTCATGGGTGACCACGCTGAAGTGGGAGAGCTCGATTTCGAGAGCGCGAAGGCGCGGATTATGCCCAGGGTCCAGCCCGTCTCGATCTTCGAGCACCTGAGCGAGGACATGGTGGCGCATATCCCTTTCGTCAACGACACGGTGATCGTGTTCGTGCTCGACATGCCGCACATGACCGTGAGCATCACGACCGAGCAGCTCGTGCAGTGGGGGGTCACGGTCGAGGACGTCGATGATCTCGCGCGTGAGAACCTGGATCTGTACGCGCCCGAGCTGGATATGAAGGTGATCGAAAGCGCCGAGGGCGGACGCGCCGTCATCGTCGCGGAACAGGACGGGTACGACGCGGCCCGACTGCTCATGAGCGATCTGTACGAGCGCCTCGTCGGGCACCTGGGGCCGGACTTCTATGTCGCGACCCCCGCGCGGGACATGTTCATCGCGCTCTCGAGCGAGCCCTCGGACTTCGTG
>Ga0256829_1000141_pt1:90000-93413 | contig 93413 bp, 88 predicted proteins | sample 131447metaG_FD_185979 | JGI IMG/M metagenome (GOLD analysis project Ga0256829, IMG submission 185979) | Hydrothermal vent microbial communities from Lau Basin, Pacific Ocean - 131-447 | ecosystem: Environmental > Aquatic > Marine > Hydrothermal vents | place: Pacific Ocean: Lau Basin... | reverse complement strand
TTTGGTTGCGGGGGTAGGATTTGAACCTACGACCTTCAGGTTATGAGCCTGACGAGCTACCGGGCTGCTCCACCCCGCGCCAAGATGTGCCCATGCTGGATAATTGATTCAGATTGGGCAGATCATCGTTTCGAGAGCATTTGCTGTTCTTTTCTAGGTTTGGCGGTGACCTACTCTCCCACGTCTTAAGACGCAGTACCATCGGCGCAACGGTGCTTAACGGCCGAGTTCGGGATGGGATCGGGTGTTTCACTCGCGCTGTGACCACCAAACCAAGAAAAGAACAGCATACACGAGATCAAAGTCTTTCCGGACTTCAGCACAGTAAAATCCGACTTTTACTGGATCAAATCAAGCCTATCGGGCAATTAGTATCGGTCAACTGAACGCGTTACCGCGCTTACATCTCCGACCTATCGACGTGGTGGTCTTCCACGGCCCTCAAGGGAGACCTTGTTTCTGGGGGGGCTTCCCGCTTAGATGCTTTCAGCGGTTATCCTGTCCGATCATAGCTACCCAGCACTGCTATTGGCATAACAACTGGTCCACCAGTGGATCGTTCACCCCGGTCCTCTCGTACTAGGGGCAACTCCCATCAAGTCTCCTACACCCACGGCAGATAGGGACCGAACTGTCTCACGACGTTCTAAACCCAGCTCACGTACCTCTTTAAATGGCGAACAGCCATACCCTTGGGACCTGCTCCAGCCCCAGGATGAGATGAGCCGACATCGAGGTGCCAAACACTGCCGTCGATATGGACTCTTGGGCAGTATCAGCCTGTTATCCCCGGCGTACCTTTTATCCGTTGAGCGATGGCCCTTCCACTCGGGACCACCGGATCACTATGGCCGACTTTCGTCTCTGCTCGACTTGTCAGTCTCGCAGTCAGGCTGGCTTCTGCCATTGCACTCAACGAGCGATTTCCGACCGCTCTGAGCCAACCTTCGCGCGCCTCCGTTACGCTTTAGGAGGCGACCGCCCCAGTCAAACTACCCGCCACGCAGGGTCCCGGATCCGGATAACGGACCGCGGTTAGACATCAAGAGTGCGAAGGGTGGTATCTCAAGGGAGGCTCCACCGGAACTGGCGTTCCGGTTTCGATGCCTACCACCTATCCTGCACATCACAATCCTGATGCCAGTGCGAAGCTGTAGTAAAGGTGCACGGGGTCTTTCCGTCTAACCGCGGGAAGCCTGCATCTTGACAGGCAATTCAATTTCGCTGAGTCGATGTTGGAGACAGCGGGGAAGTCGTTACGCCATTCGTGCAGGTCGGAACTTACCCGACAAGGAATTTCGCTACCTTAGGACCGTTATAGTTACGGCCGCCGTTTACCTGGGCTTCAATTCGGAGCTCTCACCCCTCCTTTTAACCTTCAGGCACCGGGCAGGCGTCAGACCCTATACGTCGTCTTGCGACTTCGCAGAGCCCTGTGTTTTTAATAAACAGTCGCCACCCCCTGGTTTGTGCCCCCGGATCCAAGTTGCCTTGAACCCGGGCCTCCTTCTCGCGAACTTACGGAGGTATTTTGCCGAGTTCCTTCAACATCGTTCTCTCAAGCGCCTTGGTATTCTCTACCAGTCCACCTGTGTCGGTTTAGGGTACGGTCTGATGGAGGGCTATTTCCAGGGACTGCTCAGCAGCCCAACCAATCCGATAAGGCTGAACTACAGTCGCAATCCGTCACATCCTCCTGGCCCAGGAATATTAACCTGGTTCCCATCGCCTACGCCTTTCGGCCTCGGCTTAGGGGCCGGCTTACCCTGCTCAGATTAGCTTTAAGCAGGAACCCTTGGACTTTCGGCGAGAGTGTCTCTCACACTCTTTGTCGCTACTCATGTCATCATTCTCACTAGTGATCTCTCCACCGGATGGCTCACGCCCCGGCTTCATCGAAAGCTTCGTGTCTCCAATCGTCCCGAAGGACATAAGGAGACATGAAGCTATGTCACACTACGCTCTGCTACCATGCACAAAGTGCATCCTCGGCTTCGGCTCATGGCTTGAGCCCCGTTACATCTTCGCCGCAGGACAACTTATTTAGACCAGTGAGCTGTTACGCTATCTTTAAAGGATGGCTGCTTCTAAGCCAACCTCCTGGTTGTTTTGGTCGTCCCACCTGCTTTCCCACTTAGCCATGAATTAGGGGCCTTAGCCGGAGGTCAGGGTTGTTTCCCTCTCCACTACGGACGTTAGCATCCGCAGTGTGTCTGCCATCTAGTACTCCCGGGTATTCGGAGTTTGGTTAGGATCAGTAAGCCTGTGGGGCCCCATTACCCATCCAGTGCTCTACCCCCCGGGGTATTCGGATGACGCTCTACCTAAATAGATTTCGCAGAGAACCAGCTATCTCCGAGTTTGATTGGCCTTTCACCCCTAGGCACAACTCATCCCGACCTTTTTCAACAGGTGTGGGTTCGGCCCTCCAGTAAGTGTTACCTTACCTTCAGCCTGGTCATGCCTAGATCACTCGGTTTCGGGTCTGATCCCACGAACTCATACGCCCTATTAAGACTCGCTTTCGCTGCGCCTACACCTAACGGCTTAAGCTTGCTCGTGAGACCAAGTCGATGACCCATTATACAAAAGGTACGCTGTCAGCCCTCAAGGGGCCTCCAACTGATTGTAGGCGTTCGGTTTCAGGTACTGTTTCACTCCCCTCGTCGGGGTGCTTTTCACCTTTCCCTCACGGTACTGGTTCGCTATCGGTCAGTAAGGAGTACTTAGCCTTCGAAGGTGGTCCTCCGATCTTCAGACAGGATTTCACGTGTCCCGCCCTACTTAATACGTCCGTCAAAGCTTCCTATACGGGGCTATCACCCGCTATGGCCAGGCTTCCCAACCTGTTCTAGTCACTCATCCGGCTCGGCTGGTCCCCGTTCGCTCGCCGCTACTAGGGGAGTATCAATTGATGTCCTTTCCTCCGGGTACTTAGATGTTTCAGTTCCCCGGGTTTGCTCTTAAAACCCTATGTATTCAGGTCTTAAGTACTTGATTATAACCCCAGATAGCCGCGCAACATATGATAACCGCCCAGTGCCACTTCAAAGAAGTGGTGTACCTGCATTGAGCAGGCACGGAGTGGTTATCGCTGCGCGATAACTGAGATCATTCAAGTGGGTTCCCCCATTCGGAAATCCGTGTATCAAAGCCTATTCTCGGCTCCACACAGCTTATCGCAGAGTATCACGTCCTTCATCGCCTCTTACTGCCAAGGCATTCACCAAACGCCCTTCTCGCGCTTGATCTGATCCAGAAAGAGACAGCCACATTAAGTGCGCTACCGCCCGGAGGGCTACTTGAGCGCGTTGAGGCGCCTCATAGCTTAGGTAGTGCTTGTGTCCATCGCGGCGTGGTAGCTGGTTCACAACCACACCTCTGTTTCTGAACCAAAAAGCATACTTTCCCGC
>Ga0256829_1000141_pt1:0-85000 | contig 93413 bp, 88 predicted proteins | sample 131447metaG_FD_185979 | JGI IMG/M metagenome (GOLD analysis project Ga0256829, IMG submission 185979) | Hydrothermal vent microbial communities from Lau Basin, Pacific Ocean - 131-447 | ecosystem: Environmental > Aquatic > Marine > Hydrothermal vents | place: Pacific Ocean: Lau Basin... | reverse complement strand
ATGATCGGCACACAAACCCAATGCACGGCCTTGTTCAACGGGTTCTGGTGGCTCTCGCCATATTCAGCCAACAAGGCGTCGATCTTGCGGGGCATTCCGGTCCTCCTGTTCACACGGCGGACAGACTAACGCAGCCGACACGCAATGCAAGAGACAGAAAACCCGCCCGGGACTGTCACCGCCCCGGGCGGGAGGACTTTATTGCAGTGGCACGCCCTCAGGCACGAGATCGCCGTAATGTTTGCCGTTGATGATCAACCCGGCGTCATCGGCTGAGACCTTCAGCACTTCGCCATCCAGAACATCACCGCTCAGCAGCAATTCAGCCAACGGGTCTTGCAGGTGTTTCTGGATGACCCGTTTCAGGGGGCGGGCACCATAAACCGGATCATACCCGCGGTCGCCCAGCCAGATTTCCGCCTGCTCGTCCACGTCCAGCGTGATCTTGCGGTTTTCCAGCCGCCGGGCCAACAGACCCAGCTGGATGTCGACGATGCCGGTCATGTTCTCGCGGCTGAGACGGTCGAAGATTACGATCTCGTCTAGACGGTTCAGGAACTCGGGCCGAAAATGCGCTCGCACAGCCTCCATCACATCCGCCTTCGCCTCGCTTGCGTCCGAACCCTCCGGTAGCTCGCTCAGCGCCTGAGAGCCGAGGTTGCTGGTCAGAATGATCAGCGTCTGCTTGAAATCGACCGTGCGCCCCTGACCATCAGTCAGAACCCCGTCGTCCAGCACCTGCAAAAGGATATTGAAGACGTCAGGATGCGCCTTTTCAACCTCGTCAAACAGCACCACCTGATAGGGGCGACGCCGCACAGCCTCGGTCAGAACACCGCCTTCGTCATAGCCGACATACCCCGGCGGAGCCCCGATCAGACGCGCAACACTGTGTTTTTCCATGAACTCGGACATATCGATACGCACCATCGCACTGTCGTCGTCAAACAGGTATTCCGCCAGAGCCTTGGTCAACTCGGTCTTGCCGACACCGGTCGGGCCCAGGAACAGGAAACTGCCCAGCGGCCGATTGGGGTCGTTCAACCCGGCACGGGCACGGCGCACAGCGTTTGAAACGGCGGTAACCGCCGACATTTGCCCGATCACCCGCTTGCCAAGCTGGGCCTCCATTTTCAGCAGCTTTTCGCGCTCGCCTTCCAGCATCTTGTCAACCGGGATGCCGGTCCAGCGTTCGACCACACTGGCAATATCCTCGGGGCGCACAGCCTCCTTGACCATGACATCGCTGCCGGCCTTCTCCGCCTCCGCCAGACGCCGTTCCAAATCAGGCATGACGCCGTATTGCAGCTCACCCATCCGGGCCAGATCACCGGCGCGCTTGGCATTTTCAAATTCGATCCGGGCATTGTCCAGTTGCTCTTTCAAATCGCGTGCCCCGGCCAGCTTGTCCCGCTCGGCCTGCCAACGGGCGGTCATCTCGCTGGATTTTTCCTGCAGCTCGGCCAGATCCTTTTCCAGCTTGGCCAGTCGGTCCCTCGAGGCCGCGTCGTCTTCCTTTTTCAGCGCCTCGGCCTCGATCTGCTTTTGCAAAAGCTCGCGATCAATCGCATCCAGATCCTCGGGCTTGGAATCAACAGCCATACGCAGCCGGCTGGCCGCCTCGTCCATCAGGTCAATGGCCTTGTCCGGCAAGAAGCGGTCGGTAATATAGCGGTGGCTAAGCGTGGCAGCCGCCACCAGTGCGCTGTCCGAGATACGAACCCCGTGGTGGAGCTCATATTTTTCCTTGATCCCACGCAGAATGCTGATCGTATCCTCGACCGTCGGCTCCTGCACCATGACCGGCTGAAACCGCCGGGCCAAAGCCGCGTCCTTTTCGACGTATTTGCGGTATTCATCCAGCGTAGTTGCCCCAACGCAGTGCAGCTCGCCACGGGCAAGCGCGGGCTTCAAAAGGTTGCTTGCATCCATCGCGCCGTCGGATTTTCCAGCACCAACCAGCGTGTGCATTTCGTCGATGAACAGGATAATCTCACCCGCCGCTGCAGTCACCTCGCTGAGGACAGCCTTCAGGCGTTCTTCAAACTCGCCGCGATATTTCGCCCCCGCAATCAACGCACCCATGTCCAGCGCCAGCAGTTTCTTGTTCAACAGGCTTTCCGGCACATCGCCATTCACGATGCGCAGCGCCAGACCCTCGGCAATCGCGGTTTTCCCGACCCCGGGTTCCCCAATCAGCACGGGGTTGTTCTTGGTCCGCCGACTGAGGACCTGCATGGCGCGACGGATTTCCTCGTCCCGGCCAATGATCGGGTCGATCTTGCCTTCGGCCGCAGCCTCGGTCAGATCGCGCGCGTATTTTTTCAGCGCATCATAACCATCCTCGGCACTGGCACTATCAGCGGTGCGCCCCTTGCGCACGTCATTGATGGCGCCGTTCAAGGCCTGCGCCGTCACGCCACCTTCGATCAGCGCGTCTTTTGCCTTGGATCTGGTGATGCAGAGCGCCGTCAGAATGCGCTCGACCGGCACGAAACTGTCACCCGCCTTGGTGGCGATCTTTTCCGCCTCGTCCAGAACCCGCGCGGTTTGCGTATCGATATAAATCTGGTCACCCGCCCCGGAGACCTTGGGAATTTTGCCGAGATACATCTCGACGGCAGACTGAACGGCGCTGGGATCGCCCCCCGCTGCGCGAATCAGGTTGGCCGCAAGGCCCTGATCATCGTCCATAAGGGCCTTCAGCAAATGTTCGGGCAATATGCGCTGGTGTTCTTCGCGCATCGCGATGGTTTGGGCCGCTTGTATGAATCCGCGCGACCGTTCGGTGAATTTCTCCAAATTCATGACGTTCTCCTTTGCTAAGCGCCCGCGAAATTGCGATGCCCGAAACCGGCACATCCTGCCCGCAGGCCTTTGCACCAGAAATGGGGAGCAAACCGCCCTATAACAAGTCCGTGAACGCAACATTTTGTGTGGCGATCACAACGTGCTAAAGCCTGTTGACGATCAAACAGGAGCCACCCCATGATGACCCTTGCCAAAATCCGCGAACAATCCACGATAGGAGACATCTTCGAGGGGCAAGCACAACATCTTGGCATTGCCCTGTTGATGGCCTCAGGCGCCAATGCTCTCCTCAGCGAACCCACCGATGCCCCGTCCCTGCTGGGCCTGACCGCCAAGGGCTGGGCACAGCTTTCGATCCTTCTGGCGCTGATCCATCAGGTGATCGTCGCCATCGTCTTTCGCATGCAACTCTACAAGAACATGATGAGCCGGATTTTCGGGCCTCTGGACCTGAAAGTCTGGGCGGCGATCTTCATGCCCCTGCTGATCCTGCGCCCGCTCACTGCAATCATGACGGGCTGGGCCGACGCCACGCCGCTGACATCCCACCGCCCGACCGAGATCGCGCTTGGCCTGATCCTCTTGGTACCGGCAATCTGGGCGATGCACTCGACCCTGAAATATTTTACCCTGCCCCGTGCTCTTGGCGGCGATCACTTTCGCGACACCTATCTCGCTATGCCGATGGTGGATCAGGGGGTTTTCAAATACACGAATAATGGCATGTACGGCGTCGTGTTCCTCGCCTTCTGGGCCATCGCGCTGTTGTTTGGCTCATGGAACGCTCTGGTGCTGGCCCTGTTCCAACATGCCTATATCTGGGTCCATTTCTACTGCACCGAACAGCCGGATCTGAGGCGCATGTTCCAATAGAGGGCACCCTGACCCTTCTTCTTTGCAAAAATACTCAAGCACCTCCGCTTGACAGATATCTCGACGTCCGCGATTGAGCAGGAAACAGGAGACGCCCCATGCCCACCAGACCCGACGAACGTCTGATTGTTGCCCTTGATCTTCCCAATGTCCTTGACGCGCTGCATCTGGTCGAGCGGTTGGGCCCCGCGGTGACCTTTTACAAGGTCGGCCTTGGCCTCCTGACCGGCGGCGGGCTGGCGCTCGCAGATGAGCTGAAACAAGCGGGAAAGCGGGTGTTTCTGGACCTGAAACTGTTTGATATCGGCGCCACCATCAGCCGAGCAGTTGCGGGGCTGGCGGCCTATGAGATGGACTTTCTCACGGTACATGGCGACCCGCATGTGGTCCGCGCAGCGATCCGGGGCAGAGGGGACGGCAAGACCCGCATCCTCGCTGTTACCATCCTGACATCGCTTGATCGCGCCGACCTTGACGCCGCCCTGATCCGCGATGGCGCGATCCCCGAGCTGGTGCTGGCCCGTGCCCGGGCGGCCCTGAACGCCGGGGCTGATGGGGTCATTGCCTCGCCGCTCGAGGCCGCTCTGATCCGCGCCCTGCCCGAGGCAAAGGGCAAGCTGATCGTGACACCCGGCGTGCGTCCAGAAAACACCGCAACGAATGATCAGAAACGCATTGCCACCCCGTCTGGCGCCATTCGGGCCGGCGCCAATCACATCGTCGTCGGGCGCCCGGTCTGGCAGGCCTCCGACCCCGTCCGCGCCGCCCACGACATTCTCGGCAGCCTGCCCTGAGCACGCCAATTGCAGCCCCGCCACGGCTGTGCCATCCTGCGGACCAAACCGGAGCGCCCCATGCCCGCCCTCTGCCGCGACTGCCTGACCGAGATCCCCGCCGCCCGACGCTGCCCCAATTGTGGCTCGCCCCGGGTTCTGGCGCATGACGAGTTGTTCGAGCTGTCTATTGCGCATATGGATTGCGACGCGTTTTATGCCAGCGTGGAAAAACGCGACAACCCCGCCCTTCGCGACCGGCCGGTGATTGTCGGCGGCAATGGCCCCCGCGGCGTCGTCGCCACCGCCTGTTACATCGCCCGAATCAGCGGGGTTCACTCGGCAATGCCGATGTTTCAGGCGCTCAGACGCTGCCCAGATGCCGTCGTCATCCGCCCGCGCATGTCTGTTTATGTGGCTGTCTCGCGGCAAATTCGCGAAATGATGCAGGCCATGACCCCGGCCATCGAACCCTTGTCTCTGGATGAGGCCTTTCTGGACCTCACCGGAACCACCCGCCTGCACCGAGCCCCACCGGCGCTGCAACTCGCCCGGCTTGTGAAACAAATGGAAACAAAGCTGGGAATCAGCGGCTCGATCGGCCTGTCGCACAACAAGTTTCTGGCAAAAATCGCCTCGGATCTGGACAAGCCACGGGGATTTTCGGTCATCGGAAAGGCCGAAACCCAGCGGTTTTTGCAAGACCAGCCCGTCAGCTTGATCTGGGGGGTTGGTCAGGCGTTTCAGGCCACCCTCGCGCGCGATGGTATCCGCACGATCACAGACATACTGCGCTGGGAAAAATCGGACCTCATCCGCCAATATGGCAGCTCAGGAGCGCGCCTCTGGCATCTGGCACGCGGGATGGACTACCGACCGGTCTCGGCCAATGCGCCGGTCAAGAGCATCTCGAAAGAAATCACATTTTCGCGGGACACGGCAGACATCGACGTTCTTGACGGCCACATCTGGCGGCTGAGCGAACAGGTCGCCGATCGGGCCAAGGTCCGCCAGACGGCCGGTCGCGTCGTCACGCTGAAACTGAAGCGATCAAACCACAAAATCCTGACCCGCCGCATCAGCCTGTCCACCCCGACCCAACTGGCAGAGCGAATTTACGCGGTCGCGCGTATTCTCCTTGAAAATACCGTCTCGGACGGCCCCTTTCGTCTGATCGGGGTTGGGATCAGTATCCTTGAGCCCTACGACGACGCCTGGCACCCTGTCGATCTGTTAGACCCGGAGGCCAACCGCCGCGAGGCGCTTGAACGCGCCGCCGACAAGATCCGGGAAAAATTCGGCGCCGATGCCATCCGAAAGGGCCGGACACTGCGTTGAGCCGCAGCAATCCAGCCCCGGATGCCGGTGGATACGGCTGGTTGGTGGGATCAACCTAGCGTTTCTTCAAGCGCGGCAATCACCGCATCGCCCATCTGCGCCGTCGTTGCCGGGGTGCCGCCGCCCGCCTGCATCAAATCCGGCGTGCGGATGCCCTTGGCCAGAACCGCCTCAACCGCATTTTCCAGACGCGCGGCTTCGTCCCCCAGATCAAACGAATACCGAAGCGCCATGGCAAAGCTGAGGATCGTCGCGCAGGGGTTCGCCTTGCCCTGACCGGCGATGTCCGGGGCCGAACCGTGGACCGGTTCATAAAGGGCCTTGGGGCGACCGTTGGCCATCGGGGCGCCTAGGCTGGCCGAGGGCAACATCCCCAGGCTGCCGGTCAGCATCGAGGCCGCATCCGACAGCAGATCGCCAAACAGGTTATCGGTCACGATCACGTCAAACTGTTTGGGAAAGCGGACGATCTGCATCAGCCCGGCATCGGCATACATGTGGCTGAGCTGGATGTCGGGATATTCGTTGTCGTGGACCCACTGCACCTCTTCACGCCAGAGGATCCCGCTCTCCATGACATTGGCCTTTTCCATCGAGCAGACCCGGCCGTCGCGCTTTTGCGCCAGATCGAAGGCGGCGCGCGCCACCCGGCGAATCTCGCTTGTCGTATAACGCTGGGTATTGACGCCAATGCGCCCGCCCTCGTTGTCATCGGTGATGCCGCGCGGCTCACCAAAATAAATGCCGCTGGTCAGCTCGCGCACGATCATGATGTCGAGACCGGCGACAACCTCACGCTTGAGCGACGAAAAATCGGCCAGCGCGTCAAAACATTGGGCCGGGCGCAAATTGGCAAACAGATCCATTTCCTTGCGCAGGCGCAGCAATCCACGCTCGGGCTTGACGCTGAAATCCAGCGCATCATATTTTGGACCGCCAACAGCCCCCAAGAGGACCGCATCGACCTCTTGGGCCTTCTGCATGGTGGCATCCGCCAGTGGAACGCCATGAACGTCATAGGCACAACCGCCAACCAGATCCTCGGTGACATCGAAACGGATGTCCCGGTTGCGCTCATACCAGTCGATGACCTTGCGGGTCTCGGCCATCACCTCGGGTCCAATACCATCGCCTGCCAAGATCAGAAGGGAGGGGTTGCTCATGGGATCATCCTTTGTTCAGTCTGTTTTCTGACGCGGTAAACCGTGTGGCTGGCAGCGTCAACCATCACCCATCCCGGCGTCGGGTTCGACCCGCTCGGGTGCAGACCCAAGCCGCGTTGCCCGGACCCACCAGCGCGGGTGCTGCTGGCCGAGGGTATGGGCCGCCCCATTCGCATCCTCAGCACTATCGTACAGCCCGAAACACGTTGCCCCCGAACCCGACATCCGCGCCAGAACGCAGCCCTTGCCAGCGCGCAACGCCCGCAGGACATCGGCGATTTCGGGCATCAACCGGATTGCCGGCGCCTCAAGGTCGTTGCGACTGCGACTGAGAAACTCGGTCCACCGGGCCGGATCCGATCCCTGTGGCAAGGGAGCCAGCGGCGTGTTTGCGTGGGCGATCAGTGCCCTGAAAACCTGCGCCGTGGACAGGCCTGCGCCCGGATTGACCAAAACCGCGAAAAAGTCGGGCATATCGGGCAGCGCGGTCAGGGTCTCGCCCATCCCCTCCATGCGCACGGCCCGCCCCTCAATACAGACCGGAAGGTCGGCCCCGAGACGCATCAATGTCGCTGGCGACGGAAGCGGGCGGTGCCACAGCCCGGCCAACAGAGAAAGGCAGGCCGCCGCGTCCGCCGACCCCCCGCCAATCCCGGCGGCCACGGGAAGGCGCTTGTCCAGCGTGATCCGCGCCCCCTCGCCCGGCGCAGGGGCCAGCAATCGGGCCGCCTTCAGGACCAGATTATCCGCTCCCGACGGCAGCAGGCCCGCCATCGGCCCGCAAAGGTTCAGCTCCAGATCCGCTGCCGGCGCCACCGAGACCACATCTCCGACGTCGGCAAAACACACCAGACTGTCCAGCATGTGATAGCCGTTGCCCGCACGCCCGGTCACATGCAGGGCCAGATTGACCTTGGCCGCCGCAAAGCGCCTGTTGTCTGTCAATTCTTTGCTTTTTTTACGGTCTCAGCCTTGCGAACAGCGTCCAGACCGATGTTCAGCTTTTTGCGAATACGTGCAGCCTCTGTCTTGTCCGGCCCAAAAGACAGGGCGCGCAACCATTGAAAGCGGGCCTCGCGGTGGCGCCCGACCATCCAGTAAGCGTCGCCCAGATGGTCGTTGATGGTGGGGTCCACCGGCATCAGCTCAACCGCCCGTTCCAGCTGCGGGACGGCTTTGTCATACTTGCCGACCTGATAGAAAACCCACCCCAGCGAATCGGTAATATAGCCGTCATCGGGCCGTTTTTTGACCGCCGTCTCGATCATTTTCTGGGCTTCATCCATCTTGATCTTTTTCTCGACCAGCCCGTAGCCGAGGTAATTCAGAACCAATGGCTGATCGGGGGACAGTTTCAGGGCAAAGCGAAAGTCGGCCTCGGCCTTGTCCCATTTTCCCTCGCGCTCATAGGTTATCCCCCGGGCATAATAGAGGAACCAGTGGTTCGGTTTCACCTCGGGCAGCAGCTTGATCGCCCGGTCATAGGCCTTGGTCGCTTCGGCAAAGCGGCTCTGCCCGCGCAGCGCGTCGCCAAGGGCAGTAAAGACATTGGGGACGTCAGGATGGCCTTTAGCCAAGGCCCGCAAAACCTCGATTGCAGCGTCGGGCTTGCCATCGGCACGCAATGCGCTGGCGCGGCCGATCTCGGCGGTAAAAAAGCGCGGGTTCGAGGCGGGAACTTTGTTATACGCATCGACCGCCAGAGCATATTGCCCCTGTGAGTCCAGAATATTGGCGACACGCAGATGCGCCTCGACCGAATCAGGGCGCAAATATTCGGCCAGACGCCCGTAAATCAAGCCGAATCTCTGGTTGTCCTGCCCGGCCAGAACCGAGGCCAGCGTGATGAACACCTCGGCCACGCCCTGTTTGGCATCGGTTACAGTGGTAAAATCCAGAGTCTCGCCCTTTTTCAGGCGCGCCCGCATACCGGACAATTGCACATCGGCAGAACCGTTCATCGCATCATCGATTACCTTTATGGCATCGTCATTGCGTTCGAGCTGCGAAAGAATCTGGATATGAGAGACAAGGCTGTCCCGCCCGATCCGGATGGGCCGTCCATTGACGCCCTCCATGATCTTTTCGGCCGCCTCGAAATCACCGGCCAGCGCCAACGCCAACGCCTTGTGAAAGTTGCTGAAGATCTTCATGGTCTTGTTGCTGCCCATCTTGTCAAAGCGGGCCAGCGCGCCGGTCATGTTCCCTTGGCCAACCGCAATCCAGCCCTGAACCAGACCGTCCAGCAGCGGGCTGAACCGCGCACCGCCGGCAAACAGCTGCGCAGCGGCGTTAAAATCCCCGACCTTGATGTCATGCGCCAGCTTGACCAGATCGGCAAGCTGGCTCTGATTGCCGCTGGCATGCATCTGCGTGGCAATGCGCAACGCCTCGTCCACACTGCCTTTTGCGATATCCGCCAGCAGGGCGTTTTGCAAAATCTGCACGTTTTTCGGATCACGCTTCAGGACGCGGGTGTAATAGGTGGCGGCGGCCGTATAGTCGTTGTCGTAATCGGCCTGAAGTGCCGCAAGGTAATCGCCAGCCAAACTTTCGGCCCTGAGGCCGCTGCCCAAGGGAGAAAGAACAAGCAGCGCCGCCGAGGCTGCCACCAGAACGGGCTTGAATTTGAGGGTCACAGGAAATCTCCGGTCGATGAATACTTGGGCCGCAGCCTAGTGCCCTGCCCGATCATTGGCAATGCGGCGCAGCGGGAAACACGGGCGTTGCAACCAAAACCCGGATCCTGTCACGGGCGCTCACATATTTGGATAGTTCGGCCCATCCCCGCCCTGCGGGGTGGTCCAAGTAATATTCTGCAGCGGGTCCTTGATATCGCAGGTCTTGCAATGAACACAGTTCTGGGCGTTGATCTGAAAGCGCGGGTTGCTGCCGTCCTCATCACGCAAAACCTCGTAAACCCCTGCCGGACAATAGCGCTGGGCCGGTTCCGCATATTTCGGAAGGGTCACCGAAATCGGCAAATCCGGATCTGCCAGCAGCAGATGGCACGGCTCGTCCTCTTCGTGATGCGTTGCCGAGAAACTGACATTGGTCAGCCGGTCAAAGCTGAGAACCCCGTCCGGTTTCGGATACTCGATCACGGCATGTTGATCCGCCGGCTCGGTCGCCGCGGCATCGGTTTTGCCGTGGCTGAGCGTTCCCAGCGGGTTCCAGCCGGTCAAATTGGCCACCCACATGTCAAACCCGCCCAGTGTCAGCGACGCCACAAGCCCCATTTTCGACCACAGCGGCTTAACATTCCGCACCCGCTTCAGGTCCTTGGCAATCGGGCCGCTGCGCACGTCGGTCTCATAAGAGGCCAGCTCATCGCCAGCGCGGCCTGCCTTGATCGCCGCATGGGCTGCTTCAGCCGCTGCCTTGCCGCTGAGCATCGCGTTGTGGTTACCCTTGATCCGCGGCACATTCAAAAGCCCCGCCGAACAGCCCAGCAGCGCACCACCCGGAAACACCATCTTGGGGATGGACTGCCAGCCCCCTTCAGAGATCGCCCGCGCGCCATATGCAATGCGCTTTCCCCCCTCCAGAAGTTGCGCAATTTTGGGGTGATGCTTGAATCGCTGGAATTCCATATAAGGGTAAAGATAGGGGTTAGCATAGTTCAAATGAACCACAAAACCGATGAAAATCTGATTGTTTTCAATGTGGTAAATGAACGACCCTCCCCCGGCATTGCCCCCCAATGGCCAGCCCATCGTATGCGTGACGGTGCCCAGACGATGGTTTTCGGGTTTGACCTCCCAGATCTCCTTCATGCCCAGACCATATTTCTGTACGTCTTTACCGTGACCCAGCTCGAATTTCTCGATCACCTGTTTGGACAGCGACCCGCGCGCGCCTTCGGCCAAAAACACGTATTTCCCAAGCAGCTCCATTCCCGGTTCATAATTGGGGCCGGGCGTACGGTCTTTTTGCAGGCCAAATTCGCCGGCAACCACACCGGCAACGCGCCCGTCCTCGCCCCAGACGATTTCCGAGCAGGACATGCCGGGGAAAATCTCGACCCCCAGCGCCTCGGCCTGTTCGGCCATCCAGCGGCAGACATTTGCCATCGAGACAATATAATTGCCGTGATTGCTCATCAGGGGTGGCATCGGGAAATTCGGAATCCGAACCGAACCACCGGCCCCCAGCATCAGAAAATTGTCCTTTTCAACCGGCACGTTCAAGGGGGCGCCCCGCTGTTTCCAGTCGGGAATCAGCGCGTTCAGCCCCACAGGGTCCAGAACCGCTCCTGACAGGATGTGCGCGCCAACTTCGCTGCCCTTTTCCAGCACCACCACGTTGAGATCGGGATCCAGTTGTTTCAGGCGGATCGCCGCCGACAGGCCCGCAGGTCCCGCACCAACGATGACGACATCATATTCCATTGATTCGCGTTCAATTTCGGCCATTTCGGATCCCCCGGTGTGACTGCGCTGCATTGGTCCTGTCAGCCTTGCCTATCCAAGGGGCGCGGCAAGGTCAATTCTTACACAGCGGTTGCCGTGCGCCATCGCGGGAATCCCTTGCTCTTGGCGCGGGCAAATCCTATGTTCTGCCTTCAGGAAACGCCAACAAGGGATGCTGACAGGCTGATGCAAAAAGTTCCGGTAACACCACGTGGATTCAAAGCCATGGATGATGAGTTGAAACAACTGAAATCCGTGGACCGCCCGGCCGTCATCCGCGCCATCGCCGAAGCGCGTGAGCATGGCGATCTGTCGGAGAACGCCGAATATCATGCCGCGCGTGAACAACAGAGCCATATCGAGGGCCGCATCAAGGAACTGGAGGGTCTGATCAGCCTGGCCGATGTGATCGATGTCACCCGCCTGAGCGGCTCGATCAAATTCGGCGCCACCGTCGAACTGGTGGACGAGGACACCGACGAGGAAAAAACCTATCAGATCGTGGGTGAGCCCGAGGCCAATATCGAACAGGGGCTGCTGAACATCAAGTCGCCAATTGCGCGTGCCTTGATTGGCAAGGAAGAAGGTGACAGTGTCGAGGTCAAGGCCCCGGGCGGCACCAAGAGTTACGAGATACTAAGCGTCAAATTCATTTGAGGGAGACCTCCGCAAAGGCCACAGGAACATGGATCAAGGCAAACCCGAAGCCCCGCTGGACTTGGGAATATATGGGCAAAGCCCGCGCCCGAAGGTCGAGCTTGTCGATATTGTCGCCGCCGGGCTAAGCCTCGTCTGGGTCGGAATCGTCGCCGGGTTCTGGTATTTCATTGGGATCCGCTCGGACGGGAACGGCCCGGGATTCAACCCGATGACATTTGTGATGACCATGGTCTCGATCCTACTGCCGATCGGCCTGATCTGGGTGGCCAGCGCTGGGGCCAAGACGGCGCGGGTCATGCGTGAAGAGGCGCAGCGCCTGCAGGCCTCTATTGACGCGATGCGCCACGCCTATGTCATGCAGCAGCAAACCGCCGGTCAAACCGTAAACCCGGCGATCGAAAAACAACTGGCGGATATTGCCGTTTCCCAGCGCCAGACGGAAACTGCGATTGCGACCTTTGCCTCCCGACGCGACAAGGATCCCGGGGAAGAACCCTCGACCACCAAACCTGCCCTGCCGCGCGAGCGCCAGCCCGAGCCCGAAGGACAGGCCTCGCTGGCGCTGGAAGCCGCACCCGACACCCCGCGAGAACCGATCACTATTGCCGAATTCATCCGGGCGCTGAATTTCCCCGAGAACGAGGACGACGCCGAAGGCTTTCGCACACTGCGGCGCGCACTGGCCGACCGGGATATTGCCAGAATGATCCGCGCTTCACAGGACATCCTGACCCTGTTGTCGCAAGACGGGATTTACATGGACGACCTGCGACCCGACCGGCCCCGCGCCGAAACATGGCGCGCCTTTGCCAAGGGAGCGCGCGGGCCTGCCGTGGCGGGTTTGGGAGGAATACGCGACCGCTCGTGTCTGGCGCTTGCCAACGGGCGCATGAAAAAAGATCCGGTGTTTCGGGACGCCGCGCATCACTTTCTACGCCAGTTCGACTCGGTTCTGGCCGAGTTCGAAGCCACCGCCAGCGATCACGAGCTGATCGAAATGGGGGAAACCCGCACCGCCCGCGCCTTCATGCTGCTGGGGCGGATTGCCGGAACGTTTGATTAGGACGTGGACCCAGAGTTACAGGCCAAAGCTGGCGTAGGGGATAAAGCGCACCGGCGCGCCGGGGGTGATCTCGTCGCCGGCATCGCCCAGTTCCACCAAACCATCCGACCAGCTCAGCCCCGAGATCAGACCGGACCCTTCAGACCAGAAAACCTCGGCCTGCCCCTCGGCATTCAGGCGCGCCCGCAGATATTCGCGCCGTCCCGGTTTCTTCTTTTTGCCAAAGGCGGCGGGCACGCGATAGGCCACCGGCTCCGGCCATCTGGCACCGGCCATCAGAAACAGGGCGGGTCGAGCAAAAATCAGAGCGCAGACAAAGGCCGCAACCGGATTGCCCGGCAGACCAAAAAGCGGAACCCCCTGCCACTGGCCCATCGCCAGCGGTCGACCCGGCTTGATCGCGATACGCCAGAAATCAACCTGCCCCTCGGCCTGTAATATTGCGGACATATGGTCCTCATCACCCGCCGAAGCGCCGCCAGAGGTCAGGATCGCATCGACCTGTCGGACGGCCTCGTCAAGGCGCGCGCGCACCAGATCCCGGGTGTCGCCGACATGACCCAGATCAACCGCCGCAAATCCCCAGCGCGCCAGCATCGACAGCAGCATCGGCCGGTTGGCGTCAAATATCTGATCCGCGCTGGCCGTATCTCCAGCCGCCCGAATCTCATCTCCGGTCGAAAGAACGCCGACACGCAACCGCCGAAAGGAGGCGATTTCAGCAAGTCCCGCGGCAGCCAGCACCCCGACATCCTTGGCCCGCAACACCGTTCCGGCGGGAAAAATCGTGGCGCCCTCTTTCATATCCTCACCGGCGGCGCGCAAATTTGCCCCCGTCCGGGGCAGGCCGGAAAAGCTGATGCAATCGTCGTCAACCTCCACATCCTCCTGCATCAGGATGGTATCAACCCCCGCTGGCACGGTGGCCCCGGTCAGGATGCGAACCGCCTTGCCAATGGCAACCTTACCCTGAAAGGGATGCCCTGCCGCCGCGCGCCCCGCCAGCAGCGCCAGCCTTTGTGTCGTGGTCGTCCGGTCGCATGAGGCTATCGCGATCCCATAGCCATCCACCGCCGAATTGGTGCTGGGCGGGCTGGTTCGCACCGCCTTCAAATCAGTGGCAACGACGCGCCCCGATGCCTTGGCAAGCACCACGTCCTCGGGCCCGACAACAGCGTGCAGGCGTGATTTCAAGAGGGCCAGCGCTTGATCGACCGGGGTCCACTCGACCCCCGGCGGCAGGGCAAAACAGTCATTGGCCAAACGCGGAGTCGTCATTTTGCCAGCCCGGTCTGTTGCAAAATAAAATCGGCGATTGCCCGGGTGTCGTCCAGCGCAAACACCGGGCGCCCCATGCCGTCAAGGGGAACATCGCTGGCGATTGCCTTGATCGTCGGGTCGTCCTCGGCAATCAGGCTCTGCCCGGTCTCGGCGCGGTGGGCCTCGATCTTGGCGTGGGTGTCGCGCTTATATCCTTCGACCAGAACCAGATCGACGGGGGTCATGCGCGCAAGGAACGTGTCCAGCGATGGTTCGTCCTCGTCGCGCAGCTCATGCATCAAAACCCACCGGTGACTGGAGGCCAGCAGCACTTCCTCGGCGCCAGCCTCGCGGTGGCGAAAACTGTCCTTACCCTTCTGGTCCACGTCAAAGCGGTGGTGGGCGTGCTTGACCGTTGAGACGCTAAAACCCCGGTCGGTGATCTCGCGCACGAGGCGCTCCATCAAGCCAGTCTTGCCGTTGTTCTTCCAGCCGACGACGCCATATACCTGCATCAGACCATTCCCTTTTCCATCAGCTCTTGTGCCCGCTCGCGGTCTTTGGGCGTGTTGATGTTGAAAAACATGTCAAAAGGTTCTGACGGGAAAATAGCCGAGGCGCAACCTTGCGCGTCGGTCCATGCGACAACCTTGCGCGTTCCCGCGCCAATCGCATCCCGCAAGCAGGCACGCAGGGAAACTGGCCACAGGCCAAAGGTCGGGTGCCGCGAGCGTCCCCGCGCGCCGCTATCGGTGGCCGCCAAAACGATCGGCTGACCGCTATCCAAAAGGGTTTGCTGCAGAACTGGAACCAGAGTGGTCGGAAAGAACGGCGTATCGGCGGCAACGGTCACGATATGGGATGCCCCTTTCGCGGCGGCCCAATCCAACCCGGCCAGAACGCCTGCCAGTGGCCCGGCAAAGCCGGAAATCGAATCCGCGATGATCGGCAGATCAAAACCACGGTAACGCTGTGGATCCCCGTTGGCGTTGATCGCCAGAGCCGCGACCTGCGGTGCAAGGCGGTCGATGACCCGCTGCATAAGCGTTCTGCCATCAAGCTGCAGCAGCGCCTTGTCGCCCCCGCCCATGCGGCGCGACTGCCCGCCGGCAAGGATTACGCCCAACGGCCTAGTCATCGCGGGCCCCCTGACGGCGCATCTTGCGGCTTTCCTCGCCAATCGAGTCGGGATCGGCATCACGCACAAGGCGGTCCTCGCCGGAAAGGCAGATGAACCGCCGCCCGCGCATCCGCCCGATCAGAGTCAGACCCAGTTGCTGGGCGATCTCTACCCCCCACGCGGTAAAGCCCGAGCGCGACACCAGCACCGGAATCCCCATCATCGCCGTTTTGATCACCATTTCCGAGGTCAGACGCCCCGTGGTATAAAGGATCTTGTCCCCGGCCCCGACCTTTTCGGACAGCATCCAGCCGGCCACCTTGTCCACCGCGTTGTGGCGGCCGACATCCTCCATATAGACCAACGGAACATCTTTTTGGCACAGCACCGTGCCATGAATCGCCCCGGTCTTGAGGTAAAGACTGGGCGTTCGGTTGATCTTGTCCGCCAGTGCATAAAGCCACGAGGTGCGCAGCTCGGCAGAGGGCAGCGTCACCCCCTCAAGCCCTTCCATCATGTCGCCAAAGACAGTGCCGACAGCGCAGCCACTGGTCCGGGTCTTCTTTTTCAGCTTGTCCTCGAAATCGGTCTTGTGAGCGGTGCGGATGACGATGGTCTCGATCTCTTCGTCGTAATCGACGGCGGTCACAGTATCTTCTGGTGACAGCATCCCCTGATTGCGCAAAAAGCCCAGCGCCAGATAATCGGGGTAGTCGCCAATCGTCATGGCGGTCACGATTTCCTGACTGTTGAGGTAGATCGTCAGCGGGCGCTCTTCGACGACGGCGGCGCTGATTGGCGCGCCGTTGTGATCGCTGCCCTTGACCATACGCGAAAGACGCGCATTATCGGGGGTCGGCGCGATCAGGTAATTCGACAGATCCGTGGTTTTTCCCAATTGCTTCCCCCGTTTGTTTCGCCTAGCTGTTGGCGGTTCCATTTAGAGTCAGGCCATGTCACAATCCAAGCCCAATTCAGCCTTTTGGTCCGGTTTTCGTGCCGGCAGCCCGTTCATTCTGGTAGTGGTGCCATTTGCCCTGTTGTTCGGAGCGATTGCAACCAAGGCAGGCCTGAACATCGTCGAAACCATGTCGATGACCTTTCTGGTGATCGCCGGTGCCGCCCAGTTCACGGCAATTTCCCTTATGCAGGAACACGCGCCAACCTTCATCGTGCTGTTGACGGCGCTGGCCGTCAACCTGAGAATGGCCATGTATTCGGCCGCGCTGGTTCCCCATCTGGGACGCGCACCGCTGTTCATACGGGTGTTGATGGCGTATTTCATGGTTGATCAGGCCTTTGCCGTCGCCTTTCAGAAATACGAAAGCGCCCCTGAAATGACGGTCGCTCAAAAGGTGCGGTTCTATTTTGGTTCGCTGCTGCCGATCATTCCGCTCTGGTATATCTTTTCCTATGTCGGAGCGGTGGCCGGGGCGATGATCCCGCCTGAATACTCGCTGGATTTTGCCATCCCGATCACCTTTATTGCCCTGACCGCCCCGGCCATGCGCAGCCTGCCCCATTTTATCGCTGCGCTGGTTTCGGTCGGCGCAACGCTGGCCCTGATCTGGGTGCCCTATAATCTGGGCCTGATCATTGCCGCGTTACTGGCCATGATCGCAGGCGCGGGAGTCGAGCAGAAATTAAAAAGGCGCAGGGCATGATCACCGACAAGACAACCCTTTGGATCGTGATCGTGCTGCTCGGGCTTGGCACCTATCTGATCCGCTTTTCATTTCTAGGTCTGATCGGCGACCGCGAGCTGCCCGACTGGATCTTGCGACATTTGCGCTATGTCGCAGTCGCCGTGTTGCCCGGGCTGATTGCCCCCCTCGTGGTCTGGCCGCAGGCAACCGGAGGGCATCTGGATCCGGCCCGGCTGGGTGCTGCATTTGTTGCCTTTGCGATTGGCATCTGGAGCAAGAACGCCGTGGCCTCGATCGTCGGCGGCATGGCGGCCCTTTACGGGCTGCAATTCCTGCTGGGATAGCGGTCTTTGGTGAGGGTTCTCACGCCCCGGCAATGTCCTAAACCGGCAAGGCAGTGGTCTTGAACACCGTGCGCAGGGCAAAGGACGAATGCATCTGCAATACCCCCGGCAGACGGGCCAGATAGCGCCGGTGGATGCGGGCAAAATCGTCGGTATCACGTGCCACCACCTTCAGCAGGTAATCCGCCGAACCCGCCATCAGATGACACTCCAGCACATCGGGGACACGGGCGACCTCTTTCTCAAAGGCGTCCAGCACCTCGTCGGCCTGCCCTGACAGGGTAATCTCGACAAATACGGTCGAGCGCCTGTCCACCTCGCGCGCATCCAGAAGGGCGACATAGCCCGTAATCACGCGCTCTTTTTCCAACCGCTGGACGCGGCGGTGACATGCCGAAGGGGACAGGTTAATCCGCTCGGCCAGTTCGGCATTCGAGATCCGGCCCTGCTTTTGCAGCACTGTCAGAATTCGGCGATCTGTAGCGTCCATTTCCATTTTATGCACGATCCTTGTTCAAATTTGGCGTATTTTCGTGAATTCCGTTGCTTTATATCCCTTTTGTCACCGAACTTTGCAATGCAATTCACCGCAGAACGAGGCAGACTTTGGACAATTCGTCGCATCATCGATCAAGGGAAGAAAAACCATGCTTATTGGCTGTCCAAAAGAAATCAAGAATCAGGAATACCGGGTGGGCGTCACGCCGATGGCCGCAGCCGAGGCGGTGCACCACGGCCACAGCGTCATCATAGAAACCGGGGCCGGGGCCGGGTCGGGTTTTCCGGACAGCGATTATATCGCCGCCGGGGCCGAGATCGTTGCCAGCGCCGCCGAGATTTTCGAACGCGCCGAGATGGTCGTGAAGGTCAAGGAGCCACAGGCGGTCGAGCGTCGTCAGTTGCACGAGGGGCAGATCCTGTTCACCTACCTGCACCTTGCCCCCGACCCCGAGCAAACCCGCGATCTTCTGGACAGCGGCGTCACCGCCATCGCCTATGAGACCGTAACCGACCGCGCAGGCGGCCTGCCGCTGTTGGCGCCAATGTCCGAGGTCGCCGGAAAGCTGGCCCCGCAGGTCGGAGCCTGGACCTTGCAAAAGGCCAATGGCGGACGCGGCGTGTTGCTGGGCGGGGTGCCGGGCGTCGGCCCGGCGCGGGTTGTGGTCATTGGCGGTGGCGTTGTCGGCACCCACGCCGCACGCGTTGCCGCCGGGATGGGCGCCAACGTGACGGTTCTGGATATGTCGATGCCGCGGATGCGTTATCTTGACGACGTGTTCGGTGATCGGTTCAAAACCCGCTATGCCTCGAAATCCAACACCGCCGAGATGGTCTCAAAGGCCGATCTGGTGGTCGGCGCGGTTCTGATCCCGGGTGCCGCCGCACCCAAACTGGTCAGTCGCGCAATGCTGTCAACAATGAAACCGGGGGCGGCGATGGTCGATGTGGCGATTGACCAGGGCGGGTGCTTTGAAACCTCACACGCCACCACCCATGACGACCCCATCTTTGAGGTGGATGGAATCATGCATTACTGCGTTGCCAACATGCCCGGCGCGGTCGCCCGCACATCGACGATTGCGCTGGGCAACGCCACCATGCCATTCATGCTGGCGCTGGCGGACAAGGGCTGGCGGCAGGCATGCGAGGATGATCCGCATCTTCTGGACGGTCTGAATACCCACGCCGGAAAGCTGACCTATTACGCGGTGGGCAAGGCGCTGGGCATTGATGTAACCTCGCCCGCACTGGCCCTGAAGATGTAATTCACACAAATGCAGGGGCTGGCGACAGGTTTTTCAGGCCAGCCCCTGTAAATTCGCCATCGCGATCCTTAGTCTCGGGTTCAGACACGTTTGAACAAGGGACATCCCGATGACAACACTCGCTGAATTCGAAATCACCAAACGCTGGCCGGCCAAACATCCTGACCGGATACAGCTTTATTCCCTGACCACACCGAACGGGATCAAGGCCTCGACCATGCTTGAAGAAGTCGGCCTGCCCTATGAGGCCCATACCGTCAATTTTGCCAACAACGATCAGGAAACACCTGAGTTTCTGTCGCTGAACCCCAACAACAAGATCCCGGCGATCATCGACCCCAACGGGCCCGGCGGCAAGCCACTGGCGCTGTTTGAAAGCGGTGCCATCTTGATTTACCTCGCGGAAAAGACCGGGAAACTTTTGTCCAAAGATCCGATCGAGCGTTATCACACCATCCAATGGTTGATGTGGCAGATGGGAGGTGTCGGACCGATGTTCGGGCAACTCGGCTATTTTGTGAAATTCGCTGGCAAAGAGATCGATGATCCCCGCCCACGCCAGCGCTACCTCGATGAGACCGAGCGCCTTTTGGCGGTTCTCGATCAACGTCTCGCGGGGCGCGATTACATCATGGGGGAATACTCAATCGCCGATATCGCGGTGTTCCCGTGGTTGCGGGTCCTGACGCTGGTTTACAAGATCACCGATCAGCTTGACTGGAACGACCTCGAAAACGTGCCCGCGTATCTGGACCGTTGCCTTGCCCGGGAAACCGTCAAACGCGCGGTCCGGATTCCGCCTCGACCATAGCAGAAACATGGGCACCGATCGCCAGGCACGATGTCAGGCCCGGAGATTCGAACCCGAACAGCGAGATCAGGCCGGCGACACCATGATCGGTGGCATCCTGAAACTCGAACACCCGCTTTTCCATGCCCGGCCCCCAGATACGGGGCCGGATGCCGGCGGTGTCCGGCTGTAGCGCGCCACTCGGCAGCCCCGGCCAATAGCGCCGGACAGCGGTTTCAAACGCGGGGCCAAGCGCCGGATCAACCCGATAATCAATATCCTCTACCCATTCCATATTCGGACCAAAGCGCACACCACCGCCCAGATCCTGAACCGAGTGGATCCCCAACGAGCCGACCCCCGGCATCGGATAAATCAACGCCGAAAAAGGCGATTTCGCCGCGATGGAAAAATAACTGCCCTTGGCCAGATACCGCGGCGGAATACTGCGTGGCGCAACTCCTTTGATGGCCTTTGCAACACCATGCGCCCCCAGCGCAGCAGCATTGATCAAAAAGCGACAGGTCAGGCGCGTCGCGTCTATATCCCCCACCGTGATCTGCAGCCGTCCCCCCCGCGCCCAAGCTTTCTGGAATGGCGCATTCAGGGCCACCATCGCACCCGCTGATTCGGCCTCGCCCCGCAGCGTCTGCATCAACCCGACCGCATCGACAATCCCGCTTGAGGGCGACAACATCGCGCCCGCCGCCCGAACCTCAGGCTCACGCTCGGCCAGCTCACTGCGTGAAATCATGCGCAAATCATCGACACCATTGGCTCGACCGCGCGTCACCAGATCCCGCAGCACCGCAATCGCCTCGTCGTCCGGCGCCAGCGTCAGCTTACCACAGCGGGCAAATCCCACTTGCCGGGTGGTACAAAAATCCGCCAGCATCCTGCGCCCGCGCTGACACAAGACCTGTTGGGCCGAACCCTGCGGGTAATATATCCCGGCATGAACAACCCCGGAATTTCGTGAAGACGTGTGCTGCCCGATCGCCCCCTCGGCCTCAAGGATCAAGACCTCGTGCCCGGCTCGCGCCAACGCCCGGCCAATCGACAGACCGATTACCCCGGCGCCGACAACGACGATTTCAACCTCATCCATCTCGCGGCCCTCTTTTTTGCGTAAATACTCGCGCCGCAGGCGTCCGGAGATCAGCCGCGCAAAACACCGCCCGTGGCCTTGCGGACCTTTTCAATCACGCGCGCCGAGACCGCCTCGATCTCTTGCTCGGTCAAGGTTGCGGATTTCGGCTGCAACCGCACAGTGATCGCGACCGATTTCTTGCCTGCCCCCATTTGGGCAGCAGCTCTTTCTCCGACAAAGACGTCAAACACGCGCGCATCGGCAATCAATTTCTTGTCCGCACCCTTTGCCGCGTTCACCAGAACCGCAGCCTCGACATCTTCATCGACGACAAAGGCAAAATCCCGTTCGACCGCCTGCAGATCACTGATTTCCAACGCCGCACGAGTGGCCTTGCCGGCTTTTTTCGTCGGCACGTTTTCCAGCAACACGCTAAAGGCCACCGCCGGTCCCTTGACGCCCATTGCTGCCATCACTCTTGGATGCAACTCGCCAAACCGTGCAAGGATATTCTTTGGCCCAAGCGACAACTGCCCCGAGCGCCCCGGATGATACCAGCCCGGCGCATTGCGCTGCACCATCAGTTTCATCGGCGCACCAACCGCGGCCAGAACAGCCTCGGCATCTGCCTTGGCGTCGTAGACATCGATCATCCGTCGCGCCCCAAAAGGATCTCGCGGGCCGGTGGCGCCAACCAGCAGGCCTGCAACCTCAATATGCTGGTCCTCCGGCTCACCCCCGTCAAAGGCTGGGCCAACCTCAAACAAGGCCATATCCTGAAAGCCGCGCGCCTGATTGCGGGCCGCGGCCTGCAACAACGCGGGCAGCAGGGCCGGGCGCATATGGCTCATCTCGCTCGAGATCGGATTGGCGATCATCGTGGCATCTCCGCCGCCGCCGAACATTTCCGCCGCCGCCTTATCCACAAAGGTATAGGTCACGCATTCATTATACCCCAGCGCCGCCATCTGCCGTCGCGCCACAATTTCACGCCGCTGCATCGGGGTCAGGATCGGTCGCGTCACCCCAACATTGGTTCGGGCCAGAGGTTTCCCCTCAAGCCGGGTCAGAGAGGCAATGCGTGCGATTTCCTCGACCAGATCCGCCTCGCCCTGCACATCCGGGCGCCATGTGGGAGGGGTGACCTCCATGGCATCAAAGGTAAACCCAAGTGCCTTCAGCGTTGCGATCTGGGTTTCCTCGGGAATATCCATTCCGACCAGCGAAGACACCCGCGCCGGATCCAAATGGTAGTGCCGCGTGGTATCGGGGACTGCGCCCGCCGTCACGACATCCGAGGCCTCGCCGCCGCAAAATTCAAGAATCATCGCCGTTGCCAGCTCCAACCCTCGTGGCGTGAACGCCGGATCAACCCCGCGCTCGAAGCGATAGCGCGCATCGGAATTTATCTTCAACTTGCGCCCGGTCGCGGCAATCGTCACCGGATCCCAATAGGCGCTTTCCAGAAAAACGTCGGTGGTCTCTGCGGTGCAGCCACTGGCGGCTCCCCCCATAATGCCTGCGATGCTCTGCACAGCGGCGTCATCACTGATCGCCATCATACCCGCATCGAGCGTGTAATCCTTGTCGTCAAGCGCAGTCAGCGTTTCACCACCCTGCGCAAAATGCACCCGCAGATCCCCAGTAAGTCGGGCCATATCAAACACATGCAAAGGCCGGTTCCGGTCATAGGTCAGGAAATTCGTGACATCCACCAAGGCCGAAATGGGGCGCAGGCCAATCGCGCGCAGCCGGTCCTGCAACCATTGCGGTGAGGGACCGTTCTTGACCCCTCGGATCAGGCGCCCGGTAAACAGCGGACAACCCTTTTGCATGACATCCGGGTCGATCGTGACCTTGAGCGGGCTCTTGAAATGTCCCTCGACGGGCTCAATCACTGGTGTGATCAACCGCCCCAATCCGCGCGCCGCCAGGTCGCGGGCAATCCCCTCAACACCCAGCGCGTCAGGCCGGTTGGGGGTGATAGCAATATCGATCACCGGATCGTTCCGGTTGGTATAGTTGATGAACAATTCACCTAGCGGCGCATCCGCAGGCAGATCGATAATACCATCATGCTCGTCAGAAACCATCAACTCGCGTTCAGAGCACAGCATCCCGTTGCTTTCCACATCGCGGATCAGACCCGGTTTCAGCAAAAGGTCGATCCCCGGCACATATGAGCCAACCGGCGCGAACACCCCGACCAGACCCGTGCGCGCGTTGGGGGCGCCGCAAACGACCTGTACCTCTTCGGTACGCCCCCCGGGGCCATCGGGCCATGTTTCCACGCGGCACAGACGCAGGCGGTCCGCATTGGGATGCTGAACCGCCTCGATCACACGGCAAATACGAAAGGCGCCCAGCGTGTCGGCGGGGTTTTCAACCCCCTCGACCTCCAACCCCAGATCGGTCAGCGCATAGAGAATCTCGTCCAACGACGCCTCGGTTTCGAGATGGGTTTTCAGCCAGTTAAGAGTAAATTTCATCGCTGTGCGCCTTCGTCGGAGTGGATCGCCCGGTCAATACCGCAAAGGGCGCGGCAGGGAAAGGCGGATTTGGATACGTGGGGAGTTGGTGCGGAACCAGTCAAAGGCGTGGGGCCATGTGTCAGGCCATCACGCGCTCAACCCGCCTCTCAGGGTGGGGACATCCAGCGCCCTGAACCCGTAATGCCGGAGCCAGCGCAAATCGCAGTCGAAAAAGGCGCGCAGATCGGGGATTCCGTATTTCAACATCGCCAGGCGGTCGATCCCGATGCCAAAAGCAAAGCCCTGAACCTGTTCGGGATCAATACCGCCAGCGCGCAGGACCTTGGGATGCACCATGCCAGAGCCCAGAATCTCCATCCAGTCGTCGCCCTCACCGACCTTCAACTGCCCCTTGTCCCAAGAGCAGCGCAGATCAACCTCGGCGCTGGGCTCGGTAAAGGGGAAATGCGATGCGCGAAAACGCAGTTCGACGTTTTCGACCTCGAAAAAGGCGCGGCAGAACTCTTCAAGCGTCCATTTCAGGTTCGCCATCGATATGTCCCGGTCCAGCGCCAACCCCTCGACCTGATGGAACATCGGCGTATGGGTCTGGTCATAATCGGCGCGGTAAACCCGGCCCGGGGCGATGATGCGGGTCGGCGCGCCGTGGGCCAGCATGTGGCGGATCTGCACCGGGCTGGTGTGGGTGCGCAATACATTCGGAACGCGCTCATCACCTGCGTCGCGGTGCATATAGAACGTGTCCATCTCGGTGCGGGTTGGATGTTCGGGCGGGATGTTGAGCGCGTCAAAATTATACCAGTCGCTTTCGATCTGCGGTCCCTCGGCCACCGAAAACCCCATATCCGCAAAGATCGCGACGATCTCTTCGGTGACTTGACTGACGGGGTGCACACTGCCCCGGGACCGAGGGCGGCCGGCAAGGGTCACATCCAGCCACTCGGCCTTCAGACGCTCTTCAAGGGCGGCGTCGGCCAGCGATGCCTTGCGCGCGGCCAACGCCGAGGTGATCTCGTTTTTCAGCGCGTTCAGAACCGGGCCAGCGCGCTTGCGCTCTTCCGGCGTCATCTTGCCCAACTCGCGCATTTTCAGGCTGACCTCGCCCTTTTTGCCGATTGCGGCAAGGCGCAGATCCTCCAGCGCGGCCTCGTCAGAGGCGGCCATGATCTGGTCGAGGTATTTCTTTTTCAGCGCGTTGAGGCCGTCCATGATGCGTCCATTCCAGAAATTCTTGTTGCGCCTCCTGCTAGCCATTGGGCGGGCGAATTGCAAGTGGAGTGCGCGAAAGGTGCGACCATCGAGTCACGGTCCCGACGTCCACATCACGTGGGATCACGTGCTTTTGCTGTGGGCCCGGGGAGTAATAAAAAACCCCCGAAGACGGCGCTACGGGGGTCCTTGAAGTCTGGTCCTGTTGATTTCAGCCCAGCGCGGCCTTGGCGCTGTCCACGATTGCACCGAACGCATCGGGTTCGTTCACGGCCAGGTCGGCCAGAACCTTGCGGTCAACTTCGATGCCCGCCAGCGTCAGGCCGTTGATAAAGCGGCTATAAGTCAGACCAGCATCGCGCTCACGCACGGCAGCATTGATTCGCTGAATCCACAAGGCGCGGAAATTGCGCTTGCGTTGCTTGCGGTCGCGGGTTGCATACTGGTTGGCCTTGTCGACCGCTTGCGTCGCGGTGCGAAACGCGTTCGAACGGCGGCCATAATAACCCTTGGCTGCCTTGATGACCTTGCGGTGCCGCGCGTGCGAGGACGCGCTTCCTTTTACTCGGGACATGGTTCAGACTCCTCTATCAGCGCGCGTAGGGCATGTATTTTTTCACGATCGTTTCATCCGCCGCACTCAGCGTGGTCTGGCCACGGGCGTTGCGGATGAACTTGTTCGACCGTTTGATCATGCCGTGGCGCTTGCCCGCCTGACCGGCCTTGATGCGACCCGAGGCCGTCACCTTAAAGCGCTTCTTGGCGCCCGATTTCGTCTTCATCTTGGGCATTTCCGTCTCCTTCGTTCAGGATTGGCATTCAGGCACGACTCGGCAGCCCTTGTTCAGCCGGACGCGCCAATGGAGCGTGGTCTATAAGCGGCAACATCGCGTTTGACAAGCCCCGGCGCGGGAAAATCATCGCACCCGCGCCGGTGGGGCAAGTCTAATTTTCAATCCACTAACGCCGTCGAACGTGGGCGATTGCGGCCAGCATCCGCTCGGCCCCGCCCGGCGCCAAAAAAAACGACAGGACAAAGCCGGTCACAAAGCCGGACAGGTCGGCAACCCACAGCTTGCCAAGGCCAAACAGCAGACCGAAAAACAGCTCCAGACCAAACAGGAAGGCCATCAGCGCAAAGGCGCGTATGCCGCTTTGCCCCTTGACGCGAGCCTTGACGAACAACATGAAGGTAAAGGCGCCAATCAGACCATAGGCCGGTGGATTTGCGCCGATCAGGGGCAGCTTGCTGTCCGGGGCCAGCCCATAAGACAGCGCGCCCACAAAGACACTGGCCACAAAGATCGCCAGAAAGGCCTTTTGCGAGAACGCCTCGGCCACCATCTTTCCCATCGCCAGAATCAGCACGACGGGAAACACCGCGTTGGAAAAACTGCTATTGACGAACGGGTAGCTGAAAAACCGCAACAAATGCTCCGGCGGAAAATTCCCTGTGTCCAGCATCCAGTTGAAAATCGTGTCGAAAAACCCGTAGCTGGTGATCGCGTCAATCCGCCAGCCAACCGCCTGCGGGCCGCCGATCAGGCCAGCGGATCCCACCTGAAACAACAGCTCCGGGGCGGCCAGCGCCAAGGTCACAACCACCACAGCGGGGGGTAACGGGTTAACTGGCGAAGCATTGTGGCCGTCTTGATACATCGGTCGTGTTCCGGGATTGACGAGAGTCTGGGCGCAAGCGATAAGGCATGCCAATCCGATAGTCCAGAGTAGGAGAGAACCATGACGGAAGCGGTCCACACGCCTCGCGTCTTTTCCGGCATACAGCCCACAGGCAACCTGACCCTTGGCAATTACCTTGGGGCGGTTAAACGCTTTGTCGAGATGCAAAACAGCGGCATCGAAACCATCTATTGCATGGTTGATCTGCACGCCATCACCACATGGCAAGACCCCGGGGCCCTGCGCCACGCCACGCGTGAGCTGGCGGCGGGGTTCATCGCCTCGGGGCTGGACCCGAAAAAATCGATCCTGTTCAACCAGAGCCAGGTTTCGGCCCATGCCGAGCTGGGCTGGGTGTTCAACTGCGTCGCCCGCATGGGCTGGCTGAACCGCATGACCCAGTTCAAGGACAAGGCCGGCAAGAACCGCGAGGCGGCCAGCGTGGGGCTGTTTGCCTATCCCAACCTGATGGCCGCCGACATTCTGGTCTATCACGCAACACACGTGCCGGTGGGCGAGGACCAGAAGCAGCATCTGGAGCTGACCCGCGACATCGCCGAAAAGTTCAATCACGACTACAAGGTGGACTGGTTCCCGATCACCGAACCGGTGATCGAAGGCGCCGCAACCCGCGTGATGAGCCTGCGCGACGGCACGAAAAAGATGTCGAAGTCCGACCCCAGCGACATGAGCCGCATCAACCTGACGGATGATGCTGACACGATCGCGAAAAAGATCCGCAAGGCCAAGACCGACCCGGAACCTCTGCCGGATTCACTGGAAGGTCTGGACGACCGACCCGAGGCCCGCAACCTCATCAATATCTACGCCGGTCTGTCGGGAGAGACCCCAAAACAGGTCATCCGCGATCACGCCGGGCAGCAGTTCGGGCAGTTCAAACCGGATCTCGCCGATCTGGCCGTTGCCACACTGGCCCCGATCAGCACCGAAATGGACCGTCTGATGACCGACCCAGCCGAGATCGACCGCCTTCTGGGCGACGGGGCCAATCGCGCGGCCGCCATTGCCACCCCGATTCTGGAACACACGTTTGAAATCATGGGAATGGTGCGTTCACGCGAGGTCTGAGAGGCGCATCATCCGGCTCTGGACCATCTCTACCGATAGTGGTTTAGTGCCGCCAAAAGAAAGGCATCCATCATGGCGATCAGCGAAAATATCCGTACCTGGTTTGAGGGCACATGGCACAAGGGCAACGTGGCCATCATGCGCGCCGCCGATCACGGCTCGTGGCTGGGCTCGACGGTGTTTGACGGGGCGCGACAGTTCGAGGGGCTGACGCCTGATTTGTTGGCCCACTGCCAGCGGGTGAATCGCTCGGCCATGGCGCTGGGACTGACACCGACCCAGACGCCCGAGCGAATCATGGAGATCGTTCAGGAGGGGCTGGCCCTGTTTGCCAAAGAGGCCAGCGTCTATATCCGCCCGATGTACTGGGGCATCGAAAACGGGCTGGGCGGGATCGTGCCGCAAGAGGACTCGACCGGCTTTGCCGTCTGCCTTGAAGAATATCCAATGGCCAGTGCCGAGGCCTCGGTCACGCTGACTACGACCCGCTTTCACCGCCCGGTTCTGGATGATGCGGTGGTCAACGCCAAGGCGGGCTCGCTCTACCCCAACAACGCACGGATGCTGCGCGAGGCCGCAGCCAAGGGGTTTGGCAATGCGCTGGTCGCCGACGCGCTGGGGAATGTCGCCGAAACCGCCACGGCAAACGTGTTCATGGCCCGCGACGGTGAGCTGTTCACCCCGGTGGCCAACGGCACCTTTCTGGCCGGTATCACCCGTGCCCGCCATATCAGACTGCTGCGCGGAGCCGGCAAGGTCGTGCATGAAACCGTGCTGACCTTTGATGATTTCCACAGCGCCGACGAGGTCTTTTTGTCGGGCAACATGAACAAGGTCACGCCGGTAACCGCCTTTGAGGACACCTGTTATCAGGTCGGCCCCCTGACCAGACTGGCGCGCGAGCTCTACTGGGATTGGGCGCATTCGAACGGCTGAGGTACCTCGGAAAACCCAGCTTTCATGTCGCAGCCTGCCCGCAGGCGCTTGCGTTGCCCGCCCGCATGGGGGATCATTCGACGATGTGAACGCGAAAGGAATCTCATGCGCAAGTTTCTGGTAATTCTCGACAGCACGACCGAATGCCTGAATGCGATGCGGTTTGCTGCTCTCAGGGCCCACAATACCGGCGGCGGGGTCACGATCCTCGCTATCATCCCGCCGGAAGAGTTCAATCACTGGATCGGCGTGGCCGACATCATGCGCGAAGAAGCGCGCGAGCGGATCGAAGCACATTTCAAGGTGTTTTCCGAAATGATGCAGAAAGAGCACCAGATCACCCCCGATCTGGCCATCCGCGAGGGCAAGGCCGAGCGCGAGATCATCGATTTCATTCAGGACAACGATGACATCGGCGTCCTCGTTCTCGGCGCCGGAGTCGGCAAGGACGGACCGGGGCCACTGGTGACCCACATGACCCGCAGTTCAGGCACCCTGCCCATTCCCGTGACCATCGTTCCCGGCGGGATGAGCAAAGCAGCCCTGATCGCGGTCACCTGACAACCCGAAACCGCCCGGCGTGAGCGCCTTATGGCCCGTCTTTTAGAACAATTCTAATGAACTTGACAATTTTGCTTGGGAACGACATACCCTTGTGTCAGCACCGAAAGGAAACAAGATGTTCATCCAGACCGAAGCAACCCCGAATCCCGCAACATTGAAATTCCTGCCCGGCCAGACCGTTCTGGAAACCGGCACGGCCGATTTTCCCTCGGCGGAAACTGCAGGAAAATCACCGCTGGCCAGCCGGATCTTTGCCATCTCGGGTGTGATTGGCGTTTTTCTGGGGATGGATTTCGTGACCGTCACCAAAGAGGAAGACCGGGACTGGAACCACCTGAAACCCGCCATTCTGGGTGCGGTGATGGAGCATTTCCAATCTGGCGAGCCTGCGATCAACGACGGCGGGGAACAGGCCGCCCACACGGCACATGAAGGCCCCAACGAGGAAATCGTCAAGCAAATCAAAGAGCTGCTAGATACCCGCGTGCGCCCGGCTGTGGCCCAGGACGGCGGCGATATCACCTTTCACGGGTTTGACCGCGGGGTGGTCTATCTGCATATGAAGGGCGCGTGCGCCGGATGCCCCTCGTCAACCATGACCCTGAAAATGGGGATCGAGAACCTCCTGCGCCATTACATTCCCGAGGTCACCGAGGTGCGCCCCGTTGCCGCCTGACCCTTGGGTTCTGGCGTTTGATACTTCGGCCGCGCATTGCGCGGTCGCTTTGCTTGCGGGCAAGACCCGGCGTGTCTGCCGCGTCGATTCCATGGTCCGGGGGCAGGCCGAGCACCTGATGCCGATGCTGGAAACTGTGCTGGCCGAGGCAGGGATCACGTGGCGCGATCTGAACCTGATCGCGGTTGGCACCGGGCCGGGCAATTTCACCGGCATCCGCATCTCTGTCGCCGCTGCGCGAGGGCTGGCACTGGCACTGGCAATTCCGGCAATCGGGGTCTCGGGGTTTGACACGCTGGCACACGGGCAGGCCGGGCCGCTCTGGAGTGTCATTCCAGCCCGCCGCGGTCATTTCTACGCGCGCTACGACGAGGGGCCGATAACCGGCGTCCCCCTGCAACTAAGCGCGCCCGAGCTGGACCAACTGACCGGCCAAAAGCTGTGCCGTACGGACGTCCCAGCAGAAACATTTGTTGAAAATATCGCGCGAGTCTCCCTTGGCCGCGCGGACAGGGCGCAACCCCGCCCGGCGCCACTATATGTGCGCCCGCCCGACGCCGCCCCGTCAAACATAACCGCACCCATCCTGCTGACATGAGCGTGCCGGAGTTGACGCCAACCGAGATGGCCGCCCTCCATCGGCGGTGCTTTGTCGCCCCGCGACCGTGGACCGCCAAGGCATTTGCCAGCCTTCTGACCCAACCCGGTTGTGTCCTGTGCGCGCACAAACAGGGCTTTCTTCTGGGGCGGATCGCCGGACTCGAGGCCGAGATCCTGACTCTGGCCGTTGACCCCGGGTCGCGCCGGCTGGGCCATGGGCGCGCGCTGCTCGACAAGTTTGAACGCAGCGCCCGCGCCCGCGGGGCAACCGAGGCATTTCTGGAAGTCGCCACTGATAACGCACCCGCCATTGCCCTTTATCAAAGGGCGGGGTATCGGGAAACAGCGGTCCGGCGAGCCTATTACCACGGGCCGGATGGCACATGGCAGGACGCCTGCGTGATGAAACGCGAGTTTTGCGCGCCGCCCCTCGCCTGAGGGCTGTCTGCGGGCTGAATGACGAAGGGCGCGGGAAAAATATCCCTTCCGACACCGGATATCCGATAAAAAACGGTTGACCCTTGATCCGACGTTCTGTCTTAATTGCGTATGGTCATCTGCTGATCGTTGTTTGCGCGCCCCAAACGGTGGCGCGCAAACACATAAAGAATAACACGGGAGAAAAACATGTCCTTTATGAAAGTTATCCTCGGCTCTGCCAGCGCTGTCGCCTTTACGGCTGTCGCTGCATTTGCTGATCCTGCCATCGTTTACGACCTTGGCGGGAAATTTGACAAATCCTTCAACGAGGCCGCTTCGCACGGCGCCGCACGGTGGAAAAAGGAAACCGGCAAGAATTTCCGCGAGATTGAGCTGTCGTCTGCCGCCCAGCGCGAGCAGGCCCTGCGTCGTCTGGCCGAGAAAGGCAACAATCCGATCGTGATGACCGGATTCGCCTTTGCCTCATCTCTGGAAAAAGTCGCCAAGGACTTTCCGAAAACCAAATTCGTCATCATCGACATGGTGGTGAACCAGCCGAACGTGCGTTCGGTTGTGTTTAAGGAGCAGGAAGGCTCATACCTGATGGGCGTCGCCGCGGCCAAGGCCTCGAAAAGCGGCACGGTCGGCTTTATCGGCGGCATGGACATTCCGCTGATCCGCAAATTCGCCTGTGGCTATGTTCAGGGCGTCAAGGCCACGGCCCCCAACGACAAGGTTATCCAGAACATGACGGGCACCACCCCTTCTGCGTGGAATGACCCGGTCAAGGGCTCGGAACTGACCAAGGCGCAGATCGCGCAGGGCGCAGACGTGGTTTACGCGGCTGCGGGCGGCACCGGCGTTGGCGTGTTGCAGACTGCCGCCGACGAGGGAATTTATTCCATCGGCGTAGACAGCAACCAGAACTACCTGCATCCCGGCTCGGTCCTGACCTCGATGATGAAGCGGGTTGATGTCGCCGTTTACAACGCCTTCAAAGACGGCCCGACCCTGAAGACCGGCTTTAACGTGCTGGGCCTTGCCAATGGCGGGATCGACTATGCGCTGGACAAGAACAACGCCAAGATCTTTACCCCGGAAATCAAGGCTGCGGTTGACGCCGCCAAGGCCGGAATCATCTCGGGCAAGATCAAGGTTCACGACTACATGTCCGACAATAGCTGCCCGGTGAAATAAGGCATATACAGTGACAGAACAGGCAAATGAGGGGCGGCAGGAAACTGTCGCCCCGGCCATTGAACTGATCGGAATCTCCAAGGCATTCGGTCCGGTTCAGGCCAACAAGGACATCTCAATTCGCGTCGCCAAGGGCACGATCCACGGCATTGTCGGTGAGAACGGCGCGGGAAAATCCACCCTGATGTCAATCCTTTACGGTTTTTACAAGGCCGATTCGGGCGAGATCCACGTCAACGGCGTGCCCACCCCCATTCCGGACAGCCAGGCAGCCATTGCCGCGGGAATCGGAATGGTGTTCCAGCATTTCAAGCTGGTTGAAAATTTTACCGTTCTGGAAAATGTGGTGCTTGGCGCCGAAGATGGCGCCCTGCTGCGCCCGTCTCTGGCCAAGGCCCGCCGCGTTCTGATGGAACTGGCCCACGAGTATGAACTGGAAGTTGACCCCGACGAGATCATCGAAAACCTCTCGGTCGGGCACCAGCAACGGGTGGAGATTCTGAAGGCCCTCTACCGCCAAGCCGACATCCTGATTCTGGACGAACCCACCGGGGTTCTGACCCCATCCGAGGCAGACCACCTGTTTCGCATCCTCGGAAACCTGCGCGCTCAGGGCAAAACCATCATTCTGATCACCCACAAGCTGCGCGAAATCATGGACGTGACCGACACCGTCAGCGTCATGCGCCGGGGCGAGATGACCGCCACGTTAAAGACAAAGGACACCAACCCCCAGCAACTGGCCGAACTGATGGTGGGACGCAAGGTGCTGCTCCGGGTGGACAAGACTCCCGCCAAACCGGGAGAAACCATCCTCGAGGTCAAGGACCTGCGACTGAAGGACGAGGCCGGCGTCGAGCGGATCAAGGGGATTTCGTTTGCGGTGAAGGCAGGCGAAATTCTGGGCATCGCCGGGGTTGCGGGGAATGGCCAGTCAGAGCTGCTCGAGGCACTCGGCGGTTTCGCTTCGGCCACCGGCAGCCTGCGCCTGCGGGGCAAGGAGCTGGACCTCAGCGGCCGACGGGCAGACGGTCTGACACGTCGCGCCAATGGCATCTCCCACGTTCCCGAGGATCGCCAGAGGCTGGGCCTTATCATGGATTTCATGGCGTGGGAAAACACCTGTTTCGGCTATCACAACGATCCAAAATACAACAAGGGCCGGATAATGATGGACAATGAGGCAATCCTCGCCGACACCATCGGCAAGATGGAACGCTTTGACGTTCGCCCACCCAATCCGCGGCTGCTGGCGCACAGTTTCTCGGGCGGGAACCAGCAGAAAATCGTGCTGGCCCGCGAGATTGAGCGTAACCCCGATGTCCTGCTGGTCGGCCAACCCACACGCGGCGTCGATATCGGTGCTATCGAGTTCATTCACCAGCAAATCGTTGCCTTGCGGGATCAGGGCAAGGCAGTCCTTCTGGTCAGCGTCGAACTGGAAGAGATCCTTTCACTTACGGACCGTGTGGCCGTCATGTTTGACGGTCGGATCATGGGCGAGCGAATCACCGCAAAAACCAATGGAAAAGAGCTGGGCCTACTGATGGCCGGCGTCACCACAGAGGCGGCCTGATGGAAAAAATGCCACGTTGGGCGGATGTCGCCCTTGTTCCGTTGATCAATGTGATCCTCGCCTTTTTCGTCTCGGGCCTTGTCGTTCTGGCGATTGGCGAAAACCCCTTTCGGGCGATCTGGATCATGATTTCCGGCTCGCTGGGATCGACCTCGGGGATCGGCTATACGCTTTACTACGCAACCAACTACATGTTCACCGGGCTGGCGGTGGCAATCGCCTTTCACGCACGCCTGTTCAATATCGGCGGCGAAGGTCAGGCGGCGATTGGCGGTGTCGGGGCCGCGCTGGTGCTGCTGGCCTTTAACTGGCCCTATTGGTGGATGGCGCTGCCGTTTGCGGTATTGGGGGCGGCGCTGTTCGGAGGGGCATGGGCACTGGTTCCCGCCTATCTTCAGGCCAAGCGCGGCAGCCATATCGTGATCACGACGATCATGTTCAACTTTATCGCCGCAGCGCTGATGGGCTATCTTCTGAACGGGGTGATGAAAAACCCCAACACTCAGAACGCCGAGACCGTTGCCTTTCCGCCGGGAACGCATTTGCCCACCGCCTACGAGGTTCTGGCGCCGCTTGGCATTCATTTCTCGAAATCGACCCCTCTCAATGTCAGCTTTCTGCTGGCGCTGGGATGCGCGGTTCTGGTCTGGTTCATCCTCTGGCGTACACGCCTCGGCTATGAGATCCGCGCCTTTGGCCACAATGAAAATGCGGCGCGCTATGCTGGGATCAACGCGGTGCGGATCACTATAATCACCCTGATGATCTCGGGTGCGCTGGCCGGTTTGCTGTCCATCAATGCGGTAATGGGCCAGCAAGGCCTGTTGATCAAGGAGTTCGTCGAGGGCGCCGGTTTTGTCGGAATCGCGGTTGCCCTGATGGGGCGCAGCCACCCGTTCGGAATCGTACTGGCCTCGCTCCTGTTTGGGATGCTGACGCAGGGAGGGTTCGAGCTGACCTGGGATATGCCCGACGTCAGCCGCGAGATGGTTCTGGTCATTCAGGCGCTGATCATCCTGTTTACAGGGGCGCTGGACAACATGGTGCGTGACCCCGTCGAGCGTCTGTTCCTGCGCATTGGAAAGAAGAAAGACTGATGGATTACGCTGCTTCATATCTGCAACTGCTGCTGACCATGGACATGACTGTCCGTCTGTCGGTCGCCCTTATCCTTGCCTGTCTCGCCGGGCTGTTTTCCGAGCGCGCAGGAATTTTCGACATCGGGCTTGAGGGCAAGATGCTGATCTCGGCGTTCCTTTCGGCCACGGTGGCCTATGAAACCAACAGCGCCTGGCTGGGCGTTCTGGCGGCCATTGCCGGCTCGCTGGTGTTCTCGGCAATCCACGGCCTTGCTTCGATCACCTTTCGGGGCAACCAGCTGATCTCGGGGGTGGCGCTGAACTTTCTAGCCTCGGGCCTGACCGTCGTCGTCGGCAACGCGTGGTATCATCAGGGTGGCCGCACGCCAACCCTTACCGGCGCTGGCCGGTTCCACGAGATCACCCTGCCCTTCATCGATACGTTCAACCATATCCCGGTGTTCGGGCATTTCTATGCCGAGGTCATCTCGGGCCACAAGCCCATCGTCTACATCGCCTTTCTGGTGGTTCCGCTGACGTGGTGGATCCTGTTTCGCACCCGATTCGGTCTGCGCCTGCGGGCGGTTGGTGAGAACCCCGCATCGGTGGATACCGCGGGCATCTCGGTGGTGCGCCTGCGCTATTCCGCTGTGATGATCGCCGGGGTTCTCTGCGGGATCGCCGGCGCCTATTTGGCCACATCACAGGCCGCCGGTTTTGGCCGCGAGATGACTGCGGGGCGCGGCTATATCGCGCTGGCAGCGCTAATCTTTGCCAAGTGGCGGCCGTTTTATGCGCTGGGAGCGACGCTGCTGTTCGGACTGCTCGAAGCAATCAGCAACCTCTATCCCAATATCAACGTCTTTAACCTGTTCGATATCCCGGTGCAGTTCACACAGGCGCTGCCCTATATCCTCACGGTGGTGATTCTCGCCGGATTTGTCGGCAAGGCCGTTCCCCCCAAAGCGGGCGGTGAGCCCTATGTGAAAGAGCGATAACCCCGAATAGTTGCCAAAACGGGAATATTTGTCGCATCCCCCCCTCTCCACAAACGCCCCGAACAGGCGTAGAGGGGAGGGATTCCTGTGAAGGGTATGGTCACATGCAAAGCTATCTTCCCATCGCCGAGGTTTCGGTCAGTATCTATCTGTTGCTTGGGCTTGGAACCTCGGTCGGTATCCTCTCGGGCATGTTCGGCGTTGGCGGCGGCTTTATCCTGACGCCGCTTTTGTTCATGATCGGAATTCCCTCGGGGGTTGCCGTCGGCACGCAAGGAAACCTGATCGTGGCCTCGTCGTTTTCCGGCATGTTGGCCCATCTCAAGCGCAAGACCGTTGACTACAAAATGGGGCTGGTGCTGCTGGCTGGGGGTCTTGTCGGGTCGGCCTTCGGGGTTCGCCTGTTCCACATTCTGACCGCGCTGGGACAGGTCGATCTGATCATCAAGCTGGCCTATGTGTTCCTGCTGGGGATCATCGGCGCGCTGATGCTGCTTGAGGCGATCAATGCCGTGCGGCGGCGCAACGACAAGAATTACAAACCCAAGCCACGCAAGCACCATTCTTGGGTCCATGCCGGCCCGCTGAAGATGAAATTCCGCACATCCAAACTGTATATCAGCGCTGTCCCGCCATTTGGAATCGGCATTGTCGTCGGTGTTCTGTCGGCGATCATGGGGGTGGGCGGCGGATTTCTGATGCTGCCGGCGATGATCTATATTCTCGGCATGCCGACCAAGGTCGTCGTCGGCACGTCGCTGTTTCAAATTACATTCATGTCCGCCTTTACCACGGTCATGCACGCAATCGAGAACCAGACCGTTGATCTGGTGCTGGGGTTCGTGCTGCTGGTCGGCGGCGTGATCGGGGCGCAGATCGGCACGCGAATCGGTTCCAAGATCAAGGCAGACATGCTGCGTATCCTTTTGGCGGCGATGGTTCTGTCGATCAGCATAAAGCTGGCCTTCGATCTGATTCTGATGCCAAGCGAGTTGTTCTCGCTGGCGCTCTGAGTGGCAAAAATGGCGCGCCATTCACACCCGGAGGCACGGACATGATTTTTTCGCTCCGATTTGTCGCAGGGACGACGCCTGAACAAATGCACCCAATCGCTGTAATGGAAGGGTCGTCGCCCGAAACGACAACGCCCCCGATCCCCGGTGCCGGAGAAAAATAATGCTGCGTATCATCCTTGCCGTCCTTCTTTTTCTGGCCGCACCCGCGGGTGCACAGGAGAGCGTTGTCGCCGGCCTCAGCCAGCACCGCGTCGCCATTACAGCCAACTTCGACGGCACGGCGATCCTGATATTCGGCGCGGTCAAACGCGACAGCAAACCGCCCAAAGGCCAGCAGCCGCTGCAGGTTGTGATCGCCGTTTCCGGCCCGGCCAAGCCGGTTCTCGTGCGCCGCAAGGAGCGCGTCTTTGGCATCTGGATCAACCGCTCATCCGTCAAGGTCAATGCTGCACCCAGCTTTTATGCCATCGCCTCGACCGTACCGCTGCGTCAGGCGCTCTCCAGCGCCGAGGATCACCGCTACAAGATCAGCATCGGCAACATGGTGGGGCAGGCGACCCCATCAGGCAAGATCTCGGATGTTCCCGCCTTTTCCAAGGCGATCATTCGTATCCGTCAGAACAACGGCCTTTATTCCGACTCGGCCGGCCACGTCAATCTGATCGACGACACGTTGTTTGACACCCAGATCAAACTGCCCGCGAACCTTGTCGAAGGCGATTACAAGGCGCGTATCTTTTTGACCCGCGAGCGCAAGGTGATCGATTCGTTTGACACGACTATCGCCGTGCGCAAGGTCGGGATGGAGCGTTGGATCTATAATCTGGCGCATCGTCAACCGCTGCTCTATGGCCTTCTCTCGCTGGCCATTGCCATCGGCGCTGGCTGGCTGGCGGCAACGATTTTCCGCCTTTTGCGCATTTCATAAGGGGGCGCCTACCCCTCAACCCGCACCGCGGGGCGCTGGATATTCCCAGGTCTTATACGGGGTCCAGTCGGTGATCTCGGGGTAGTATTTTCGCCGCCACGCGCGCACCTTGGGGTTAAAGATGCGACGCCACAATGGTGGGATCATGGCCATCGCCGTCAGCGGAGGATAACCGGTCGGCAGTTGCGGCACCCGTTGAGGGTCATAGATCTGCAACAATGGATAGCGGCGCATCGGGTGCAGGTGGTGATCCGCATGGCGCTGCAGATTGATTAGCAGCAACCCCGAGACCCGGTGGGCAGAATCCCATGAATGATGCGCTTGAACCGGCTCATACCGGCCCTCCCCCAGGTATTTTCGCGTCAGGCCGTAATGCTCGACATAATTGGTCAACTCCAGCTGCCACACGGCGACAAAGGCCTGAAAAATAAACAAACAAATCCCCACGGGACCGCCCAGCGCAAAGGCCAGCGACAAAAACAGGAGCGCAAGGACCAGATACCGCCAGATCGGGTTGCGCCGATGAAACGCGGGCAGCCCACGCCGGGCCAGCAAGGCCTTTTCCGCCCGCCAGGCTGAGCGCGGACCCTGCCACAGGATGCGGCCGAATGAATGCAAAAACCCCTCGTTATAGCGCGCCGTCACCGTATCGCGGGGCGTGCCAACATAGGGGTGGTGGACCAGCAGATGTTCAGTGCGAAAATGACCGTAAAGGACCAGCGCCATCAACAGATCCCCCAGGATGGCCTCAAAGCGGTTTGGTTTGTGAAACAGTTCATGGGCGTAAACGATGCCAACCGTCCCGGTGGTAACGCCGATGCCGAACATGATCCCCAATGTCTCGGGCGTCGAATATCCGGGCAGATGGGTCAGCGTCCAGATCGCGCCATAGAGCAGCAGGACCTCGATGGGAAACCACAGCCATGTCAGCAGTCGAAACCAGAACAACCGGGACAGTGGCGTTTCGGGATCCGGGTTCTGCAGGTTCTTGCCCAGAATAAGGTCAAGCAAAGGCATCAGAACCCAACCGTAAAACGGGATCAGCAGGATAAACAGCCCACCCTTCCAGAGGGCCAGCACGACCAGCGGCACGAAGGTCATGCTCAGCCAATAGGGCCAGGCGCGGAGCTTTGCCCCGCTGCGGGCGACATCCGTTTGCATCAGCGCGCCTCCTCCGTCGTGCCCGTCGCCTCACGTGGGGAGAGGCGCAGGTATATGCCATCACGGGACCGCACCGTCAGGTGGGCCACGGGGACAGGCTTGGCGCCACGCACCGGCTGAAACCGAAAAGCACGCACCAGCATTGCCAACAGCAACGTCCCTTCGGCCATGGCAAATCCCGACCCGGGGCAGACGCGCGCACCGGCCGAGAACGGAATATAGGCGCGGCGCAGGCAGTCTTTGCCGTTTTCGGTCTCAAAGCGGTTCGGATCAAATTCGTCGGGGCGCTCCCACAGGCGCTGATGACGATGCAAATGCCAGGGGCTGAGGATAACCTGAGACCCCTTTTTGACGGCGCGCCCGCGAAAGGTTTCCGGGCAGGCCGCCTCACGCACGAACATCGGCACGGGGGGATAAAGACGCATGGCCTCCCGAAATACGGCGCGTGCCGTTTTCAGCCGGGAGAGGGTGGAAAAATAGATCTTGTCCGGGTCAAACGCCGCTTTGGCCTCATCCGCAACCCGTTGTTGCCATTCGGGATAGAGGGCCAAGAGATACAGCGCCCAGGCCATTGCCGCCGCCGAGGTTTCATGTCCGGCAAGGAAAAATATGGCCACTTGGTCAACCATCTCGTCCCGCTCGAATACCCGTCCGGTTGCGGGATCGGGCGTGGTCATGATCTTGGTTGCCAGATCGTCCGGGGCGCGGCCCTTGGCAATCTCGTCGGCCCGCGCCGCTGTCAGCTGCGAAATCAGATCGCGAATTGTTTCCGCCGTCTCGCGGGTTGCCCGCGAGTGGTGGCGTGGAAACCATCGGGGCAGCGGCAGCACAGCACTGATATTGGCCACCGGCTGTGCCGTCTGGTGGCGGCGAAAGGCGGCGAATGCGGCGCCGGCAATCTCGTTTTCGATCGGCACGGAAAACAATGTCCGAAAGATGACGTCCATCGCCAAATGGCTGGTCTCGGCCTCGATTTCAAGCGGCGCACCATCAGCCCGCGAGCGCAACCGCTCAACTGCGGCAACTCCGCTGTCCCACATGGCCGGAAATATCTTGCGCAGGCGCCCGCCCTCGAACGCTGGATCGATAATCCGGCGCTGGTGCGCCCATGTTGCGCCATTCGAGATAAAGACCGAATTTCCCAAAAGCGGCTTTAGCCCCACGCGGATCCGTTCGGATTTAGGAAAATCCGCCGGCCGCTGGCGCAGAACCAGATCCACCAGCGCCGGATCGTTGCACAGGTATGAGCGAAAAAACGGCGTCCGCATTTCAGCCATCCACGCGCGATAAAGATGCGCAGGCTGCGCCGACAGGATATCCTGCCGGAACAGGCGGAAATACTGCCAAATCGACACCTTGCCACGCCGCGCGGCAGGTTTTGGCGGCCGTAATGGCGGGGCGTCTCTTGTTTCGTCCAGCACGTGATTCATCCAGATGGCGCGCACGGGCACCGCCTTGCGCTGCCAGTCTCGCGCGCAGTCTGGCCGAGCATCCATCCCCTGTCGTTGACGTGCGTCAAGTTCGGGCCTTTTCGATTTTTTCGCATCACGCCGGAGAAAGCGGCGCGAATTTGCAGGTAAAATGGCGCAACAAGCGTGGCGCCTCGGTGATCCTGAACCCGGCAAGCCTGTCCTTCATCGTCGCCAACTCGGCAAAGGTTTCAACGATATAATCGGCGTGGGATTGCGTATAGGTCCGCCGCGGGATGGCCAGCCGCACAAGGTCCATCGTCGCCGGTTTTTCGCTGCCGTCGGGTTGACGCCCGAACATGACGGTGCCGATTTCACAACTGCGAATTCCGCCGGTTAGATAGAGCGCCACCGCCAGCGCCTGCCCCGGATAAGAAAGCGGCGGGATATGAGACAGCCATCGGCGCGCATCGACAAAGACCGCATGGCCCCCCGCAGGCTTGACCACCGGAACGCCCAGCGCGTCCAGTCGCTCGATGATATATTCGTTGGTGCGGATGCGGTAATGCAGGTAATCCTCGTCAATGACCTCGCTCAGGCCCTGCGCGATGGCATCCAGATCGCGCCCGGCCAGCCCACCATAGGTGGGGAATCCCTCGGTCATCACCAGCCGCGCGCGGGCCCGTTCGGCCAGTTCCGCATCGTTCAGCGCCAGCCATCCGCCGATATTGGCCAGACCGTCCTTTTTGGCGCTCATGGTCATGCCGTCGGCCTCGGCAAAACAGTCGCGCACAATGTCACTGATGGCTCGATCCTTTTGCCCGTCTTCGCGCTGTTTGATGAACCAGGCATTTTCAGCAAACCGGCACCCGTCGATAATAAAGAGCCGGTTATGCTGATGCGCAATACGGGCGACGGCGCGGATGTTTTCAAGGCTGACTGGCTGACCACCGCCAGCGTTGTTGGTGATCGTCAGCATGACACAGGGCACGCTTTCGCCATGCTCGGCCAGATAGGCACGCAGACGGTCCAGATCCATGTTCCCCTTGAACGGGTGGATAAGCGCCGGATCCTTGCCCTCGTCAATCACCAGATCATGCGCAAACGCGCCACCCGCCTCGATATTGCCCCGAGTCGTGTCAAAATGGGTGTTCGAGGGGATATTGGCCCCCGGCGTCGCCAGTATCGAGAACAGGATCGCCTCGGCCGCCCGGCCCTGATGGGTGGGGATGATGTGCTGAAACGGCATCAGCCTGCGCACGGCCGCCTCGAACCTTTGAAACGAGGGCGAGCCGGCATAGCTTTCGTCGCCGCGCATGATCGCGGCCCACTGGTTTGCGCTCATCGCGCCGGTGCCGCTGTCGGTCAAAAGGTCGATCAGAACATCCTGTGACTGCAGGGTAAACAGGTTGTAATGCGCGGCGCAGAGCTTGTCCTGCCGCTCGGCCCTAGTGGTCATGCGGATGGGCTCGACAGATTTGATGCGGAAGGGTTCAATAATGGTCTTCATCGGGGCCTCGTGATTTATGGCCCCGGGGATATGTGGCAACCGGTTACACAAAGGGGCCAGCGCCGCGGTTGCCGCATAGCTGCGAGCCGCGCTCAGCGCCCATGAGTTGCGGCGGCATTTTTTCGCGAAACTGCCGCCGTGTCAATTGGTTGCCGTGTCAATTGGTGAATTTTCCCTCAGAACGCCTGAAACGTCAGCGTTGTCAACGAGCGGCTGATTCCCTGAATATCGAGGATATTGTCGTTAATAAACTTGCCGATATCCTGTTCGGGTTCGATATAAAGTTTCGCCAATAGGTCGAAATCTCCACTGGTCGAATACAACTCTGAGGCAATCTCACGATTGTAAATCGCGTCGGCAACCTCATAGGTCTTGCCGGGGTTACAGCGGATCTGGACAAAAACACATTTCATGTAAGGCGCCCCTGTTGGATGGGTTTTTCGGTCCCCGCCAGTTTAAGCGACCCTTGGGGGCAAGCGCCAGCGCAAATCATTCGGGGTCAAGGTTGCGCGGCCTCGGTCTTTGCCTGCAATTCCAGAGGGGCGGGGGGCGTGGCCCTCAGGTCCTCGACTCCAAGGGGTAAGGTGGGCTTGGCCAAACGATAGCGCGTGACCCAGATCAGGCTGTGCTCGGCACGGGTGATCGCCACATAGGTCAGACGTTTCCACAGTGGAATCCCCGCTTCGGTACGCCCGGCCTGCGCCGCAGCGTAAAGGTCCGGCGCAAAAACCTGCACGGCCGGCCATTGCGAGCCTTGCGCCTTGTGGATCGTCACCGCCGCCCCATGCAAAAAGGTGGCCCCCATGCGCGCCGCCGAGGGGATAAAGGGCTCATCCTCGCCCGGGGCCTCGATCTTGATAATGGTGGCGGCACTAACCTGCGGATCGTCCACCCCAAACACATGCAGTCGTGAAAAACCCGGCTTGCGACCCGGCCCCATGAACACGACCTGTGCCCCCTTGATCAATCCGCGCGCCTCCAGATCGACCCGCTTCTTGCGGTGTTTCAGGGGCAATTCGATGCCGTCACAGATCAACGGCTCACCGGGCAACATCGCATCCGCCGGCGCGCCATAAGCCGTACGAAACGCTTGGATCAGGCGAATCCGCGTCGCATTGCGCCAAACTAGAACCGGCGATCGCGCCATCAGGCCCGCATCGACGCGTGGGGCAACGATAACCCGCTCGTCCTCGCGCGCGGCCGTCTCGATCATCTGTTCAAACTGATGAAACCCAAGGTCGGGATCCGCCAGTGCATGGGCCAGATCAAGGATCGGATTGCCCCGGGTCTGGCGGTGAATGCGGTGCAGGATCAGTTTTTTCCGATCCGAAACCCCGTCAAAGGCCATTGCCCCGGACTGCCCGACCGGAGCCAACTGCGCTGGATCGCCAAACAGGATAAGGGTTGAAAAGATCTGTTGAAGGTCCTCGAACTGCCGATCATCCAGCATTGAACTTTCGTCCACAAGGCCGATATCCAGAGGCTCATCCCGGCGGGTCCAGCCGATGATAAAATCCGAGCCGCGCAGCCCCGCCGCGGCCAGAGCGCCGGGGATGCTTTTGTTTGATTCATAAAAAACCCGGGCGCGCTCAAGCGCGACATCGGTCAACCCCTCGATGTCGGGGCGTTCGGCCCTGTTTGCCAGCCACTCGGCAATTTTTTCATACTCGGGGTCATAAAGCGGCGTGTAAAGGATCCGGTGGATGGTCGTTGCCGGAACCCCATGTCCGCGCAGCACGCTGGCCGCCTTGTTGGTCGGGGCCAGAACCGCGACCGAGCGTCGGTCCTTGCGCGGACGCCCCTCGTAATCGCCCGAGATCATCTCGACCCCAGCTTCTTCAAGCTCGGCCACCAGATGCGCCAGCAGGCGGGTCTTGCCCGAACCCGCCTTGCCAAGAACGGCCAGCATCCCGGCGCCGCCGCCCTCGGGCAAAAGCGCCGCATTTTGCAAATCAACCCCAGCCTTCAGCAGAAGCTCGGCGATCCGGTCATGGGCCTGGGCCTGATCTTCTGAAAATTGCATGTCCCGCCCGCGTGTTGTGCCTGCCAGTATCTCGGGCCCCGACCCTAGCAATCCCGCGCGACCAGCACCAGCGCCTTCAGCGCGGAATTCGCCAGCATTCAGCCACCGACAGGGGCACCTCGGCGCGGGAGCCAAGACGCGAAAGAGGAGCGTTATCAAACGCCCATAGCCCGACAGAAATCGCGTCCCGTCCAACGCCGCTGCGGCCCAGAATGTCCGGCGCCCAGCCCAGCGCGCGGTAAACCCGCTGCATGGGCGCGTCAAAGACACCGACCGCGTGGCTCAGCCGGAACCGCTGGCCCATGACCGCGGCAGCCAGCATCAATCTGGCGGCAGTCCTTTTGGGCACATGATCCTGCGGAGACAGGCAAAAGCGCGTGCATTCCCAGACCAGCGGGCTGACAAGCTTTACGTCATTATTGAGGTGGGAAAAATGCTCATTCACCATGACCGGCCCGGTTGTCGGCAGGAACCGCATCGAGCCGCCATGCCCTCCGTCCGTTGATGGCGCGATAATATAAAGCGGGTTCAGCGCGTCATATTCATCATGCTCGCACCCCAAGGCATCAACCTCAACGCTCCAACCAAGGCGCTCTTTGAACTGGCGGGCGCGATCGCGAAACATGCCGTCGCGAAGGTCCGGGAAATCGTCCAGCTCGTCCCCATAAATATAGTAAATCATGTGTGTTCCCTCTGACTGAAAGCCAGCGGGATAGGGGTTTGGGATTAAGAAATTACCACCGTGCGAGCAAAAAAATTACCTGCAACAGGGGGCTGAGCGGCGGCCCTGCGCGCGCGAGGTTTTGGATTGATCTGGCGATTTTTTGCCCTCAAAGAATGATCTTGCCGCGGGCCATCGCCAGCGCAACGGCATGTGTCGTGTTCGCCGCCCCCAGCTTGAATCGCGCGCTTTCGATATAGACCCTCAGGGTGTGTTCAGAGATCGACAGATTTTCGGCCGCCTTGGCCCGGGATTGTCCCATGCCCAGCAGGGTCAGCGCGTCCAGTTCCCGCGGCGACAGCTTTTGCGAGGCAATCTTGTCAGTGCCCCGCTCGATCTCCAGCGCCTTCTGGTTCAGGTAATGCGCAATCAGGATCAGATCGCGAACATGTGTCTCGGTAAAACGTTTCCACGCGCCATCGCGACAGGTGTCATTGACGGTAAACAGGGCAAACTGCCCGTTCGGCCCGCGAATTGGAATTGAGAACCCCTGATTACCGACCCCTGCGTCAATCGCCTCTTTCAGAAACTCGCGCGCAGCGCGGCCGGTCCAGTCCAGACACTTCCAGTCCACCGGATGAAAACGCTGAAAACAGCCCAGAACGACAGGATCGATGCGGCCAAAATCCCGCTCTAGATAATAATCCACCCACTCTGGCGCGTAGGTCAACGCAGCATAGGGTTCCCCGGCGCTGTTGACCGAGTGATAGATGAAATGTTCGACCTGAAAAATCCCGCGCAGGCTTTCGACCAGACGCTGGAAGTCGTCAAAGGTTTTCACCCCCTCCAATCGTTCCAGAAACGCGATGATCTTGTTCTGTCGATTTGACAATGTTCGGGGCGTCCTTGGCATTCGGGTTCAATTCTGCCGCAGCGACCAGAATGGTGTCGTCCAACTGCTCGGCCAGCCCCATAAGGCCGTTTTTCCGAGCAAAACTTTTCAGGTCCGTGAGGACATCGATCATCCACTCCTGCGACATTTCAACCCTCATTTCCAATAGTTAACAAATCGTTAATACAATTTTAGCACGAGTAAGTTTTTCTGGACACTCGCAGGAATTACCCCCCCGAAAATAGCGGGGTCGGAAATTTTAATCCCTTGTTATCGTGGAATTTTATGTTCTAGTCTTCCGATAGGATTGGGTTAATTCGGGCTATTTTTATGATTGTTTCTATATTGGAAACAATCTGTTTATGACCCCGCCCGCTCACGGCTCGCCTCCAGCGTGTCGTCGAATGTCCGCAGGCCCGTCACCGGAGCCCCGACCAAAACCGCCATATTTCCCGGCTTGTGCTCGTTACGGCGCATCTTGACATGAGCCTGCGGAATCTGCTCCCAGGGAAAGACTTCGGACAGCGACGGATCAAGACGCCGCTCCAGCATCAGCTGATTGGCTGCACTCGCCTGCTTCAGATTGGCAAAATGGCTGCCTTGCACCCGCTTCTGGTGCATCCAGAGATAGCGCACGTCAAAGGTCAGATTGTATCCCGTGGTGCCGGCGCAGATCACCACCATGCCGCCGCGCTTGACCACGAAAACAGAGACCGGAAATGTCGCCTCGCCCGGATGCTCGAACACCATATCGACGTTGTTCCCCTTGCCGGTGATCTGCCAGATCGCCTTGCCGAATTTTCGCGTCTCATTGAACCATGTCTTGTATTCGGGGGTGTTGACCTTGGGCATTTGACCCCAACAGTCGAACTCTTTGCGATTGATGACCCCCTTGGCCCCAAGGCCCATGACAAACGCGCGCTTGTCCTCGTCCGAGATCACCCCGATCGCATTGGCACCGGCGGTGTTGATCAGCTGAATGGCAAAGCTGCCCAACCCCCCAGAGGCACCCCAGACCAGCACATTCTGCCCCGGCTTCAGGGTATGGGGCCGATGCCCGAACAGCATCCGATAGGCCGTCGCCAGCGTCAGCGTATAGCAGGCAGATTGCTCCCAAGTCAGATGCCGGGGACGGCGCATCAGCTGCTGCGCCTGCACGCGGGTAAACTGCGCGAATGAGCCATCCGGCGTTTCATAGCCCCAAATCCGCTGGCTGTCCGAAAACATCGGATCGCCCCCGTTGCATTCCTCGTCGTCGCCGTCATCCTGATTGCAATGGACGACGACCTCGTCCCCCACCTTCCAGCGCCGCACCTTGTCGCCCACGGCCCAAACGATGCCCGCGGCGTCCGAGCCGGCGATGTGGTAATCGGCCTTGTGCACATCAAAGGTCGAAATCGGAGTGCCCAAGGCCGCCCAGACCCCATTATAATTGACCCCGGCAGCCATGACGAAGATCAGCACCTCATGACTGTCAATGGTTGGCGTATCCACGACCTCCAGCAACATCGCCTTGTCCGGCTCGCCATGGCGTTCCCGCCGGATGGTCCAGGCATGCATCTTTTTTGGCACATAGCCCAGAGGCGGGATTTCCCCAACATCGTAAAGGTCCTTTTCTTCCGCCTCATAAGGGGCAATCCCGGTTGTCTCGTCCAGCGGGGCCATATCTGTCTCCATTCTGATCTCTCTGCAGCGCAGCATGCTGCGCCGCAGAATTGTCGTCAAGGTCCGTTTGGGATTATCTGTCACCAATCTGATGTCGGGACAATAGTAATATTGCGATTGTTTTCTGATTTTATATGTAATTTATATCCGATGTTACGGGATAATGGGTAATTTAGTTGCGAGAATCGGATTCTCGGCCCAAGAGATACCCCCCGGAATGCGTGTAATAATCCAGCAGCCGCCTCTCGTTCGGGTTGGCCCGGAACAGTCCATCGGCCTCGGCAACCAGATGCCGCGAGACCAGCGCCCTCAGGCCGACCTCAGCCGCGCAGCCCTCGTCACGTGAATATAAGTGCAATGCCAGACCCCCACCCAGCAGCGCCCGCACACAAGCCTCAATCACAGGGCTTGCAAGAGTCGGGATCGTTTCCCCTCTTGCACTTTATGCTGCGCCGCGGCAAAATGGAAACGACAGGAAATTGCGCGAATCCGTCAGGGCGTGTAATTTTATTGCAAATGATAACGCCGGGCTAAATACCGACCCACAGGAGGCCTTGATGACACAACCCAAAACCCGGCCTTGGTTGTTTCGCACCTATGCGGGCCACTCAACAGCCGCGGCCTCGAACGCCCTTTACCGCAGCAATCTGGCCAAGGGGCAGACCGGACTGTCGGTCGCTTTTGATCTGCCAACCCAGACAGGCTTTGACAGTGACCATATTCTGGCGCGGGGCGAGGTGGGCAAGGTCGGCGTGCCAATCTGCCATCTCGGCGACATGCGGGCGCTGTTTCGGGATATTCCGCTGGCGCAGATGAACACCTCAATGACGATCAACGCAACCGCGCCTTGGCTACTGGCCCTTTATATTGCCGCGGCCGAAGAGCAAGGCGCGGACGTGACCGCCCTGAAAGGCACAGTGCAAAACGACATCATCAAGGAATACCTCAGCCGCGGCACCTATATCTGCCCACCTGAGCCCAGCTTGAGACTGCTGACCGATGTTGCCGCCTATACCTTTGAAAACCTGCCTAAATGGAACCCGATGAACGTCTGTTCCTACCATCTGCAGGAGGCCGGAGCGACGCCAGAACAAGAGCTGGCCTTTGCGCTGGCGACCGCCACCGCGGTTCTGGACGATGTCCGCACCAAGGTTCCAGCCGAGGATTTTCCCGCCATCGTCGGGAGGATTTCCTTTTTTGTAAATGCCGGCATCCGGTTCGTGACCGAAATGTGCAAGATGCGCGCTTTTGTCGAGCTCTGGGACGAGATGTGCCAACAGCGCTATGGGGTCAGCGACCCGAAAATGCGCCGCTTTCGCTACGGTGTTCAGGTCAACAGCCTTGGCCTGACCGAGCAACAACCCGAGAACAACGTCCCCCGCATCCTGTTGGAAATGCTGGCCGTCACCCTCAGCAAAAAGGCCCGCGCCCGGGCGGTGCAGCTACCCGCCTGGAACGAGGCGCTGGGTCTACCGCGCCCCTGGGATCAACAGTGGTCGCTGAGAATGCAGCAGATTCTGGCCTTTGAAACCGATCTTCTAGAATATGACGATCTGTTTGATGAAAACCCTGCGGTCGAGCGCAAAGTAGCCAGCCTGAAACAGGGGGCCAAGGATGAATTGGCCACCATCCAGTCCATGGGTGGGGCAGTCGCCGCGATTGCCTATATGAAAGGGCGCCTCGTCGACAGCAATGCTGCGCGGCTGCAACGAATCGAAAGCGGCGAAACCACGGTAATCGGGGTCAACCGCTTTACCGAAGCTGCAGAAAGCCCGCTAACGACGGGGGAGGGCGAGATTCTGGTGGTCGACCCCAAGGCCGAGGCAGAGCAGATTGCGCGCCTGACCGATTGGCGCAACAACCGGGATGCCGCTCTGGTCGCGGTTGCGCTGAGGGCCCTGCGCGATGCGGCGCGTGAGGGTTTGAATATCATGCCGCCGTCGATTGCAGCCGCCCGCGCCGGGGTCACGACCGGCGAATGGGGGGATGTCATGCGCGAGGTTTTCGGTGATTACCGGGCCCCCACGGGGGTTGCAAGGTCGATCTCGAACCGGACCGAGGGGCTGGATGCGTTGCGCGAAGCGGTGGATGCGGTCTCGGCGCGGTTGGGCCGACGCCTGACATTTCTGGTCGGCAAGCCGGGCCTTGATGGGCACTCTAACGGGGCGGAACAGATTGCCGTCAGAGCACGCGATTGCGGAATGGCGATCATCTACGAGGGGATCCGTATGACCCCGACACAGATCGTAACCGCCGCTGCCGATGAGCACGCCCATATTGTCGGGCTCTCTATTCTGTCGGGTAGCCATCTGCCCCTGATTCACGAAGTTATGAAAAGGATGCAGACGGCGGGCCTAAGCCATATCCCGGTCATCGTCGGCGGCATCATCCCTGATGACGATGCGCGCGAACTGCATCGCCTCGGGGTGGCGCGGGTTTACACCCCGAAGGATTTTGAGCTGAACCGGATCATGTCCGATATCGTGGCCCTCGTTGACCCGAAAGATAGCGTCGCCTGAGACCCGGGCGGGGGCCAGCCCCCGCACCCCCGGAGTATTTTCGCAAAGAAGACCCCATCGGTAATTTCCTAGTTTCCTACCGGAAATTCTACCCTATGATGGGCAAAAATTTCGGAGACCCGCATGACCATACATATCGGCGCCACCCTCGGCGACATCGCTGAAACCGTTCTGCTGCCGGGCGATCCCTATCGCGCCAAATGGGTTGCCGAGAATTTTCTCGATCAGGCCATCTGCATCAACCGGGTGCGCGGGATGCTGGGCTTTACCGGTACGTGGAAGGGCCACAGGGTAACGGTTCAGGGCTCGGGCATGGGGATGCCCAGCCTTTCGATTTATGTCAACGAACTGATCCGGGATTTTGGCGCCCAGACCCTCATCCGAATTGGCTCGGCTGGCGGCATGGCTGAACAGGTAAACCTGCGGGACGTGGTTCTGGCGATGAGCGCAACCACCGTCAGCACGCCGTCACGCACGATCATGAAGGAGCTGAACTTTGCCCCGACCGCCGACTGGGGCCTGCTGCGCGCAGCGGCCGATGTTGCTGCACAGCGAGGTGTCACGACCCATATCGGCGGGATTTATTCGTCGGATACTTTTTATGACGAGCGCCCCGATCTGAACGAGCAGATGGTGCGCCACGGCATTTTGGCCGTCGAGATGGAGGCTGCGGAACTGTATCTGCTGGCGGCGCGATACAAACGCCGCGCCCTGGCGGTTCTGACCATAAGCGACCATTTGATAACCGGCGAAGCATTGCCATCGGACGCCCGCGAGACCAGCTTTGGCGACATGGTTGAAATTGCGTTGGCGGCGGCGTTTTCGTGAGCGCGGCGCAGATTTGCTTGGGGACCGCCCCCTTTGCCGGATTACCGATTGCGCCCGAGCGTCGGTGGTTTGGCCGGAATGCCGCACTGCAATTTGATTGGCAAACTCGTCGAACCCACGTAATCTGTGATAAGATTTGAAAAACCCCTTACCTGAGAGACGAGAATTCCATGATCCGTACCACCTTTTCCGCTTGCCTTGCCCTGTTGATTATTGCCGCTCCAGCCGAGGCAGCGCGGGACGTCAATGCCAGTTTTCTTGTCACCGCGGATGGCTGGCGAGTCGGGCAGCTTGATGCCAGTTACAGTGAGACGGGCCGGAGCTATGCGGTGACCCTTAAAGGGGGGGCAACCGGGATTTTCGGCCTTTTGTTTCAGGCAACCTATGATGGCAGCACGCGCGGACATCTGAATGCGGCCCGACGTCATGTGCCGGATGTGTTCCGGGCACGCTCGCACCGGATTTTCAAAACCCGACATCAGGAGGTTGATTTCAAGCGCGGTCTGCCGGTCACCGTGACCATCGATCCAATACGTGACCGAACCGCACTGTCGGACCCCGGGCTGGTCCGGGATCAGCGCATGGACCCGCTCAGTTTTCTGGGGATTTTCCTGCAGGATCGGCTGGGCGGATGCCCGAAGGCGGCCAATCTCTATGACGGACGGCGCTTGACGCGTGTGACATTTTCCGAGGTCGCGGCACCTGCCGACACCATCACCTGCAGCGGCACCTACAAGATCATTAAGGGGCCGGATCACAGCATCCGCAAGGGCTATCGCACCTTTGGCGTGGTCCTGAGCTACAAAAGGGGTGGCACCGGACGGGCCGCCCATCTTGACCGGGTCGATTTCACGTCAGGGTCAAACACGCTGATCTTGCGCCGCATGTCCGGCCTGTGATTACATCGCGCGCTCAACCAAGAGTTTCTTGACCTCGGCGATGGCCTTGGCCGGGTTCAGCCCCTTCGGGCAGGTGCGCGTGCAGTTCATGATGGTGTGGCAACGGTAAAGCTTGAATGGATCCTGCAGGTCGTCCAGACGCTCGCCAGTGGCCTCATCGCGGGAATCGATAATCCAGCGATAGGCATGCAGCAACGCCGCCGGACCGAGGTAGCGGTCCGAGTTCCACCAGTAACTGGGGCATGAGGTCGAGCAACTGGCGCACATCACACATTCATAAAGACCGTCCAGCTTCTTGCGGTCTTCGATCGACTGGCGCCACTCTTTTTCGGGCCGCGCGGTTTTTGTTTCCAGCCACGGCATGATCGAGGCGTGTTGGGCATAGAAATGCGTCAGGTCAGGGATCAGGTCCTTGACCACCGGCATGTGGGGCAGCGGATAGATCTTGACGTCGCCCTTGATCTCGTCCAGCCCGTAGATACAGGCCAGCGTGTTGATGCCGTCAATGTTCATGGCACAGGATCCGCAGATCCCCTCGCGGCACGAGCGCCGAAAGGTCAGGGTCGGGTCGATCTCGTTCTTGATCTTGATCAGCGCGTCCAGCACCATAGGACCACAACTGTCCATATCGACGTGATAGGTGTCGAGGCGCGGATTGGCCCCGCTGTCCGGATCCCAGCGATAGATCTTGAAGGTGCGGATGTTTTTGGCCCCCGCCGGCTTTGGCCAGGACTTGCCCACGGTGATGCGCGAGTTCTTCGGGAGTGCGAATTCAACCATGATGATACCTCCTCAATAAACCCGTTTCTTGGGCTTGAATTTCTTCATATCCACGCCTCCATCAGCCAAGCTGGTCAGCGGCTTGTCATGCACCGGACGATAGGTCAGGCTTGTCTTGCCATCTGCTCCGACCCAAGCCAGCGAATGGATGCGCCAGTCCTTGTCATCGCGGTCGGGATAGTCCTCGCGCGCATGTGCCCCACGGCTTTCGGTCCGGGCCTCGGCACCATTGATGATGGCGCTGGAATTGGCCATCAGGTTATACAGCTCCAGCGTTTCCATCAGGTCACTGTTCCAGACCAGCGAGCGGTCGGTAACCTTCAGATCGGCCATATCCGTTGACCAGATTTCATCAATCGCCTTGACCCCATCAGCCAGCGATTCCGCGGTGCGGAACACGGCGGCATCCTTTTGCATGGCCTTTTGCATCTTCAGGCGCACCTCGGCGGTGGGGTGGGCCCCGTCGGCATTGCGGATGGCGTCAAAGCGCGCCATGATCGCGTCGGCCTTGGCGGCGCCGGAATGAGGCACTGCCGCCTTCTTGTCCACCACCTCGGCGGCCCGGATCGAGGTCGCCCGTCCCAGCACCACGATATCCAGCAGCGAGTTGCACCCCAGCCGGTTCGCCCCGTGAACCGAGGCGCTGGCACATTCTCCCGCCGCCATCAGGCCCGGGACCACTGCGTCCGGATTGTCCTTGGTCGGGCGCAGAACCTCGCCCCAATGGTTGGTCGGAATGCCGCCCATGTTGTAATGCGCAGTCGGGAGAACAGGGATCGGCTCTTTTGTGGTGTCCACCCCGGCAAAGATCCGGGCGCTTTCGGTGATCCCGGGCAAACGCTCGTGGATGACCTCGGCGGGCAGGTGCATCAGGTTCAGGTTGATGTGATCCTTCAGCGGGCCGACTCCGCGACCTTCGCGGATCTCGATCGTCATGCAGCGCGAAACCACGTCGCGGCTGGCCAGATCCTTGAAGGTGGGGGCATAGCGCTCCATGAACCGCTCGCCCTCCGAGTTGGTCAGATAGCCGCCCTCGCCGCGCACACCCTCGGTGATCAGAGGGCCGACGCCATAGATGCCGGTGGGATGGAACTGCACGAATTCCATGTCCTGAATCGGCAGCCCAGCGCGTGAGGCCAGCCCGGCGCCATCGCCGGTGCAGGTATGTGCCGAAGTGCAGCTAAAATAGGCGCGACCGGCCCCGCCGGTGGCCAAAACCACCAGCTTTGCGTTAAAGCGGTGCATGGTGCCATCATCCAGCTTCCACGCGATCAGACCCGTGCATTGGCCGTCATCGGACATGATCAGATCGAGGGCAAAATATTCGATGTAGAACTCGGCGTTATGCTTCAGCGACTGACCATAGAGCGTGTGCAGCATCGCGTGGCCGGTGCGGTCGGCGGCGGCACAAGCGCGCGGGACGGCAACCCCCTCGCCATATTCGGTGGTGTGCCCGCCAAAGGGACGCTGATAGATGCGCCCGTCCTCGATCCGCGAAAACGGCACGCCGTAATGTTCCAGTTCGTAAACCGCGCGCGGGGCCTCGCGGGCAACATATTCGATGGTATCGTTATCCCCCAGCCAGTCGCTGCCCTTGACGGTGTCATACATGTGCCACTGCCACGTGTCCTTCATGATATTCCCGAGGCTGGCTGCAACGCCGCCCTGTGCCGCAACCGTGTGGCTGCGGGTCGGAAATACCTTGGTCACGCACGCGGTCTTTAGCCCCTGTTCGGCCATGCCCAGCGTTGCCCGCAAACCGGCCCCGCCGGCGCCGACCACGACGACATCGTAATCATGTTCTGTAATTTCATATGCGGTCATCAGGAAACTCCGAATTCAGGCGCCAAGCGCGATTTTGGCCACGGCAAAGGCGCCGGCAACAGCAAAGCCGCGCCAAACCAGCGCGTTGGTGATAAGCGAGATCGTCAGGGCCCGCGAGCTGTGGACGTAATCCTCGATCACCACTTGCAGGCCAAGGCGCAGGTGGCGAAACGCAACGATGAAAAATCCGATCGCAACCAGCGCATTGAACGGATCCGAATAAATCGCCTGCACCGCCCCATAGCCCGAGCCCAGCGCGATCGAAAACGGATAGATGAAAAGCGCCGCCAGCGGGATCAGCGCAACCGCCGTCAACCGCTGCGAGACCCAGTGACCGGTGCCGTCCTTGGCTGATCCCAGACCTGCAACGCCCTTGTAATCGGTTTTGAAAGACATGACGTTCCCCCCTCAGTAAACCAGATAGACGGTCAGCGCGCTCAGCACCACCGACAGGACCAGCACATACCAGCCCGAGCGCAGCGATTCTCCCACGCCCAGCCCCTTGACCGCATCCCAGCGCAAATGCCGCACACCGTTCAGAAAATGATACCAGAACCCGAGCAGGGAAATCAGCATCACCAGCAACCCGACCCACGAGGTCAGGATTCCATCGACAAAGGCAAAATATTCAGGCGAGGTCGCCGCAGCCAGAAACCACCAGACCAGCAGGATCCCCGTCAGCGCCATACCCACGCCGGTAAAGCGGTGGAAAATCGACATCGCCGAGTTCATCTGGTAACGATAAACCTGCAAATGCGGTGAGAGTGGTCGGTTGGATTGTCCGGTATCAGCCATATCGGCCCCCTTTCGATCTACACGGCGGGATGCTGCCCAGTCATTCTTGGAATACCTCCCTTATGGGCCGATTGTATACCAAGATAAACCGAAAAATGGCAATAATCCTCAATTTCCGGTGTATATTTCGGGGTAAGCCCCAAGCCAAGCCCCCGGAGGAATCCCGGGCCGACCCTTGCGCGGCAATTATTGGCCGAAAAAAACAGCGACAACGATCACTAAAAGGATGGCGATCATCCAGTAATACGTGGAATCGCGCTGCCAGAACGCCTTTTCCCGAAAGCATTTTCCACAGAATTTGCCACCAAAGCGCATCCTGTGGCCACAGTCATTGCACCTAAAAACTCGCACAAACCACCCCCCGCAGAGGCATGCTCTGCAGCATGAAATCAAGGGCGCCGGTCGGAGCGACAGAACTTGGCCGAGATAAATCTTTACATCAAAAACCCAGCCAGCCCAAATATCCGCGACAAGCCCGACCTTACCTCGGATCAAGACCGCGATCTGGTCAAGTAATACCGACGTTTCAATGGCTTTCGCTTTCGGTTGTTTACGATTTATACTATATTCTTTTTAGTTGTTTAGCGCGGCATCAGAACCCAATAATCCAGATCCAGCAGTATGTCGGATTTGTATTTGCCGTTTTCGTCGCGAATCTCCATGTCGCCAACCTCACCCTTGGTGGCGATGGTGCGCAGACGCAGCGCGCCGATTGACGGCACGGGGGTCTCGGCCTTATCCAGCACCTCCGAAAAGGCGCGCACGGTATCGCCCGCCAGACAGGGGTTCACATGGGCTCCGCCGTTAAGACCAACGATAAGCTGCGCGTTGGCCAGCCCGTTAAAGCTGAGGGCCCGGGCCAGCGAGATCACGTGCCCGCCATAGATCAACCGCCCCTGTCCCTCGCGGGCGCTCAGATCGAAATGCACCTTGGCCGTATTTTGCCACAGCCGCGTGGCCAGCATGTGTTCGGCCTCTTCAATGGTCACACCGTCCACATGATCAATCTTTTCGCCAATGTCATAATCGCCCCAGCGATGCGCTTCACCTGCCAGAGAAAAATCATAGGCGCCAAAATCCAGCCCCTCAGGGATCACCAGATCCGCAGGCGTCAGCGCCGGGGCCAGCACCGGAACCACCGTTTCCGGGGCCCGGGCCGACAGGTCGCGTTTTCTGACCATCACCCAGCGGACATATTCGATCACCGCCTGATTTTTCTGGTTCAGCCCGCGGGTTCTGACCCAGACAACGCCGGTCCGGCCGCTGGAGTTCTGCTTAAGGCCAACCACCTCCGAGACCGCGCGCAACGTGTCGCCAACATAAACCGGGCGCAAAAAGCGTCCCTCGCCATAGCCAAGGTTGGCCACCGCATTCAACGAGACATCGGGAACGGTTTTTCCAAACACCACATGAAACGCGGCCAGATCCTCGATCGGGCTTTGCGGCAGACCGCAGGCACGGGCGAACTCGTCAGAGGAATAAAGAGCATGACGCGCCGGATATAGCGCACAGTAAAGGGCGCGCTCGCCGCCCGAGATCGTTCGGGGAACCGCATGGACCAGTTTCTGGCCCAAGCGGTAATCCTCGAAAAACCGCCCCGGATTGGTTTTCGTGTTGCCCATGCCACCACCCCGAATTTGCCGGGCAAGAGCGCGCCGCATTCATTTTGACTGATGCGCCCCGCTCAAACCCCTTGCATTGCAGATGTCTGAAGCGCGAAAAACCGCTTCGTATCTATTTGCGACCTGCTTTAGATCTGCCCCAGTTTCACCTCGGGGCTATACTCAGCCGCAACCGTTTTGACAACGGCCTGCGCACAGCGCACAACGCCGCGCCCGGCATCATAGGTCATGGTCGGATCGCCGTAGAGCTCCCATCCCTTGGACAGGGCCTCGGACACCTTGTGGCAAAAGGCCGAGGTGTCATCCTCGGTCAGCAGACGATAGGCTTTCATGGATAGGTCCCCAAAAACGGATTGTGCCCGGCAAGCCAGTGGATGCCGGCGATGAATACAAACAGAAACAGGGCCGCCAAGGCCAGCTTCCAGTCACGCGAGACGTCGCCGGGCAGAGGGCGCTCCCACGGGCCTTCGTGCTGGTTGATCAGGCGCATCTGCAGCGGGGCCCAGAGGCCAAGCCCGCCAAACAGCAATAGCGAGGCAAGATCGCCATTGACCAGCAGATGCGCGACCGACCACAGGATTAGCCCCCATAACATCGGATGGCGGATCTTGGCATTCAACCGCCCACCGGCAATGCCGATGCCAAACACGAACAGCGCCACCAGCATGATCAGGTTATTCAGATGACCCATCCCCGGCAAGGGCGTGTAAATCGGAACAAAGGCCATGGCCCTGTAGCCCCTGACCATCAGCACGACCGACAGGATCAGGACCACGCCAATCAACCCCTTGGCGATCTTTTCACCAAGCGCCTGTGTCAGATCACGCCGCAACCCTGGCGCCATACGGCCAAAGAGGTGCAGTCCCCACCACAGCACCAGTCCGATCAGCAACTCTGTCATCTGCTCCCCTTTTCTGCCCGAATTGGGCGTCAGCCTGCGTGCCGCATTGCACGGCGCCATGATAAGCCCTATAGCCTCGGCGCTGAACAAAACAGTTACGTGTTGGAGAACCCCGATGTCAAATGCCGAGCTTGAAACCGCCATCGAAGCGGCCTGGGAAGCGCGCGATTCGATCACCCCGGCGACCACCGGAAAGACCCGCGACGCCATCGAGGCCACGCTGGCCGCGCTGGACACCGGCCACCTGCGCGTTGCCGAACGGCAGAGCGACGGACAGTGGCATGTGAACCAGTGGGCGAAAAAGGCCGTGCTGCTGGGCTTTCGTCTGCAGGACATGGACATGCAAGAGGGCGGCCCGCAAGGCGGCACTTGGTGGGACAAGGTGGACAGCAAGTTCAAGGGCTGGGGCGCCGATGATTGGAAATCCGCCGGTTTCCGTGCCGTGCCGAACTGTATCGTGCGCAAATCGGCCTATATCGCCCCCGGCGCCGTCCTGATGCCGTCTTTTGTCAATCTCGGCGCCTATGTGGACGAGGGCACGATGGTCGACACCTGGGTCACGGTGGGCTCCTGCGCGCAGATCGGCAAGAACGTGCATCTGTCCGGCGGCGTCGGGATTGGCGGCGTGCTGGAGCCGATGCAGGCCGGCCCGACGATTATCGAGGACAACTGCTTTATCGGGGCGCGCTCTGAGGTGGTTGAAGGCGTGATCGTGCGCGAAGGCAGCGTTCTGGGAATGGGCGTCTTTCTTGGCCAGTCAACCAAGATCGTCGATCGGGACACCGGTGAAGTGATGTATGGCGAAGTTCCAGCGGGCTCGGTCGTGGTGGCCGGAACGATGCCATCAAAGAACGGCATCAACCTTTACTGCGCCGTCATCGTGAAACGGGTGGATGCCCGGACGCGGTCGAAAACCTCAATCAACGACCTGCTGCGCGACTGACGGCAGGATTTGAGTATTTTGACAAAGAAGAAGGACAGGTCAGTGGCCCAGCACAAGCGCTCTCGGCAAAAGGTGTTCACATTGCTGGTCGAGCTGGGTCGCACCCCGAAGGATGGTCTGCCCGACGGGGCCAGCGGAGCCGCCTTGATGGTTTATGCCAGCGGCGTTGACGAGGCCGAAGCGGTGCGCGAAACCGTTGCGGTCCTGAAACAGGCGGATATGGCCCCGCTGGATGTCTCGGGCTATGGCACCCTTGATGAACGCCTTGCCGAAGGTCACGACATATCGGATGAAGAACGCGCCCTGATGGCGCGGGCGCTGAGTGAAAACGCCGTCATCGTGGCGCAGATGACACCATTTTTCGAGGACAGGAAACAATGACCACACGCGACAGCAACGGCACCGAAATTGGAGACGGCGACACCGTCATGGTGATCAAGGACCTCAAGGTCAAAGGGATGTCGAAAACCCTGAAGCGGGGCAGCCAGATCAAGAATGTGCGCCTGACCGGCAACCCGGCGCAGATCGAATGCCGAATCGGCAAGGCAACGATCGTTCTAAAGACGGAATTCATGAAAAAGGTCTGAGTTCCCCAACAAGAAACCCCCTGCGCGTTTCGGCGCAGGGGGTTTTTCCCGAGTTGTCGTGGGGAGGAATTCGGGAAATTGCGATGCCGGCTCAGTTGCTGTCGCCGCCGTTGCCACCTTCGCCGCCTTCGCCACCTTCGCCGCCATTTCCGCCGTTGCCGCCTTCGGCGCCTTCGTTGCCTTCAAAGGCGTTGGCCGCGGTTTTCGGCGCGTTCGTTCCCTTGACGCGCTTGACCAGCGGGTTCGCCTGAACGGGGGCAGCCACGGCGACGGTCTTTGCCTTGGCCGGAGCAGCCTTGGCGGCGACCTGAGCGTTCGCAGCAACAGTGGCAAGGGCGAGGATGCTGACCGAGGTGATGATGATGGATTTCATGATGTGTTCCTTTCGGGTTTCGTTTGTTTGTCTGCCGCAGCACCATTGCCGCGGTTGATGAGAAAGATTTAGCCCGCCCTGCCCGGCCCCGAAATTGACCTGAGGGCCAAGGCCCCCTGTCACCTACCCTGTTGCAGGCGCCGCTATACCCGGAGTTTAGGAAATAAGCGTGGTTTTGGGACTTTTCCGATGCCGCCTTGCCCCCCGACGCGCCGCCCGGTCCTGGCCCGACGGGTCCGTATTCACCCCAGGTTTAGGGCCTGCCCGCGAATCGAGGGGTTTTTCTTTGCGCCGCAATCCACTAGGACTCGGCCGCCCAACCAGGATTCATGCCATGTCTGCCATATTTCTTGACCTTGACGGAACGCTGATCGACCCGAAAGAGGGGATCACCCTGTCGATTCAACACGCTTTGCGCGAACTGGGTGCCGATATCCCCACGCAGGATGAGTTGAGCTGGTGCATCGGTCCGCCGCTGGCACACAGTTTTCGCGTGTTGCTGGGCGAGCGCCCCGAGATCGTCGGCGAGGCCATCGCGCTCTACCGCCAGCGCTTTACCGATGTCGGGCAGTTTGAGGCCGATGTTTACGACGGAATCGGTGACATGCTGCTGGAGCTTCAGGACACCGGCCTGCCGCTTTACATCGCCACATCCAAGCCGCGTGTCTATGCACAGACGATTGTCGCGCATTTCGGTATTTCACATTATGTGGACGGGCTGTTTGGCGCCGAACTCGACGGCACCAATACCGACAAGACCGACCTTTTGGCCCATGCGCTGGCGGAGACCGGTGCCGACCCGCACCAATCCGTCATGATCGGCGACAGGCGTCACGATGTTGAAGGCGCACAGAACAACGATATCGCCAGCTTGGGGGTGCTCTGGGGCTATGCCGAGGCCGAGGAGCTGCACCTTGCCGAAGCCGACGCGCTGGCCGGCGGTCCCGAGGACGTGGCCGAGATCGTCGCGGATCTTCTGGGGCTTGAGCAATAGCAAGACGGACCATATGGTCCGCATATCCCGCATTTTTCCGAACGGACCCTGACATGACCTCTCCGACCGACCCTGTTGAACTGACTGCACGCCTGATCCGATGCCCGTCGGTCACACCCGAGGAGGGCGGCGCGCTGACCCTGCTGGCCTTGGACCTTGAGGCCGCCGGGTTCCGCTGCACCCGGGTGGACCGAAACGGCATAGCGAACCTGTTTGCGCGCTGGGGAGAGGGGCGGACTCTGGGGTTCAACGGCCACACCGATGTGGTGCCGGTGGGCGACCGCGCGGCGTGGCATGACGACCCGTTCGGCGGGCAGATCAGGAATGGCGTGCTCTACGGGCGCGGGGCCACCGACATGAAATCCGGCGTGGCCGCATTTGTCGCTGCCGCGATTGATTTTGTCACGAGCCGTCCGCCGGACGGGTCGATCGTCATTGCCATCACCGGCGACGAAGAGGGACGGGCCCATGACGGAACGAGGGCGCTGCTTGACTGGATGGCCGAGAATGGCGAAACGATCGACCATTGTCTGGTGGGAGAGCCGACCTGTCCCGAAAACATGGGCGAAATGATGAAGATCGGCCGGCGCGGCTCGATGACCGCCTATTTCACCGTTCGTGGCACGCAGGGGCACTCGGCCTATCCGCACCGGGCACTGAACCCGCTGCCGCCTCTGGTGCGCCTGCTGGATCGGCTGGCGTCACACAGGCTGGACGAGGGCAGCGACCATTTCGACGCATCGACCCTTGCCATTACCACGATTGACGTCGGCAATCCGGCCAATAACGTGATCCCGGCCGAGGGGCGGGCCACCGTCAACATCCGCTTTAACGACCTTCACAGCGCAAGCAGTCTGACGGAATGGATCGACAGCGAGGTTGCGCGCCTCAAGGCCGAGACCGGCGTTGATGTCGAGACCCGTATTGAGGTGTCCGGCGAAAGCTTTTTGACCGCGCCGGGGGAATGGTCCAACCTTGTCGCCGATGCGGTTCATGCGGCGACCGGACGGCGCCCCGAAATGTCCACATCTGGCGGCACATCGGATGCGCGCTTTATCAAGGATCACTGCCCGGTCGTGGAATTCGGCCTTGTGGGCAAGACCATGCATCAGGTCGATGAATGTGTTCCGGTAACACAGATCGAGCAATTGAAGGCCGTCTATTCCGAAGTCATGCGGCGGTATTTTGCACGCTGAGCCACCATATCGCCGACACCTCGTCATCATGCTGAAACAGCCTCGTGCCGGGCGGGTCAAGACACGTCTGGCCCGTGATATCGGCCCAATTCCAGCGGCATGGTGGTTTCGTCACCAGACCAGCGCACTGCTGCGGCGGCTGGCGCGGGATCCCCGCTGGCAGACGGTGTTGAGCCTAACTCCTGACCGCGCGATTCCGGACCCCCGATGGCCCCAAGGTCTGGCCCATATGGCGCAGGGCCGAGGCGATCTCGGCCAGCGCATGGCGCGCGCGTTCAACATGCTGCCACCGGGACCGGCAGTTCTGATCGGCGGCGACATTCCCGGCGTACGTCCGCAGCATATCAAGCGGGCGTTCGCGGCTCTTGGGGGGGCAGAGGCATGCTTTGGTCCGGCCGAGGACGGTGGCTTCTGGCTGGTAGGCTTTCGCCGCCGTCAACCGCTACCTCGGCATCTGTTTCAGGCGGTGCGCTGGTCAGGGCCACACGCACTGGCGGACAGTCTGCAAACAATGCCCGGAACCCGTGTCGCCCTTGTGAATCGCCTGCGCGACGTGGACGGCCAGAAGGATTTGTGATGCGCTCGGCGCACACCAGTTGATCAAAGTATCCGAGTTGACCCGATGGGGCAGATGAGTATTTGACCAAAGAAGATCCCCCGTTTTCAGCATGACCTTTGCGTAACCGCGTGTTATGGCCCGCGCATGAAAGCATTTCCCTCAAAGGCCGATATCCTGAAATGGATCGGCGAAAATCCCGACAAAACCACCAAACGCGACATCGCCCGTGCCTTTGGCATCAAGGGCGCGGCCCGTATCGAACTCAAGCGCCTACTGAAAGAGCTGGCCGACGAAGGGCATCTGACCAAACGCGCCAAGACCTACCGCGACCCTGAAACTCTGCCGCCGGTTGCCGTTCTAATCGTCACCGGCCCTGACGCCGACGGCGATCTGCACGCCCGCCCGATGGAGTGGCAAGGCTCGGGAGAGGCGCCGCAGATCGTGGTTCAGCCGGACAAACGCGCCGGGGCGCTGGGTGCCGGAGACCGCCTGCTGGCTCGGCTGACGCGTCCTGAGGGCAGCGACGCCCCTTATGAGGCCCGCATCATTCGCAAGATCGGCTCTGGCGCAGAAAAGATCCTTGGGCTCTATCGGACATCGACCGAGGGCGGACGAATCGTGCCGGTGGACAAGAAATCCGACCGCGAATGGCTGATCCCGGACGGTGCCAACGGTGGCGCGCGGGATGGCGAATTGGTCGAGGCGACGCAAACCGGGCCGCGTAGCCGTCTGGGCCTGCCCCGGGCCCGGGTCACCGAGGTTTTGGGCAATCCGATGGCCCCGCGGGCGGTCTCGCTCTATGCCATTTACACGCACGGGATAAGGGACGCCTTTCCCTCCGAGGTTCTGGCCGAGGCCGAGGCCGAACGGTCTGTGTCGCTGGGACCGCGCAAGGACCTGCGATCCCTGCCCTTTGTGACCATCGACCCGGTGGATGCACGCGACCATGACGACGCCATCTATGCGGTGCCCGACGACGATCCTGCAAATAAGGGCGGCTTTGTGGTCTGGGTGGCGATTGCGGATGTCGCACATTATGTGCCGTCCGGCTCGGCGCTGGATCGTGAGGCCCGGACACGGGGGAACTCGACCTATTTCCCGGACCGTGTGGTGCCGATGTTGCCGGATATCCTTTCGGGCGATCTGTGCTCGCTGCACGCGGGCGAGAACCGCCCCTCTATCGCCGTTCGCATGGTCTTGAACAGCAGCGGGCGCAAGATTTCGCACAGGTTTCACCGCGTCCTGATGCGCTCGGCGGCGTCCCTGAGCTATGAGCAGACCCAAGCCGCCGCGGATGGTCGGCCCGACAACACCACCAAGGCGCTGATGTCATCGGTGATCGGCCCGCTGTTTGACGCCTATCACGTCGCCCTGAAAGAGCGCGCGCGGCGCCAACCCCTGCATCTGGACTTGCCCGAGCGCAAGATCGTGCTGTCTGCCGACGGCCATGTCACCTCGGTCGCCTTTCAAGACAGGTTTGAGGCGCACAAGCTGGTCGAAGAGTTCATGATTTTGGCCAATGTCGCGGCCGCCGAGACGTTGGAAGCGAAAAAAACCCCGTTCCTTTACCGTGTCCACGAAGAGCCAAGCCCGGAAAAGCTGGACAGCCTGCATGAGGTTGCGCAGGCTGCTGGCCTTACACTGGCCAAGGGCCAAATACTGAAAACCGCGCATCTCAACAAGCTGCTGGATGCCGCCAGTGGCAGCGAGAATGCCGAGATCATCAACATGTCGGTCCTGCGCTCGATGACACAGGCCTATTATGCGCCGCAGAATTTTGGCCATTTCGGGCTGAACCTGCGGGCTTATGCGCATTTCACCTCGCCGATCCGGCGCTATGCCGACCTGATCACCCACCGCGCCCTGATCACTGCCCATGGCTGGGGCGAGGACGGGCTGTCGCCGCTGGATGTCGAGCGACTCGAGGAAACCGGCGAATTGATCTCGCAGGCCGAGCGCCGCTCGATGATGGCCGAGCGAGACACCAATGACCGCTATCTGGCGGCCTATCTGTCTGACCGGATCGGAGCTGAATTCGCCGGCAAGATCTCGGGCATTGCGCGTTTCGGGCTGTTTGTGCGACTCGACGAAACCGGCGCCGACGGGCTGATCCCGATCTCGACGCTGGGGCGCGAATATTTCCGCCATGATGCCGAGGCCCAGACCCTGACCGGCGAAAGCTCACGCGTGGTGCTGAAACTGGGTCAGCGCGTAACCGTGCGTCTGGCCGAGGCCGCCCCGATCACCGGCGGGCTGATGTTTGAACTGCTCAGCGTCGCCGGACAGCCCCTGCCCCGCTCCGGTGGCCGGAAACCCTCACGCGCGGGCGGGCGGAAATTGGCGGCCAAGCGGGCCAAACAGCGCAAGATCCGCAAAAAGGTAAAGCGGAACAACGGCTGAAACCGCTGCCCGGGCCGGGGGCGCAGCGGCCCTCGGCTCTGAGGCTCGGCGTGGCTCCGCCGACGAACGGCAGCCCCCTTTTTTGCGATGCGGAATCACGCTAGACTGGCAACAAAACAAGACAGGCAGGAGCAACGGACATGGTAATATTGAGGGCAGGTCTTTGCCTGATCGGGGCGATCTTGTTGTCCACAGGGGCAACATGGGCCCGGACCGCGCCGCTTCAGAGCATTCCGCCAAAGGAGCGCCCGATTCGGTCTACGCCAGTGCGAATTGCGCCCGTCCAGATCGCTCCAGTGCGGGTCGCCTCGTCCAACGCCCGATTTGACTATTGGGTTCAGGCCTTTCGCAAACGCGCCCTGAAAAAGGGAATCTCGGCACGGGTTTTTGATCGCGCCTTCAAGGGGGTGCAATACGACCCCAGCGTGATCGAGAAAGACCGCAATCAAAGCGAGTTTACCAAGCAGATCTGGGACTATCTGGACACCGCCACCTCGGCAACACGGGTGCGCAACGGCAAGGCCGCCTACCGGAAATACCGCAATCTTCTGGCCCGGATCGAGCGCAAATACGGCGTCGATCGGCGCGTCCTGTTGGCGATCTGGGGGCTGGAGAGCGCCTATGGCACCCATATGGGCCGGCGCAACCTGATCCAGAGCCTCGCCACGCTCTCATTTGACAGCCAGCGGCGGCGCTTTTTTGAAAGCCAGCTTCTGGATGCCCTGAAAATCCTGCAGGCCGGTGATGTGACGGCCCAGAACATGACCGGCTCGTGGGCGGGCGCGATGGGGCACACGCAATTCATCCCCTCCAGCTATCTGCAATTTGCCGAGGATTTCAGCCGCGACGGCAAGCGTGACATCTGGGGCAAGGATCCCGCCGATGCGCTGGCCTCGACGGCGAATTATCTGGCCCGTCATGGCTGGGTCAAGGGTCAGCCGTGGGGCATTGAGGTCCGCCTGCCACCCAAGTTCGACTACAGCCAGACCACCGCGCGGATCAAGAAAAAGGTCTCGGCCTGGCGCGCCATGGGGGTCAAGACAATCGACGGCAAGCGCCTGCCCGACTATGGCCTGTCCTCGATCCTGCTGCCCGCCGGGGCCAAGGGGGCGGCGTTTCTCATCTTCAAGAACTTTCATGTTCTGGAAAGCTACAACACCGCCGACGCCTATGTGATCGCTGTTGGCCACCTCGGAGACCGCATCATGGGCGGCAAACCGATCAAGGCCAGCTGGCCGCGCGGCGACAAGGCGCTATCGTTCCAGCAGAAAAAGCAGATGCAGCGCATGTTGACGCGTAAGGGCTTCAAGACCGACAAGATCGACGGCATCGTCGGCCCCAACACTATCGCTGCAATCCGGGCGTTTCAGGCGTCAATCGGGGTCACACCAGATGGCTATGCCAACACTGACATCCTAAGGCTGTTGCGCCAGAGATAGGGCGTTTCGACAACCATTTGCGACGTTTTCACCGCAAAAGGCCCGAGAACGCCGAAGGCATAGCAGGTTTTGGCGATGAAAATCCTTTGTCGAAATGCTATAGGGCGCGCCGGGCATCAGCTGTTTCCCCAGTCCGCCGCCTGCATCTCGGCCAGCCGCGAGGCCGTGCGCTGGTATTCAAACGCACCGAACCCCTTTGGGTAGAGCGCTTCCGGCGTCGCCTCGGCCGAACAGATCAGCCGGGTTCCCGCCTCGTAAAGCGCGTCAATCAGGGTGACAAAACGCTTGGCGGCATCGCTGCGGGCCGCGCTCATAACCGGAATATCCTCAAGCATCAGAACCCGGATCCGCGTCACCAGCTGCAGGTAATCCGCCGCCCCCCGGGGCGCCGCGCAGAGGTCGTCAAACCCGACCCGTACAACCCCGTTGCCCGCGCGGGGCAGACGCAGCTCATGCCCCTTGACGTCCAGAACCAGAGGGGCCGTCACACCGTCTGTCAACGCCTGCCAGATCGCATCCAGACGCTCACGTGCCACCGCGTCGTTGGGCGAAAAATAGGTCTCGGTGTCGCGCAGGCGGTCCTGTCGATAATCCAGATCACTGCGCAGATGATGGACATCCAGACGCGCCTTGATCAGGTCAATGAATGGCTGGAAAAGTTGCCGGTTCAGGCCGTTCTTGTATAAATCATCGGGCGCCCGGTTCGAGGTCACGACCATCACCACGCCCGCATTCAGCAGGATCTTGAACAGCCGCCCCACCAGCATCGCATCGGTAATATCGCTGATCTGCATCTCGTCGAAACACAACAGCCGCGCCTTTGCCGCAAGGCCCGCCGCCACCGAGGCCAACGGGTCCGCAACCCCGACCTGCTGTGCACGCAGCATCGCCTCATGGACCTCCTGCATGAAGGCGTGAAAATGAACCCGCCGCTTCAGGGCGATACGGGTTTCCCGAAAAAACAGGTCCATCAACATCGACTTGCCGACCCCCACCCCGCCCCAGAGGTAAAGACCCGGCGGGCACACCGGCGGGTGTGGACGAAACAGCCCGCGCAACAGGCCCCGGGGCTGGCGCGGTGCAGATTGCAGATAGGCGCGCAGACTCTCAAGATGCGCCAGCGCCTGCAACTGGGCGGCATCCGGGCGCAAGGCCCCGGCCGTGACCATCAGATCATAGCGCGTTTTCAAAGCGGTGTTCACGTTGCGGCCGCGCCCCTGATCCAAACCCGACGGGCCGACTCAGCCCCTGTTCGCGCCGATATGCCGAATGCCGCGCGCTTTCGCAAGCTCGACTTGCCTCTGGCGCTCGCGAAACCGGGCGCGCCTTGCCTCGCTGATCTCGTCGATACAATGCGGGCACGAGACCCCGACCTCAAAGGCCGGATCCTGCATATCGGCCGCCGAAATCGGCCGGCGACAGGCATAGCACAGCTTGTAAGGGCCGGGACGCAGGCCATGCCCGACCGAGACCCGTGCATCGAAAACAAAGCACTCGCCGGTCCAGATGCTGTCCTCAGGCGGGACCTCCTCCAGATATTTCAGGATTCCGCCTTCCAGATGGTAAACGTCGCGAACGCCCTGCCCCAACAGATAGTTGGTTGACTTTTCACAGCGGATTCCACCGGTGCAAAACATCGCAACGCGCTTGTTATGAAACCGCGCGCTGTTCCTTTGCCACCAGTCGGGGAACTCGCGGAAACTCGCGGTTTCGGGATTGACCGCCCCTTGAAAACTGCCGATCGCGACCTCGTAATCGTTGCGGGTGTCGATCAGAACCACATCCTCATCCGCAACCAGCGCATTCCAGTCTTTTGGCGCGACATAGGCGCCGACCTCTGCGCGCGGGTCCACCTGCGGCTGCCCCATAGTGACAATCTCCTGCTTCAGGCGAACCTTCAGGCGCAGAAACGGCATTTCGGCTGCAAAACTTTCCTTATGTCGCAGGTCTTGACAGCCCGGCAGCGCCCGAACCGCGGCAAGAACCGTATCAATCCCCGCGCGCGATCCGGCAATCGTGCCGTTGATCCCTTCGGGCGCCAGCAAAAGCGTGCCGCGCACACCGGCGGCGCGACAAACCTCCTGCAGCGGCAGACGCAGGGATGACGGCCGGGGGAATCGGGTAAAGTGGTAAAGGGCAGCAATCACGATCTTGGTCATGGCCGCTCTATAGCGCGGCTCGGGCGCGACTTTCCAGACCTCATGGCAGGATTGACGCGGGCGCGCCGCCTGTCTAGGTCTAAAACCTCAGGCAAACAGGAGTCACCGATGGCGCGTTCAGATACCGCTTTGATCATGATCGACATTCAGAATGATTTCTGCCCGGGCGGCGCGCTGGCCGTTCCCGAGGGGGATGCAATCATTCCCCGCATCAACCACCTGCAAAAGGATTTTGCCGTCAAGGTTCTGACACAGGACTGGCACCCGCGCAGCCATTCCTCGTTTGCCGACAATCAGGGTGGGATGGAGCCCTACAGCCTGATCGACATGCCCTACGGGCCGCAGATCTTGTGGCCGGTCCATTGCGTTCAGGGCAGCACCGGCGCCAAGTTTCACCCCGACCTGCAAACCGACAACGCCGATCTGATCCTGCGCAAGGGGTTTCGCAGCGCCGTGGACAGCTACTCGGCGTTTTTTGAAAATGACCACAAGACCGCCACCGGCCTTGAGGGCTATCTGCGCGAGCGCCGGGTGCATGACATCGTTCTGGTCGGGCTGGCCACCGATTTTTGCGTGCGCTATTCGGCGGTAGATGCCGCCCGGCTGGGCTTTGGTGTGACGGTTCTGGAAGGGGCCTGTCGGGCCATCGACCTTGACGGCTCACTGGCCGAGGCGCGACGGGACATGCTGGACCACGGCATAAAGCTGGCCCCGTGAGCCCCTATCAGGAGCATTTCAACATGGATATCGCCGCCCGGGTCTATGACCACCAATGGAAGATCGACCCGATCATCCGCTCGCTGATCGACACCGATTTCTACAAGTTGCTGATGGCCCAAAGCGTCTTTCAAAACCACCCCGAGACCGAGGTCACCTTCAGCCTGATCAACCGCAGCACCGAAATCCGTCTGGCCGACATGATCGACGAGGGCGAACTGCGCGAACAGTTGGACCACGTCCGCTCATTGTCGCTGTCGCGCGGCGAAAGCACATGGCTGCGCGGCAACATGTTCTATGGCAAACGCGCCATGTTCCGCCCCGATTTTATGGCCTGGTTCGAAGGCCTGCGCCTGCCGCCCTATCATCTGGAACGGCGCGACGGCCAGTATGAGCTGACCTTTCAGGGCAAGTGGCCCGAGGTCATGATGTGGGAAATCCCGGCGCTTTCCGTCATCATGGAGCTGCGCTCGCGCGCGGTGCTGGCCGGTATGGGCCGGTTCGAGCTGCAGGTCCTCTATGCGCGCGCCCTGACCCGTGTTTGGGAAAAGATCCAGCGCCTGCGTCGGATCAAGGGCCTTGGCGTGGCCGATTTCGGTACCCGCCGCCGCCACGGGTTCCTGTGGCAGGACCGCTGCGTGCAGGCGATGATCGAGGGGTTGGGAAACAAGTTCACCGGCACCTCTAACTGCCTAATCGCCATGCGCCGCGAGGTCGAGGCCATCGGCACCAACGCCCATGAACTGCCGATGGTTTACGCCGCCCTGTCGAAAACCGACGCCGAGCTGGCCTCTGCCCCCTATCGCGTTCTGGAACGCTGGCAGCGCGAGCATGACGGTAACCTGCTGATCATCCTGCCCGACACCTTCGGAACCGCCGGTTTTCTGAAAAACGCCCCGGACTGGCTGCGTCACTGGACCGGCATACGCATCGACAGCGGCGACCCGGCCAAGGGGGCGGAAACCGCCATCAACTGGTGGAAATCCATTGGCGAAGACCCAAAAGACAAGCTGATCATCTTTTCCGACGGTCTGGACGTGGCCCAGATCGAGGCCCTCAGCGCCCAATTCAGCGACCGGGTCAAAGTGGGCTTTGGCTGGGGCACGCTCTTGACCAACGATTTTCGCGGTCTCGTGCCAAACGATGCGCTGGCCCCGTTCTCACTGGTCTGCAAGGCCGTCAGCGCCGACGGGCACCCCACTGTCAAGCTGTCGGATAACCCCAACAAGGCGATGGGTCCGGCCGATGAGGTGGCCCGCTACAAACGGGTCTTTGGTGTTGGCCATCAGGAACCGCTGGAGGTTCTGGTCTAAGCCAGAAACGCCGCCGCCGCGTGGCGCGCTCTGGCAACATAACCGGCCGTGGCCTTGTCATCCGGGGCCAGACGCGGCATCGCCCAGCCAAGGGAGGCAAACGCACGCAACATTGCGAAAACTCTGAACATAGCCCGATCCTTGCGCCGCAACGGGCGCAGCGCGCCATAGCCATCCAGCAGTGATTCGCAAAGCGTCGGGTAATCCGGCTCGGTCATGCTTTGGGACACCGCCACCGCCAGATCATAAAGACGAAAGCCAAAACCGCTGTCGTCAAAATCAATCAGGCCCAGGCCGCCCATTGCGCTCTGGTTCGCGTTATAAAAGACGTTCTCGCGCAGGGCATCGGCATGGATCAGGCCGAAATCGGCACCATGCGCGCGGTATTGCGCCACCAGCGCGGCCGCCTTCTGGCGCGCCTCTCCAATCAGGCGCCGGTCTTGGATTGACAATTCCGGGTGCTCCCAAAACCGCCCCCACAACGGCATCTCGCCCAGCAGCCCGTCCTGATCCCAGACGCGCCGCTGAAACGGGACAGGCAAGTCCAGCGCATCGCTTTCCCCGTGCAGCCGCGCCAAAAGCCGCCCCAGCCGATGATAAAGAACCACCGGCGGTGGTGCATCATTCGCAAAAGGCTGGCCCGCCGCACCGATGGGCACACCTGCCGCCCAGTCCAGCATCGTTGCCACGCGCTGCGGGGATAGTTCGACCAACAGGCGGCCGTTTTGCGCTGGAATTGGGCGCGGCACCGGAAATCCCCGATCCGCCAGCGCATTGGTCCACCACAGCTCGGCCATGATCTCGGGCACGCTGTTGTAACCGGGGCGGTGCAGCCGCAACGCCGCCTTTCTTCCATCGCCAAGAGACACGGCAAAAACCGCGTTTTCCCGGTGCGAGATCAGACGCGGCACCCCCCGACCACCCCAATGATCCAGCGCTGCGCGCGCCGCCCCGATCATGCAATAACCGGCGTTTCTGCCAGAACATCGGCCAGCGTATCGACCAACAGATCGGCATTTTCGCGCGAGAACACCATCGGCGGGCGGATTTTCAGCGTGGCTTCGCCCAGCCCGCCGCTGTTCAGCAGAATTCCGCGTTGGCGCATCCCTTCAACCACCCGCCGGGTGAATGCTGTGGCCGGGGTTTGCGCCTCATCCAGAACCATCTCGGCGCCAAAAAACAGGCCCGCTCCACGCACATCGGCAATCACCGGATAATGCCCGGCCAGCTCGCGCAGGCGCGCGCGGGCATATTCTCCGACCTCAAACGCATTTTCGACCAGCCCTTCGGCGTCGATCACCTCCAACACCGCCGAGGCAGCAGCACAGCTGACCGGATTGCCGCCAAAGGTGTTGAAATAACCAAATGCATTGCGAAACGCCGCCAAGGTGTCGTGCCCCGCGACAACCGCCGCCACCGGATGCCCGTTTCCCATGGGCTTGCCAATGGTCACCACGTCCGGCACAAACCCCATCCGCTCATGCCCCCAGAAATGGCTGCCCAGACGACCAAATCCGGGCTGCACCTCATCGGCAATGATCAGCCCCCCCGCATCGCGCACCGCGCGGATGGCACCATCCAGAAACCCCGGCGGCAGATCGGGAAAACCCTCGTTGGCAAAAAACGGGCAAATCATCAGCGCCGAGACGCCGAATTCGCTGTCCTGCAGCGACTGCACCGCGGCGCGGACCTCATGCGTGAACGCCGCAGCAAACTCGGCTCCGCCGGTGCCGTTCAGGGGCCGCAGGCTGTCGGGGGCCTTGACGTGACGAACGTGGCCGCCATAGCCCCCGATCGGCGGTTTTCGCACCGACAACTGACTGACCGCGGTGGTGTTGCCGTGATAGGTCCGGTCGGTCGATATGACCCCGGTCTTGCCGCTGACCGCTTGGGCAATCCTGAGGGCGACATCATTGGCTTCCGAGCCCGAGCACACCATGATCGCCGAGGTCAGTCTGGCATCAAAGCGCGTCATCAGGGCGTCCAGATAATCCAGAATCCCGCTGTGAAGATAGCGCGTATGCGTGTTCAGGGTCGCCGCCTGACGCGAGATCGCCTCGACCACCTTGGGGTGACAGTGACCGACATGCGGGACATTGTTGTAACAATCCAGATACTTACGGCCATCGACATCCCACAACCACACCCCTTTGCCGCGCACCAGATGGACGGGGGTATCATAAAAGGTGGCCACATTCGGCCCCAGCAGGCGCGCCCGCCGCGCCATCATCTCGGCAATCGATTCCATCCTGATTTCTCCATTCCCAAGGCCGCCCATGTCAGCGCGTTAAAGCGGCCGTGCATCAGTCCTCTTCCGGTTTTCGTCGCCCCGCCTTGATCGAGGCACGATGCAGTTTCGCCTCCAGCCGCCGCCGTTTTGAGGCCAGTGTCGGCCGTGTCCTGACACGTTTTTTCGGTGCGATCAACGCCGCGCGAATCATCTCGGCCAGCTTTTCGCGCGCCAGATCCCGGTTCATCCCCTGCGAGCGGTGCTTCTCGGCGGTAATCACGATGGCTCCGTCCCGGGTCCATTTGCGCCCGGCAATCTTTTTCAACCGGGCCTTTACGGCGCTGCTCAGGGCTGGCGAGCGCGCCGCCTCGAAACGCAGCTCGACAGCGGTGGCCACCTTGTTGACATTCTGCCCCCCCGGCCCCGAGGCCCGCTGAAAGCTCTCCTGCAACTCCCAGTCTTTCAGGGTGATTTCATCGTTGATGCGGATCACGGCGACAACAGGCGGCTAGCGGGTCACAACGAAATGCCCGGTGCCATTGTCGCTGTAGTCGCGGTAAAACATTAGCTGCACCGCCGACAGGTAAAAGACGAACATCCGAAACGTCGTTCGCGCCACCTTTTTCGCCCGCGCGCCGTTCTGGCCCTTGTATTCACCCTCCAGCAACGCCAGAATTTTTGCTTCGTTGTCCAGCAACTGGCGCAGCCAGTGGCGCAGGGTCGTCAGGTAATGGATCCCCGGATGGAAATGAAACGCACGGGTTTTCAGGCCGGCCGCTTCGATCCCGGCAATGACCTCCGAGACCATGGGGACGTAACCGCCGGGAAAGATATAGCGATCCACCCACAGGTTTGTGCGCCCCGGCATATGTTTGACGATCGAGTGGATCAAGGCGACGCCATCCCGGCTCAGGACATCGTCTATCGCCTTGAAATAATGTCCGTATTTGGATTCTCCAACATGTTCCAGCATCCCGACCGAGACTACACGGTTATACTCTCCGGGGTGGCGTTTGCAAAAGGTCCGGTAATCTTCCTTGACAAAATTCACCTTCAGATCCTTGCCGCCGGCGATCTCTTGCACATGCTCCCGAGCCCAGTTGATCTGCCCCTCGGAGATCGAGATCGCATCCACCTCGCCCTTCAGGTTGGCGGGGAAATAGCGCTCAAACGACCCCCAGCCACAGCCGATATCCAGCACCTTCAGGGTCTCGGGTTCATCCAGCCGCATACGGCGAAAGATGGTGTCAAACTTGCGCTGTTGCGCCCCTTTCAGATCGGTGATTCCGTCCTCGAAGAACCCGGCGGAATAGACCAGATCGTCCCCGATCATCAACTGGTACAGTCCGGTATTTACATCGTAATGGCGCGCCACCTCGCGCGTGGCACTGAATGTGGCAATGAACTGCTTGTAATAATGGGTGGCGATCTCGAACAGGCCAAAGGTCAGCCCCTGCGCGCGCGCCTCTCCACCCCCGGCCGTGAGGAACATCAGCAGCAGATCGAAAACACTGCCCTTGGAGACATACCATTTGCCATCCATGAAGGATTCGCCGAAATGCAGGCCCGGATTGACCAGAAGGGTCAGCAAAGACCGCAACCGTGGCGGCGCAAGATGCACCGAGGCCGGCCGGTCCGACAGCGGGCGAAGGTCCCCATCGCCAAAATCCAACGCCAGCGGTAAACCCGGAAACAGGCGTTTCAGAATGGCGGTAATCAGGTCGCGCTCGCGGCCCTTTGGCGGGCGGTCATAGTCAAGCGCCTGAATCTCATACGTTTCGTCTGATACAGATTCCATGATTCCCCACGGCTCAATTGATCGGACACCCACAATCCTGTCACAACCCTGTGAAATTTTGCAAGGAAATTACGGCATGACCACGAAAAAGGCCGCAACGTCATTGCGGCCTTTCCCTTCTTGTTTCAGAGCTTTGGAGGCAGCAGCCCGGCGAAAACCCTCGCGTGAGAACCCTCGCATTCGGCGGTGCCCGGTCTTGTCCTAGAAACCGCCCTCACGACTTGTTCCGGCCACGCTCTCCAATATCTCTTTAGACACTGGACCACCTCCTTTCGCTTGTTGACGTTGGGATTATGGTGCCACAGCCTGTGGATAAGTCAAATGATTTCTTGCGGACCCACGGCGTTACACACCAACATCGATCAGGGCGCGGGCCAGAATCGGAACCGTGGTCTCATTCAGCCCAGCGATGTTCAGGCGGCTGTCGCCGACCATGTAGATCCCGTGCTTTTCGCGCAGGGTCACAACCTGTTCAGGGGTGGCACCGATGCGCGAAAACATGCCGCGATGGGTGGCGATAAAACCGAATCGGTCCGAGCCAGACAGCCGTTGCAGCTCGGCCGACAGCTGTTCGCGGATGGCCAGCATCCCAAGGCGAACCTCCTCCAGCTCGGCCTGCCAATCGGCACAAAGCACAGAGTCGTTCAGAATCATCGTGACCAACCGCGCCCCGTGGTCCGGCGGAAAGGAAAAGTTCTGCCGGTTGAGATGGGCCAGATTGCCCCCAACGACACCGCGTATCGCCTCGCTCGGGGCAATCGCCAGCGCGACACCGGCGCGTTCGCGATAAACCCCGAAATTTTTCGAGCAACTGGCCGCAATCAGCATCTCGGGCATCTGCCCGGCCAGCAGCCGCACCCCGGCCGCATCCTGATCCAGCCCGTCGCCAAACCCCTGATAGGCAATGTCGATAAAGGGAATGCCGCCCCTTTTTTGCAATAGATCGGCAATCTCCTGCCACTCGGGCAGGGTCAGGTTGGCGCCAGTCGGATTGTGGCAACAGCCATGCAGCAGCACCACATCACCCGCCTTGATACCCTCCAGATCCGCGATCATGCCGGCAAAATCCACCCCCCGCGCCTCGCTGTCGAAATAGCGGTAGGTCTGCATTTTCATGCCAAGGTGGTTGATGATCGAGGGGTGGTTGGGCCAGGTCGGATCCGACAGCCAGATCGTGGCCTCGGGGTTGGCCATCCCGACCGTCTCCAGAACCATGTGAATGGCGCCGGTGCCCCCCGGAGTTGCCGCCGCCGCAACGCGCCCGGCTGCAACACTGTCCGCCAGCACCAGATTGCGCATCGCATCAAGATAGGCCGGATCGCCCGCCAGCGCGGTATAGGATTTGGTCGTCTCAGCCTTCCACAGCTGGCGTTCCGCGGCCTTGACCGCGCGCATCACCGGCGTGACCCCCTCGGCGTTCTTGTAAACTCCGACGCCAAGGTCGATCTTGTCCGCACGCGGATCGTCACGGAACATTTTCATCAGTTGCAGGATCTTGTCCGCCGGTTGTTGGCACAGATTTTCAAGCATCGGGTTTTCCTTGTTCGCGGGCCTCAGCCCCGTTCGATCTTCAGGTCGTTATACATGCCCCATTCGGCCCATGACCCGTCATAAAGCGCGTGGTTGCGATGCCCCAGACGTGCCAGCGCAAGGCTGAGGATCGCCGCCGTGACCCCTGACCCGCAGGTGGTGATCGCCGGTTTTTTCAGATCCACCCCGACCGCCGCCATGATCCGGGCCAGGTCCTGATCCGGTTTCATCGTCCCGTCCGCGTTCAGAAGATCGGTGAACGGCAGGTTCAGGGCGTTGGGGATATGCCCCTGACGCAGGCCCTCGCGGGGCTCGGGCTCATCGCCCCGGAACCGTCCGGCGCTGCGCGCATCAATGATCTGCGCATCCCCCAATTTGCTGGCCGCCGCCACTTGGGTCACGTCCTTGATCAGCTGCGCATTGCGCTGCACCGTCATGTGGCGGTCCCGCATGATCGGCGCCATGTCCTCGGTCGGGCGTCCCTCGGCCCGCCACTTTGGCAGACCCCCATCCAGAACGGCGGTATCGGCCTTGCCAAACAGCTGAAATAACCACCAGACGCGAGGGGCCGACAGGATGCCGGCACCGTCATAAACCACCACCTGATGGCCGTCTCCAATCCCCATTGCCCGCATCCGCGAGATGAATTTCTCGGGGCTGGGCGCCATGTGTGGGAGATCCGAGCGCGTGTCCGCAATCTCGTCGATATCAAAAAAGCGCGCTCCCGGGATGTGGCCCGCCTCATATTCTGCCCGAGGATCACGCCCGGCGGCGGGCAGATACCATGACGCGTCGAGGATCCGCAAATCCGGGCTGCCCATATGCGCCGCAAGCCAGTCGGTCGAGACAAGGGTTCTGGGGTCACTGTGGGGCATAATGGCATCCTGCAATAATCATGGCCTGACCCGAATTATCCGCCCGCGCCCAAGGTTGCAAGCGCGCGACCGCAAAACCCGCCTGCTATTCCCGATAGGCCAGTGCGACAACGCCGCCGCAGAGAACCACCAGCGCCGCAGCGCCCAGACCGGCGGCCAGAAACTCGGCCCACCAGTGAAAGGTGACATCCGGGATGATCCGGTGCAGCCCCAGATGCAACAGCAGCGCCCCACCGCCGCCCAGAGCCGTGTTCCAGAACAGGCCCAGATTGACCGCCGGCAGAATCACCGCCCCCAGATTGCCGCAGAGCGCGCCAATCAGAACCAGCGAAATCTCGTATCCGCCCATGATCCACGACCCCCTCGTTTCCGACCCGCTCCCGGCGCTCGGGCCGCCTTATCCGCGATCTCGCAACAGGCGCGCCTTTTGGCGCTGCCAATCGCGCTTTTTCTCGGTCTGGCGCTTGTCCGCAACCTTCTTGCCCTTGGCGATCCCCAGCTTCAGCTTGGCGCGCCCCTTTTCGTTGAAATACAGCCGCAGCGGCACCAGAGTCATCCCCTGCCGCCCGATATTGTTCCACAGCCGCGACAGCTCGCGCCGTGAAACCAGCAACTTGCGCCGCCGGCGCTCTTCATGCGGAAAGGACTTCGCCTGCTCGTAGGCAGGGACATAGCTGTTGACCAGCCACAGCTCGCCATCTTCCACGGTGGCATAGCTTTCGGCGATATTGGCGTGCCCCTCGCGCAGGGCCTTGACCTCCGAGCCCTGCAGCACGATCCCGCATTCCAGATCATCCTCGATCGCATAATTGTAGCGCGCCTTGCGGTTTTCGGCGACGACCTTGAAATTCGGGTTGGATTTGGGTTTTTTGGCCATCGGCGTGTGGGGTCAGCCCAGCACGCCGACGCTGCGCATGGCCGCCTCGATCTGCGCCATCGTCTCGGGCAGCAGGCCCGTCAGCGGCGGGCGCACGTCCGGTGCGCATTTTCCCAACAGCGACAGGCCGTATTTCGCGCCAACCAGCCCGGGTTCGACAAATATCGCGGTATGCAGCGGCATCAGTCGGTCCTGCAACTCCAGCGCATGGACCCAATCGCCGCTGCGCGTGGCCGCCTGAAACTCGGCACAAAGGCGCGGCGCCACGTTCGCGGTCACCGAGATACACCCCTGCCCGCCATGCACGTTAAAGCCCAGGGCCGACGCATCCTCGCCCGAAAGCTGGATGAAATCGGTGCCGCAGCTAGCGCGTTGCCGACTGACCCGCACGATGTCGCCGGTCGCGTCCTTGACGCCGACAATATTGTCCAGCTTGGCCAGTTCGCCCATGGTTTCCGGGGTCATGTCCACGATCGAGCGCCCCGGGATGTTGTAAATAATGATCGGCAGGCCGACCTCGTTAATGGCGCTGTAATGGGCGATCAGACCGCGCTGGGTTGGCTTATTATAATAGGGCGTGACCACCAGCGCCGCATCGGCACCAACGGCCTTGGCATGTTCGACCAGCCCGATTGATTCGGCGGTGTTGTTCGAGCCGGCTCCGGCGATCACCGGCACCCGGCCCGCGGCGGCCCGGACCACGACCTCGACCACCTCGCGGTGCTCTTCGTGGCTCAGGGTCGGGCTTTCGCCGGTGGTGCCAACCGGCACAAAGCCGTTGCTGCCCTCGGAAATATGCCACTCAACCAACCGTTTCAGCGTCTCGGTATCCACCGCGCCGTTCTTGAACGGAGTCACCAATGCCGGAATGGACCCTTTGAACATGATACGCTCCTTTCACTGTCTGGTTTCATGGCTCAGCGCCCCCATTATCAGGGAATTTTGCCGATGGGTATATCCAATGTTGAACTTTCCAAGGGACACTTTGATCTTGGCGCGCGATTGCGGTATGCTCAAGACGTAGCAGAGTGGATTTTTTGACGTGTTTTTCCGTTTCCCGGCCTTTTTCCTGATCCTCTTGTGGATCGGGGTTTTTTCTATCCAGGCCAATGCCCAATCGGGGGCCCAATCGGGGCCACAAGGCAACACGATGCTGGCCGCGGCGATTGCGGCAACCGATAAGCAGGACTGGCCCACCGCCCTTGCCCTTGCCGGGCGCGTCAACGATCCGATTGCCGGAGACATCATCCGCTGGATCCACCTGCGCAAGGGTGCCGATCTGTGGCGCGACTATACCAACTTTCTGGCCCGCCACCCGAACTGGCCGGGCCTTGCGATCCTGCGCATCAGGGGCGAATCGTCGATCCCCCCGCGCAGCGACCCGGCGGCGGTACTGGCCTATTTCAAACCCCAGCGCCCGCAAACCGGCGCCGGCATCCTGCGCCTGACCGAGGCCTATACCGCCCTTGGCAAGACCAAGGCTGCCCGCGCCGAGGCCGAACGCGCCTGGCGCAGCTTCTCGATGAAAAAAGACGACAGCGATCTGTTGTTGTCGCGCTTTTCCAAGGCTCTGCGCAAATTTCACGTCACCCGGCTGGACATGCTGCTATGGCGTGGCAAAACCGGACAGGCCCGCGCCATGCTGCCGCTGGTCCCAAAAAGCTATGCCGCACTGGCCCGCGCCCGCATCGGCCTGCGCCAGCGTGTGCGCGGGGTCAGCGCCCTGATCCGCGCCGTCCCCAAAAAGCTGCGCAACGATCCCGGTCTGGCCTATGAGCGCTTTTTGTGGCGGCTGAAAAAAGGCCTCGGCGACAGTGCCCGCACGCTTTTGATCTCCCGCTCGACCTCGGCCAAGGCCCTCGGAAAGCCAGCGAAATGGGCCTCAGCCCGCCGAAAGATTGCGCGACAGGAGATGCGCGACGGCAACAATGCGCGCGCCTATCGGATTGCCGCCCACCATTTCCTGACCAAGGGGCCGGATTATGCCGATCTGGAATGGCTGTCCGGCTATATCGCGCTCAGAAAACTGCACGACCCGGCGCGCGCCCTGACCCATTTCAAACGCTTTCGCAGTGCCGTGGCGACACCGATCAGCTATGGGCGCGCCGGCTATTGGCTGGGGCGCACCTATGACGCCCTTGGCGACAAAACCGCAGCCAAGGCGGCCTACAGCTTTGCCGCGCGCTATCAGACCAGCTTTTATGGCCAACTTGCAGCGCAGCGTATTGGTGCCGCGCCCGACCCGGCCCTGACCGGGCGCACATCGGTGCCGGACTGGCGCCGGGCGCCGTTTATCAACGATTCGCGCCTGCGCGCCGCGCTGCTCCTGCATTACGCCGGACAGCCTAAGCTGGCCGAGATGTTCGTGCGCCGTGTCGCCTCGGGGCTGGACACAACCGGAACCGAGCAACTGGCCGGGTTGATGCTGGACATCGGGCGACCCGACATCGCCGTGCGTCTGGCCAAACGTCTGGCGCGCAAGGGAATCGTGATGCCCCGCTTTTATTTCCCGCTGACTCCGCTGGCCAAGACCCGCGTCGCGGTCGCCCCCGAGGTCGCCATGTCGATTGCCCGGCGCGAAAGTGAACTGAACCCCCTCACCATCAGCCCCGCCGGGGCGCGCGGCCTGATGCAGATCATGCCGAAAACCGCCCGCAAGGTCGCCCGCAAGATCGGCGTGCCCTATTCCCGCAGCAAGCTGACCAGCGATTGGAAATACAACGCCCGCCTTGCCTCGGCCTATCTGGCGCGCCAGATTGCCGATTTCGGTGGCTCCTATATTCTGGCCTTTGCCGCCTATAACGCCGGCCCCAGCCGGGCGCGCCAATGGATCAACCTTTACGGAGACCCGCGCCGGGACAGCGCCGACCAGATCGACTGGATTGAACATATCCCGTTCCGCGAAACGCGAAACTATGTCATGCGCGTGACCGAATCCCTGTTCGTCTATCGCGCCCGCATCACCGGCCAAGTGCCGAAACTGCACATCATCGAGGACCTGAAACGGGGGTAGCGGCCCTATTTGATGCGCTGCCCGTTGGCGGTGATCGTGCCATCCGGCGTCGCGGTGATCTCGGAACTCAGATGGTCATCCCCGACGGGCTTTGAAAACGCCCCCAGCATTGCCTTGATTCCGGTCGCTGTATCGTTTTTCAGCAAACCCATCTTGCTCAGCGAATCCATCAACCCAAAGGCCCCTTTCAGATCCAGCGTGACGGTGCCGATTGGCTGCGGTACTCCGTTGATCTTCTTGCCATTTGTCAGGTCAAACGTCGCATGACCGTTGCCGGTCAGGATCGCCCCCGCCGCCGAGGCGGTCAACTCGTTCAGATCAACCGAAACCGGCAGGAAAGGCGTGCCTTTCAGGGTTTGCACCTTTTGCGGGTCCATCAGATCGGCCAGCACCATCAGCTTGCCACTGATATCGACCGCAACCGTCACCGGATCGCGCGGCAGCAACTGTTTCGGATCGACCATCGCCCAGAGGGACTCATCCGCCGTCAGCCCGCGCAACGCCGTCCTGGCGTGAAAATCACTGGGCGTCTCTGACTTTGCCAGCGGCACGAAAAAGGCAAGCGACAGCTCGTCAAAGCCCAGCTTTACCGGCGGCACCGGCAGATTGGGGGTCGAGGCCTCGACCTTGACTCCGGTGACCGCCAGATCATACCCAACTGCCCTTGGCGACAGATTAAACCCGGCCCGACCGGTCGTCGCTGAAATGGTCGAATTCCCCGATTTGCGGCTGGTCTTAAAGCTGGTGTCAAGACTGTAAGGCCCCGAGGACAGGGTCACCCCCCCGTCAAATCCCATCTTGAAAAAGGCCAGTGGATCCTTCAACTCGGCCGCCGTCATCTGGTTGACCTCGAACCCGAAAACCGTGCTCAGATCGGTGATCGTGCCATCGGCCTTGTAGAAATACCCGGTTCCCGCCGGGTCCTTGAAATCGACCTTGATCCCCAGCGAATCCATGCTGGATTTGCCGCTGTAGCGACGGCGATCATTGGCTAGCCTGACGATCCTGTAATCCGAACTGACCTTCTGCCCGGTATAGCCCGCAACCAGCGGAATCGTCTTGCCGCTGGCGGTCAGGTTATCCAGCTTCAATTCCAGCGTCGAGACCGAGGTTTTCAACGTCAGATCCTCGGGTGAGCCCGCGGCAATCATGGTCATGCCGTCGGCGCCGACATGGGCCTTGATTTGCACATCCTTGCCGGACTTGCCGCTCAGGTGGCCCCTGATCTGCATGGTCGGCGCAAATGTCACCACCACCTGATCGCCAACCTGAGTCATCTTGATCCACGCATAGGACAGGGATGCCTGCCCCTTGTTCTGCGGGAATTGATAGGTCATCGAGACATTTTCAAGGGACAGCACGTCCTTACCCACGCTCTCGGCGCCAATATCGACCCTCGCCCCCGAGCGCGTATAAAGGTTAACCAGCGAGTTTCTGATGTCCTGTGTCGTCAATTGCGCAAATGCCGGGCTGACAGACAGCAGCGACAGGACGGTGGCCGGAAAAATTGTGCGAAACCCATGAACCATTTTCATTACTCCATCAAAAAACTGAGCAGAGTTTCCGCGCCTTTTCCCGTCGCGTCAAGAGACTTGATACCGCCATTGCGCATTAGGCGTAGACCCAGAATGGCAATTTGCTTGCATTCCCCGCCAGGCTCGGATTTCCTGTCGGCAAAGACCGTTAAAATATCATGACCGGAGAGATCGGATGGGTAAGACTTCGTCAAGCAGTGTGGTCGGAAAAACCGCGGTCATAACCGGCGCAAGCCGCGGCATCGGCCGGGCAACGGCGCTGGCATTTTCCGCCGCCGGTGCCCGAGTCGTCCTGACCGCCCGCAGCGCAACCCCCATTCGGGCGCTGGCCGACGAAATCAACGCCGCCGGAGGGCAGGCTGAAGCCATGCCCAGCGACGCTGGCCGCTATCGTGGCGTCGACTTTGTGATCCAGCACGCGCTGGAGCGGTTCGGCACGCTGGATATCCTGATCAACAACGCCGGAATGATCGAGCCGATCGCCCATATGGCGGACTCCGACCCCGATCTCTGGGACAAGGCGATCGATACCAACCTGAAGGGGGTTTACCACGGTATGCGTGCCGCCCTGCCCCACATGGGCAGGGGAGGAACAATCCTGACCCTCAGTTCCGGCGCCGCCCACACACCTCTGGAGGGCTGGAGCGCCTATTGCGCCGCAAAGGCCGGGGTCGCGATGCTGACCCGCGCCGCCCATCTTGAAGAGGCCGGACGGGGTCTGCGGATCATGGGGCTCAGCCCCGGCACCGTGGCCACCGAGATGCAGGTGAAAATCCGCGCTTCAGGGATCAACCCGGTCAGCCAGATCGACCCTTCGGCCCATATCCCGCCGGAATGGGTGGCACGCACCCTGCTCTGGATGTGCGGGCCGGATGCGGACGCGTTTCTGGGTCAGGAGGTGTCATTGCGAGAGGCCGACATCCGCGCCCGCGTCGGGCTGGTCTGATGATCGAACTGAACCGACAAGGGCGGCGCTGGACGGTCACGCTGAATAGGGCGGAAAAGGCCAATGCCCTTAGTCTGGCCATGTTGACGCGGCTCCACGAGGTGTTTTCACAGGCAGCGCAGGATCGCGAGCTGCGGGTTCTGGTGGTGACCGGCGCCGGACGCCGGGTGTTCTCGGCCGGGGCCGATCTGGGCGAGGCCCGGGATGCCACCGCGATCACCACCCACCCGATTTGGGAGCGCACCTCATCGCGCCTTGCTAACCTGCCCTGCCTGACCATTGCGGCGCTGAACGGAACCGTGGCGGGCGGCGGCTTTGGTCTGGCGCTGGCCTGTGATCTGCGCCTAGCGGTGCCCGAGGCACGGTTCTTTTATCCGGTCCTGAAAAATGGCTTTTTGCCCCAGCCGTCAGACGTGCGGCGCCTGCGCGCCCTGATCGGGCCAGCGCACTGCAAGACGATCCTGTTGGGAGGCCAAAAGCTGAGCGCCGATCAGGCTCTCGCCGTCGGCTTGATCGAACGCATCGTCCCGCGCACCGAGATGGCGGACACGATAGATGCGTTTTCCGAGGCGGCGCTGAACGCCGATCCCGCCGTTCTGGTGGCAATCAAACGGATGATTCAGTCCGACCGCCTATCCGCCGAACTGCACGCCGATTGCGTGGCGGCAGTCCATGACCGGGATCCGGCAGCACTGGCGCGGCTCTTGCCCCCGCAGGGGGATGCCGATACGGGCACGCGGGGGACAGGCAAGCAAAGCACTGGCAGGGGTTGAGGGGCTCGAACCCACGACCTACGGTTTTGGAGACCGTCGCTCTACCAACTGAGCTAAACCCCTAAAGCCTGTGCGAGAGGTGACATACAGGCGCTTGGGGCCTGATGCAAGATGGAATCAGACAGCGCGGATCAGGCGGCAAGGGCGGAGCCTCCGGCGGGAGTATTTCGCAAAGAAGACAATCTACGGCGCGAACCATTTCAGTTGCGTCAGCAGGACCCAGGGAAACTGGCTGGTGTGGCCCGAGCCGATATTGATCTCGATCGTGAACATGTTGGCGTTCAGCACCAACAACAGCAGAAAATGCGGCCATGTGAGGATTTTGGTCAGGCGCGGGGCCGCCTCGGGAATGTGACGCAGGATCAGGGCGATGGCGACAAAGCCAGCCAGAACGGAAGCGGCACCAAAGCGAACCACATCAAAGGCAATCACATTCAGGCTGAGAGGCGCCAGCAGCACCGCCGCCAGCAAGAGGCGCGCCGAGCGCGGCGCGAGCGGGCCCAGCAAACGGCCGGCAAGCCAGAACAGCCAGAGGCTCATCAGGCCTAGCGGCACGCCGTCAAACAGAACCCAGGCCCAGTATTTCGTGGTCTTGTGCAGGTTGGCCATCAAGTCGAAATTCCCGCCAATGCCGCGTCCGGCGACCACCGTCGCGGTGGGGTCAACGCCAAAGCCCGCCCGCGCCTGCAGATGGGCGGCAAAATCGGCGGCCTGATCCGGGCTGAAGCGGCCAAGGGTGGCCAGCGCCGCGACCGTCACCAGACCGACTCCCAACGGCAGCAGCGCCACGCCCAACGCACGCGTCTGCCCGCGTCGGGCGAGGAACAGATCAAATCCGATGAGCAGGGTGAAATAGGGCAGCATATTCTCATGGACCATGGCACCCAGAACCGTCAGCGCCAGCCGCACTGCCAACCCGGCCCGGGTCGTGGCCTTGCTACTGAGGGCCAGCAGGGTCAGGGTCAGGAGCATCCCGTCAAGATAGCCGGTGTTGCCGATAAAGCTGGAATAGGCAAAGCTGTTCAGGGCGAGAATGATTAACAGCAGCGCGCTGGTCTGTTCGGGCAAGGTGCGCTTCAGAAACAGGTAGAAGGCCAGCGCCCCCAACAACGAAATCCCGGCCGCCACCGCGTAGATCTGCCCCACCGAAACCTTGTCCGGGAAGACCAGCGTCAGGATCTGCCCGACCAGACCGCGGCGCGTCAGACCCTGGGAATAGTCAAACAGCAGCTGGGTCGCGGCAAAGGCCTTGGGCGGCAGTACATGATTGACCAGCGCCAAAAGAAAAGACACCGCCGCAGTGATGCGCAGTATCTGCATTTGCCTCATGTCGCCCATTGCCCGATCCTTATTGCCGAGGGCCTGCCCGCGTTTGCCCAATCGCACCGGATTCAGCCCAAATCCTGCACCAACGCCGCTGAAAATTACCCCTGCTTCGGTGCAAGCCGGTAAACCTTAACAGGTGCCAGTATGACAAGCTCCGGGCGGCCGGGGCAACAGTTTCCTTGCGCTTGATATGAAAAAGGGCCGCCATTAGGCGGCCCTTTATTGGTCGGTTATTGAACCGTTATTCGACGATTTTGCTGACGACGCCCGAGCCGACGGTGCGGCCGCCTTCGCGGATGGCAAAGCGCAGGCCCTCTTCCATGGCGATCGGGGCGATCAGTTCGACGGTGAACTTCAGG
>Ga0256829_1000140_pt1 | contig 93673 bp, 100 predicted proteins | sample 131447metaG_FD_185979 | JGI IMG/M metagenome (GOLD analysis project Ga0256829, IMG submission 185979) | Hydrothermal vent microbial communities from Lau Basin, Pacific Ocean - 131-447 | ecosystem: Environmental > Aquatic > Marine > Hydrothermal vents | place: Pacific Ocean: Lau Basin... | reverse complement strand
CGTCAGCGCCGTGCTGGTCGAGATCGACGAACGCTGGGCCGTCGACAACAAGGCCTACATCAAATGGGAATGCCAGGATGCGTGATCACGCCAGATCCAAATTTCCAGACATCAGGTTGCTTAATCGTAACGGCGGCCTCAGGCACGGTTTTGCCCGCCGGGACATGCTCGGGCAGAAAGATAAGCGTAGGGGTAAACATCAAACGCCACTTTCGCGCCATCTGTTTTTCCGGCAACGTCTGGCCGTCGAAATCGGTGACCGGCAGATCTCCGAACATGTTCAGCTGAACAACAAAATAATGGTCGATGATATATTGCCGGATATCAGGCACGGGAAACACCTCTTCATGCATCTTGTTGCAATAGATGCAACCCCGCTGTTCCACCAGAATCATCAGGCGCTTGCCCTCGGCGTTGGCCGAGGCCAGATCCTCGCGCATGTCCTTGAACGTATTGCGCATCCAGACGGTCTTGTGCAGGCCGTCATCGCCCAACTCAGCGGCCCAGCCCATGCTGGCAACGAAAAGTATCATCAAGGTTGAAACAAGCAGGCGCATAAGGAAACCTCCCTTTCTATTGGAGCAGCCAGAAATTCGGGGCGAGATTCAGCAGCCACTGGGCGATGTAATTTATCGTGCTGGTCGCAATCAAAAGCGCGAAAATCACCAGAAACAGGCCCATAACTTTTTCGACAACGGCCAGGTGTTTGCGAAAGCGCTGCATCCAGCGGATGAACGGGCCGACGAACAAGGCAGCCAGAATGAACGGCGCGGTCATGCCGATCCCATAGGACAACAGTAACAACGCCCCGTGGGTCGCTGATTCGGTGCTGGCAGCGGTAAACAGGATCGCGGCCAGAACCGGCCCGACGCAAGGGGTCCAGCCAAAGGCAAACGCAAGACCAATCACGTAGGCCCCGACGAACCCGAGGTTTGATGAATCTCCCGGCTCGGCTCGGAATTGCCGATAGAGCAGTCCGATCCGGATGACGCCGAGAAAATGCAGACCCATGATCAGAATGATTGCCGCGGCCAGCCATCTCAGAACCCCAAACCAGTCGCGCATAAGGTTGCCAAAGGCGCTGGCGGTGGCGCCCAGGGCCATGAAAATCGTGATGACTCCGGCGGCAAAAAACAGTGCCGACAGCACTGCCCGCAGCCGCACGCCGGCAGTCAGGGTGCCGTCGGCCTCGACCTGATTGATGCTGACCCCGGCCATATAGCTGAGGTAAAAGGGAACGATGGGCAGGATGCACGGCGACAGGAACGACAGCAGCCCGGCAATCGCCGCGCCGATCACGGTTACGTCAATCATGCACCCCTCCCTTGTATTATTCACATATTCAAATAATGTGTTTCACAACACCAAACGTCAGATGAGGGCAAAATGCAAGCGTTCTTGATTTCTGCACTGACCGGGATGTTTTTGTCGGTGTCGGTCTCGCTAGCCTCGGCGACCGAATTGCTGATGTTTGAACAGGTCGGCTGTGTCTGGTGCGCGAAATGGAACGCAGCAATCGCCCCGGTCTATCCAAAGACCAGCGAAGGAAAGTTTGCGCCACTGCACCGGATCGATATTGATACCGGCTCGCGCAAGGGCCTGCATCTGTCGGCGCCGGTTCACTATACGCCCACATTTATCGTCGTTCAGAACGGCAAGGAACTGGGCCGGGTCGAGGGTTATCCCGGTGAGGATTTCTTTTGGGGGCTGTTGGACAAGATCCTTGTCAAGACAACGGATTACAAGGGTGAGTAGGGCAATGGGAAATACCCGCCACCATCGCGAAACACGGCGCAAGGTGTGGCGCGGCGCGCGCGGAAGAGGAGCAACACGAAATTGCAATCCGAGTGACAATCCCGTCAGATCTAGTATCCTGACCGCTCGCGGACAGACCGAATAAACCACAGGAAATTGGAACCAATCATGGCACTGCCGGTCATCAGAGACGACTTTACCGACGCGGAACTCGACCAGATTATGGACAACGCGTATGAGGCGTCAAACCTTCTAAAAGCGATCAGCCACGAAGGCCGGCTGATGATCCTGTGCCATCTGGTTTCCGGGGAAAAATCGGTGACCGAGCTTGAACGCCTGTTGCACGCACGTCAGGCAGCGGTGTCTCAGCAATTGTCGCGCCTGCGTTTTGAAGGGCTGGTCCGGCCGCGACGCGAGGGAAAAGCGACCTATTACAGCCTGACTGACGATCGGCCGAAAAAGGTGCTTGAGGTTGTCTACGAGCTTTACTGCAAGCCAAAAAAGGACTGACCGCAGCAACTGATTCCTCACGCGCGCAGGGCGAAACCCGAAATCAACTGTTTCAGACCGATGGCCGCCCCCAGAAAGATTGCAGCCATGGTGATCGGCGCGCTGAATGCCAGCAGCGAAAACGCCGAGATCCCCTGCCCTATAGTGCAGCCAAGGGCAACAACGGCGCCGACCCCCATCAGCATTGCACCTGAAATCTGCCGCCGCAATTCGCGCGGGTCTTCGCAGGCCTCCCAGCGAAAATGCCCCTTGATCAGACTGCCAATGGCCGCGCCAGCGATCACGCCAAAGACCGAGCCCACCGCAAAATTCAGACTGCTGCCGCTGGACGTCAGGATATAGAGAATGGTCCGCCCCACAGGGGCTGCAAATGTGTGGGAAACCGTGCGCGTTGCGTCAAACCCGTTTTGGGCAACCCAATCGGTTCCCGCCCAGCCCGACACAACCGCCACCCCGACCACGACTGCCCAGATCGCCGCCGACGGCTTTTCCAGAAAGCGGCGCGAGCCAAGGGACACCGCCAGAACGAGAACACCGAGAAAGACACCGATTCTGGCAACCCCAAAACCTGTCACCGCGTCCAGCGTTTGCGCAATTCCAGGCGCTCGGTCCAAGGCCATGAGGTCGGGCGGGAACAACAGCACCCGCAGCCGCGCCAATGGGCCGGATGCCGTGGCAAGAGCCGTAATTCCCATCACCAGAACGATAACAAAAGCTCGCAAATCGCCGCCACCAAACCGCGCCAGCGCCCCATAGCCGCAGTTTCCCGCCAAGGCCATGCCATAGCCAAACATCAGGCCGCCAACAACGTGAGCCAGCGGATTAAAGCCACCTGCAAGGTAAATCGTATTGGTGACATCCAGATGCCCCGTGCCGATCAGAATAAAGCTGCCGGTCACCGCAATGCCGATGGCGATACCCCACATCCTTATGCGCGTATCGCTCTCGGCATAGAGAACGTCCTCGATCGCACCAAGCGTGCAGAACCGTCCAAGGCGTGCGGCCAGCCCCAGCAGAATGCCACCGAACAGGCCCACGATAAACACCAGATTGGCGTCGCTGATGCCGTCAAACATAATCGCTCGTCTCCCTGAGGCACTCTGCATCCCGGCGCCCGGACACTCCGGGGTCAGGGTGGAATACACAAGATCATCGCGTCGCGCAGCTCTTTCCCGCTGCCCTTGCCGGGCCTTGGGGGTGCGTCATTACTGCGACTTATAACATGCCGAAGGCGAGTCGCGCCAGAGCAACCAAACGCCCTCGCGCCAGCGCGCAGAATCCACTGCACCGTCTTGTCGCAAGCGATATTCAGATTCATGGTGCATTAAAGAAACTGAATGTGTTAATATGTTCCCCATAACAAATATAATCAGGAACGGGAAAGAACCAGTGATCGAAACTTACAGGGAAATAGTTGTGAATTCCGCCCCCGCCTTTCTGGCGTGGGGAGGGCTCATTATCGGAATCGTCTTTGGATTTATCGTCTATCGGACAAATTTCTGCAGCATGGGATCCATTTCGGACATGATGAATTTCGGCGATTCCAGACGCTTTCGCTCGTGGATGCTGGCCATTGCGGTTGCGGTCGTCGGGGTTGGATTGCTGCAATATGGCGGTATCATAGATGCCTCGACCTCGATGTATCTCAACCCGAATTTCGGCTGGCTGGGAAACATCGTCGGGGGGCTGCTATTTGGCTACGGCATGGTCTTTGCCGGTGGTTGCATGAGCAAGAACCTCGTGCGTGCAGGGGGAGGAGACCTGCGCTCGGTCGTAGTTCTGATTGTTGCCGGGATCGTTGCCTTTATGACCATCGGCGGGATCCTCGGCCCCGTGCGGGTCGCCCTGTTCGGCCCGTCAACCAAGGACCTGACCGAGCTTGGCTTGGGAACCCAAAGCGCCGGGGACATGCTGGCGCATCTGACTGGCATGGGGCAGCAGAGCGCAACATGGTTATTCCTGTCGCTCTTTGTGGCAGCGCTGTTGATCTACGTCTTCAAGGACGCCGGGTTTCGCCGTTCACCGACCCATCTGATCGCTGGAATCGGAATCGGTCTGGCCGTCGTTGCCGGCTGGGCCTTGACGGGATTTGCCTATAGCGATTTTGCCGACGTTCCGCAAAACCCCGTGTCCCTGACCTTTGTGCGCCCCTCTGGCGATACGTTGGATTACCTGATGCGCTTTACCGCGCTTGGCATGCCGCGATTTGGGGTGGTGACAACGCTGGGGACACTTCTCGGTGGATTTCTGGCGGCCCTCAGCACCCGCTCGTTCAAACTGAACACATTCGCCGATGCTTCGGATACGGTGCGCGCAATCTTCGGTGCGATCCTGATGGGAATCGGCGGGGTTGTCGCCTTGGGCTGCACGGTTGGTCAGGGGCTGTCTGGCATTTCAACGCTGGCCATGGGCTCATTCATCGCGGTCGTGTTCATCATTCTCGGCGGCATGGCCGGGATCAAGACGATGGAGGTGCTGGCCTGACCAACGTGTCACCCAACGCTCGGGAGATCGCAAGCCTGACGGTCTCTCAGTCGGCCGGGCGGCAGTAGAGGTTGTAAAGTGTGCCGATCACGGATTCCGCTTCTTCGCTGGCCAGCGAATAATAGACCGACTGCGCCTCGCGGCGGGTGTTGACCAGATTTTGCCCCCGCAGGACAGCCAGTTGCTGGGACAACGCGGATTGGCTAAGGCCGACCAGCCCTTGCAGGGTCTGCACGGTCTTTTCGCCGTCAATCAGGTTGCACAGAATCATCAGGCGTGACGGGTTGGCCATAACTTTCAGCAGATCACTGGCTTTTCCGGCGTTGTCCTTGAGTTCTGCAATATCCATCCCGTCGGGCTTTCTTATGGTGCGGTTCATCTGTCTCGGTCTATTCTTGTGGAATTTCAGCGTTTAAACAACAAATCCATACCAAAAGGCAAGATTGCGGTTCACTTATATGGCATAAGGTCGCGGCTTTCTTGACCGAATTCATTTTATTTTGTATTCATAACTTCTAATACAAGGGAATACGACACAAGGTGCAACAGCGGTCGGGAGGAATTAGGACATGCTGGACGAAGCGAAGAGCGGCGATATGAGCAATGCCAAGAGCATGTCGATCATCGTCACGAAGGGAACGCTGGACTGGGCCTATCCGCCCTTTATTCTGGCCACAGCGGCTGCCGCGATGGACATCGATGTGACGATGTTTTTCACGTTTTACGGCCTGCCGCTGTTGAACAAGAACCTTGATCTCAAGGTGTCAACGCTGGGCAACCCGGCCATGAAAATGCCGATGATGGGGATGCATATGGCAATGCCGAACCTCGCCCCGATGATCCCCGGCGTTGATCGAATGACCACGACAATGATGAAGAACCTGATCAAGAAGAAGGGCGTCGCCTCGATCGAAGATCTACGCGAGGCCGCAATCGAACTGGATGTCAAAATGATTGGCTGCCAGATGACCATGGATCTGTTTGAATTCAACAAAGAAGACATGATCGACGGGATCGACATCGGTGGCGCCGCCACCTATCTGGAAAACGCCGTCAACTGCGATATCAATCTTTATATCTAAGCCGGGTCCACCGGCCAACTAGTCCACAGAAGAAAGAGGAAATACGAATGGCTGAACATGTTTTGAACGCTGAGGGTCTGAATTGCCCCCTGCCAATCATCAAGGCAAAAAAGGCGCTGAAATCGGTGCCGCAGGGAGAAATTCTGGAGGTGCGTTCGACAGATCCCGGCTCGGTTGCGGACTTTGCAGCGTTTTGTAATCAGACCGGAAATGAGCTGGTTAGTTCGACGACCGAGGGCAACGTCTATACGTTCCAGATCAAGCACAACTAAGGCGTTTTGACGAAACACCGTAACTGATGGCAACACCCACAGTCAGAAGCCCCGCCCAAGACCGGCGGGGCTTTTATTTTGCGCGCATCTTTTCGGCACGCACGAAATCCGTGAACGCCCTGACCCAGGAATAGGCGTCTGTCGTGCGCAGGTGGCAAAACCCGGCGATCAGGTTCTTGCACAGGATCCCATCGTGGCGCCCGTCAATCCCTGCCCCCCGTGACATCCGGCGAGCGAACCCTGTATCAGGCGGCAGGCCGTCCAAGCGCGCATAATGAAACTCATGCGCCCTGATTGTTCCCGTGGGGACGCCATCCCACAGGTGCTGCGCGGTCTTGCTGAAGGCCGCATATCCACGCCCCTGCGGGCGGGCGCACATTTTGGCGGTTGCCGGAATTACGCCAACCATGGGGGCCTCCTGCCCATCCCAAACGAGAGACTGGCACAGATACATCAGACCGCCACATTCAGCATAGGTGGGCAGACCGTGGGCGATAGCAGCCCGAATGGCGGTGCGCATCGGGATATTCGCGGCCAGTGCCTGCATCTGTGTTTCTGGAAACCCGCCCCCGATAAAAAGACCATCCAACCCTTTTGGTAGCTGCCGGTCCTTTAACGTATCAAAGGCTACCAACTCGACCCCCTCAGCGGCGAAGGCTTCAATATCGTCGGGATAGTAAAATCCAAATGCCGTATCCCGGGCAATCCCGATCCTCAGATCAGGTGTCACTGTGGGCCGTGGTATATCCCTTTTGCCCAAAAGAGGCGGCGCGGCATCGGCAATGGACAGGAGTCGCGTCAGATCAACTGACTGTGTGATAATGCGGGAAAACGACGCGATCCTTTCAGACATTCCGCCAGCCTCGGCCGGGGTGGTCAGACCGAGGTGGCGCTCGCCGATTTCCAGCGCCGGATTTTTCCAGACTGCGCCGAGGACGGGAATGTCGGTATAGGCCTCGACCGCGGCGCGCAGTTTGCCCTCGTGACGGGGGCCGCCAACCTTGTTCAGGATGACGCCTGCGACACGGACCTCGGGATCAAAGCCCTGATACCCCAGCAACAAGGGCGCGATACCGCGGGTCATGCCGCCGCTGTCTACAACCAGAATGACAGGAGTTCTCAAACATTTGGCCAGCGCCGCGTTGGAGTCCGACCCGTCCAGCGCAACCCCGTCAAACAACCCTTTGTTTGTTTCGATCAGTCGCACGTCGCCGCCAGCGCGGGACTGATAGAACCCACTCACCTCATCGGCTGACATGACATTGAAGTCCAGATTATAGCATGGCCGCCCACTGGCCGCCCCCAGCCACATCGGGTCAATATAATCCGGCCCCTTCTTGAAGGTCTGCACGGTTTTTCCATGCTCGGTGAGTGCGGCGGCAAGACCGGTTGAAACAACCGTTTTCCCCGAGGATTTATGCGCTGCGGCGATCAGAAACCGGGACATCCGCGGCTCCTTTCACGGGCAGGAAATCACGGTTTCTGTCGGCCCACATCTGGCGGGCCAAGGTCTCGGCCGCGGCGATCGTGTCCGCCCGCCCCATCGTTTTCAGGGCTATGGCCAGTGTTCCGGTGATTGACGCCACGGCGTAACTGTTGTCGCTTTCGCCGCGCCAGACCAACAACAGCTCGTCCAGTTTCATCCTCGAATCCGCCGGCTGGTGTGGATCGTCCAGAAGTGCCGGCCACGTCTCGGCCTTAGGCGCCGCGGCGCCTTTGGTCGTCCAGACCAGCGTCGGTTTGTTGGGCCGCCGCTCGATCTCGCCCCCTTCGCCGCGAAAAACCGCGAGACGGGGCTGCTTGAGCAATTGCGCGGCCCCTGCATGAACATCCATGAAACCGCGGTGGAAAATCCCCTGCAACATGACCGGGGCCTGAAACGGGTTCAGCATGCGCGAGAAACTGTGCACCGGCGAGCGCAACCCAAAGACGGGCCTGAGGTCGATTAGCTCCCGTAATTTTGGGCTGAGGACCTCAAGCGGCGTATAGGCAAAGTTTCGCGCCGCAAGCTGGCTGGCCGCTTCATTCAGACTGCCCGCGATGGGGAAACCAAGCGCCTGAAGCGCAGCTTTGGTATAAACCCGCCCCGGCGTGTGGCCGTCGGTTCCGTGCATAAAGACCCGGACACCGGCATCGGCAAGGGTCAGCGCGGACAGCAAAAACCACGGCAGTTGAATGCGTTTTCCGGCGTAGGACGACCAGTCCAGATCAACCCGGGGCAGCTTGGGCGGAAGCTGGAACAAATCACGCGTACCCAGCGTGAACCCGGCGATTTCTTCAGGGGCCTCCTCCTTGAGGCGCAGCAACATCAGAAACGCGCCGATCTGCTCGGGCAGCGCCTCACCCCTCAGGATCATCGACATCGCTTCACGGGATTCCTCCAGCGTCAGATGCCGTTGCTTGGTCTTGCCGCGGCCAAGAATGGCCACAAAGCGCGCGAATGGGTGAACTTCCTGCATCTGTTCCTCCGGGTCGGGATGAAGAAAGCCTTAGCTTGCTTCTTCAGCTTTGACCAACATTAACATCCGACAGGTTGGTCGGCAAAATTCTGAGGATCTTCATGCCGAACCCTGTCAGCGCAACCGCCAGCGCAACGCCACCAAGCCCAAGCGCCAGTTCGGGTAAGCTGGGCGTATAGGTGTTGATCTGGCCATCAAAAAAGCTGCTGGAGACCGTATATCCCGGGAAAATATCCAACGGAAAGGCCTGTCCGCCGATGATGATCACGTAAACCTGGGCAAAACCGCCGAGGATGACCAGGACCGAAGCAACGATGCTGGAGGCGGGCTTGATCCCGCCAGTGGGGTGAAAGACCAGAGCCATCGGGATGATCCCGCCGATCAGAACCTGCCCGATCCAGAACAGCTGCGTATAAATCCCGCCATCGAACAGAAGGAATTGCTCGATTCCTCCGTCGCGGGCCCAATAGTGACTGGTCAGATGCTGCACGGCTGTAAAATAGAGGACCAGCGCGGCGAAAATTCCCAACAGGCGGCCAAGACGGTTCAGCAGCTTGACCCCAAGGACCCGACCTGTCAGGCGACACGAGAGGGTCAGAACAAGGATAAAAAACGCCAGCCCGAAAGAAAAGGACATGACGATGAACAAGGGCGCCATGATCGCCGATTCATATGCTGCGCGCGCCATGATCCAGCCGAATATCGAGCCCGTCCCCGTGGTCAGGGCAAGGCGCCACACAAAGGCGGCAAAACCCACAACCTTGACCGTCCGGGCCGAAATGCCCCGCGCCATCTGCACAAAAAGATAGGCGCTGACGACAGCAAAGAACCCGGAATAAAGCAGGATATTCCATGTAAAGATCGAGCTGAAATTATAGTGCGTCATCTGCACGATAAGCCGATCCGGCCGGCCAAGATCAAGCACCAGAACCGCCAGCCCTCCGGCCAGCAGCGACATCGCCAAAAGGCCGGACAGACGCGATAGTGGCTTGTATGGCGTTTTCCCGAATACGCTGGCAATCGAGGCAACATTCAAGGCGCCCGAGGCCGCAACGATCAGAAACACCGCGAACACATGCGGCAGACCCCAAACGATCTGGTTGGTCATTCCGGTCACGATATGCCCATGTGCCTCGATATAGAGAACCGCAACAGCAGCAGCCAGAATGAACGCCCCAAGCAGCACCGCAATCTGGATGACTTGTGGAGTTACCTTAATTTCCCGGTAAATGGTCCGTTCCATGGGATCAGCCTCTTACAAATTCTGATAGCGCACACCGGGGTTCAACCCCATGTCGGCACGCAATGCGGTGGACGGGTAATTCGCCAATGCCTTTGAAATCTCGCTTTCGGGATCCCGGAGGTCGCCAAAGATGATCGCCCCGTTACCGGTGGCGGCGCAGGCCTCGACGCAGGCCGGTTTTTGCCCCGCGTCAACACGGTGAACGCACATGGTGCAGCTTTCCACCGTGCCCTTGCCGCGTGGCGCCCAAGGTTTCTGGTCCGTCAGATCCTCATGCACGAACGAGCGCGCCTTGTAGGGGCAGGCCATCATGCAATAGCGGCACCCGATACAGATGTGCTTGTCCACCAACACAATGCCATCGACGCGCTTGAACGACGCGCCGGTGGGGCAGACATCGACGCACGGTGGCTCTTCGCAATGCTGACACATCACCGGCAGAGAGGCCTCGCGCCCGGTATCCTTGTCGGTCAGGTTGACCTTGCGGATCCACTGCGCGTCGGTTTCCGGATTTTCAGGCAAGCGCCAACCGTTTTCCTTGGAACAGGCGGTCACGCAGGCGTCGCAATCCTTGGCGCATTTGTTGACATCGACCAACAAGCCCCAACGCTTGGAGGCGCTGGCTTCGGCACTGGCATCCCCTCCAAAGGCCATCAGCGTCACGCCGGGGGCAAGGGTAACGGTCGCCAGTGCCGCGCCGGCCTTCATAAAGTCGCGGCGATGCATCTCGGCTGGTCTCTCATCAAATTTGACTGCGGGGAGCTTCATTGCCCAGTCTCCTTCAAATAGGCCGCAAGTTCCTTGCTGTCAGGAATTTTCGGTTTCAGGTAGGCTTGGGTTTTTTCCTCGGGTTTGGAATTGTGACACATGAAGCAGTCAATCTTGACGGCGGCATAATCGTGGCACACCCGGCAGAAATGTTTGGGGTTGTCGACGCCAACCGGCTTGCCATCGGCGCCCTTGACCGCATGGCATGTCACGCAGGTTTTCAGGCTGGCCTGAATATGACGGTCGCCATTGTGCATGGTCAGGTCGCGATCATGCTGCAACAGGCGCATATGGTTCATACGCCAGAACAGGTTACCCTCGGGGTGCGGCTGCCCGGTGGCCTTGGGAATATCTGGACCCAGCCCCTGCGCAAAGGCAGGGGACAGGCCAATGCCTCCCAGCAGCATCAGTATGACCAGAAGACGTTTCATCACTATTCCCCGAGGCCCATTTTGATATAGCCGGTCGGGCAGACGTCCGCGCAGATATGGCAGCCGATGCAGCGGGTGTAGTCGGTGTCCACATAGCGCCCGACCACCCGGTCGGATTTCTTGACCCGAAAGACCGCATCCTGCGGGCAATAGATCACGCAATTGTCGCATTCAAAGCACATGCCGCAGGACATGCAGCGCTCACCCTCTTTCTGGGCCTGCTCTTCGGAAAAGGCGATAATGCGCTCTTCAAAATTACCAAGAACCTGATCGCCTTCGATTCGAACCTCTTCGCGGCGCTCGCGCGGCACAAATTCGAAATGCCCCTTGAACAGCTCGGTGTGCGGGATGATCTGCGAGGCTGAACGATCTTCGAAATTATGAATGGCAAAGTTCGCTCCGTTGGTGCCGCGCTCTTGCTTGTGGTCGTATTTGCCCAGCTCCTTGCCGCGTTGCTCCAGCTCTTGCAACAGATTGAAATGCGGGGCGTCGATTTTGGGCCGCTTTTCGATCTCGCCATCGTCCAGATAATCGGTGATCGTATCAGCAGCAATCCTGCCCTGACCGATGGCGGTGGTCAGAAGGTGTGGGCGGATGATATCGCCGCCAGCAAAGTGCTTGTCCCTGCCCTTGACCTTATAGCCGATCTCGGTGTCGATAAAGCCGCGGCCGTTGTCCAGATCCTCAACGCCGGTCAGATCGCCGGACTGTCCGATGGCCGAGATGATAATATCGCATTCCAGCGTGAACTCGGTGCCTTCACGGGGAACCGGGGTGTTTCCCTTCATGTCGCACTCGCACATTTTCAAGGCGGTGGCACGACCGTTCTCATCCTTGATAACCTCAAGAGGCATGACATTGCCGCGAATATCGACACCCTCGCGCTTGGCATCCTCGCGCTCGTGTTCGGCGGCGGTCATTTCCTCGATGGGAAACAGCGAGGTCAGGGTGGCCTGCATCCCTTCGCGGCGCAACGAACCGGCAACGTCCTGACCGGTAAAGTTGATCATCGTGCCGTCAGAATGGTCGCTGTCCGCAACTTCGGTGATATGGCCGAGGCGCCGGGCAACAGACGCAACGTCAATCGACGTATCGCCACCGCCGACGACCACGACCTTTTCCGCCGTGCCCAGAACATAGCCCTGGTTGAACGCGTCGAGAAACTCGATCCCGTTGATGCAGTTCTCGGTGCCTTCCCAGCCGGGAATGGGCAGCGGGCGCCCGTTTTGTGCCCCCAGCGCCCAAAAGATCGCATCAAAGGCCTCTTCCAGCTTTTCGATGGTTATATCCTTGCCAACCCGAACGCCAGTGTGGACGTCAACGCCCATATCGATGATGCGGCCGATTTCCTTGTCCAGCATCCCGCGCGGCGTCCGATAGCCGGGGATGCCAAAGCGCATCATCCCGCCCAATTCGTCATGGGCCTCAAACAGCGTAACCGCGTGTCCCTTGCGACGCAAAAAGAATGCCGCCGAAAGGCCAGCCGGGCCGCCGCCGATCACGGCAACCTTACGTCCGGTATCGGCGCCGGGCTTGGTCGGAGCGATGTTGTTCTCATTCGCCCAATCGCCTACATACTGCTCGACCCCGTTGATGCCGACATATTCGTCAACCTCGTTGCGGTTGCAACCGGCCTCGCAAGGCGCCGGGCAGACGCGGCCCATGGTGGCCGGAAACGGGTTGGCCTCGACCATGCGCTGAAAGGCATATTCCTGCCACGCCATCCCTTCGACCGGGGGCTTGTCCATGCCGCGGGCGATGGCCAACCAGCCGCGAATCTCGTGGCCCGAGGGGCACGCACCCTGACAAGGCGGGGTTTTCTCGATATATGTCGGACATTTATAGGATTTGTCCTGGGTAAAGATCTTTTCCTCCAGATCCCAGTCCTCAGCCCTTTCGCCCTCGTGAAAGCGGCGGAAAGTCGGTTTTTTCTCGGGTGACATGTTGTTCATTAGCTTACCTCCGCTGCCGCAGCTTCCCCGACGGGGTCTGCGTCCTCTTCTGTTTCCTGGCCATCCAGGATGATCGCATTTGAGACCAGTTGATGGACCGAAACGATTGAATCCATCTCGTAGCCGAATTTTGGCATCACTTTTGAAAACTGCGTTTTGCAAATCGCGCAGATTGCCGCCATGTGGGTGACCCCGTGGTCCTGCGTAACCTGTTTCAACGCGGTCATCCGCGGGGTTGCCCCCTTGACACGAATGTCCATGACCTCGTCGGTCAAAAGGCCGCCACCGCCACCACAGCAAAGCGTGCTTTCCTTGATGGTGTCACGGTCCATTTCAAAATAATTGTTGCAGACCGCCTTGATCACATTGCGTGGAATTTCGAACTGCCCGCCGGGTTTGTCCCCCATGCGGCTGGCCCGGGCGACGTTGCAGCTGTCGTGATAGGTCAGTCGGTAATGGTCGTTCCTCGACTTGTCGAACTTCAACGTGCCTTTCTGGATTTCATCCCAGGTAAATTCCAGAATATGTTGCGGAACCGGATAGTTGGGGTCAAGAAAATCAAACGGCCCGGCAAGAGTATTCAGGAAACTGTAGGCCACACGCCAGGCGTGGCCGCATTCCCCAAAGACGATCCGCTTGACGCCCAGATCTTCGGCCGCCTTGCGGATGCGCAGGGCTAGATCGCGCATGTTTTCATAAGAGCCGATGAACATGCCAAAGTTGGCCGCCTCCGAGGCATACGAGCTGATCGTCCAACTGACCCCGGCCTGATGGAAAACCTTGGCGTATCCCAGCAGACCTTCGATATGGGGTTCCGCAAAGAAATCTGCCGACGGGGTGATCAACAGGATATCGGCGCCCTTTTCATCCAGTGGAATGCGCACCGAAACGCCGGTGTCGTCCTCGATATCTTCTTCAAGTCCCTCCAGCGTGGCGCGCAGACCTTTTTCCTGCAGGCCCAGGTTGTTGCCGATGTCTTTGACCTTGCCGATGATCTCGTTGCAGTATTTCTGGCCGATGCCGACACTGTCCATGATCTCGCGGGCGGCCATTGAAATTTCAGCAGTATCAATGCCGTAGGGGCAAAAGACCGAGCATCGACGGCATTGGCTGCACTGGTGGTAATAGGCATACCACTCGTCCAGAACTTCCTTGGTCAAATCGCGTGCGCCCACCAGCCACGGAAAATATTTGCCAGCGAATGTGTAATACCGGCGGTAAACGCTGCGCAGCAGGTCCTGACGCGCGACCGGCATGTTCTTGGGGTCGCCCGAGCCCAGAAAATAGTGGCACTTGTCTGTGCAGGCACCGCATTTCACGCAGGCGTCCAGATAGACCTGAAAGGCGCGGTTCCTCTTGGCCAGTTCGCCGATCTTGGCGATTGCAACCTCTTGCCAGTTTTCCAGCAACTCGCCGGGAAACCCGATCTTCATATTGTGTTCGGGATAGGCCGGATAGGGATGGCTGTCGGCCATCGCGTCACAGGCGAGTTTCGGAATTTTGAAAACGTCGTCTGGAACCAGACGCGGGCCACCCTCGGCGTTCATGTCAAGCGATGCCATAACCTCTCCCCCTTATTTCTCAAGCTCTAGCGCCCAAGGGGCGATGTGGCGCTTTTCGCGCGGGTTATCGACCTGATTGCGGGTCGGCGAGAAAAAGACACCCGGGCCGTGCAACAGTTTCGAGATCGGAAAGATAATCATCAGCGTCGCCACCAGCGCCAGATGCACAAGCAGCGCTGGCGTGGTTGGTAGCGGGTTGATTTGGAACCGCATCAGCCCCAAAAAGAACATCTTGACCGAAATGATATCCGTCCCCGAGAGGAATTTCATGTTCATTCCGCTCAACGCGATCCCCAACAACAGCAGCAGCATCAGATAATCCGACGGGCTGGAGATATAGCGGATGCGTTCAACCACGATGCGCCGGACCAACAGGCCAAGCAACCCCAGAACCATCGCATATGACGCATAGATGCCAAACGGTGTTTCAAACGGAACCCAGAACCAGATTGCGTGACTGAGGTCCACAAAATACCGGAAATGTCGCAACAGGATCAGCAACAAGGCCACATGGAACATCCAGCCAAACAACCAGATCCATTTGTTCGACTTGAACAGGCTCTCAAAGACGGTGACCTCGCGGGTCATGCGCCAGAAGACCCCCGAACGCGTGGTCGGTGCGGGGGTCGTCGGAATTTTCAGCGGGGCCGGAGTCCTGGCATATTTTGCAATCCGCAGCCCCAGCCCGATAACGAGCATGGCAGTGGCGAAATAGAACAGCAGTGCATAAAGCGTTGACAACACTTTGGACTCCTCCCGAATTTTATCTCTGATATTATTTTTTTATTTCAGAGACTTGGATGTAGATTAGACGCAGCCAGTCGGCTTGGGCAGGCCCGCAATCTTACAGGCTTGTTTTGCCGGGCCGTACGGAAACAACTCGTACATATATTTGTTATTGCCTTTTTCCGGACCCATGGTTTTCTTGATCGCTTTGATCAGAACACGCACCGCAGGAGCGATCTGGTATTCGTCATAGTAGTCGCGCAGAAAGTTCACGACTTCCCAGCGCTCGTCATCCATTTCGATGCCTTCTTCCTTGGCGATGACCTCGGCCAGATCCTTGCTCCAGTCGCTGAGGTTGGTGATATATCCCTCTTCGTCGGCAGGGACTTCTTGGCCGTCTAATTGATAGTTCATTTGCTTTTCCTTTCGGTTGAATGATCCCCCATACGGATCGGTTTAAACGTCTATAGCCAGGACTGGGTGCGGTCGTTGTTAACCACCATTTCCACAAATCCGGCGTAATCGACTGGCGTGACGCCGTCGATCAACCTCGATGCCTCAAGGCCCCTGGCCTCCATATCCGACGCCAGAACACACAACGAGACAGCCCCGCCGCGAGCCGCCAGCGCATCGCCAAGACCAGTTCCCTTGGCCGCCCCGTAAACCCCGTCCTCGATCATCAGGATCGTGTCGCCATCCTTGGCGTGGTTGAGGCAGCTCAACAGGCTCTGGGTCGAAAAGGGCGATTTATTCACAGTATGCAATGTAGACATGATGGACCCTCAGAAACTCAGAACAACGTCTTGGTCGGCCATGATATCGGCCATTTCCGCACGGCTGACGATGCGGATCGAAGGCTTTTCGGCCCAGTCGTCGTCCTCATCCTCATACATGATCTCGTCCAGATCATCGGCGCTTAGCCCACGTTCGTCCAGAGATTCCTTTTCCACGAACAGCTTGGTCACGTCATAATCTCCGAGCGCACGAAATGTGGGCGAGAAATTCTTGACGCCAAGGTCTTTGGTATCCTGCCCTTTTACCAGCTGGTAAACGCCATCATCCAGAAAACCGAGGCTGACATCCTGATCAAAGGCCGCGCCGATCAGAACCACCTCCAGCGCCTCTTGTGCAAAGATCGTGCCATAGGGCGCCTTGCGATTGACGTAGAAGAACTTTTTCACAGTCTCACTCATGACAAATCCTCTCTACTCCCCAAAGGTGACCAGACGGTCGGTCTGGATGCCCATTTCGATCAACTGCCCAAGGCCGGAAATCCGGAACCCCTCGGCAATGTTGTCAGCATCCTTGCCTTGACGCTGCGCCTCGTTTTCATCCAGAAGACCCCGACGCTGTGCCGCAGCGATGCAGATCACCAGATCAGTGCCGTGTTCCTTGGCCAGCGCCGACCAGTTCACCTGAATGTTGCGGTCGTCCTGCGGCGGCACGCTCAGTCGCGTGCCGACGTTGACGCCGTCGTGGTAAAAGAACACCCGTGGCACCTCGTGGCCGGCCGCGATTGCGGCCTTGACGAAGTTATAGGCTGTGTCCGAGGACTCATGCGTGTAAGGCCCAGCGCTGACGACTACTCCGATTTTCACCTGACCGCTCCCTAAAAGTGGATATGAGCCGAGTGGTTCATCGTGTGGCGCGCACCGGTCCAAGTATCCAGATGGTGCTTGGTGAACGCCAGCCCAGTCAGTTCAAAGAACTTGTTCCAGCCGATACGATCGATCCATTCGCCCATCCGCTCCCAATGCTTGGCGTCCTTCTTGTAGGCCGTGATGATCTTGCGAACAACGTCAGCGACTTCGGGCCAATGGGGCGGGTTGTTGGGCAGGTTGGCGACCGCCAGCTTGTGGAAGGTCGGCTTTGAGCGCGCGTTTGCATGCTTGCCGCCAACCCAGATCGCGATCTTGGTGCTTTCCTTGCCGTTGATCTGCATCGGCGGGCACGGCGGATAGCAGGCACCGCAGCAGACGCATTTCTTTTCATCGACTTCAAGGCTGGGCTTGCCGTCAACGATCGCCGGGCGAATAGCGGCAACCGGACAACGGGCAACAACCGCAGGGCGCTCACATACATTGGCAACCAGATCGTGGTTGATCTTGGGCGGCTTGGTGTATTGCACGTTGATTGCGATATCGCCCTGACCGCCACAGTTGATCTGGCAGCAGGATGTTGTAATCCGCACACGGTTTGGCATACGCTCCTGAATGAATTCCTTGTGCAGGTAGTCCATCATCGACTTGACAACGCCCGAGGCATCGGTCCCAGGAATATCGCAGTGCAGCCAGCCCTGCGTATGGGAGATCATGGAGATCGATGCCCCGGTGCCGCCCACAGGGAAACCATTCGCCTGCAGCTCTTCGATCAGGGGCTCGACCTTGGCCTCGTCCGCGATCATGAATTCAATGTTGGAACGGGTCGTAAAACGCACATGCCCATCCGCAAAATTATCCGCGATGTCACACAGTTTACGGATCGTATAGACGTCCATCTGACGCTGGGTGCCGGCGCGGACGGTATAAACCTCGTCGCCGCTTTTGCTGACATGGTGCAGAACGCCAGCGCGTGGCCGGTCGTGGTAATCCCAGTTGCCAAGGTTTGCCTTCAGCGTCGGGTGCATGAACTGGCGGGGATCTGGAACCCCCGATTCAATCGCCGTGCGCGGTGTCTGTTTTGCTTCGCTCATAGTAGTCCTCCCAGTTGGTCCCTTCCCCCCCCGTTTGATCAGGGAGGGGGAAGGCCCCAAACACTGCTTTTCCTTTATTCGGATGCGACGGTCATGCCGGACTCAAGCGCCTTGCGCTCGAACCATTTGGTGGCTTCCTCGTCAAAGTCATCCGTACGCACAAAAGATGATGTCCGCGGGTGGCTGACCATGTTGGGGTCGGGATCGGCCCCGACCGCTTCGAGGAAGGCCGGCAGGCCGATCCGGTCGATGGTTTCACCGATGCGCTCATGCTCAAGCGCATTATCGGCAAAGAACTCGATGCAGGCTTCGGCGAAATCTTCCAATTCCTCGAAATCCTCTTCGGTTTCCAGCTTGATGAACGGCTTAATCATGATGCCCATGAGGTCACCAACCTTCAGCGAACGTTTACCGCCGATCAAGATCGAGGCACCGCGGTCATCGCCCGGGCTGAGCGCCTTGGTCATGACGTTGATGCAGTGCATGCAACGCACGCAGGAGCCGTTGTCGATCTCCATCGTGTCGTCGTCATTCAGTGAAATCGCGCGCGTTGGGCACATCGAAACCACGGTGTCGATGGTGTATTTACGCCCGACTGTCGCGATATGCTCTTTGACTTTTTCCTGGTCGATCTTGATGTCGTCGCGCCAAGTGCCAATCACCGCAAAGTCTGCACGGTGGATCGCGTTCACACAGTCGTTGCCGCAGCCCGAGAACTTGAATTTGAACTTGTAGGGCAGCGCCGGACGGTGCATTTCGTCAAGGAACTTATTGATGATCCGACGGTGTGCGGTGGCCTCGTCATAGCAGGATTGCTCACAGCGGGCTTGCCCGACGCAGCTCATCGCGGTCCTGAGTGCAGGGCCTGCGCCCCCCATGTCAAAGCCAAGCTCGTTGATTTCATCAAATGCGGGCTGAACCTTTTCGGACGTACAGCCCTGGAACATGATATCCCCAGACTGGCCATGGAACGCGATCAGGCCCGAGCCGTGACGCTCCCAGATATCGCACATCTTGCGCAGGATATCGGTGGTATAGTGGTTACCCGGCGGCGGCATGATCCGGAGTGTGTGGAATTCTTTGGATGCGGGGAACTCTTTGGCCACTTCGGAAAAGCGGGGAATGATCCCGCCGCCATAACCAAAGACGGAAACCGTTCCGCCTTTCCAGAACCCCATCTGCTCTTCGTAAGAATGGTTCAACTGACCCAGAAGGTCATTCATGATCGGCGCAAAGCGTTCGCCCTTGGAATCCCGCAGGCGCTTGAGGCCCGTAACGAAGCTCGGCCAGGGGCCGTCCTCGAGTTGATCGAGCATCGGAGTCGGGTGAACGCCCTCTGCTGCCGCTTTATTCGCGGTATCACCGTCTTTCATTGTCGAAGTCTCCCTTTTATCGTTTCCCGTGTCTATCGTCCAATTGACCTGTTGTGACGAGGCGGCATTGGAAAATCGCCTCTGCCTAATTGTTACCTCTGTGATACATCTTTTAACAGGCCGTTTCCCAAACCGATTGTTTATTTCCCTTTTTGTTTTTATATATTAGAAATTGTGCATGTAAAGAAAAACGTGAGAAACCGACACATTCATGCCGACTTTTTTGCACTTGATCGCAAAATTCAGGCCACGGACCGCCGGTCCATAAAAACAGGATGTCACAGATGCCGGAATTGGAAACCACGCAAAAACAATCCGTTAAGCACTGGGATCTTGAAGATGATGCTGCGTATCAGGCGTGGCGTGCAGATAAGCTGGCGCGGGTAAAAAAAGTTCTCGATTTGGCCCCCGTGCGTCTGTCCTCGCTGGCAAAACCGTCAGAATCAGAGACCAAAGAACTGCGACAAAGGTGTCAAATTTCGAATCTGGCCATCTATGAAAGTGGAAACAATGGGGCCGATCCGGCAGAGATTCGCCGCGAACTTCTGGCCTTTTCGGACCATATGGGTCTGTTTATCGCCGAACGTCACCGCTCGGCCGGAGATTACGGCATCGTTGCACTGACCCCGTCCGACGCGCCACGCCAGCGCGGTTACATCCCCTATTCGCAGCGCGCCATGAACTGGCATACGGACGGGTACTACAATGCACCCGACCAACAAATTCTGGCGATGGTTCTGCACTGCGTGCGCCCGGCCGATGATGGCGGCGTCAACCAGCTTATGGACCCTGAGATCGCCTATATCCGGCTACGCGACGAAAACCCGGACTATATCGCCGCCCTGATGGCGCCCGAGGCGATGACCATTCCCGAAAACCGCGAACCGGATGGCAGCGTGCGGCCGACCAGCACCGGTCCGGTGTTTTTCTTTGACGCCGCCGGGCATCTGGCAATGCGCTACACGGCGCGCAGCCGCAGCATCGCCTGGCGGCAGGACGCCCGGACCCAACAGGCAACCCGTGTGCTGCTTGACATCCTGCACAGCGACGATCCAATGATTTTGACGACACGCATGACGGCAGGACAGGGTGTATTGTGCAACAATGTCCTCCATAACAGGACCGGTTTTGATCCAGACAAAACCGACAGCAGCCGACTGTTGTTCCGAATCCGGTTTCACAACCGCATCAACTGACACAATTGAAAAGGGGAGAAAGAAACATGGCAAAACTCAGCGATCTGATTATCCAGCATCAAGAGGTCACCTCATTTGACGAGCTTGAGCGCTTGGTCGCGCATGCGGGGGAATCGGGGCAGATGTTCCTTGAGTTCGACCTCAAACCAGATTACCGCGACACGCCACGTAAATGGGAATGGCGTCTTGAGGCGGCGTTCACCCGGGGGCTGCGATATGGCGAGTGAGGGGCCTGATGAAACCGTTACTGAACTGGCCGAACATGTGCTGCCGTTCGGTCGGCGGGTGCGGCTTCTGGATGTCGACTATCACAACGGCCTGTTCATGTTGCGCATGATCTGGCGCGAGGGCAAACGCATAACGATGGTCGAGATCGATCCGGACAGCGCCGCCGCGCTGGGGGCCGATATCAGTAAATGGGCGCGTGAAAAACCGGCCCAAAACAGCAATTGAAAGCAGGTTTGAGAATGGATTATCTGCCAATTTTTCTAGACATCCGCGACCGGCTGGTGGTGATCGACGGCGGCACCACTGTTGCCGCGCGACGGGCCGACCGGGCCTTGGCCGCGGGCGCAAAGGTGCATGTTTTCGACCCTGAATTGTCGGAGGAATTCGCCCCCTATCTCGCCAATCCCAACCTCACCCATTTCCCGCGTCCGCTCGCCGATCAGGATGTCAGGGACGCGGTTGTCGCCTATGGCGCCTCCGAGGACGATGGCCGCGACGCACTGCTCCATCAGGCCGCCCGCAAACACGGGGTTTTGGCAAATGTCGCCGATGTGGCCGAATATTGCGATTTTATCACCCCCTCGGTCGTGGATCGCGCGCCGCTGGTGGTGGCCATCTCATCAGGCGGCGCGGCCCCTGTCATCGCCCGCATCCTGCGCGCCCGAATCGAAAGCCTGCTGCCCCCCGCCTATGGCCGACTTGCCGAATTTGTCGGCCGCTTTCGCACTCAGGCCAGCGAGCGTATCCGCAAGACGCTGGACCGGCGGCGGTTCTGGGAAAGCGCCATCGAAGGGCCTGTGGGGGATCTGTTTCTGTCTGGCGCTCCGGACGCAGCCGAGCGCCAGTTGATGTCGGAACTGGATGAAGCGGCATCCGAGAACCCGCGCGGGCGAATCGGCGAGGTTTACCTTGTCGGCGCTGGTCCCGGCGACCCCGACCTTCTGACCTTTCGCGCCCTGCGCCTGATGCAGCGCGCCGATGTCGTGGTTTACGATCGTCTCGTCGGCAAGGATATCCTTGATCTCATGCGCCGCGACGCCGAGCGCGTCTATGTTGGCAAACTGCCAAAACAACACACCATGCAGCAAGAGGATATCAGCCAGCTTCTGGTCGATCTGGCGCTGCAAGGCAAACGGGTCCTGCGCCTGAAAGGGGGCGATCCGTTCATCTTTGGACGGGGCGGTGAGGAAATCGAAAAGCTCGCCGAGAACGATATCCCGTTTCAGGTCGTCCCCGGTGTGACGGCCGCAGCCGGCTGTGCAGCCTATTCGGGGATCCCGCTGACCCACCGCGATCACGCACATTCCTGCATGTTTGTCACCGCTCATGGCAAGGACGGCGTCCTCGGGCTGGACTGGGACGTGCTGATCCGCCCACAGCAAACCGTTGCCGTCTATATGGGGCTCTCGAATCTGGCCTTTCTCAGCGAGGAAATCATCAAGCGCGGCCTCAGCCCGGACACCCCTGCAGCAATCATCGACAACGGGACACGCGAAAACCAGCGGGTCGTCATCGGAACCGTCACTGACCTTGTCGGCAAGGCGCGTGAGGCCGGGCTGAAGGGGCCCTCGATCATCATCATCGGCTCGGTGGTGACCCTGCACGATCAGCTCGAATGGTTTTCCAAACGCGAAGAATCCCGTTTCCGCATGAGCTTGCAACCCCAGGAATCCCTGTAAAGCATGCTTTTGCCGCTTGAACAGGGCGGCAAAACCGGCAAAAAGGACGGCATACCGGCCCCGTAGCTCAGCTGGATAGAGCGGCCCCCTCCTAAGGGGCAGGCCAGAGGTTCGAATCCTCTCGGGGTCGCCAATAAACCTAAGTCATTGAGATATAACGATTATCATTTAAGGGGATGCGCCAAATAGTCATTAATGTGTGGCATTATGTGTGACAATACCACCTGTTTCTAGCACCATAATCAAGACAACGGCCAATAAAGCCGTTCTTCAAACAAAGTGATGCGTCTGGGTTAGAAGAAGGGAAACGATCTCATTATTTCAAAATCCTTTATTATCAACTGCTTGCAGTACCTCCGTAGTACATTGAGAGCCTCTTGTCATCATGTGCTACACACTTTTCGGCAGCTGGCCTTCGTGGACACGGATTGCCCTGCGACCGACACCTCTGATAGAATTTGGAACACACGATCAGAGGTGGTCGCGGAAATCCGGACCAGTCGTTAAGATGAATCGCCCGATAGAAAGGACGATTTGAAATGACGAAAAGGAAGCGATATTCGGCAGAATTCAAGGCACGGGTGGCTCTGGACGCGATCCGCGAGGAACTGACGCTGGCGGAGCTGTCGAAGAAGCATGGTGTCCACCCCAACATGATCAGCGGCTGGAAGCGAGCGGCGATCAAGAACATGGCGGCGGCCTTCGGCAAGGATGCGGGATCGGCTGCAAAAAACAACGACGCCGAGATCGAGAAGCTCCACGAGGTGGGCCTATATTTTTGACCGGTTGTCAGCCAGTTTGAGATGTATCTTGGCTTTATTCAGGCAGCCAAGCGCGGTTGAAGCCGCCGGGACAGGCGGAAACCCTATGGCGGCCCGCTCCGCGAAAAAGTCAAATTCTCCCCAGCCAGTTTGCGATGGCTTCAAATGCAAAAGGGTTATCAACGATATCAAGGTGCCCCGCGCCCGAAACGATCTTGTATTCGCCAGACCGGTTCCACTTCGCCAATGTCGGCTGATACAATGCCGCGTCAAAGGCCTCGTCTTTTTCGCCTGCGACGAGCAGGAACGGTGGCAATGCCGCAATCTCTGCCGCAAGATCCGCGCGCGGTGCATATGATTGGTTCAGCCGATAGGAATAAGAGCGCGTCGCCGTCGCACCCAGCGGCCCGTTCAGGATTGCCGGGGGAAAGCGAAACTGCACCACCGTCAACCCGTTCAGGGCGGTTATTCCCAACCGGTTCAATATCGACAGGCCGATGATCCGGCGGACCAGCGGGCGCGCCCAACCGCCCGACTGTGGGCGCGTGGTCGGGGCTGCGTGTCCCAGATAAGGCGCCAGCAGGATTGCGCCATCGATCATCTTGCCATGGCGCCCGCCCGCAAAGCGCAAGGCCAATCCCCCGCCCGAGGAATGCCCCAGCAAAACAACTTTTTGCCCGGGGCGTGCCTCGTGTTTTATGAGGTCGGAGATGTCGTCTTCTAACTGACCGATATAGGCGACATCCCCCCGATGCTGCGGCGTTGGCCCATGGCCGCGCAGGTCCGGGACGACCACATCAGCGAGTCGACTGTCAGCGATCTTGCGCGCCAAGGCGTTGAATTGCAGCCCATGCCAGCCTGAACCATGGAGCATGACCACCAGCGGCGCAGACGCGTTGCCCGAGCGGTACCGGCGCACACCCAGATCGCTGTCGTCACGCGCAGTCCAGATTTCCAAAGGTGCCGGAGCGCGTTCGTGATCCGGCAAGCGGCTGAAATCCAGCCCCCCCGCATCTGCGACCAGATCCTTTTGGGGCCATTGGGAAAAGATCAGACCAAGGGGCGCAACGGCCAGAACCAATAGGCCTATCAAAAACGTCTTGAACATGGCATCTCCTCCGAGCATTCAAAAAGGCTCACTGCCGGCCACGTGCTCAGGATGGTCGAATTGGGATACATCTTCAGCACGACCCTATGGACTTGACCTCGCTTTGTACATTTATTTGCGCCCTATCCGCCCATTTCGTTGCGTCCAGCCCTTTAATGGCGAGCCACAGGGCAAAGCCCAGCTCACCCAAGGTGGCTATCGCCAGCAACACGCCCCCGACGATGTCCAGTGCGAGGATGTCCACCTGCATCAGCGCGGCCAGCCCATCGATCAGATAGCCGAACGACCCGATCACCATCGCGCCGCCGAACCATTTCGGAAAATAGCCCGAGCGGCGGATCAGCCCGCCCAGAAGGAACAGGTGCAGGCTGAACAGCACACCCCAGACAAAGATGCCCTGCGCATGGACCTCAAGCAGCGCCAACACGGTTTCCGGACTGCCAGACAACGCGCCGGTGCTTATGGCAACGGCCGCTGCGTTCAGCAGCAAGATGACTGCCATTACCGCAATCATGGCAAAGCGCGCCAAGGCGGCCGCCATCGAGCGGGCCGGATCGACCGGGCGCAGCAGCACATAGAGCATCGCGGTCAGGACGATCTCAAGCCCGATCACGGCAAAGTCGGCAGCCATCCCGAGGCGAAACAGCCCGGACCTTGCCATCAGCGCCTCGGCCGTGGCCTGCGCATCGCCCGCCGTGACAATCTGTGACGGCACATAAGCGATGGCGAAAGGCCCGATCAGCGCGATCAGGATGTAAAGCGCCCCCGCTTTGCGCGCGAGCTGGCGGGGGTTTTCGGTCAGGTGGGTCATTTTGGTATTCCTTGATGATGGGTCTGTGATTGGATGGGGAGGCGCTCATACCGCCGCGGGAAGCGCACCACGCTCTTGGGGGACAAGCGACAGCACCACCGCGCCCTTCTTGCGGCCGGTATCGACATGGGCGTGGGCGCGGCGGACGTGTTCGAACGGATAGACCCGGTCGATCAGTGGAAAGAACTCGCCTTCCTCGATGAGCGCCATAAGGGTGCGCAGCCCCTCGGCGCTGCCCGTGGAAACACCGCCGATGATCCGCCGGTTGGTTGCCATTTTCAGCATATCTGGCAAGCCGCCTGCCACCACCAGCAGCCGCCCGCGCGGGGTCAGAAGATGGCGCACCCGCTGCCACGGAGCTGTGCCGGTGGTGTCGAGGATCACGTCGAAACGTCCAGTCAGCCGGGCGATATCTTGCGCGCGGTAATCCACCACGCGATGCGCGCCAAGGTCGCGCACAAGCGCCGCGTTGGCCGCCGAGCAAACCCCGGTCACATCGGCGCCGAAGTGGCGCGCCAGCTGCACGGCGGCGCTGCCCACGGCCCCAGAAGCACCGACGATCAGCACCTTTTCACCCGCCTTCAGCCCGCCCTTGTCCTGCAGGAACTCCAGTGCCGTCAGCCCGCCGAACGCAATCGCGGCGGTCTCGGCATAGCTCAGCCCCGCCGGTTTCAGCGCCATCGTGCCATTGGCTGGCATTGCCAGATATTCCGCATGCCCGCCCATGGCTGCGCCCGGATAGGCCATCACCGCATCGCCGATGCTCCAGCCCGTAACGCGCGCGCCCATGTCGACGATGATCCCCGCCGCATCACCGCCCAGAACCGGTTTGCGCGGCCGCGTCCATCCGGCAAAGGCGCGGATCGCCAGCCCCAGCCCGCGCGGCACCTCAAGGCTGCGCATGCGCCAGTCGCCGGCGCTGACCGTGCTGGCGTGCACGCGGATCAGCACCGCGTTTTCGCCCGGCTCGGGGCGCGGCTGATCGGTGATACGGACCACCTCGGGGCCTCCGTAACGGGTGTAGGTTGCGGCTTTCATGGCAAATCATCCTTTTGCTGGTTTCGCCGCCGTTGCTATCCGCCCCGCCCAATCATGCAAATTGACTAAATTCTCACATCTGTTATGCGTTTTTGTATGGATTGGTCCTCTGTCACCTTCGACTGGAACCGTGCCCGTGCGTTTCTGGTCACTGCCGAAGAAGGCTCGCTTTCCGCTGCCGCCCGCGCCTTGGGCATGACCCAGCCGACGCTGGGAAGGCAGGTGGATGCGCTCGAGGCCGAGCTTGGCGTGGCGCTCTTTGAACGCGCGGGCCGAGGGCTGGTCCTGACGCCTGCGGGGCTCGATCTGCTCGACCACGTCCGCACCATGGGCGAGGCCGCCACGCGGTTTTCCATCGCTGCGGCGGGCCAGACGCAAAAGCTGGAAGGCAAGGTGTCGATCACCGTGTCAGAGGTTTACGCGGCGCTTGTCTTTCCGCCGATTCTCGCCCGTCTGAGGCGCGAAGAACCGGGGATCGAGATCGACATCATCGCCACCTCGACCACGCGTGATCTGCGACGGCGCGAGGCCGACATCGCCGTGCGCAATTTCCGCCCGACCGAACCTGACCTGATCGCCCGCAAACTGCGCGACACGCCAGCGCGGCTCTATGCGACGCCCGGCTATCTGGCCCGCATCGGCAACCCGGCGACGCCGCACGAGCTGTCACGGGCTGAGTTCATCTCGATCGACCGCACCGGCGCGCTCATCGACGGCCTGAACACTATGGGGTTGAACCTGACGGAACGGAATTTCCCCATCTTCACGGACAATTACCTGGTCATGTGGGAATATGTGAAACAGGGCCTCGGCATCGGCATCCTTGACGCCTACATAGGTGATGCCGAGCTCGCAGTGGTGCGCGCGTTGCCGGACTTGGAGCCGCTCAGCTTTCCAATCTGGCTGGTCTCGCACCGCGACCTGACCACCAGCCGCCGCATCCGCCGGGTGTTCGATCTGCTGGCCGAGGAGTTGGGCAAGGCGCCTTAGGCGCCCTCCTCAATCACCAGATGGGGCTGACCGTTCGAAGTTTTCTCGCGACTTTCGCCAAGCGGCCCGACAATGCCCCAGACACGTTTGCGGAAGTTGGAAAAGCTCTCGAAAGTCACCACATCTACGGCCTCATCCAAGTCGATGGTCAGGCGAAACCAGCTGGGGCGGATCATCTCTACCCGAATAATCCGACCCTCGAACGGTTGGCCCAGGTAGGCGCCACGCACCCGCTGGCCTACCGCCCAGTCCTCGGGCGGGCGGTTGCCGATGGCCGCAAATAGCGCGTTCCAGTTGGAAAATCCCGCCGCCCGCGCCACCCGCTCCAGCGCCTGCGAATGGCTGATCGCGACGCCCCGCGCCGCAAGGTCCGCGCGCAGCTGGCGCGCATCCACGACCTGCGCCATACCTTTGCCTCAACCGCCGTTGCTGCCGGCCAGGAGCTGCCGATGATCGGCGCGCTTCTCGGCCACACGCAGGTCCAGACCACAGCGCGCTACGCGCATCTGGCGGCTGATCCGGTCAGGGATGCGGCGGACGTGGTGGCGCTTAGAATCAAGGGGGCTCTGGGGTAACCTCGTTTCCCTGCCAGAGGCGGCCTTGCGGCACCGTCACACAATCGTGATGGCACCGTTAATTTCGAGCTTGACCCCGTACCCGCTACGGGCGGCAAAAGACAGTTGCAATTCTGTTCATGAGGCGACAATGACACTGGCCACCCCCGACATCCCCTCGCAAGAGAAGACTCCATCCCAGGCAACTGCACCGTCAAGCAACCGCACAGCGATCTGGGCGATGGTCCTTGGCGGGTTGGCCTACGGGATCTACAAGGCCTGCCGTCCGGTTGACACCGAATCCTGCGCCAGCGACACTTGTGCTTCCCCCTTGAACCGCACGCTGATGCGCAGCGTAATGTGGCTGTCACTGATCGTCGTAATCGCGTCGCTCGCACTCCAGTACTTCGCCCCCACCCTGTTGGGCCCCTTTTAAAAAGAATTGAAATGAAACACACGCCTTTTCTCTTCGCCACGGCCAAGCAACAAACAAACGCTATCAAGGTGACCGGGCTTTATTGCTCATCTTGCCCATATATTGCAGCGTATACAGTATCCAATATTCCCGGCGCTAAGCGCGTCGGTACGGGATCGGGGCGCCTGCGAAATATGGCGACCCCGTGAGCATGGTCAAGGGTGATGCCGGCGGCAAGTACTGAGACCAACGGCGAAGGGCCAAAGCCCGTGCATGATGAATGAGATCGTCCGGCCGATAACATAAGTGGTATTGAGCGGACCAAACAGGAGCAGATCCTTGAACATGAAGAGCACAATTGGAAAAGTCGCCGCCTACCTCGGGGTCGGAGCGGTACTGGTCGCGTGCTGCCGCGGCAGCCTGTTGACGTTTGCAGCGGTTGCTGCTGTGCTTGGCGCGATCGGTGGCTGGATGACGGGCCTTGGCGGGGTTGCTGTCCTGCTAGCTGGAGTGGCGGCTTTGCTGCTGTATCGCGCCAGAAGGCGGCAGCATACTTGCGCACTCAAAAAAGTGACTGTGGCGGATGATTAGCTTGCACGGGTTCTTGCGATCAGGATTTGAAACGCTCGAACCAAGATTAGGAAACAAAATGATGCAACCAATACCTGACATTATGCCGTTGGCACCTACAATCCCGGGCTGCTGCTTGCAATTCAACGTAATGCCCTGGCTGATCTCGATTCTGATACCACTGATTGCCGTTGGCGTAATCATTTACTTTTCGGCAACGCGGCCTAAGACGGCTGACCAATATGAAAGTTGAAACCATGAAAGACATTGAAGATTGCTGCGATCACAATAGCGGCGGCTACGACCTCGCGGTGATCGGCGCCGGTTCGGCCGGGTTTTCGGCGGCGATCACGGCGGCGAATGGCGGCAAGCGGGTGGCGCTGATCGGCCATGGCACCATCGGCGGCACTTGCGTGAACGTCGGCTGCGTGCCCTCCAAGGCGATGATCCGCGCCGCCGAGGCGGTGCATTCGGGGGCCGCGGCGGCGCGCTTTCCGGGGATCGGGCCGTGCGAACACGCGGTCGAATGGGCCGAGGTGGTGGCGGGCAAGGATGCGCTGGTGAGCGCGCTCAGGCAGAAGAAATACGCCGACCTGCTGCCCGATTACGCGCTGGTCGATTATGTCGAGGAAGGCGCGGCGCGGCTGGTGGAGGGCGGCGTCGAAGTCGGCGGGCGCGTGATAAGGGCGCCGCGCGTGGTGATCGCCACCGGCAGCCATCCGGTGAACCCGACGATCGCGGGCATCGAAAACGTGCCGGTGCTCGACAGCACCGCCCTTCTGGACCTCAAGGACAGGCCCGAAAGCCTGATCCTGATCGGCGGCGGCTATATCGGCGCGGAGCTTGCGCAGATGATGGCGCGCATGGGGGTGAAGGTGACGCTGGTCACCCGCTCGCGGCTGCTGTCGAAGGCCGAGCCCGAGGTTTCGGCGGCGCTGAAGGATGCGTTCGAGGCCGAGGGGATCACGGTGCTCGACGGGCTCTCCTACCGCTCGGTCGAAGGCGACAAGGCACAAGTGACGCTGACCATCGAACGCGGCGGCGAAACCCTTGCGATCAGGGCCGAAAAGCTGGTGGCGACGGCCGGCCGGCGGGCCAGTACCGCTGGCATGGGGCTGGAAGATGCCGGCGTCAGGCTGGACAGGCGCGGCGCGATCATGGTTGGCGACGACATGCAGACCAGCGCGCCGGGCATCTATGCCGCCGGAGACGTGACCGACCGCGACCAGTTCGTTTACATGGCCGCCTATGGGGCCAAGCTGGCGGCGCAGAACGCGGTGCTGGGCGGCGATGGGCGCTATGACAACGCCGCCATGCCCTGGGTGGTGTTCACCGACCCGCAGGTTGCGGGCGTCGGGCTGAGCGCCGCGCAGGCAGAGGCCGCCGGGTTCGACGTGAAAACCTCGGTGCTGCCGCTCGACCAGGTGCCGCGGGCGCTGGCGGCGCGCGACACGCGCGGGCTGATCAAGTTGGTGGCCGACAAGGCGACCGACAAGCTGCTCGGCGGCACGATCATTGCGCCCGAGGGTTCAGACACCATCCAGACGCTGGCGATGGCACTGAAGTTCGCCATGACCACCAAGGATCTGGGCGAGACGATCTTCCCCTATCTGACCACCGTCGAGGGGCTGAAACTGGCGGCGCAGACGTTTGACATGGATGTGGCCAAGCTGAGCTGTTGCGCGGGGTGAGGTGCGAGACATGGAAAACAACGACATCGGACTTGGCAAGCTGATCGCGCTGAAGGTCGTGTGCTGCGGCGGGCTGCTGCTGGCGCTTGGCGGGGTCAGCCTTGGCAGCATCACGGCGCTGCTGGGAAACGGCTGGGTTCAGGCCGGCGGCATCGCCCTGATTGCCGCCGGGATCGCCCGGTATCTGTGGGGCCGGAAGTGGGCGCGGCAGTGCAATATCAACCGGGATGAAAGCGCGATTCATGCACCGGCCGAATGAGGTACGAACATGAGTTCGGCCCTGATCTTCGCCTTTACCGCAGGGGCGGTTTCAACCGTCAACCCCTGCGGTTTTGCCCTGCTTCCCGCATGGTTCGCCCGCCAGCTGGCCGGGCATGAAGGCGATGGAAATGCCATGCGCTTCCTGCGCGCATCGACCAATGCCGCCGCGGCAACGCTTGGCTATGTCGTCACCTTCCTGGCGGCGACGCTGGTGCTTGGCTCGGGCGCCAACTGGCTGGGGCCGATGCTGCCCTATGTCGGCGCGACGATCGGTGGCGCCTTGGTGGTCTGGGGCCTGCTGGCGGTGGCGGGATTGCGGCTTCCGGCCAGTCGGATCACATCCACCTGCCGGCGGGCGAATGCGCGTTATGGCGCCGTCGGCTTTGGCCTTTCCTACGGATTTGTTTCGCTGTCCTGCACCTTGCCGGTTTTCATGGGCCTTGCCGGCGTGTCCTTCCTTGGCGACAGCGACCTGGCGCTGCAAAACGTGGCTTTCTTCCTGCTGGGGTCGGGCGCGATACTGGCCGCCATTTCGGTTGTTGCGGCTGTGCTCGGCGCCGGTGTGTTCCAGGTAGTCGGGCGGCATCATGCCACACTGCGCCGCCTCTCGGGCGCCCTGACGGCGCTGGCGGGGGGCTATGTCTTTCTTTACTGGGGTCAGTTGTTGTTCAACGACACTCCGTGGATGCGGGCGATCCTCGACACCGGCGGCTACTGGGCGGCGATGTTCGGCCAGTTTCTATCGGAAGGTGCGGGCCGGACGGTAGCGGCGGGCGCATTGTTGGGCATTGCCGCCATCTCGACAGCCATTCTGCTGCACCGGCGCGCCGTACGCAGCCAGGCCAACAACCGCGCATCATCCTCCTCCTTGAACCACTGACCGGATCTTGCGCAAGTAGGCATCCTTGGCGAGTTGCACATCTATATCGACCAATTGGCCATTGGAATTGATCAGGAATTTCGTGTCGAGATATTGCACCGCCGCCATTTGCGCCAACGGTGCCACGGCATTGTCGAAAGCCACCACCCAGTCGTCGTTGCCAAACTTGCGCCTCCACTCGCGGAGATCGCTGTCGCTTTCCCGCGGATCGACGAACACCACCACCACGTTGAATGCCGCATCCCCCAATTCTTTGTCAAAGGTCGCAACGTGGCGCGCACCGATCTGGCAGGGGACACACCAGCTGGTCGTGAACCACAGAACAGTGGGCTTGCCCAGAATGGTCTCATTGTTGATCGTCCTGCCATCTACGTCGACCAGTTCGAAGGCCGGAAAGGGCGCCCCGACAACGGGAGCGGCCGGTGCCTTGAACTTGTCATGGGCGAGTGACGAATACTCTTCCGGGCTCTGGTTGACGAAGGTCTGGATATAGCTGTCGATCCGCCCAATATCGGCGCGCTCAAGCCGCATCATGCGGCCCCACGACACCACCGCGATCGGGCTGTCAGTGGCCGGGCGCGGCGACAGGATCACCGCGTTCGGATAATGCGCCGCCAGATCGCGCAGCCTGGCCACGTCGCCGCTGGCAAGGTCGGGGCGGTAGGTAATCCAGATGCCGCCATGCTCAAGGTTGTGGACCGCGGCCGCGTCCGGCACCGGCGCATCGTAAACGCCCCAGTCGAGCGGTTTTGCCAGATGCGGCCCCGAGGTGGGCGGGTTCGAGTTGTAGGCCGAGGCCGGGACGCTGTCGACATGCGGAGATTCGAGCACTGGGAAGGTCTGCACCCCCAGCGCCGCGATTGCAGCGACCGACACGGGGGCGGAGATGTTCGGATCATGGGCCTCAGCAGGACCGGAGAGCGCCGCCACAAGGGCGCAGGTTGCCAGGGCAGTTGTCAGTTCACGCCAGTTGTGCATGTCTCGGATTCCTTTTGTCGGGTGAGGGTGAAGCTGAGGAAAAATCCTGCTGGGGTCTTGAATTGCCAAGGGCGCACCCGTGGCCGGCCGCCAGGCAGGAAGGGGGCAAGCCGAATCCACGGAAGACCCGGCCCCCACCCTGGCGGTCGGCGGCATTGCCGCCTTTGCACTCGTCACGCTGTTCAGTTGACCTCACGCGGCCCGCCGCCGATCCTGCGGTCATCTATTTCAGGCTCACGATGTAGGAGATCAGGGCCTGAATGCCTTGTTCCTTGAGCTTGGAGGTATAGTTCCTGGGCATCAGCCCCTTGGAATACCCCTTTGCGATCTTGGCATTCGGATCGAGAATCGATTGCCGGATATAGGCTTCGTCCGCCAGAACGGTGCTGCCGTCGGCCAATTCGATCGAGTGACCAAACAGGCCCTTCCAGGTTGGTCCGGCTTTGCTTGAGCCATCGGCAGAGTGGCAGGCCGCACAGCCCTTGCGTGCGGCCAGCTTCCTGCCCCGTTTGACGAGCGCCGGATCCGGGGTGGCCTGGGCAAGCTGATAGGAATCTTCGGGGGCGGCCGCCGACAAGGACGACTGGCTTTGTTGTGCATACCCGCTGGCCACAAAAACCGACAGGACTGCGACCGCCGCCAAAGGGATGACTTCACATTTACCCATGTCTTTCTCAGCTCCCTGCGGGCAGAAAATCGTTGGGATCGGTCAGGATGGTGAACACCGCGTCGATCTTCGATCCCGGTGGCGTTTTCGGATTGATGCCGACGCGGATCACCCGATACCAGGCACCGTGGGCGGGGGCCTTGTAGACGAAGGACAGGCAAAAGCAGGTCAGCTTGGCGAATTGCGCCAGGTAGCTGGGTGAGTCCTGGTGCGGCAAGGTCACGAATTGCACCGGTTGGTCGGTCGGGTTGCGATAGACCACGGTGACCATCTTCAACTCACCGGGCTTGAGGAACAGCACGCCGTTGTCGATCTTGGCGCCGGCCGGAATATCCTCGCCCGCCTCCAGCGATTCCATCGCCCAGAGGCTGTCCACTTCCGGGTCGGGCTGGTGGAACTCGACCCCGCCACCGGGCAGCAGGTCGGGCGCATAGGCGGTGCTCAGGCGCAGCGCCACCATGCCGGCGGGCGGTTCGGGTATGTCGGTTGTCCGGTCGGCGATGGCGTTGAGCACCACCGGCACGTCATTGACGACGCTGACGCTTGGGGAATTGAGGTGTTCGTGGCCTTCATGGGCGATGGCGGGCATCGCAAGGCCGCCAAGAACAGCGAGCGCGGCAGGCAACAAGGCCTTGCGGCTGATTTTCGTGACAAACATGCTCGGCACTCCTTCATTCGTTGATTGCAACAACGGGCCAGTCGACGATGGCACGCGCACCGGGCGGGGTGTTTACGCCGACGCCAACCTTGATGACCCGGTAGAACGCGCCATGCGCCGGGGCCGAGAACGGCACCGCCGCGCACCAGCACAAGGCGCGCGCGAACGGAAAGGCGGCCTCGGGGTCCACCGTCGGGGCGGTCACGTAGAAATTCACGTCGTGGTCGGTGGGGTTTTCATAGGCCACGACCAGCGTGTACCACTTGCCCGGCTCGACAAAGGCGATGCCGTTGGTCAGTTCCTGGCCTTTCGGGATCGTCTCGCCCGCCTTCAGTGAAACCGTGGTGAACAGGCCGCCGGAGTTTTTGTTGGCAAGGTAGAACCTGAACGCCCCTGGAATGGCCGCGTCCACGGCCGTGCCCCGAAGCTGCACCGTCACCTTGCCGGCAGGCGGCATCGGCAGGTATTTCGCACGGCTGAAGCTGATTCGCGAGGGATCGAGTTTCAGTTGCAGCGGATAGGTAAAGCCGGCAACATATTCCGGTTCCGAACCCGGTTTTTCGCTGCCGGCAAGCGCGATGTTTCCGGAAACGGTCATTGCGGTGGCAAGCACTAATGCGCCCACGGCTAGGCCGGATAATCCTGGTTTCATGGCTACTCTCCCTTTGCTTCAGGTGCCGTTTCAAACGAACGGTTTCCTGATAATCAAAGGGTAATGCCTGTAGCAACTATAGTGTCAAATGATGTAAATTCAAAGATTTAGCCTCTATTTCTTACCAGATATCAAATCGCAATTGCCGGGCGGGCCAGAGACTTATCGGCCCGCTCGACGTGTCTCTCAGGCACGCCGGAATCCGTTCATGCGATAGATCAGGAAGGTCAGCAGCAGCACCGCCAGAACAAGGAAAACCCAGCTTATCCGGCTGAGGTAGACGCTCACCCCCAATGGCAGGAATATGCCGAGCGCCGGAATGCAGGCGGGACAGGCGCCCAGCAGCACACCGCCGAACACACCGGCAGTCCCTGCCTTGCCAGTATCGATTCGGCAGGTCGCGCAAACCGTCTTGTTATACACATATATGCCCACATAGAGGCCCGAGAGAAGCGTGAGCAGGGCGTAAAGATAGTTCTCGGGCGTGTAGTAATAGAAGAACTCCAGCCACGCGCCGACACCCCTGAGCGGCAGCGCCGGCCAGAAGAACACGGCCAGCATCGTGCCTGCGGCCGCAAGCGCCGGCCATGGGTGGCGCCACAGCTTGAGGATCAGGATATCTGCCATGTCAGCCCCCTGCCACGACATCGGCGATGCGTTTCAGATATTCGCTCCGGACCATCTGGAAATCGGCGTCACGCAGAATTCCCCTCGCATCCACCAGATATTTGGAATCGAGATATTGCAGGCCGACCATCTGCTGCAACGGCTGCCTGCTGTTGTCGAAGGCCAGCATCCAGTCGCCCGAAGCATGCTTCTGCCGCCAGCTGCGCAGGGCATGTATCGGCTCCCTCGCATCGACGAACACGACCACCACGTTGAACTTGTCGCCGCCCATCCGGTTGTCGAGCGCGGCCACGCGCTCGGCCCCGACCTGGCAGGGCACGCAAAAACTGGTGGTAAACCAGAGGATATAGGGCTTGCCGGACAGGCTGGCCGGCGTCACGGTCTTGCCGTCGATCGTTCTCAGCGCAAAGTCCGGAAAGGCGCGCCCGATTGTCAGACCAGCAGCCCCCGTGTCCGGTGTGCTGCGGTTCAGCGCCGCTGGCAGGTAATAGATCACCCCGATCAGTACCAGCAACGTCAGGGTCAGCCCTATGGCCAGACCCTTGCGGTTCAGTTTCGTTCCGACTGTTTCCTGCATGATTGTCCTTGTTCGCCAAATGGGGGTGCATAGCCCCGCCGTTCACGGGAAAACGAATGCCCCATGTAGCAACTACAGGGTCAAGCGAAAGCCGCACCGAAAATGCCGATTTCTGGCAAGTCCCATTCACGATCGGTTGAACGGCGTGCCTCGCCTGTTCAAATCAGGCAAACCCGCTTGGACAATTCGTCGATCAGCACGCGCTTGTTTTCGGAATAATCCACCGGCACCTCGACCAGGTGCACGCCGCCTGCCTCGAAACAGTCATTCAGTAGCGGCAGCAGCTCTGCCGCCGCCCCGACGCTGTGCCCCTTGGCCCCATAGCTTTGCGCATAGGCCGCGAAATCCGGGTTGCCAAAGCTGAGGCCCCAGTCCGGATGCCCGCCGACCGCCTGTTTCCAGCGGATCATCCCATAGGCATCGTCGCGCAGCACCAGCACCACCAGGTTCAGCCCCAGCCGCACCGCGGTTTCCATTTCCTGGCTGTTCATCATGAAGCCGCCATCGCCGCAGATCGCCATCACACGCTTGTCCGGGTTCAGCATCGCCGCCATCGTCGCCGAGGGCAGCCCCGCCCCCATGGTCGCCAGCGCGTTGTCGAGAAGCACCGTGTTGGGGTGCGAACTGCGATAGTTGCGGGCAAACCAGATCTTGTACATGCCGTTATCGAGTGCGATGATCCCGTCCTCGGGCATGGCCCGGCGCACATCGGCCACGATGCGCTGCGGGATCACCGGAAAGCGGTCGTCGTCGGTGCCTTCCGCGATATGGTCGCGGATCAGGTCGCGCACCTTGTAGAAATAGGAAAAATCGTGGCCCGGCACTGGCTCCCACGCCTCGGCCAGCCGCGAAAACGTGCTGCCCACATCGCCGATCAGCTCAAGCTGCGGGAAATAGACCTGGTCGACCTCAGCCGGGTTGAAGTTCACGTGGATCACCTTGACGCCGCCCGGCTCCATCAGGAAGGGCGGCTTTTCCACCACGTCGTGACCGGCGTTGATGATCAGGTCGGCGCGCTCGATGGCGCAATGCAGGTAATCGCCACCCGACAGCGCCGCCGTGCCGATATATTGCGCGTGATAGCCGCCGATCGCGCCCTTGCCCATCTGCGTGTTGAAGAACGGAATGCCAGAGGCGTCGAGGAAGGCGTTGAGCGGCGCGATCACCTCCTTGCGATTGGCCCCGGCCCCGATCAACAGCAAGGGGTGGCGCGCGGCGCGGATCATCGCCATCGCCTCGGCCAGCGCTGTAGCGTCGCAGTCGGGCCGCTTGGGGCAGGTCGGTTCAAACAGGAAATCGTTGCCGGTGGTTTCGGCGGCGATGTCCTCGGGCAGCTCCAGATGCACGGCGCCGGGGCGTTCCTCGGTTGCCAGCCGGAAGGCCTCGCGCACCAGCGCCGGGATGGTCCCTGCCTCGACGATCTGGCGCGCCGACTTGGTCAGCGGGCGCATCATCGACACCACGTCGACGATCTGAAACCGCCCCTGCTTGGACTTGCGGATCGGCTTTTGCCCGGTGATCATCACCATCGGCATCGCGCCAAGCTGGGCATAGGCCGCCGGCGTCACAAGGTTGGTCGCCCCCGGCCCCAGCGTCGCGAGGCAGACGCCGGGCTTGCCCGTGAGCCGCCCGTAGGTCGCCGCCATGAAGCCCGCGCCCTGTTCGTGCCGGGTGACGATCAGCTTGATCTTCGAGCCTTGCAGCGATTCCACGAAATCGAGGTTCTCCTCGCCCGGCAACCCGAACACATATTCGACGCCTTCGTTTTCCAGTGCCCGCACAAAAAGATCCGATGCCTTGGTTTTCGTCATGCCTGCCAACTTTCCCGAATTCGCTCTGTTTCTGCCTGCCGGTGGCCGGCCACGCGTGCCGGTTCCGAACAAGTGGCCGGATGAACCCGCCGCCATGGAAAAGAATAGGCACAGCCGGGCGACATTTGAAAGCCATTCAGTTAGGGAAATGCGTTACCGGGGGCGCCTCGGGGCGCGCGGCCGAAAAAATTTTGCCCGCACCTTGACCCTGTATCTCATACAGAGCCTATGTGGAATGGGTCGTGGCATCCCGTCGCGCACCAACCCCAGGAGAATACAAAAATGTCCAGTGATTTCGACCTGATAGTGATCGGCGGCGGCACCGGCGGCAATGGCGTGGCCCGCGCGGCGGCCGCCGCCGGCTGGAAAGTGGCGAGCGTCGATTGCCTGCCGTTCGGCGGCACCTGCGCTCTGCGCGGGTGCGATCCGAAAAAGATGCTGATCGCCGTCACCGAAGGCGTGGAAATGGCCCATGCCATGGCCGGCAAGGGGTTGAACGCGAAAGTCGGCGTCAACTGGGCCGACATGATTGCCTTCAAGCGCACCTTCACCGACAACATGCCCCCGCGCATCGAAAGCGGGCTGGAAAAGGCCGGGATCACGGTTCTGCACGGCAGCGCCCGCTTCACCGGCCCCGATACGGTCGAGGTCGACGGCAAACCCTATGCCTCGCGCCATTTCCACATCGCGACCGGGGCGCGCCCGATGACGCTGAACATTCCCGGCGAAGACCACCTGATCACCTCGACCGATTTCCTCGACCTGCCCGACCTGCCGGCACGCGTCGCTTTCGTCGGTGGCGGCTTCATCGCCATGGAGTTTTCCCATATCGCGCGCCGCGCCGGGGCCGCCGAGGTGACGGTGCTGGAAATGATGGACCGCCCGCTTGGCAATTTCGACCCCGACATGGTGGCTATGCTGGTCGAGGCGACCGATGAGCTTGGCATCGACCTGCGCACCAGCACCAAGGTGCTTGAAGTCAGCAAGTCCGGCGACGAATACGTGGTTTCGGTGGAAACCCCGGATGGCGCGCAGACCATCACCTGCGATCTGGTGGTACACGCCACCGGGCGGGTGCCCAATATCGACGATCTGAACCTCGAGGCCGCTGGCATCGAACGCACCCGGCGCGGCATCACCGTCAGCCCCTACATGCGCACCACCAACCCGCAGGTATTCGCCGCCGGCGACTGTGCCGACAGCGGGCTGAACCTGACGCCGGTTTCCGCCTACGAAGCCCGAATCGCCGCCAAGAACCTGCTGGCAGGCAAGGACGAACACGCTGTCGACTACCCGCCGATCCCCAGCGCGGTGTTTACCCTGCCCCCGGTGGCAACCGTCGGCCTGTCCGAGGCACAGGCGCGCGAACAGGGGCTGGACTTCGACGTGCATTCCCAGACGACCGAGGGCTGGTATTCCTCGATGCGGGTCGGTGCGAAACATTCGGGCTTCAAGACACTGGTGGAAAAGGGCACAGGCAAGGTGCTGGGCGTGCATCTGATCGGCCCGGGCGCCGAGGAACAGATCAACCTCTTCGCCATGGCCATGGCCAGCGGCCTGACCGCCGATCAGATCAAGGCCCGGATCTTTGCCTATCCCAGCTATGCGTCAGACATCGGCTCGATGGTCTGAACGCGGACGAAGCGCGGTGTCAGACGATCCGGCGCGCATCAACGGATGCCTCCGACAGCCTGATCAGTTGTTCATGAGGCTCCATATAGCCGCGATAGCCGCGGGTCATCGGCACGGCATCACGGGTTTTCGACAGTTGCAGCTGGAACACCAGGTGATCGCCGTAAAGAAACGCGGCTTCGCTGGCGGCAAGGTAGTATTCCCACATCCGGCAGAATCGCTCGTCCATCATCGCGGCGATCTGGCCGCGCCGCCTGGCGAACCGCTTTTGCCAGGCCCGCAAGGTGTAGGCATAGTGCAACCGCAATGCCTCGACATCCGCCAGCCACAGGCCGGCTTTCTCTAACGCCGCCATGATCTCGGAAAGCGCCGGCGAATAGCCGCCGGGAAAGATGTATTTGCGGATCCAGGGCGAGGTGCTGCCCGGCCCCGACTGGCGACCAATGGTGTGGATCACGGCGATGCCGTCGTCGCTCAGCAGATCACGGACGGTTTCGAAAAACCGCTCGTAGTTGCCGATGCCCACATGTTCGAACATCCCGACCGAAACGATCCGGTCATAGGTTCCGGTTTCCTCTCGGTAATCGCGCATGTGAAACTGCAGGTCGGGGTTGGTTCCGGCGCGCTCGACCGACTGCGCCCACTGGGCCTGCGACAGGGTAAGGCCCGTCACCTTGACCCCGGCGGCATCGGCAAGGTACTGCGCCAGCCCACCCCAGCCCGAGCCGATGTCGAGCACCCGCTGCCCCGGCGTCAGCAGCAGCTTGGTCGCAAGGTGGCGTTTCTTGGCGGCCTGCGCGGTTTCGAGATCGTCGTCGGGGTGTTCGAAATAGCCGCATGAATATTGCTTGTCTCGATCGAGAAACATGTCATAGAGCGCATCCGGCAGATCGTAGTGATGTGCCACGTTGCGCCGCGATCTCGCCTGTGCGTTGCGCTGCTGCCAGCCGCGCGTCGCCCGCCATAGCCGATCACGCAACCGGTAGAGCGGATCGGCGCCGGCACTGGTCTCGGCGTCGGCCACAATCTGGAAAAACGCGCGCAGGCTGCCCTGTTCGATGGTCAGTGTGCCGTCCATATAGGCCTCGCCCATCGCCAGATCGGGGTTGATGTAAAGCCGGTATTCCAGCGCGCGGTTGTACAGGCGCACGGTAACCTCGGGCGATGGCGTGCCGACGAAACAGTGGGTTTTCCCCCCTGCGTCGATCACGTTCAGCGTGCCTTTGCGGATCGCCCTGTTCAAGAGTTTTGCCAAAAGCATCGTCTTTCCTTCCTGCACCGCCATGTTCTGGTGTCGGACGAACGACCGGAAATACCGCTGGTTGGGGAACATTCTCTCTGGCAATCCGCCCGACACTGTATTAGTTGCGGGCTGTAGTGACTACGGGCTCAAGGGAAAAGTTCATGAATAGAATCAAGGATGCGCGCGGCTTCACCATTGGACGATTGTCGAAAATGACCGGGGTGAACATTGAAACCATCCGCTATTACGAACGCATCGGGGTCATGCAGGCGCCGGACCGCACCGCTAACGGATACCGGCAATTCACCCACAACGATCTGAAACGGCTTTCCTTCGTCAAGAAGTGCCGCGAACTGGGGTTCAGCCTGGAAGAAATCCGCACGATGCTGGTGATGGTGGACAGCGAGAACCTGTCCTGCGGCGAAATCCACGACATGACCACGGGCCACCTCGCCGCCGTCGAGCAACGCATCCGCCGGCTGCGCAAGCTGAAGGGCGTGTTGAAGAAAATGGCCGATCAATGCACGCAGGGCGATGTGCCCGACTGCCCGGTGATCGACGCGCTGTTCGAAACGACCTGATAATCGGCGCTGCAAAAGTGGCGCATCGTCGCCCGATAGCCGGTTTCGATCAACTCGGCGGTCTTGCTGAAGTCCATCATCTCGACGTTGTTGTCGAAATGCGGCGTGACCCGCTCGATGGTCATCCGGCGTTTCAGACGTGCGAGGTCGGCATGAAATTTACCGTCGACGGCAACCGCAAAGCTGCGCGTCAGGATCGCGATCATCCCGCGCGGCGGGCGCAGGCAGGGCCGGTCGCAATAACAATCGATGACTAGCGCATGGGCGGCACCTTCGTCCCGGGCGCGGTCCAGCGGCACGTTGTTGGCAATGCCGCCATCCACATGCAGCCTGCCCTCCAGCATGACCGGGGGGAATATGCCCGGCAGGCTCATCGAGGCGATCAGCGGTTCGATCAGATCACCCTGGCCGTGCCAGTAGACGGGCTTGCCGCTGTCAAGGTCGGTGGTGGTGATGGTCAGCGGCAGTTTCAGATGTTCGAACCGGGTGGCCGGCAGCACCTCGTGCAGCAGGGCGCGAAAGCGGTCCAGCGAAAACAGGCCCGGTTGCAGCCGTGGATGCGCCAGCCAGCCCCAGTTCCACGACACCGCCTTGCGCAGGTTGAAATCGAGCCAGAGCGCCTCGATCTCGGCCGCGCGCAGCCCGCCTGCGATCATCGCCCCGTTGAAGGCGCCGATCGAGGTGCCGACGATGCGGTCAAAGCCGAGGCCCAGCTCCTCCAACGCCTTGTAAAACCCGACCTCCAGCGCGCCCCGGCTGGCGCCACCGCACAAGACCAGCGCCGCGTGTCGTTCAGGGCGTCCCATTGGCAAAAAACTCCGCGGTTCCGGTGGCGTGCATGGCATCGGCGATTCTCCCGACGCCCAGAACATAGGCCGCCGTGCGCAGGTCGATCTGCTTGTCTTCGGCAAGGTCGAACACCCGGCGCGCCTGCCCTTCCATCACCTTGCCAAGGCGCTCGGCCAGCCGCGCCTCGTCGCCATAGATCCCGGCCCGGTTCTGCGCCCATTCGAAATAGCTGGCGGTGACCCCGCCGGCATTGCACAGCACGTCGGGAAGAACCGTCACCCCCTTGTCGGCCAGTATCCGGTCGGCTTCGGGGGTCACCGGCCCGTTGGCGATTTCCACGACCATGCGCGCCCTGACGCGCTCGGCATTCTCGGCTGTGATCTGGTTTTCCAGCGCCGCCAGCACCAGCACATCCACGTCCTGTTCCAGCACCTGTTCGGGGCTGAGTTTTTCATGCTCGGCCTCTTCGCACACCGAGCTGTCGCAATAGAGCATGGCCTTCAACTCGCGGCGCGTCTGCTTGTGGTGCATCACCTTGACCGGGTCCAACCCGTCGGACGAATAGATCCCGCCCCGTGAATCCGAAAGGCCAACCACGCGAAAGCCGTTTTCCACGGCGATCCGGGCAAAGTGATAGCCGGCATTGCCAAAGCCCTGAACCGCGATGCGAAGGCTGCCGGGGTCGATCGCCTGACGGCTCAGCCATTCGCCGAACACATGCAGCGCGCCGCGCCCGGTCGCCGCCTCGCGCCCCGGCAGACCGCCCAGCGCCACCGGCTTGCCGGTGATCACGCCGGGCACCTTGCGGCGCACGATCTGCGCGTATTCGTCGGCCATCCAGCCCATGATGGTTTCATTGGTGTTCACGTCCGGCGCCGGCACATCGTTTTCCGGGCCGATCAGGTCGGCGATGGCGCGGATGTAGCCGCGCGACAGGCGCTCGATTTCCAGCCGCGACAGCCCGCGCGGATCAACCGCGATGCCGCCCTTGCCGCCGCCAAACGGCAGATCGACCACCGCGCATTTCACCGTCATCCAGAAGGCCAGCGAGGTGACTTCATCCAGCGAAACATCCGGGTGAAACCGGATACCGCCCTTTGCCGGCCCGCGCGTCATGTCATACTGCACGCGGTGGCCCTCGAATATACGCAATGAGCCATCATCCATGCGGACCGGAATGTTGACGGTCACGCTCAGGCTTGGGGATGAAAGGCGGGCCACGACTTCTGGAGAGACATCAATCAGATCCAGGACCGGTCCGAGACGGGATATCGCAGCGTCGAATGTTTTTTTCATGGTCGTTCCCAATATCCCTGGCGCGCAAACCGAGCAACTTTGCACGGCCTTCGTCTTCCCTCTTTGCTACGGCTGAAGGGACGCTAGAGTCCGTAGCGACTAAAGAGTCAAGAGCCTACACCAGAGGAATGGCCCCAAATCCTCAATGATCCATTGCCGAGCTTCGCCCCGCAAAAGGTCGTCTTGTCAGCCGCGAAATACCCGTCCGCACCGCAAAACTACCCATGCGGTTCGGTGGCGTCGCCGACACTGAGCGTTCCCAAGGCGCGGCAGTTATCGCTCAGCGGCGAGCGACGTTTACGAACTGGATACCTCACCAAACGAACCCCTGCTTTCGATCGTACCGTCCAGTACCGGACGCCCGCGCATCTGGGCCGAGGTGCCTGCATTGACCTTGTAGACGAGGCTTGTCTGCAATGCGTTTTTCGTCAGCGTCGTTCATCCCGCGATCATAGCGCTGGATGGCGGGAAGGGACGGGTGGGCTCAATCCCTGTTCTCGAATTCACCCAAACACCCTCAACTTCACCGCAACGCCTGCGATCAACGCCAGCAGCAGCCCGGTGGTGATGAGCCGCACGATGGTCTGCCAGGCGGTGCGCCTTGCCATGCGCAAGGAGGCCAGCAGGGTGCGCAGGTCACGGATATCGATGGCGGCTTCCGGGCCTTCGAGGCCGACATCGGCGAGTGCCTTGCGCGCACCCTTCTCGGCGGCGCGGGCGAGGATGGCCTCGAAGTCTTCCTCGGGCATGCGGACGAAACCCGCATCCTTGTGCGGTGGTGTCATGGGGTCGTTCCTTGTGGTGGTTGGGGGTTAGGCTGCAGGCGACGTCAGCAGCAGGTACTGGATGGCAATGCGGACATCTCCGCCGGTGAAACTGCCCCCATTGGCCGTCAGCAACATCGGCGTCGGCGCATAAAAGGCCTGCCGGCCGATGACCCCGATATTGGTGCTGCCGGCTGCGACGCGGAGCGTGTCACCAAACTTGGCAGGCGTACCGGCAATGCCGCAGTCGTACGAGGTGGCCCCAGTGATTGCCGTGACGGTGCGGGTCGAGACCGCCAACGCGATGGCGCGGTCGGGAATGGTGATGGTGGAAGTCACGCTGGCACCCGTGAGCCCGCTCAGCCATTCCTCGACCACATGCACACCTATGGCGGCCTCGATCGGCGCCTGGGCCAGCGTCATGTCGGCCAGCACTGGGGCAGCGCAACCTGCTCCCACAAAGCCCGCGAATTGCGGCACGATGTCCGCATCAGCGTAATACGTCACATAGAGCGACGTGTTATGGTTGGCCGCCCGCGCAAGCTCCTGCAGGCTTTCGGTCGTGGTGCGCAAACTGGCGGCCAGTTTTGCCTGTTCGTCGATCGTCTGAAGGCTCGAGCGTACCACGGTGATGCCCGCCGCCGCGGCCGCGGCAACCATGACACCAACCGCAATCTTGGCCCGGCGTGCGAACTTGGCTAGCTTCGCATTGGCAATCTCCATCTCGCGCGAGGCTTTGCCAAAACCCTTTTTGTCGGCGTCGCCAATGCCCGTCAGCTCCGCGCACACCTGTTTGCCGCCCACTGCCGCGAGGCGGACGGAGACGTGTTTTTCTGCCATGCCGTGTTAATCCGATGTTGCAGCACCGCACGGTGCCAGTGTTCTCTTGCGTGATGTATCACGATATGATACATACTCATCCATGATCATCAGCGTGAAGGGAAAGCTGGCCGCGAACGCCATGCGCGGCAAATACGGCAAGGGCTTTCCCGCCACGCTGGTGAAACGGACGCGCGCCATGCTGTCGGCGCTGGATGCAGCCGTCGTTCTCGAGGATCTGCGGTTTCCGCCGGGCAACCACCTCGAGGAACTGACGGGCGATCGCGCCGGGCAGCACTCGGTCAGGATCAACGACCAGTGGCGCATCTGCTTTCGCTGGACCGACGAAGGCCCGGCCGATGTCGAAATCGTGGACTACCATTGAGGGCCCACGGGAAAGGAAACGAGATGAGCATGTTGCAAGCCCCGTCGTACCCGGGTGAGGTTCTGAAGGAGCTTTATCTCGAGCCGCTCGGCATGAGCGCGATTGCGCTGGCCCGGGAATTGCACGTCCCGCGCACCCGGATCGAGCGGCTGGTCAAGGGCGACACCGGAATGTCCGCCGACACCGCCATGCGGCTGGCGAAGTTCTTCGGCACCACGCCGGAATACTGGCTGAACCTGCAGCGCGCCTGGGATCTCGCGCGGGCGCGCGAACAGGTAGATGTCTCAGACATCACCCCTCTCAAGGTCGCCTGAAACGATCTGTTCGTTCAGCTTCACGACCATTACCGCCTCGATGGCCGGCAATAGTTCGGCCACCACAACACACGGCACGCCCAGCGCCCGCGCCAATGCCAGCACCGCGCCCATATCCCAGCCGATGATGCCGCCCGTGAGCGTCACCCGCCCCTGCCCGCCGAGACGGCCGACAAGGTCCCATAACCCGTGGGCGTCCCGGCCGCTGTCGTGGTAGCAACGTTTTCGCCCTGCGCGACCAGTTTCACGTCGGCGGTCAACAGGCCGGAGCGCTGCATTTGCAGGCTGAGCTGATCCAGCGCGCAACCCGTATACATGGCAAAGCGCGGGATCTCCGGTATGGCAACTTCAAGGGCCATGCTGGGGAGGGTCCAGTTGCCCGACTTGAATGTATGGGTTTTGTTGGTGGTTCCAGTGGTGGTCGGTGCGCCAAAGGCCGCCTTCAGCCAGAACCCGAGCGCCTCAGCGTCAATCGGCACCTTGATGTCTCATTTTATTTGACGACGAACAACGCCAAAATCCCAGGCAATCTGCCGCCCACTCAATCCATCCTGAAAACGAGCCTGGCGCACCTTCAAATACAAATCCACGGAGTAAATCCCCAAGCCCTCCCGTAAAACGAAAGGACAAAAGTGGACTACGCCGCCCGCGACCGCAAAATGCCGCCACTACCATGGCCGAGTATTACTCCGCCGTTTACACGTTTTCAGGATAGGGCGGGTCGATCTTATGATCCTGTCCTCTGAAAAATGATCTTCAGCCGGAGCAACGGCTTGTTCTTCAGAGGATATGATCATGCAACATGACATGGGCGGCTTTGCCTGAGTCGGCGTGGAATGCCGGGGGCCGGGTCGGTTCCAAAGGGTACAAACCTTGAAATCCAGCAGCCAAACCGGCTATATTTGACGGATCAGGAGGTGTTCTATGGCTGGTGGATGGGCCCGGGACGGTGCGGTTAGTGAACAGATCGAGGCGTCGATTGCGGATGAGCTGGCGCGGTTGAATGCGCAAAAGAGGGTTGTGGGAGAAAGCCTGACACACTGCGCTGAATGCGACGAACCGATCCCAGAAGCGCGACGACAGGCCATCCCCGGGGTCAAGCTCTGCATTGATTGCCAACAGGAGCGCGATCAGGCCTTCAGGCCGCGCGGGGGCATCAACCGGCGCGGCAGCAAGGACAGTCAGCTGAAGTGATTTCTGCCAACAGAAGGCCCTTCGCCGTCCCGCCTTGTTCACCCCCGGGTGAGTGCGCGACAAGGTCCCGCAACGCTTTATCTGGCTGATTATTGCCGCCGGATTTGTTTTTGGTGTCTATGCACTTTCAAAACCATTCTGGGCTCGTTAAAGTCGGGCCAAAACAAACCTGTTGAACGGGTTTTGCGCTGGTAGGTAAATCCGGTGAAAACAAGCAAGAATACGGGGGCTTTCATGATGAATAGAGCGGGTGCATTGCGGGTCAGAACCAGCACGATGCTGGTGTGTGTGACGCTTGTTCTTGTTGGGTGCTCGGGGGTCGATTTGTCGATGTTCAGCAAGAAAACCGGCAACAAGGTGGTTACGCCTGCACCCGCAACGTCTTCGGTCAAGTTGGTCGAGCGGGACGTCGAGGACCCCAATGTCTTTCAGGTGACCGAGCCTGCTCTTTGGGACGGGCGGCCCTCGCTGGGTGGGGTCTGGGTCGCTTATCCCGGTCAAATTCAGCCTATGCGGGTGATCATCCGGAATCAGGAGAACAAGAAATTCGTCATTGGCGCCCTGTTCAAGCGAGAGCGCATGAACCCGGGGCCAAAAATTCAGCTTTCCTCTGAGGCGGCGGCGGCCCTTGGTATTCTCGCCGGAAAGCCGACGGTATTGAACGTGACCGCGCTGCGGCGTGAGTCCGTGCCCGAAACGCCGACAAGCACGGCCATAACACCCACGGAAAAACCGCCCTTGACCGTGGCAAAAGGTGGTGCGGCCAAGACCTCTGCAAAGCAGCATGCCAAGGCTGATGTCGCAAAAATTGCAGCCCTTGCGATCAAAAAGGCCGCCGGGTCCAAGCCTCCCAAGGCACGGCGCAGTGCGGGCAAGATTGCGGCAACGAAACCTGCAGCGGCGGCCCCTGTGCGCCCGCCTGTTTCGACGCTGGCCAAGCCCTATATTCAGATCGGCATTTTCAGTATCGAGACAAATGCAACGAACACCGCCACCAGCCTGCGGACCGAGGGCGTTTTGCCGATCATCAAAGCACAGAAATCCCGCGGCAAAAAATTCTGGCGCGTTCTGGTTGGCCCCGCGGCGACCAAATCAGAGCGGGCTGCGTTGCTCAAAAAAGCGCGGGCTCTCGGGTTCAGTGATGCGTATTTCGTAACCAAATAGAGGGGAAATTCGGTGCGCTTGCAGTCCATCCTTGGCGTTTTTCTGGTCCTGTTCCTTAGCGGAGTGCAGGTTCATGCCTTTGAAACCAAGGCGCGCGCGGCGCTGGTGATTGACTATGCGACCGGGACCGTCCTTTTGGAAAAGAACGCTGATGTGTCGATGCCCCCCGCCTCGATGTCAAAGCTGATGACCCTGAACATGGTATTTGAGTCGCTCGATGATGGGCGTTTGACGCTGGACGAAAAACTGCCGGTCTCCAAACACGCGATGTCCTATGGCGGCTCGACCATGTTTTTGAACACACGGGATCGGGTGCGCGTCGAAGACCTAATCCGCGGGGTGATCATACTGTCGGGGAACGATGCCTGTGTCGTTCTGGCCGAGGCACTGGCCGGCAGCGAGCCCGAGTTCGCCCGCGCCATGACCAAACGCGCCAAAGAGTTGGGCATGACACAGTCGCATTTTGCCAACGCCAACGGCTGGCCCGATCCCGGTCAACGTATGAGCGCCCGCGATCTGGTCTTCTTGGCCAGCCGGATCATCCGAAAATTTCCACAATATTACAAATACTTCTCGGAAACGGAATTTGCGTTTGACGGGCGTTCTCCGGCCAATCGGTTCAATCGCAACCCCTTGTTAAAGCTGGGCGTCGGCGCAGACGGTTTGAAAACCGGCCACACCAAGGAGGCCGGGTATGGCGTTGTCGGTTCGGCGGTCCGCAATGGGCGGCGCGTGGTTATGATGATCTCTGGCCTGAAAACCTCGCAGGACCGCGCGACCGAGGCGGGCAAAATCATCAATTGGGCGTTTCGCCAGTTTTCACAGAAAAAAGCGCTGAAGGCAGGGCAGGTGGTTGGCCGAGCCAAGGTTTGGCTGGGCACTGCCAAGACCGTCGATGTCATGGTGAAATCCGATGTAAAGCTGCTGCTGCCGGTCAGCGTTGGCTCAAAACTGCAGGCGTCGCTGCAAATGGTACAGCCCATCGCCGCGCCGATTTCCAAGGGGCAGAAACTGGGCGTCCTGAAGATTTCCATTCCCGATATGCGCCCGGTTGATGTGCCTGTTTTTGCCGCATCTGACGTTAAGAAGGCGGGCTTTGTCGGGCAGCTGAAGCTGTCGGCGCGGGTTTTGGGCCGGAAAATTCTGGATCTGGCCAATTGACCGACCCGGCGGCGCAGTTCATTACCTTTGAGGGAATCGACGGGTCTGGAAAATCGACCCAGGCCCGCCTATTGGCCGACCGGTTGCGCGCGCGCGGGATTGATACCTTGCTGACCCGAGAGCCGGGTGGCTCTGATGGCGCCGAGGATATCCGCCGCCTGCTTGTCGAAGGCGAGGCGCACCGGTGGTCGGCCGTAACCGAAATCCTGCTGTTTAACGCGGCACGCCGGGATCATCTGGAAAAAACCATCGAACCGGCCCTGGCCCGGGGTCAAACCGTCATCTGCGATCGCTTTGCGGATTCAACCCGGGTCTATCAGGGGGCAACGCGCGGGGATCTGCGCCTTTTGGCTGACCGGCTGCATGAATTGACAATTGGCCGCGAACCGGACCTGACCTTTATTATCGAAATGGACCCCGAGGTCGCATTGGCAAGGGGGCTGGCGCGCAATTCCGGCGAGGATCGTTTTGAATCCTTTGGGCTGGAGTTCCAAAACGCCTTGGCCCGAGGCTTTCACGCGCTGGCCGGCGATTTTCCCGGGCGTTGCGTTCTGATTGATGGTGCTCGCAGCAGCGCCGCGATTGCGGATGATATTGAAACCCGTTTACTGGCGCGAATGACCCGATGAGCGAGATCGAAATTCCCGAACCGGACGCGATGGAGGGGGTGCGCCACCCCCGCCTGACCCCCCTGCTGTTTGGGCAAGAAGCAGCCGAGCAGACATTTCTGGCGGCCTTCAACAGCACGCGGATGCATCACGGTTGGCTGATCAGCGGCCCCCGCGGGGTGGGAAAGGCGACACTGGCGTGGCGGATCGCGCGGTTCCTTCTTGGCAGGGCTGACGAGGAGGGGACCGCACCGCCTGCATCGCTTGATATGCCGGGTGACAGCGCTATTTCGCATCGGATCGATGCCTTGGCCGAGCCTCGTCTGATCCTCTGCCGTCGCGGTTGGGATGACCGCAAAAAGCGCCTGAAAACGGTCCTGACCGTGGATGAGGTGCGCAAGCTGATCGGATTTTTTCATCTGTCCTCGACCGATGGCGGGCATCGCGTCGCCATTGTCGACTCGGTTGATGAGATGAACACCTCTGCGGCCAATGCTCTTTTGAAAGTGCTGGAGGAGCCCCCGGCCCGTTCAACCCTGCTATTGATCAGTCACAATCCGATGGGGTTGTTGCCGACAATCCGCAGCCGCTGTCGCACCCTGACCTGCGCGCCTCTAAGCCCTCGCGACCTTGAACAGGCGCTGGCCGCCGCGGGGATTGAATCACCCGTGGATCCGGCGCTAATCGAAATGCTGGCCCAAGGTTCGGTCGGGGACGCGATCCGTCTGTTGTCAGACGGTGGGATCGAGATTTACCAGACCCTCGTGCAGCTGCTGTCGCCCCTCTCTCGCATGGACCGCGCGCAGGCGATCAAACTGGCCGAAAGCTGCACAGGTGCTGCCGGGGCCGTGCGCTATGATCTTTGCCTGCGTTTGATTGGGCGGCTACTGCATCGGCTGGCAACCGCGGGGCTGCAAGGGAACGCGCCCGCTGACGGTGTAAGGATCGACGCGGAAATCCTGGGGCGCTTTGCGCAGACCGCAACCACATCACGGCGCTGGGCTGTGCTTGCTGCCGAGCTGACTGCCCGGGCCGAGCACGCCCGCGCGGTTCATCTTGACCCGGCCAGTGTGATCCTTGATATGTTGATCAAAATCGACCGGACGGCAGCAGAACTCGCCGCCGCGTAAAAAACGGAGCACATCATCATGCCGGCCCGGCCCCAGATCGTTGACAGCCATTGCCATCTTGATTTTCCCGATTTCGCCGATGATCTTCCCGAGGTTATTGACCGTGCCCTTGAGGCCGGCGTCACGCGCATGGTTTCTATCGCAACCCGTTTGCGCGAGGTTCCGGGGGTGCGCAAGATTTCCGAAACGCACGCACCGGTGTTCTTTGCCGCGGCAACCCACCCGATGAATGCCGCAAGCGAGCCAATGGCCCAGCTTGAAACGCTTCTGCAGATCAGTCGCCATCCCAAAATGGTTGGGATCGGCGAAACCGGATTGGATTATCATTACACGGCCGAGACAAAATCGGCACAAAAACAGAGCCTTTCCATCCATATAGAGGCGGCGCGGCAATCCGGCCTGCCGTTGATCATCCACGCGCGCAACGCCGATCATGACATGGCCGATATTCTGACACGCGAATATGCGGCAGGCGCGTTTACTTGTGTCATGCACTGCTTTTCCTCGGGGCCAGAGTTGGCGAAAACAGCACTGGATCTGGGGTTTTACCTGTCGATGTCGGGGATTGCGACCTTTCCGAAATCCCGGGAGGTGCGCGATATCTTTTCGGCCGCGCCAATCGATCGTATTCTGGTCGAGACGGATTCACCTTATCTGGCCCCACCACCACATCGGGGCAAGCGAAACGAACCCGCCCACACGGCCTTGACAGCCGAGGTTGGGGCGCGGCTGTTTGACCTTGACTACGCTGAGTTCGCCAAGGCCACATCAGAAAATTTCGACCGTCTGTTTGCCAAGGCCGCCGCATGGACCGCCGAGGCTGCGTGATGGGCGTTTTGCGTTTCACGATTCTTGGGTGCGGGTCATCAGGGGGGGTGCCGCGTCTTGGTGAAAACTGGGGAAAATGCGATCCGAATGAGCCGAAAAACCGACGCAGGCGCTGCTCGATGCTGATCGAGCGGGTCGGCAAGGGCGGAACCACGCGCGTTTTGATTGATACCTCGCCAGATCTGCGCGCACAGCTTTTGGACGCTGGGGTTGGTCAGCTTGACGGCGTTGTCTACACCCACCAGCATGCCGATCACGTGCATGGGATTGATGACCTCAGGATGGTTGTTTTCAACATGAAACGGCGGTTGCCGGTCTGGGCGGACGGTGTGACCGGGCAATCGTTGATCTCGCGCTTTGGATATGTGTTCGTGCAGCCCGAGGGCAGCCCCTATCCCCCCATTCTGGACCTTCATACATTGCCCGATCGCCTGACCGTTTCGGGGGCCGGGGGCGACATCACCCTTACCTCGTTTCGGGTCGGGCATGGCAGCATTGATGCCTTGGGGTTTCGGATAAACCGACTGGCGTATCTGCCCGATGTTGCCGAAATATACCCTGAGTCATGGCCCGCACTTGCGGATCTGGATGTCTGGGTTCTGGATGCGCTGAGGCGAAAACCGCATCCAACCCATGCCCATCTGGCGCAGAGCCTGGACTGGATCAAGCGGGCGGCCCCAAGACGGGCGGTTCTGACAAACATGCATATCGACATGGATTACCAGACTCTTTGCGCCGAGACGCCGGACAATGTCACGCCTGCCTTTGACGGCATGGTGATCGAAACACGGGTCTGAGCGTGTCCGCGCTGATCACCATCATCCTGCCGGTTTTTCTGGTTCTCGGCTTTGGCTATTTTACGGTCTGGCGCGGGTTTTTTAGTGATAGCGCCGCAGACAGCCTGATGCAGTTCAGCCAGAAATTTGCTATTCCGCTGCTTTTGTTCCGGGCGATCTCAAGGCTGGATTTGTCGCATGGCTATAATGCGGGTCTGATGATCAGCTATTATTCGGGGTCGGTTGCCGCCTTTGCCATCGGCATGTTGGGTGCGCGTCTGCTGTTTCACCGGGCGTGGGACGAAAGCGTTGCCATCGGGTTTTCAGCGCTGTTCACGAATTCGGTTTTGTTGGGCTTGCCGATCATGGAGCGTGCTTATGGCCCCGGCTCTCTGGGCCCGAATTTTGCAATCATTTCGATCCACGCGCCGTTTTGCTATTTCCTTGGTATCAGCTCGATGGAGATCGTGCGCAACCGCCAGGCCTCGCCCTTGCGCATGTTGGCCGAGACGCTGAAGGCCATGTTCAAAAATGCGCTGATGCTGGCCATCATAGCCGGGTTTATCGTCAACTTGTCCGGCATCACGCTGGCCGGACCCATCGCCGAAGCGCTGGATCTGGTGGTGCGGGCTGCGCTACCGACGGCGCTGTTTGCGCTTGGCGGGATACTCTATCGTTATCGCCCTGATGGCGACCTGCGCCTTGTGGCCTGGGTTTGCGGTCTGTCGCTGTTCCTGCACCCGGCGGTCGCATATGTCTTGTCCACGGCGGTTTTTGCGCTGCCAAAAGGGATGGTTCACAGCGCGGTTCTGACTGCAGCAATGGCGCCGGGTGTGAATGCCTTCATTTTTTCCAATATCTACGGAACAGGCCGGCGCATTGCAGCAAGCGCCGTTCTCAGCGGAACGCTGCTGTCGGTTTTCTCAGTCACCTTCTGGTTGGCCGTTCTTGGCGTATAGGGTCTGTGGTTCAGAGATCAGGCGGGGCTCAGTCCGCGCATCCGCTCTGAGCGGCGCCGCAGAATTTCGACCATCGTTAACAGCATAATGGAGATGATGACAAGGATCGTCGCGACCGCCAGAATTGTTGGACTGATCTGTTCACGGATACCGCTAAACATCTGGCGCGGGATGGTGCGCTGCTGAACGCCGGCCAACTGCAGGACCACGACCACCTCGTCAAACGAGGTGATGAAGGCAAACAGGCCGCCTGAAATCACGCCGGGCAGGATCAGGGGCATCTGCACCTTGAAAAACGTCGTGACCGGACCGGCCCCCATATTTGCCGCCGCGCGCGTCAGACTCTGATCAAAGCTGACCAGAGTCGCCGTGACGGTGATGATGACAAAGGGTGTTCCCAGCACAGCATGGGCCAGAATCACCCCGGTATAGGTCTTGGCCAACCCGATTCCCGAAAAGAAATAGAACAGGCCGGAAGCGGTGATCACCAGAGGCACAATCATCGGCGAGATCAACAGCGCCGTAATCGGGCGGCGCCACGGCATCTCAGAGCGAGACAGGCCAATGGCCGCCAGCGTGCCGAGAGCCGTTGCCAGCAGCGTGGCCCAGGTTCCAATCCAGAATGAGTTCTTGATCGCCCGGATCCACTGCGCGTTTTCCCACATATCGGAAAAGAACGCCCAACCGGAGGTGTTCGGGTTCTCCATCCCGTTTTGCAAAATATCCCAGTACCAGCGCAGCGAGTACCCCTTGGGGCTGAGCGACAGCATGTCCGGAGTAAAGCTGAAATAGGGCGTGGCATTGAAAGACAGCGGTATGATGATGATAATCGGGACGATCAGATAAAGAAAGATCGCGCCGCAGATGACCCGAAACCCGTAGAACCACGCGACCTCGCTACTGGTGGCATAGGGGGGCAGGTTCAGGCGATACTCACCTGTGGCCAGCCAGATGGCCATGCGCCCGATGAAATAGCCGACAATGGCCATCAGAACCCCGAACGCCAGCGAGAACAGAAATCCGCCGATCAGCAGAAAGGCACCGCCCGTCACTAGACCGGCCGCCAGTCTATTTTTTTCAAACAAGCGGATACTGAGCCACGCTGCCAGAGCGAACAGAACCGCCCCGCTCAGCGCGTAAGGCAATAGCAGGATTGTTCGCCCTTCGGCGGTCAACAGTCCAATCAGGGCTCCCAGAACCGCGGGGATCAACAGCGGCAGCCAGATGGCGGGCCGTGGGGGAATGTATTTGTATGTGCCGCTCATGCTCTTTTACCCCAGCTTCATGTTGTCGATGCCCACGACACGGTCGTAGATCCAGAAAAAGAACATCACGACGACCAGCAGCACCAGCCCAAGGGCGGCTGCGAGGTTCCAGTTCAGAGATTTACGCATGTGAAAGTCGATGATATTCGAGATCATCTGCCCGTCTTGTCCACCAACGAGGGCAGGGGTGATATAATAGCCGATCGCCAGAATGAACACCAACAACGCGCCGGCGCCGATCCCGGGGACGCTTTGGGGAAAATAAACCCGCCAGAATGCGGTCGAGGGGTGGGCCCCCATCGATTTTGCCGCCCGCACATAGGAGGGCGGAATCGTTTTCATCACCGAATAGAGCGGCAGGATCATGAACGGCAGCAGGATATGTGTCATTGCGATCAACACGCCGGTCTTGTTGTAGATCATGGAAAACCGCTCGGCGTCGGTGGTGACCCCAAACAGCACAAACAGATCGTTGATCACGCCCTGACTTTGCAGCATCGCGATCCATGCGGTCGTGCGAACCAGAAGCGACGTCCAGAACGGCAGCAGCACGAGGATCAGCAACAGGTTCGATGTGCGCGTCGGCAATGTGGACAGCATATAGGCCACAGGATAGCCGAGGAGCAGGCACGCCAGCGTCACGATCAGGGAAATTTGCAAGGTTCGGCCCAGCAGCTTCAGATTGATGCGGTGCTTGGTGTCCTGCAGCGAGAATGAGCCGTCGGCATTGTATTTCAGATCGACAGCATTGGCCAGATAGGCAGGGGTATATACCTTTGCGCTGATCTTGACCGCACGCCAAGTTGCCAACTGGCCCCATTTTTTGCTTTTCTTGACCAGCGCCTCAAGATAGGGGGGCTTCATTTTCTTGGCTACGCGTGCGGATGAGGTAAAAAGCGAGCGCGAGCCCGGCAGCTCTCGGTTAACGCGGGTGGCGACCCGACCGATCATCCGCGACTTTCGGGCCTCAACCAGATCGGCCACCATTGCGGCCGCCATCTTTTCGGTAATCGGGGACACGGTGTCCCAATTTGCAACCGCCGCCGCTGAGCGCGGCATATACGTCGCATAGCGCGGATCATGCACCCCCTGCCAGAGGAGCGAAATCAACGGGATAATAAACGCCGCAATGATAAAGGCAATCAGGGGAAAGGCCAATCCAAAGGCCCGCGCGCGGCTGCGGAACAGCGCCCGCGCCAGTTTGCGTTTTAGCGGAATACCGTCAGCCGTGACAATCGGACCTGATGCGTCAGTCATGGGACCCCGTCGGAATTAGAAGGACTTGCGCAGAGGGGCGATCATGCCGCCCCTCCGGTTTTCTGGATCACAGGTTTGACCCCGATCAGCTGGCCAGCCAAGCGTTGAAGCGAGCGTTCAACTCATCCTGATGGTCGGCCCAGAAGGTAAAGCTGTTCTGAATCGCCGTCTTGAAGTTGGCCGGAGCCGTGGGCATTTGCGGGCCCATCTTCAGGTTCGGATCATTGTGGAACGAGCCCACAAGAGCTGACGAGGATTTACGCGCCGGACCATAGGAGATCCATGACGCCTGATCCGCCAGACGCTTGGTGTCGGTCGAAAACGCCAGAAAGTCCATGGCCAGATCCTTGTGCGGAGCGCCTTTGGGGATGACCCAGACGTCAAAGTCAAAGATTTGCGCATCCCAGACGATCTTGAACGGTTTGTGCTCGGCGGCAACGGCATTAAATATCCGGCCGTTATAGGCGGTGGTCATGGCAACTTCACCATCGGCCAGCAGTTGCGGCGGTTGGGCGCCAGCTTCCCACCAGACGGCGTCGTTCTTGATCCGATCAAGCACCTTGAAGGCACGGTCTACGCCTTCCGGGGTTCCCAGAACGTCATAGATCTTGTCGGCCGGGACGCCATCGGCAGCCAGAGCCATTTCAAGATTCGCCTTGGGGGTTTTGCGCAGGCCACGCTTACCGGGGAACTTTTTAACATTGAAAAAGTCCGCCATCGTCTTGGGCGCATTGTCGCCTTTGAACTTGGTGGTGTCATAGGCATAGATCGTCGACCAGACGATATTGGCCACGCCACAATCGGTGATCGCTCCGGGGACAAAGTCCTTGGTTGCGGGGGTGCCATCCGGGGCGGGGGGCAGGATCGAGGGATCGATCGGCTCCAGCAGACCTTCGTCGCAGCCACGAACCGCGTCAGACATTTCCACGTCAACGATGTCCCAGGTGACGTTGCCGGCCTCGACCTGCGATTTCACCTCGGCCAGACCGCCGTTGTAATCATCGGAAACGATCTTGTTCCCGGTCTTGGCCATCCACGGCTTTTGATAGGCCTCAACCTGCGATTTCGTGTAGGCACCGCCCCACGAAACCACGGTGAGCGTCCCCGCTGACGCTGCGCCTGCAATCAGGGCCGCGACCGCCGAGCCGGTCAGTAAGGTTTTAAGTTTCATACAGTTTCTCCTTGTTTCAACGCCCGTTTGTTCCGTAATCCTGCGGCGTACCGGGCAACGCACGCAGGCTGTTCGCTCACGCTCTGTCAAGCGCGCGGCAATCCTCGGTGGCCCATCCCACTTTCGTTTTCGAGCCTACCTGCAATTCATGTATCCCGGCAGAATTCGGCACCTTGACGATAAATTCCTCGTCGCCGTGGACCCTCATCCGGCAGCGGATATGATCGCCAAGGTAAATCAGCTCCAGCACCTCGGCGTCGGTGGCATTCTCGCCTGCGCTCTTGCCCAGCGTTACCCGCTCGGGGCGGATCGAAAGCGTGGTGGCATCACCCGCCTTACCGCAATTCACTGCCTTTGCCGTGGTTTCCGCCCCGCTGGGCAACACCACCACCGCCGTATCATCCCTGACTTCCTTGACGGTGCCGACCAGCCTGTTGTTTTCGCCGATGAACTGCGCCACGAAGGCATTTTCAGGGCGTTCATAGAGGTCTTCGGGCGAGGCCAGTTGCTGAATAACCCCGTCATCGAACACCGCGACCCGGTCAGACATCGTCAGAGCCTCGGATTGGTCGTGCGTCACATAGACCACCGTCACGCCAAGACGTTCATGCAGATGCTTGATCTCGAACTGCATGTGTTCGCGCAGTTGTTTGTCAAGGGCCCCCAGTGGTTCGTCCATCAGGACGAGATCCGGTTCAAAGACAAGGCTGCGGGCCAAGGCGATACGCTGTTGCTGGCCCCCGGACAGTTGTGCGGGACGTCGATTGATGAAATCGCCCATCTCCACCATATCCAGCGCCCGGCGCACCTTTTCCTCGCGCTCAGACTTATCCATCTTGCGCACTTCCAGCGGGAAGGACAGGTTTTCACCAACGGTCATGTGGGGAAACAGCGCATAGTTCTGAAATACCATACCGATGCCGCGTTTGTGCGGGGGAATGTTGTTGATCGGCTTGCCGCCCAACAGGATGTCTCCGTGGGTGGCTGTCTCAAATCCTGCCAGCATCATCAGACAGGTGGTCTTGCCCGAGCCGGACGGGCCGAGCATGGTCAAAAACTCGCCTTTGCCAATATAAAGGTTCAGATCCTTGACGACCAAAACCTCGCCGTCATAGCTTTTTTGAACATGGTCAAAGACCACGAATCCGTCTTCCTTAGATACGGCGTTCAAGGTTTTCCTCCCCAGGACGACTTCGTTTTTCCCGCTTTTAGGATGCGGTTTCGGCGTTGAAACAAGCACACTCACCGTCATTTTGCAACCGATGAACGGAAAATTAACCGCAGGCCCGGCAGCGTGACGGCTCTGGTGTGATCCGACCGCGGCAAGGGCGGGGCGAACCGCCCGAAAACAAACCTGAAGCGATTGAACGCGACGTTTCCGCCCCCAAAAGAGGGCGCTCAACCCAAGGCAGTCTGCTATTTTTTCCAGCCCTTTGATTGCGCAAATTCCCGTCGTAGCTGATCCGGGTCGTAACGATTGGCAATCCAGTGGCGCAGGCTTTGCGGGTCCTTTTGAGACTCGCGCAGATATGCCTGAAAAAACAGATCGAGGATGCCATTTTTTGACTTTTTAAAATGCAAATAGCGCCAGTTCAGCTGGGCCAGTGCCGTCCCAAGCGGGACCGCACAAAACTCATGCAGGTATATGACCGCTGCAAAGCCGGTGCGATCCGACCCCGACTTGCAATGCATGACGGCGGGCTTTTCCATCCGCGCCATGATCTCGATCAGTTCCAAAAGCTCCTGCCGACTGGCCAGATCAGAGGCATAGAGGCGATGGTCAATCAAAGTCAGGCCAAGGGTATCGCAGGCCTCGCGTTCAAACAGATAATGACTGTGCTCGGCGGCCCCCCGGAGGTTGAGGATGGTCTTGATCCCCATGTCTCGAAATTCGGCCAAACGCGCCGGTGAGGGCTGGTTTGCGCGGTAAACGCCGTCGGCAACCCGATGAAAATTTTTCCACCAGACCCGCAGAATCGCGTGGTCGATCCAGTTGAAATGAAACCGGGCGCGGCGCCGGGCCTCGGGCGTTGAAATGTCGGTGCCCATGCGGTCCCGCCATGTATGCTCGGCATCCTTGATTCGGGAAAACAGACTGCGTTTCATTTCTTTGCGGCCCTGTTTTTTACGTTTCCCGCGGGAAACAGCCGGTTGAAATGCAGTTTTGCAAGATATCCCAAACGATAGCGGAGGTTTTTCCCCCCTTGGGCCAGCATTTGACCAAAGGGAGGGCGTTTGCCTGTTTTGCGGGCTGCGGCAATACTGTCACCGGACTGGGCCTCGGCCCCTTGGGACAGGGGTGGGGGCAGCGCCAGCCAGATCGACAGGCCGTGTTCCCAAAACCGTTTGTGATCCTCGTCTATCGGGCGGGCCAGTGGAAAGGGATGTGCCAAAAGCTGCGCTGCTGCCTCGCGCCGGATCACATACCCAAGGGTGGTGTTGGGAATTTGATAAGGCTGCCCAAGGGTTATTCCGGGGCCGAGGCTGCGCGTTTTGATCATCCGCGAATTGGCCCGCCGGGAATAGAGCTTGACCATATCCCATGAGGCGTTGTCCTGAAAAAGCGCGCCGAGCACACGGCGCAGGTGTTTGTCGGTCGAAAAATCGTCCTCCAGAATCACCGCACCGGGAGCCGGGTCTGCTGCAATTTTACGCCAGAGGTTGATATGGCTGAGATAACACCCCAGCTCACCCGGGATCAGGGGGTGGCGAAACTTGCGTGCGTTTTCAATCGGGTCATAGATGCGCTGGCGCTCGGTCGTGGACAGGGCGCGACCGTCCACGGCCTCAAAACGCTGAAACGGGATGCCGAGGGTTGACAAGGTCTGACCCGCTGCTGCCATGCGCACGGTGTTTGTCGCCATGTTGATAACATAAACCGGCCAGAACGACACAGGGCCCTCCGTACCTCCATCTGGTTTGGCGGCTCCGTCTTGATATTGCATCTCTATCGCGCTCCGGCATTTGCCTGTCCGATCTACCGGGCCGCGCGGTATTAGGCAAGAAAACTGGCGACCCCGGGAGGACTTGAACCCCCAACCTCGGACTTAGAAGGTCCTTGCTCTATCCAGTTGAGCTACGGGGCCGGAAAATTGGGCAAATGTCGGCTGCTGCGGGCATTTCACCTGCTGCGGGCAGGTCAAACGCGGGCCTCTTGCGTCCTAATGCGTCCAGACGGCGCGCCTGTTGGTGGAAAAATTCTCGCCATAGCCGCCTTTGCGAATCTGCGCCTTGCGCTTGTGTGCGTCAATGATCTGGAAATCCAGCCCGTTGTCGCGGGCATATTTTTCCGCCGCCTCGCGCGTTTCAAAGTTCATGCGAACTTGGCTTTGGGTGTCGTCCGAACTGGTCCAGCCCATCAGGGGATCGATCCTGCGCGCGGCGCCCGGAGCAAATTCCAAAACCCAGTTTCTAGTCTTGGCCTGACCTGATTGCATGGCATTTCTGGCGGGCTGATAAATTCGGGCACGCATGGGCGGACTCCTTATTTTCCATTCGCCTGTTTATCTGAAAAGCGGGACCATTTCGCAAGAGGCGATTTGCGCAGCCTGAGTGTAGACTTTGACATTCGGTGACTGAGCGGCAGAGCGTTACCCAGAGTGGGCCCCGGCCGGAAACGGGGAGCGAGGGGTGGGGTGGGTAGTGTTGTTTCCGGCCGGCGGCCCGATCTGCTGCTTGCCTCTGAAACCTGTCATACTCGCGTCATAGCTGCAAGAAGAACATTCGGTAAAGTTGATTAAAATTATATATATAATCGAAAAAGGAGTGTTTTCAAGTTGGGGACAGACTGGTCACGCCTTTGGAAAAAACCGGCCGCATGTTCATTCGAACACACGGCCGGCCCGTTTCTTTGGAACTTCTTCAGAAATTCAGCGAGATATCCTCATGGCCCGAGCTGCACCACGCCAGATAGAGGGCCTGTTCACGGCTGAGTTTGGGCTGTGAGCGGATCCCCAGAGTGGGCTTGATTGCGGCCAGATAGGTGACCAACCCGGCGCGCAGATCGGTTTGGGCACGGGCGCGCCATATTTTTTGTGCATCATACTCGGCCTTAGCCTTGTCATAAAGCTTCAGCGCCTTGTCCATCTTGACCTTTTTCTTTTTCAGGACGCGCCGCACTTTGGACAGGAGGGATGCGATCTTGTTTGCCCCGGCGACCTTGCGGAACTTTCGGGTCAGGCTTTTGATCTTGTCCACGGCCACTTTTGGCTGCTCGGTTTCGATCACGTTGCGAAGATCTGTCAATTCGGCCTCAAGAGCGCCGAACTGTTTGGTCGAGTCGATCACTGCAATCGCCTTTACCACGCCGTCATAGGAATTGTCGGCAGCGCTCTGAAATGTCCGCCGGTCCTTGTTTTCTGTCTGAACAAGTGAGCGGAACGATTTGTAGACCTTGGGCCAGTTTGGAGGAATTTTGGCCTTCAGCGCCGCAATCTTCTTGTCCAACGCAACGATTTTGACCTTGTCAATGGCCTTCGTTGAACTGCTGGCGCCATTGAAGGCCTGACCCAAAGAGGTTTTCAGCTCCTTGGCCTTAGCGGTTGCGACGCGGATCTGTTTTTGCAACTGACGCACCTTGATTAACTGCGGGCGATAATCCACAGCAGCGGCAGTCACCGCATCGCTTGCGACATAGATCTTGCCCAGCGCATTGATGGATTTTTCTGCATCGCTGAATGCGCCCGAGATCTGACGGGAAAATTTCCGGGGCAGATAGCTGAGGTCCAGTTTTTCCGCGGTCTTGATCGCCGCCAGCGTCTGGCCGTTATCCTGCGCCAGCTTGTCCCGGATGAAATTCCCCAAGCATTCTTGCAGACGCGGGTTGCGCGGAGGTGGCGAAGTCTCGGACAGGAAGCTGACGCGGTTGGGCAGATAGTTGACCAGCGAAGGTGTCAGCCCCACGATGGTCAGGGCCACCAGCTGCAACAGGATGAAGGGCACCACGCCCTTGTAAATCTGAATGGTCTTGACAGCCGCCGGGGCCACCCCGCGCAGATAGAACAGCGCAAAGCCGAACGGAGGGGTCAGAAACGAGGTCTGGATGTTAAGGCCGATCATGACCCCCAGCCAGACGGCGGTGATATTCGCCGACGGATCCGCCAACAGGATCGGTGCAACAATGGGCACCACAACCACCGAGATTTCGATAAAATCAAGAAAAAATCCGAGGATGAAAATCACCCCCATCACCACGATGAATTTCGACCAGAAGCCGCCGGGTAGGCCGTTCAGGAAGGCGCGCACCAGCTCCTCGCCACCAAAGGCCCTAAATGCGGCGGTCAGAATGGCAGCCCCCATCAGAATAACGAAAACCAGCGAGGTTGTTTTCGCGGTTTCGATCATCACCCCGTCCATGGTGTGGTTGATCCGGTAAACGCGAAACCCGCTCCAGATCAACGAGGTCAGCAGCCCCAGCGAGCCGGCAATCCCGATCCATATCCCCAGTTGGTCATGGGCGTTGCGAACCAGCTTGATGTTCATTTCGAAATTGCTGACCGCATAGGCCAGCACGACCGCTGACAGGATTCCCAGAATGGCAGGAAAATACCGGCCCCGCTTGTCCTCGGCCAGACGATAGCCGGCCATCACTGTGGCCCCGACGGCGCCGATGGCTCCGGCCTGATTCACCGTGGCAACCCCGGTGATGATTGATCCCAGAACCAGAAAAATCAGGGTCAGCGGGGGCACCAGCGTCAGACCGACCTTTTTCCAGAACGTGGAATCAAACTTGCCGTCGTATTTGACTGCAGGTGCCGCACTCGGGCGCAGGGTGGCAAAGATCAGGATGTAGAGCATATAAAGCCCGACCAGCACCAGCCCGGGAACCAGCGCCCCCAGAAACATCTCGCCCGCCGAGGTCGAACCGACATCAAAAACCGAGGGCATCGAAAACTCGCCCGTAGCATTCTTGTAAAGCGTCTTTCGCAAGACCCCGGCCTGATCGGTGGCCGAGGCCAGCTGGTCCGCCAGAATGATCAGAACAATCGAGGGCGGGATGATCTGCCCGAGCGTCCCCGACGCGGCGATGGTTCCGGTCGCCAATGGCGTCGAATACTTGTTCTGCATCATTGCCGGCAGCGAAATCAATCCCATCGCGACAACCGTAGCCCCGACGATCCCCGTTGTGGCGGCCAGCAGCGCGCCCACGAAAACGACCGAAATTCCCAGACCGCCGGGCACCGGCCCGAACAGCTGCGCCATTGTCACCAGCAGGTCTTCGGCAATTTTCGAGCGCTGCAGCATGATCCCCATAAAAATGAACAGTGGCACCGCAATCAGCGTATCCCGCTGTGCCACCCAGTAAACGCTGCGCAGGTTCGTGACCCCTGCTGACATCCATTGCCACGGGGTGCCCGAGTGGAAATAAGCTCCCGGATCACCGGCAAACACATACCCCGAGGCCCCGGCCAGCGCGATCGCCAGAATGGCAGACCCCGGCAAGGCAAACGCCACAGGAAAGCCCGAGCCCAGCGCCGAGGCCATGAGAATGATCAGAACGACCAGAAAAAACAGTTCCATCCTATTGGTCCCTTACTGCGCGACGGCTTCGGTGTCGCGATGCCCCGGCTCATCCCGGAAATCGGCCATTGAGTCAAACAGCATGCTGACAAACTGAACCATCATTGTGGCTCCGAAAATCCCAAGAAATGCGGCCATCTGGTATTTTACATACATGCCGATCCCGCCGGTCTGGGTGACTTCAAAATTCATAACCGGGCTGTTTATGATGGACTGAGGGCCGTTAAATCCCACACCCAGAATGACCCCGGTGGTTGGCAACCCCAAAAGCAGAACCCCGATGATGTTGAACAGCCCCTTCTTGCGGGCCGAGAACCCCGAATAAAGGATATCGACTCGCACGTGGCCCTCTTCGTGCAGAGTATAGGCGGCGGACAGCAGAAACAGCGCCGAATACCAATAGCGCACCAGATCACCCATAAAGGCCTGCTCGTATGAAAAAACAAACCGGGTGATAACAATGGATAGCTCGGCCAGAATGATCAGAAGGGCCAGCCAGTGAAACCCGAGGGTCTTGGTGAATGCGGCAAGGATAAAGGACAGGATCATTAGCGGGAAATAGATATAGAGCCCGGTAAAGTCAGGGCGCTCGAAATTGCGCACCATATCGGCGCTGAGGAAAAGATCGAAAACCTTCTCGACTCGCATGAAGGCAATCGCCACATCCGCCAGACCCACAAATAGGACGGTAAAATAAAACCCGCGCAGAATATAGATATTGGCCCGATGCACCAGATCCGCATCCCAGCGCAGCGCCGTATCGGGCGAGCGCAGCACATAGCTGATCCCGACCAGTATGAACACGACATAGATAAGCGTCGGCAATACCCCGGACAGATCGCCTGACAGAATGCTGAATACGCTGCCAAACCCAAACCCGACCTGCAGGATATTGTTGATCAGAAAGGCGGTAAGAGCCCCCAGAACTGCCCAGCCGACCATTCGCGTCACTGGTGCTGGCTTGCCGAACCGCGCAACGGCGACGGCGTTATCCTTATCAGAGTTATCCTTATCAGACATGAAACCCCCAGCTGTTCCTTCATCGACCTTGGCTGAGTGACGGCCTGGCGATGTAATCTTTTGGACGGAAAAGAGCGGGGCCGTAAAAGCCCCGCCCGATATCTAGAAAAGCGGCATGTTTAGGCGTCAAGCCCAAGCACGCGGTTCCGCTGTGCGGTGAACTGGCCCTGTGACAGCGCCATCGATTTACCGATTTCGCGCAGCTTGGCCTGGAACGCATCGTCCACCTCGGCGGCCAGTTTCGACTTGGCCCGGGTATCGGCGAACACCTGTGAAGCGGCCTCGCCAAAGGCATCCCAGATGTCGTCGTTATACGATTTCACGACAACGCCATGCTCTTCGACCAGTTTTTTCAGGTAAAGACCGTTCTTGGCCTGCATCTCAGCGAACATCGCCTGATTTTCCATCAGTGCGGCGGCTTCGATGACGGCTTTTTCCCAGTCGTTCAACTTGCTGTACCAGCTCTTGTTCAGGCTGAGGGCAAGGTTCGCGTTCGGCTCATGCATCCCAGAGGTGTAGAAATATTTGGTCACCTCGTAGAATTTCATGAAGTAGTCATTGAACGGCCCAACCCACTCGGTTGCGTCAATGGCGCCGGACACGAGGTTCTGATAGATCTGGCCGCCGGGCAGAGACACGGTGGAAACGCCCAGTTTCGACATCACGGTGCCGCCAAGGCCCGGGATACGCATTTTCAGACCTTTGAAATCTTCGGGGCTGTTGATTTCCTTGTTGAACCAACCACCGGCCTGTGTCCCGGTTGCGCCGGCGGCGAATGCCTTCAGGCCAAAGCCGTCAGAAACCTTGTCCCACAACTTTTGGCCGCCACCGTAGAACACCCAGGCGTTCCACTCATCCACGGTCATGCCGAACGGCACAGCGGTGAAATATGCAAATGCCGGGTCTTTCCCGAGCCAGTAATATTCGGCCGCGATATAGGCCTGAGAGTTGCCCGAGGCGACCTCGTCAAATGAGTCGAACGCCTTGACGCGCTCGCCCGCGGCGAAATAGTTCACCTTGATGGCGCCTTGCGACAGTTTCTCAATATTGGCCGCCAAACGCTGGGCCGATGTCCCCAGACCCGGGAAATCCCGCGGCCACGTCGAGACGATGTTCATTTCCTTGGCGCCACTGGCAAGAGCCGGGGCAGCAAGGGCCACACTTCCGGCGCCCGCAAGTGCGGCACCTTTCAAAAACTTACGACGTTCCATTGATTATGAGTCCTCCGTGTTTCTCATATTAATTGTATCCCTTGGCGACCTCCTGCAGAGGGTCTCTTCCAACACGCGGCAGGATCGCCGCCGCATCTTGCAATAGTAACCACCAAAAAAGCAACAGGGATTCACGGCGCGCATCCCGTTTCCTGATGACCGTGCGCCCGAGGATCAACTATCGGCAGCGCCAGTGGTGGCGGTTTCGCGCAAAATGTCGCCCGCTTGATCTGCGTTGGACAATCCGGCCATCTGGGGCACGGGAAAGAATATTTTTTCTTTTTGATAACCAGCGCAACAAAGCACACTGGAAACCCCGTGAAATCATTGGTTTATTGCAAGTTTTGGGTTCTTCCCAAGCGGTCGCTCAATCTGTCTGCCGATAGCGTGAGACGAAATTCTGCAGGATCCGTTTTGGCGTGTCCACCATCGCCGCGTGACACATTTTGATCATGTCCTCCGCCTCGTCTGCCGGGAAATAACCCCGGTGGCGGTATATGTTGATCCGCAGGGCGAACTCGTCGCTGTCCGCTTCGGGGTGGAATTGAGTCGCATAGACGTTCCGGGCGTAACGGATCATCTGGTAGGGACAGCTGTCAGAGGACACCAGATGGGCGCAGCCTGCCGGCAAATCCTGCACGGCCTCTTTGTGCCCGACAAAGGCGCTAAACCGTGTCGGAAGGCCCGCCATGAGGGGATCGCCGCGCCCCGCCGCTGTTTGGGTGCAATCCGCCGTCCCGACGCGTTCGCCATAGCGCGCCTTGCTGACCTGTGCCCCGAGGTGATGGGCAAGAATCCCGATACCATAGCAGCATCCCAGAAAAGGCACGTCCCGGTTGGTGATCTCGGGCATCAGGCCTAGGACCGCCCGTTCGATGCGCGTTTCAACTGCTGATTTCTGCTCGGGCGGGTCACTGATACAGCCGGACCCGCCGCCGACGATCACGCCCGCGTAATCCTGCAACGACAGCCCCTCGGGCAGGGCCTCCTGATCCAGCCGAAGACGTCGCGCTTGCCCGGGATCAAGACCGCCCTTCTCAAGAAATGCGCGGTATTCGCTGTCAGAGGCCTCGGTTTCGGGGCGCAACTGCAGGATCAGAAATGGTTTCATCGGCAGAGCTCCATCATTAACGCCCGTCTTGCGAGCCGGTGGTCAGGCGCGCAGATGCCGTCAAATTTCCGCCGAGGTCAAGGTTGCAGGCGTTTCCCTTGGTGTTAGAGCGGGATAAGGTGGGACCACGCCAAACGGCCAAGACCAGCAGCAGAGACCCGGAGAAGGACAGGACATGAACGCAGAATGGGACGCCCTTCACGCGCATTGGGCCACGGTCGGAAAGCGCTCGATTATGGCCTTGTTCGACAGGCCCGGGCGGTTTCAGTCCTTTTCCGTCCAAAGCGACGATCTGTTGCTGGACTATTCCAAGACCAACCTCGATTCAAAAGGTCGCGCGCTGCTTTTGTCTCTGGCCCGCGCTGCCCGGCTGGAGCCACGCCGAGACGCCATGTTTGCCGGGGCCAAGGTCAACAGGGCCGAGGATCGCGCTGCCCTTCACACCGCCCTGCGGGCTGACAAGAGGGCCCGGATTCTTGTCGATGGTCAGGACGTCATGCCAACCGTGCGGGCAACCCGGGATCGGATGGCACGCTTTGCCCACGGCCTGCGACACGGCGAAATTCGAGGCGCCACCGGGCAGAGGATCACCGATGTGGTCAATATCGGCATTGGCGGCTCGGACCTAGGTCCGCGCATGGCGGTTGCCGCCCTTCAGCCCTATCACAATGGCCCAAGGGTGCATTTTGTTGCCAACGTCGATCCGGCGGATATTTCCGACACGTTAAAGGGGCTTGACCCTGCGCAAACCCTGATCGTCATCGTCAGCAAAACCTTTACCACGGTCGAGACGATGACCAACGCAAAGGTGGCGATCGATTGGTTGGGCTCTGCGATCGGATCTCGCGCGTCCGCACATCTGGTCGCGGTTTCCAGTGCAATCGACAAGGCGGCGGCGCTGGGGATTCCGGCCGAGCGGGTCTTTGGTTTTGCCGACTGGGTCGGGGGGCGGTATTCGCTGTGGGGGCCGGTGGGGCTGTCGCTGATGCTGGCAATCGGGCCCGAGAATTTTTCCGCGTTCCTTGCCGGTGGGCAGGCGATGGACCGGCATTTCCAGACCGCGCCGCTTATGCAGAACATGCCGGTTCTGCTGGGGCTGATCGGGGTGTGGCACAACGATATCTGTGGCTATCCGACCCGCGCCATTCTGCCATATGACCAGCGCCTGACGCATCTTCCGGCCTATTTCCAACAGCTCGACATGGAGAGCAACGGCAAGAGCGTGACCGAGGCCGGCACCCCGGCCAGCGAACCCACCGGCCCCATCGTCTGGGGACAGCCGGGCACCAATGGCCAGCATGCGTTCTATCAGCTATTGCATCAGGGCACGCGTGTGGTTCCTGCCGAGTTCTTGCTGGCCCGGCGTGGCCACGAACCCGATCTGGCCGAACAACACCGCCTGCTGCAGGCCAATTGTCTGGCCCAGTCCGAGGCCCTGATGCGGGGTCGCAATATCCAGACGGCGCGACAGATCGCGGCCCAGCTGGGCTATTCCGGCGATGAACTGGAACGGCAGGCCGCCCAGCGCCAGTTTCCCGGCAACCGCCCGTCTCTGACCTTGACCTACCCAAAGCTGACGCCATTTGCACTGGGTCAGATCATTGCGCTATACGAGCACCGGGTCTTTACCGAAGCCATGATCTGGGGCACGAACCCGTTTGACCAGTGGGGGGTGGAACTGGGCAAATCCTTGGCAAAAGACCTGCTGCCGATGATCTCGGGCGGCGAGATCCGGGACAAGGACGCGTCAACCCGCGGCCTGATCGAAAACCTGCGCGCAGCATCGGAGTCTAAGCCATAAGCACCGGTCACTCCAACGTCTTGCAACAGCGGAACCCCAGATGGTAATTGGCATGGCTTTGCGGGCTAAGCACCCGGGTCCCGTGCCAGAATGGGGCGCGCCAGCGGCACCAGTCGGGATGGGCGCGAAATTTGTCAAAAATGAACCAGCTGCCTTTCATCTCGGTGACGCCCAGTTTGCGGCTGCCGGCGCTGGCCATTTGATCTGGCGCCAGCGGCAGGTTCATGTGCTCGGCTGCGTTGCCATTGAGATCAAAAACGCCAAGCGGGCTTTTGCAGGTCTTGAACGATCCCGTGGGATATGTGTTCGAGCCGCACTTGCCATAGCTGCCCCCGTCACACCCTGGCGTCTTGGAACTGTTTGCGGCACAGACCCCTGGCTGATACGCCTTGCCATAGCTCCAGCGTTTGCTTTTGGCGTATTTGTTGTTGTGGACCGCGCGCATCAGCTCAACCGCGCTTTCGGAATCCTTTCCGCGGGCCAGATCAAAGCGGTAATCCGGCGGCTGTAGGTTTCCCTGACAGGCGCCCTCCCATTCATGGGCATCACACAGGCGCTCTCCTTCGGCGGCGCAGATCTGGGCAGCTTCTGAGGCTTTGACCCAGACTACGGGATAGGTGCAGGCGAGGTTTGGAAACTCAAACTTGTCGATGCAGACCTTGGCGTCTTCGGGCTGCTGGGTCTTGGGATCGTAGAGGGGGACAAGGTTCGGCCCACCGCAGATTGCCTGAAATCGCGGGTTCTGCACCAGAACGCTATCTGGCCCGGTTCCGGCCCGGCGGCGACATTCCGCCTCGCTGAGGGGGTGGCTGGAGATCAGGGGGTTGCCCTGCCCGGCGATCCCCGAGCGCGCCAGAATTCTGGCAATCCTGTTGATGCTGTCGGCGCTCAAGGCGCGCTCGACCTGCAGTTTCTTCAACAGGGCGGTGTTGGTTTCTCGCAGGCTTTGCGCGTTGCCGGCACCGGCAGTCAGGACCGGGAGCAAGGCAATCAGCGCAAAACCTGCAGGGTTCAATTTGGATTGTCCTTTCGCATCAGGTAGAAAAAGTCCCGATTGTCCGGATAGGCCAAGAACCGTGGCACCCGTTTGCCATTGCGTTTTCGCCGGTCCACAAGGGCCATCCCCGCGACCAGATGCTCGGTCTGGATGCCTCCGTTATTGCGCACGAAAAGCGACAGATACGTGTGTTCCAGTGCGTTCATGTCCAAAAGCATCGCATAATCGCACGAGATCGCCTGAAAGGTGCGTGCCATTGCCGACGGGGTCGCAGTGGAAAAATACCCGTAAATCAGGTATTGCTTGGTCTTGGTTGTGCGCATGCAGACTCCGGCACGCAGCGTGCGCAGGTCGGCCTTGGCCGAGCCGGACCAGTTTCCGGGCCCCCAGTAGCGCACCAGCGCGCCCGGTGTCGGTTGTCCCGTTTTGGCGTCGCGGACCACCAGCGGCACGCCGTTCTGCCGGGCAAAGCGGATATGGGCCAACAGCTTGTTGTCGCTCTCCTGCCATGTTTTCATGTGAATCGAGCCATCATCCAGCACGAAAAGCGTGGCAAGATCGTTCTTGAGCTTGCTTTCAACGACCCCATGCACAAGAAAACCGTAATGCTTGCCGTGGTCGCGGGTGGCATTCGGTCCCCAGCGGAACGCACCGTGGTCACGTTTGAAGCCAGCGGTAAAGGTGGCGATGGCCAGTTTGGCATCCCGCGGGCTGATCATGCCAGTGTTGACCAGCGGGCGCACGGTGCCAATGCCGTCGGGCCCCGGCAAACGGTCATCCCGTCCTGCCCCCGACGGGCGCGACGACCAATTGACGCGAGGATGCGTGGTTCCCACTTCATAGCCCAGCTTGAACCGTGTCATGTCAAAGGCAACGAGGTAGCTGAGGGCGCGGGATTCCTTGGCGTCCAGCGGGTTTGCCGCCCCTCCGTCGCGGAGGATATCGCGGCTGATCAAGGCCGGTTGTATAGCAGTGGCATAAACGCCCGGCAGGTTCTGGACCGGATACCATGCCCCCATGCGAATCCGGTCTTTGGGGGCGCCCTCCAACTTTAGCCTCATACGCGCCTGAATGACCGGCGCCTGCTGCATCCGGGTTGGAACCAGCCCCTCGGGCAAAACACCTTCGGTGCGGGCCTTGACCTGTTTCGCGGTTTCCATCTGCGAATCCTTGAAAAAGGCGCTTTTGACAAAGCCGACGATCGATTCTCCCATCCAGACATTGTCGCGCAGGAACTCGGTCGTCGCCTCAAGCGTTGTGCGCGAACCATGCACCACGTTGCGCAGATAAATCCGCCCGCCGCAAATCGGCGCAAACGGCAGCCCGCTGCCGCGTGCCCGGGCCAGTTGATCATGGGTGCCCTGCCAGGGAATACAGCGATAGACCCCGCTGGGGCCGGTGACCATGATGTGCGTTCGCGGGGTGCTCTCCAAGGTTATTTTCTGGGTTGCGGGATTGACGTTCTCAAGGTGGTATTGCCGGGCCGCGCGATCTTTGGCACCGCGGACCTTCAAGAGGAACCAGCTGTTAATATCAGGGTTCAACGAGATCAGGCTGATCGTCCCCCCGGCAGGCTGGTTGACGGTGCGTTCGGTTCGGAACTGCTGCAGCTCGACGATAGTTTTGGGCACATTGGCGTCGTACTGTGCCTTTTGGGCCTGCAGGCGCAAGCGATCCTGCATGCTGGTCTGGGCCTCAAGCGCGCCGGCGACGGGCCCGCCCTCAAGATAGAGCACCCCCATCATGAATGCGGCCGCGAACCATACCCCCCGTGACGCCGGCCGGCATACTCCGGCGGCGCGCGATTTTCTGACCTGAAAAATCATATGTTCATCCATCCAATGCTGGCCGCGCACGGACATACTCCGGCCGATTCCGAAAACCCGCAGGCCGCGTGCCCCAAGGCTGGCCCCGGAATGTATCAATTTCATCAATCCGCGCAAACTATACGCCAGCCGGAATTGAAAGGAAGAACCCAGCTATTTTTCCCATGCTTCGATCGTCGTCGTTACCAAAATACAACCAAATTTCAGCGCTTATACCCGCTAAAGTTGTGTTTCTGGCCAAGCTGCACCCGTTATGGTCCGTCCGGACGAATGATGCGGTTGGCTAATGTGCCGATCCCTTCGATGCTGAGTTCAAACGAGTCGCCCGGTGACAGGCGGCGCCCGCTTTCAAGGCCGCAGCCCGTTCCCACCGTGCCCGAGCCGATCACCTCGCCGGGATAAACCGTTTCGCTGGCCGAGACATGGACCAGAATATCGGCAAAATCGTGGTGCATGTCCCGACTGTTGCCGCCACCCCAGAGCTCGCCGTTGACCCGCGCCTGCATCTGCAATGCGACCGGATGTTCAACCTCATCCGCGGTCAGGATATAGGGGCCAAGGATATTTCCGGTGTCAAAATCCTTGCCCTTGGCCGGCCCCAGTTGACCCGGCATCTCCACCATCTGTGCATCCCGCGCTGATATGTCGTTCAGGATCGTGTAGCCGTAGATATAATCCGGAGCCTGTTCGGGGGTGATGTCCTTGCCCTTTTTGCCAACAATGATTGCCAACTCCAGCTCGATATCCAGAAAGCTCGCATAATGCGGCCAGATCACATCTGCGCCATGACCGACAAAGGACATTCGGTTGCCCTTGTAATAAACCGGTTGCTGATACCAGACCGGAGGGATGTCGAGGCTCTGGCCGGTGATTTTTTCCGCCGCCGCAAAGCTGTTTCGAAGGTGTTTTTCAAACACCAGACAATCACGATACTGAACCGGCATCAGGGGCGGCAGAAAGGTCACGTCAGCAACCTTGAGCAAGGCGCGCCGGTCAGAGCGGCGCAACAGGCCGTGGGCCTGCTCCAACCCGTAATCGCCGTCTTCGATCACGCTCAGCATATCCGTAAAAACCCGGGTTTCATAGCGGGCCAGTTCGGCGGCGCGGTCCAGATCCAGCAGCGTTTCATCGTCTATCGCGGCAACGACGCGCTGCGCGCCATCCTTTAGAACGGTGGCAAGGCGCATTGGCGCTACTCCTCGAATATGGCGACCGCGCGGATAAAGCCTGCGCTGGCGCCCTTGATCTTGTAGGGAAAACAGGAAATCTCGAATCCGTCCGCGGGCAGACTATCCAGATTGGCCAGTTTCTCCATGTGGCAATAGCCAATTTCCATGCTGGCACGGTGCCCTTCCCAGATGATTGAGGCGTCGTGGGTCTTGGCATATTCCTGTGCCGTCAACGGAAAGGGGGCGTCCCAGCTCCATGCATCGGTGCCGGTCACGCGCACGCCGCGTTCCGTCAGGTAAAGGGTGGCTTCGCGCCCCATGCCGCAGCCTTTCACCAGATAATCAGGCTGCCCGTAATGTGCCCCGGCCGAGGTGTTCACCACTACGATATCCAGTGGGCGCAGCTCATGGCCGATCCGCGCCAGTTCGGCCTCGACATCCCCGGCCGTGACGATATAGCCATCGTCAAAATGGCGGAAATCCAGCTTGACGCCTGGGTTCAGGCACCAGTCCAGTGGCACTTGGTCGATGGTCATGGCGCGCTCGCCACGGTTCATGGTCGAGTGGTGATGATAAGGCGCGTCCAGATGCGTGCCGTTATGGGTGGCGATTTTCATGGTCTCAATCGCCCAGCCCTCGCCGCCGGGCAGATCCTCGCGGGTCAGACCGGGAAAGAATGACATCACCTGTTCGGCAGTCTGGTCGTGGGTCATGTAGGTAATCTCGGGCAGCATGATCGGCGGATCGCTGACAATTCCGGTTTCCAGCGGCACCGAAAGATCGACAAAATGTCGGCTCATATCCTTGGCCTCCTCTTCAAAGTTGAGGGTTCAATGCAGGCGCAGGCGCACCAATACCACCGCAATATAGGGTTGCGCGCCGCGGTCAAGGATTATGGGGGGCAGCAGCTGCGCCTCCTTGTCCAGGGTTCGGGCCTGCGCCAAAGCCTGTGCTGCCGCGGCCTTCTGATCGATCAGCACCACCGGCAAAATCAAAAGCGCTCGCCCGTGCGCCTTGGCGTCGCTAAGGTAAACATAGTGATGCGCCCCGACCGGATCGATGATCCGCATCGGCTTTTCAAAACCCAGCGCGGCATCGATCCGCCCGGCCCAGGCCCAGGTTTCCGCCATCACGACGTCGCTGGTGGCCCATAATCCCCGCGCCTTCAGGGCCGGGCGCAGGCCGGTCAGGCCATTGATGCTGATTGTGTTGTCCCATTTGGGCGGGCGCGCATAAAACGCCCGGGTAAAGATGCCGGTGTCGGCCTGAATGGCAAGGATCAGCAATGGCACCCAGATCATGACCATAAAAGCGATACTCCAGCGCCAGAAACGGCGCAGGGCGCGTCGTGGCCGCTCGGCCAGCCAGACGCCTGCAAGCGGCAGGGCCAGTTGCCAGCCGGGCATCGACCAGTGCGCATGCGAGCTGTGGCTGGTCAGATAAACATAATTAAAGATCAGGATCGGCCCGAGCGCAATCAGCGCCAGCAACAGCCGCTCGGGTTTGATCGGATGACGAAACGCATCCCACAGGGCCGTTACCGAGACCAGCATCGTCGGAGGCAATAAATAAATCAGTTGCCCAAGCAGCATGAAAGACAGGTTTTTCAGGTTGAACCCATCGCCAGCGCGGCTGGTGTGAAAGGCAAAACTGACCCAGTCGTGCTGGGCATTCCACAAGATGACCGGCGCCAACCCCGTGAGGCCGATCGCCGCCGCCAGCCAAGGGCCGGATTGCAGGAACCAGCGACGTCCCTGCCGGGTTGTCACCATGAAGATCAGGACCGCGACCGGCAGCCATGCCGCCTGATACTTCGAGGCCAGCGCAAAGGCCAGTGCAAGACCCGTATAGATCCACAGCCGCAGCGGCGCGCGCGTGCCGGATTTCACGATCTGCACCAGAAACAGCGCGCTCAGGGCCAGCCCCAGACTGAGCGGCCCGTCCGGAACCACCAGAAATCCGGCTGAGACCAGAAAAAACGGCGCCATCGCAAACAGAACCGCACTCCATAACCCGGCGCGCGTACCGGCCAGTTCTCGCCCCAGCGAAAACATCGTTGCCGTGGTCAAAACCCCGGAAATCAGGAACGGCAGGCGATAGACAAAGGCATTTTCGACCCCAAGGATCCGGGCAAAGGCGACCGGCATCCAGAAACTGAGCGGCGGATGATCAAAGAAACTGAGGCTGAATTCCTGAGCGACCGCGGTTGCATAGGCTTCGTCCACCCCCAGAGGCAGGATTGCCACGATCAGCAGTTTGAACAGCAGCGCATAAAGCAAGACGCGTAGAAACAGGCGTCGGTCGGTGCCGCTGCCGCTGGTCTCGGGTCGGGTCATATCCGAAAGAGTCAGCGACATTGACGATCTTCACGCTTTCCAGGTCACCAGTGCGCTGGCGACAAAGTTCCACAATGCCCCGACCAGCGCGCCGCAAAATCCGGCAAAAGCCCAGTAGGGCAGCACCGCATATATTGCGCTGGCAACCCCGATATTGGCCACGGCTCCGACCGAGCATACCCCGTAAAATGAAAAAAGTCCGCGAAAAAATCGCCAGCCGCTGAGGGCGCGGTCCTTGTAGGTCAGCATGTTGTTCAGAAAAAAGTTCGAGGTCATGGCGATCACCACCGCGCCGGTCTGAGCCACAATGAACTCGGTGGGAACAAAGGTCAGGAACAGACGCAAAAAGGCCAGATGCACCACAAGTCCCGACAGACCGACCAGCATGAACAGGATAAAACGGATCGAGACCAGCCCTCCGGTCATCCGCACCGCCAGCAGGCTGAGAAATTCCAGCGTGACGGCGCTGTCCATCTTGCTCTGACCATGCTGACGCTTGCGAAACGTATAGGGCACCTCGGCAACCTTCCATTGTCCCTTGCTGGCGGACAGCATGTCGGCGAGGATCTTGAAGCCCTGCTGCTGAAGGCCCAGAACCACGGCGTTGAAACTGCCGCGACGAACCATGAAAAAACCGCTCATCGGGTCCGAAGCGGTGATCTTCAGAACCCGCCGCGCCAAAGCCGTTGCCAGATCACTGCCGGTCTTGCGCAGTGCTGACAGCCCGGTTCCGGCCGAGCCTCCGGCCACGTTGCGACTGCCGATAACAAGATCCAGCTCTGGGTCGTCCTGCATCAGCGCAAACATCTCGGCCAGTTTCGTTTCATCATGCTGCAGATCGGCGTCCATCACCGCAACGAGGGGTGCAACGCTGGACAGGATACCCTCGATGCAGGCCCCGGCCAGACCGCGCCGCCCGATCCGCTGGATCAGGCGCACGTTCATCTTTTCACGTGCCAGCGCACGCACCTCGCGGGCGGTGCCATCCGGGCTGTCGTCATCGACAAAAACCACTTCCCATGTGATTTTGGGCAGGGCCCGTTCCAAAAGGTCCACCAGCGGGCGGATATTGTCCCGCTCGTTAAAGGTTGGAACGACGATCGTCAGCTCGGGGATCGGATTTTTTGGTGTGACATTTGGCACGGCGGCGCGGAACCATCTCTGGGGCGTTGGAAAAGCTGGGCCTCAATTCCATCATATGCCTGCGAATGGCAAGGAAATTATCCTTAAGTGGCGGATTCATGCCGTCGCACAGCGCAGGCGGGTTGCCCGCGCACACCTCTTTTCAAAAGCCGCTGAACCTGCGTATAAGCAGGCGCAGAATTGACAGGAAAGGCATCCTTAATGCGCAGCGCCCGAATGACCCGCAAGACTGCGGAAACCGAGATCGACGTTCAGCTGGACCTTGATGGCAGCGGCAGGTACGACAACCAGACCGGCATAGGATTTTTCGATCACATGCTGGACCAGTTGGCGCGCCATGCCCTGTTCGATCTGACCGTCAGGGCCAAGGGTGATCTGCACATCGACGACCACCATACGGTCGAGGACACGGGCATCGCCCTTGGCAAGGCGCTGGCCGAGGCGCTGGGCGACAAGCGCGGGATCCGACGTTACGGATCCTGCCTGCTGCCAATGGACGAAGCCTTGGTGCGTGCGGCGCTGGACCTCTCCGGGCGGCCGTTTCTGGTGTGGAACCTTGATCTGCCCGCATCCAAGATCGGCACTTTCGATACCGAACTGGTCCGCGAGTTTTTCACCGCCTTTGCGATGAACGCCGGTCTCACCCTGCATGTGGACAAGCTGGCCGGGCTGAACAGCCATCACATCGCGGAAAGCGCGTTCAAGGCGGTTGCCCGTGCGCTGCGGGATGCGGTCGAGACCGACCCGAGAAAGGCCGACGCCATTCCGTCAACCAAGGGGACCCTCTGACGTGGCAACGGTTATTGTTGATTACAACTCAGGCAATCTGCATTCCGCACGAAAGAGCTTTCAGCGCATGGCAGATGCGCAGGGTGGCGGCGATATCCGGGTCAGCGACGCACCCGAAGAGATTGCTCGGGCGACGCGCATCGTGCTGCCCGGGGTTGGCGCCTTTGCGGAATGTCGCGCCGGCCTGTTTGCCCGGGATGGTTTGTTCGAGGCGCTGGAAGAGGCCGTCCTGACCCGTGGTGTGCCGTTTCTGGGGATATGCGTTGGTATGCAGATGATGGCCAGTCGCGGGCTTGAGCATGGCATTGACACCAAGGGATTTGACTGGATCAATGGCGAGGTCGTTGCCCTGACCCCTGACGATCCCGGTTTAAAAATCCCCCACATGGGTTGGAACGAACTGGTCATTGAACGCCCCCACCCGGTGCTGCGCGGCATCAAGACTGGTGAGCACGGCTATTTTGTCCACTCCTACCATCTGCTGGCCAGTGACCCGCATGACCGTCTCGCCTATTGCGATTATGGTGGTGCGGTCACCGCAATGATTGCCCGCGACAACATGGTGGGCACCCAGTTTCACCCGGAAAAAAGCCAATCAACCGGGCTGCGGCTGATTGGCAATTTCCTGAACTGGAAGCCGTAGATCCCGGCCATCCCGATGAGACCCCGGCGTAGAGGGGCGCACATCCGGGAGTGGCGTTATTTCACCCGGGTCCAGGCCTGACCGCGACAAATCAGACCGGCAAGAACGCAGCCGCTGACGGTCAGGGTGTTTCCGTTCAGGCTCATTTTCGAGGTGTATTTCTTGTCGGTATCCGGGGCCCAGATGGTGCCCCCGCTGTAAGAGCCTCCGCCGTTAATGCCCATGTCCCAGATGATCGGTTTGTTCAGGTTTACATATTTCGGGTCGTCCTTGCCGTTCTTGTCAAAGGCCTTGACGATAGTCCCGCAGAGCTTGGCCCCGCACTCGCCAATCTTCACATAAAGAAAGCCGCCGCCGCTGCCATCCGATTTCACCTCGCCTTTTTGCGTTTTCCAGACCCCATCCGCAGGATCGGCGGCATAGGCCGAGCCGGCCAGCAGAACAAGACAGGCCGTGATAAGTAGTTTTTTCATTTCTTCCTCCCAAACTGTCTGGACAGCTTTCACCAAAGCCGACATTTGCGCAAGTGTTTCATTTGGCATGGAATTAGCGTCCTCGGACAGCCGGTCTTGGCAGCCGTCGGTGCGCGTGGTTCGGGTCTGGACCCATCAACTGCGCGCCGCCGGAGACAAATCCTCGAAATATCAGGGGGTTGGCAGGCACGGGTCTGGCGGCCCTCTGTCCGAGCGGGCCAAGCTGCTGTGATGAAGAGGATTTAACATCCTTTGGATTCGTTATATTTTCCGTCTGGCGGCTTTACAATGCCTTGAAATAGAACCACTATTCCTGCATCATTGCGCATTGTCAGGCAAAAATCCGGCAAACCAGCGGTGCGGGATTGATGGGGTCAGACCCGAACACCCGACGAGACAATTGACGGAGCCCGGACATGATCCTCTATCCTGCGATCGACTTGAAAGACGGACAATGCGTGCGGCTGCTCAAAGGGGATATGGACAAGGCGACTGTCTTTCACGACAACCCCGCGGCACAGGCACTGGCGTTCGAGCATGCCGGTTGTGAATGGCTGCATCTGGTGGACCTGAACGGCGCGTTCGAGGGGGCCCCGGTGAATGCCGCGCCGGTTGAGAACATTCTTGCCGCCTGCTCGGTTCCAGTGCAGTTGGGCGGCGGAATTCGCGACATGAAAACCATTGAACAATGGCTGGACAAGGGCTTGTCTCGGGTGATTCTCGGGACTGTCGCTGTCGAAAACCCCGACCTTGTCCGCGACGCTGCGCGCCATTTTCCCGAGCAGATCGCCATCGGACTGGATGCTCGCGACGGCAAGGTGGCGACCCGCGGTTGGGCAACAGAAACGGAAACCGAGGTCACAGACCTTGCGCGCCAGTTCGAAGACGCCGGCGTTGCCGCGATCATCTACACCGATATCAACCGTGACGGGGCCATGCAGGGGCCAAATGTCGATGCCACCGCAGCGCTGGCAAACGCGGTCAGGATTCCGGTTATCGCCAGCGGTGGTGTGTCTTCGATCGGGGATTTGCGCCGTCTGAAAAATTGCGGGGCGCCGCTGAACGGGGTCATTTCGGGGCGCGCGCTTTATGATGGGCGGATCGATCTGGGCGCGGCGGTGGCGGAGCTTGGCGCTGAGAAACGGGCATGACGCGGCGGATTCGAGGCCGGTCCGCTGGGGTATCAACTGGGTTTGATAGGATTCCGGAGCTTGATTCTTTATGCCTTGCCGTGGACTTTTTTGGGCGGTGTGATTGTGCTAATTCGGTGGTATGTTCACCGCAAAAGGCAAAGTGGAAAACAGGACGGATGATGCCAACATGCTGAAAACACGAATCATTCCATGCCTTGACGTCAAGGACGGCCGTGTCGTCAAAGGGGTGAATTTCGTCGATCTGATCGATGCCGGAGATCCCGTTGAAGCCGCTCGCGCTTATGACGCAGCGGGCGCAGATGAGCTGTGCTTTCTGGACATCAACGCCACCCACGAAAACCGTGGCACCATGTATGACGTGGTCCGTCGCACCGCCGAACAATGTTTCATGCCACTGACCATCGGCGGCGGGGTGCGCTCCGCCGAGGATGTGCGTGCCCTTTTGTTGGCCGGGGCCGACAAGGTCAGTTTTAATTCGGCAGCCGTGGCCAACCCGGATGTCGTGGGCGAGGCTGCCAGCAAGTTCGGCAATCAATGTATCGTCGCGGCGATAGACGCCAAAACCGTCAGTCCCGGAAAATGGGAGATATTCACCCACGGGGGGCGGCGCGCAACGGGCATCGATGCCCTCGATTTCGCCCGCGAGATGGCGCGGCGCGGCGCGGGGGAAATCCTGCTGACCTCGATGGACCGCGACGGGACGCGCAATGGTTACAACCTGCCACTAACCCGGGCCATCGCAGATGCGGTCGATATCCCGGTCATTGCCTCGGGCGGGGTCGGTACATTGCAGCATCTAGTCGATGGGGTGATCGAGGGACACGCCAGCGCAGTTCTGGCTGCGTCGATCTTTCATTTTGGCGAGTTTACCATCCATGATGCCAAGGATTACATGGCCAGCAAAGGTATAAGTGTGCGCCTATGAGTGACGTTCTCTCCCGTCTTTTTGCCACGATCGAGTCCCGAAAATCGGTGGATCCCCAGACCTCATGGACGGCACGTTTGCTGGCTAGAGGCCCCGAGAAAGCGGCCGAAAAATTTGGCGAAGAGGCGGTCGAGGCCATTATCGAGGCGGTCAAGGGCGACCGCGAGCGTCTGGTCAGTGAATCCGCAGATGCGCTTTATCACCTGCTGGTCATGCTGGCGTCGCGCGATGTGACGCTCGCGATGGTGCTGGCCGAGCTTGAACGCCGGGAAGGTCGCTCGGGCATTGCTGAAAAGGCGGCCCGAAAAAGCTGAACGGCCCGGGGCTTTTACGGGTCATCATATTTTACCAAACTGTTAAAGGAAAACCGATGAAATCCCTTTTTGCCGTCGCGCTTGCTGTTCTCGTCTTCGCTGACCCCGCGTTGGCCACAGAACTGGAAATCCAGCCGGTTGTGAAGGACGTCTATGCACTGGTCGGGACTATCAACCAGCGCAGCCCGGAAAACTTTGGCGACAACGCGACGTTCGGCGTGATTGTGACGCCTGAGGGCGTTGTGCTGGTCGATCCGGGCGGCAGTTGGAAAGGTGCTGCGCTGATTGATTCCACTATCGACCGGATTACCGACAAGCCGGTGAAATTCGTAATCGACACCGGCGGGCAGGATCACCGCTGGCTTGGGAATGGCTATTGGCAGGCGCAGGGGGCAACGGTGATTTCCTCGGCTGCCGCCGAGGCCGACCGCTATGCGCGTCTCGATCAGGAACTTGCTTTGCTGGAGCGTTTCGTCGGCAAGTCGGCGCTTGCAGGCACCAAACCCACAAAAGCAGACGTCACCTTTGACGGCAGCTATACCCTCAGGTTCGGGGGCGAAACCTTCAGGATCATCCACCCTGAAAACGGCGCGCATACGCCGGGCGACAGTTTTGTCTGGATGGCGGACAAGAGCGTGATGTTCACCGGCGATATCGTCTTTCACGAACGCATACTGGGCTTTGGCGAGGACCGTTTTCTGGCTTGGATCAAGGGGTTCGAGACCATGGCCGCCTATTCCCCCGAACACGTGGTGCCCGGCCACGGCCATGCAACCGATCTGGCGGGAGCGACCCATGACACCTATGATTATCTGGTCAATCTGCGCGACAAGATGCGCGCCTATATCGCGGGTGGCGGTGATGAATTCGGGTCATTCAAGGTGGATCAGTCCGCATTCAGAAATCTCGTTCATTTCAAGGATTTCGCGGGAAAGAACGCGCAAAAGGCCTTTCAGGTTCTGGAATGGGAGTGAGCTCCGTCCTGCATCCGGCGGCGCGCCAATTCACGATAGAGCGCCTCTTGCGAGACATTTATCTCATCGGCGATATGGCGCCAGCTTCCCTTGTCGGGCATTTCGTCTCCGTTCCACACCAGCCAGGCATCAAGCCGTTCGGAGACCTTGCGCAGAGACAGGATTTCGGCGTGCAGACGCGCGCGGCGAACTTCTGCGGCCAACATCAGGACAAAAGCCCGGGAGGCTTCTCTGTCGGCGTGGATAAGGCTGCGAACTGGATCAATCGGCCAGACCGAGACGACCGACTCTTCGGTGGCTTGTGCGGCACAATGGTAATCATCCGTCATCAGTGACGCTTCGGCCACCAGCGAGCCCGGTGTCGCGCGCTGCAAGATGAACGCATCGCCGTCCAGCTTGCGCCGAATGAGGTGGATTTTGCCGGTCCGCACAACAAAGACCTGCTGAACCGGATCAGACCGTTCAAACAGCAGCGCACCCTTGCGAATCTGCCGATCATCATGCGGGATCTGCGATAGGCAATCAAGAAAACGTCGCTGCATGTCTCCTCCTGTCCTTGTTGGGCGACGGCTTTTGCCGCATCCGCACCGCTTCAGATTACGGTGCTTTTCGGTTGTTTTCGCCTGCCCCGTGGTAGCGAGATCATTGCCTGCAAGCCACCCGATTTACGGTTTTTTAGGGTGATACGCCCGCCGTGGCCCTCGATGATGGCGCGCACCACTGACAGGCCCAGCCCGACGCCGCCGGTCTCGGGGTTGCGCGATGGTTCAAGCCGGCGAAAGGGCTCGAACACCCGGCCCATCTCGGTCTCGGGGATGCCGGGGCCGTCATCGTCGATGGTAATGACATGCGAATCCGCGGTCGTTTCCAGCCGCACGCGGGCGCGGGTGCCGTATTTCACCGCGTTGTCGATCAGGTTGTCGAGCGCGCGCCGGAGCGCCACCGGCCGTCCCTCAATCTCGGCCTTGCCGGTGCTTTCAAAGGTCACCTCGCGGCCCAGCTCGGCGGCATCATTGCAGGCGACCTCGATCAGCGCGCTGAGATCCAGTAATTTCAGCTTTTCTTCGATGCTGTCCATGCGCGCAAAGGCAAGGGTCGCCGAGATCATCTCTTCCATCTGGGCCAGGTCGGCCAGCATCTTGTCGCGCTGCTCGGCATCCTCGACAAATTCCGCCCGCAAGCGCAGCCGCGTAATGGGGGTACGCAGATCGTGCGATATTGCCGCCAGCATCTGCGTGCGGGCGCGGATCAGATGGCGCAGGCGGTGTTGCATCTCGTTAAAGGCGCGGGCCGCATGGACAACTTCGCGCGGGCCTTTTTCCGGCAGGTCGGGGGCATTGACATCCCGGCCAAGACGCGTCGCCGCCCAGGCAAACAAGGCAAGCGGCCGCGTCATGCGCCGCGCGGCCCACACCGACAACGCCGCAACAACCAGAACCGTGACCGCAAAAGCCAGCAGAAACCGCGATTTCCAGATCGGATCAAAGCGCGGCGCCGGGGTCAGGATGTTCAGCCATGTGCCATCATGCAGTTGTCGCGACACCACCAGACTGTCTCCAAACCTCCAACGCCGCATATAACTGGCCATGCGCGCGCTCATTTCATCATTGCGTGACGTGGTTCCCATCATTTGAAACATTGGCTGTGTCGGATCAGTCCCGCAGCGAGCCAAGGCAGCATCAAAGGTCCGTTGCCTTGGGTCATAGTCCGAGATCAGAGCGTGTTTGCCGGGCGCCTCTGCTCCAGCGGCGTGCAGGGCATCGGCCAGCGCGCGTGCGCGGCGGGACCGGGCCTTGCCCCGCGCCAGCGGTCGCGGTCCCAGTGCCAGCGTCAGACCCGGCCCGGATTGCGAACACAGCGCTGCGGCGCGTTCGGCCCGGGGCAGCGCGTCCAGTGTGCGGATAACGCCGACGATGCGAGCAGCATTGGTCACCCCCGCCACATCGCTGAGTGCGCTCAGCCGCTCGCCGGAAAAGATGAAAACCCCGATCAGGTTGGAAACCAGCATGCCGGCAAGCAGAACCAGCGTCGTGCGCGAGCGCAGCGATCCCCACAACGCCCTCATTTCGGGGTCTTCACTTCGGGCGTGAACATGTAGCCCCCACCGCGAACGGTGGTGATCAACACTGGGCTGGCGGGATCGGCCTCGATCTTGCGACGCAGGCGGCTGACCTGAACATCGATCGAGCGGTCAAACGGCAGCGCCTCGCGCCCCCGAGACATGTCAAGTAGCTGCTCGCGGCTGAGAACACGCCGCGGGTGGGTCACAAAGGTTGACAAGAGGTCGAATTCACCGGCACTCAACGGTGTCAGAACGCCTTGGGGTGAGGTCAACTCGCGGCTGGCCATGTTGAAGGTCCAGCCAGAAAACTGGTGTATCGGGGCGTCGGCGTCGGCCTTTTCCGCCCCACTCACTCCGGATGTCCGACGCAGGACGGCCTTGATCCGCGCCAGAAGTTCGCGCGGGTTGAACGGCTTGGCAATATAATCATCGGCCCCCATTTCCAGCCCGATGATCCGGTCAGTTTCCTCGCCCATTGCCGTCAGCATGATGACCGGAAGGTTCGAATCAGCCCGCAACCGGCGGCAGAGCGTCAGGCCGTCTTCGCCTGGCAGCATCAGATCGAGGATCACCAGATCGAACGACCAGTCGGCCAATTCGCGCCGCATCTGCACGCCATCGGCCGCACTCTGCACGCGATAGCCATGCTGGCGCAGATAGCGTGCGACCAGATCGCGAATTTCTCGGTCGTCATCGACGACAAGGATATGGGGCCCGTCTGTCATGGGGGGGTTATATCCCTGAAATGGCCCGGCAGGCCAGCAACTTGGTAACAGAATGTAACCGGCGGCCCCTTTGTAACACTCTGTTACACAATCGCGGATTTTCGACATCAAGCAGCAATATGGACCGCCTTTATTGACGTCATGAAACGAGCGACGGATCGTCGTCGCGGATTTAGGAAAGGATCAAGAAAATGACCAGATTTACCAAAAAGGCGCTGATCGCGACTGCTGTTATCGGCACCCTTGCTGCAGCACCCATCGTTTATGCCGCCGGCAGCCACGACATGCCGGGCGCCTTCATGCAAGAACGGGGTTTTCACGGGCCCATGATGGGCCAAATGGGTATGCCTGGCTTCATGATGGGTGGCGACGCCATGGATGGACAGATGCCAAAAATGACCAAAGAACAGATCGCCTTCATGCAACAACGGCTGGCGACACTCAATCCTGAACAGCGGGCCTTTGTCCTGAAACGGATGCAGGAACACGGCATCACCCTGCCCGACAGCGCACCCGCGCCGACCACCAAGTAATTGAACGGGAAAGGACTGAAAATGGGTTACGAAATGATGAATGGCGCCGGTGTTGCAAGTGGCTGGGGCATGGCTTTTGGAGGATTGATGATGGTGTTTTGGTTTGCAATCATGGTTGCGGTCGTGGTCTTTATCGTGCGCTGGCTGTCAGGCGCGCAAACGCCGCTGATCGGCAGGAAAGACCCCGCCGCATCGGCGCTGGCGCTGCTGCAGGAGCGCTTTGCCAAGGGCGAGATCGACTCGGCTGAATATGACGAACGCAGCCAGAAACTGCGGCAGAATTGATGCCCTGATCAACCCCGGGCGGGACCGTTGCACGATCGGCCCCGCTCGAGGTATGCGCAACCGATCGGCCTTGGGACGAGGGAATGCACCCCGATATCGGTGATGTCGGTCACCCTTTGACACGGACATCCCACACCTCATGGAGATGTCGAATCAATAAGTACACGGCATGTCGCACACCCTGAAACACACCGTCATCACCGGGGCGATGCAGGCGGGCGTGCCTCTGGCCGATGCCGCCGGGTTCTTCGGCACGTCGATCCAGACGCTGGAAGCCGTGCATCTTCACCACCACCCGGATTTTCAGGCCGCCACGGCGGCGGTTCTTGACCACGCGAAAGGGCGAAAATGAGGGGGTTTCTTGGCGGCCGCCAAGAAACTCGGCCAAAAAGGCAACAAGCAAAGGTGGTAAGTCTTTGACTTATTGGTCGGAGTGAGAGGATTCGAACCTCCGGCCCCTGCCTCCCGAAGACAGTGCTCTACCAGGCTGAGCTACACTCCGTAGCCGACGGTCGGTGTATTCCGTAACCGCATTGCAGGCGACTGGTGCCCAGGAGAGGACTCGAACCTCCACGTCCATACAGACACTAGCACCTGAAGCTAGCGCGTCTACCAATTCCGCCACCTGGGCAGGTGTCGTTGTGCAAGGCGATTTATCCTTGGCCGGGGGCGGTGTCAACGCCAAGAGGGGCCCAAAATGAGAATAATTGCAACTTGTTCCCGACGCCACAGAGGATTATTGCATAGTCCAGTAAAATCAAAGGAGCGCGCGATGTCCGACAGCCCAAAACTTGTGACTATTTTCGGCGGATCAGGATTTGTCGGAAGGTATATCACCCGCAGGCTGGCCCGAGACGGCTGGCGTATTCGGGTGGCTGTGCGGCGGCCCAACGAAGCTTTGTTTGTGCGGACTTATGGCGCTCCGGGGCAGGTCGAGCCGATTTTTGCCAATGTGCGCGACGAGGACATGGTGCGGACTGCAGTCGCAGGGGCTGACGCGGTCGTGAATTGCGTCGGCATACTGAATGAGACTGGCCGGCAGACGTTTGAGGACATTCATACTCGGGCGGCGGGAACAATCGCGCGGGCGGCGGCCGATGCGGGCACGACCACTCTTGTTTCGCTATCGTCCATTGGTGCGGACGCCGGCTCGGACAGCACATATGCCCGAACCAAGGCCGCCGGCGAGGCCGAGATCAGGGCCGCCTTTCCCGATGCGGTGATCCTGCGCCCGTCATTGATCTTTGGGCCGGAGGACAAGTTTTTCAATCGCTTTGCGGCGCTGGCAAAATATACCCTTGTCTTGCCTGTTGTCGGAGCCTCGTGCCGCTTTCAGCCGGTATTTGTCGATGATGTTGCTGCCGCGGCCGTGCGCGCGGTTGACGGACTGGCACAACCCGGCGTTTATGAGTTGGGCGGACCTGAGGTCGTGACTTTTCGCGGTCTGATCACACGGATGCTGAAAATCATTCGTCGTCCGGCTCTGGTGATCTCGTGGCCGTTCTGGATCGCCCGAATCAACGCTTGGTTCTTTGATCTGTTCCAGAGCATGTCTATGGGCCTTTTCACCAACAAAATTCTGACGCGCGATCAGGTTCGCCAGCTGCGCCATGACAATATCGTGGCTCCGGGCGCAAAAGGGTTTGCCGATCTTGGCCTGCAACCAACGCCGATGGAGGCCGAGCTGGAGGCCTATCTTTATTGCTATCGTCCGGCCGGACAGTATCAGGCGATCAAGGAATCAGCCCAAAAGTTAAGGGAAATTTGACCGCCGCTTTTGCAGGCATTTTGGCGAGAGGCCGGCACTGGTAAGGGTATGGGTCGGATAATAGGTAATTAATATTGACCTATAAACCCGGCGTAATTGACGCAGTCGGGAAAAATTATAAAATAAGCCACTATAAAGGTCAGCAATACTGTCTTTTATTTCCGGATTCCCCCATTTAAAAGCAAGGTCCACGCTGAATTCAGGACGTTGTGACCATGGCCTTGCAGAAAATGTTGAAATTTGTTTCGGTCAGCCGGGACATGCCGGAAAAGCGCGAGGCAACGCTGCGCAATCAGGACTACCACGAGATTTATGCCGATTTTGCCCGCGCCAAGGCTGAAGAGCAGGCCAGTCGTTGTTCGCAATGCGGGGTGCCGTTCTGTCAGTCGCATTGCCCGCTGCACAATAATATCCCCGACTGGCTGCGCATGACCGCCGAGGGGCGTCTGGAAGAGGCCTACGCCTTGTCTCAGGCAACCAACAGCTTTCCCGAAATCTGTGGGCGCATTTGCCCACAGGACCGCCTGTGCGAGGGGAACTGCGTTATCGAACAGGCTGGCTTTGAGACGGTGACAATCGGCGCCGTGGAAAAATATATCACTGATACCGCGTGGCAGAACGGCTGGGTCAGGCCGATTGCGCCAACAGTTGCGCGCACGGAAAGTGTCGGAATCATCGGCTCGGGGCCCGGTGGGCTGGCCGCGGCCGATCATCTGCGCCGTGCTGGCCTTCAGGTCACGGTTTATGAACGCGCGGACCGGGCAGGAGGGTTGATGACCTACGGAATTCCCGCATTCAAGCTGGAAAAAGAGATCGTCATGCGGCGGGTAAAACAGCTTGAGGACAGCGGCGTGAACTTTGTTTTGAATTGCGCCGTCGGAACCGATATTGCCTTTGCCGACCTTTGCGTGCGTCATGATGCAGTGTTGATTGCTACCGGCGTTTACAAGTCCCGCGATCTCAGCGTGCCGGGGGCCGGGCTGGGTGGAATTGTGCGCGCGATCGACTATCTGACGGCCTCCAATCGGGTGAATTTTGGTGATACGGTTCCCGAGATCGACACCGGCCAAATCTCGGCCGCAGGCAAGCGCGTCGTTGTAATTGGTGGCGGCGATACGGCGATGGATTGCGTCCGCACGGCAATCAGGCAGGGGGCGACCTCGGTCAAATGTCTGTACCGGCGTGACCGTGCAAACATGCCCGGCAGCCAGCGTGAAACGCGCAACGCCGAGGAGGAAGGGGTCGAGTTCGTCTGGCTGACGACGCCCCGCGCTTTTGTCGGCGAAGGCCGTGTCACGGGTGTGCGTGTGGCCCGCATGCGTCTGGGCGCGCCCGACGCCAGTGGCCGCCAATCCCCCCAAGAGATCGAGGGGGCAGATTATACCGAGCCTGCGGATCTGGTCATCAAGGCGCTGGGCTTCTTGCCGGAAAACCTGCCCGAGGACTGGAATGCGCCAGATCTTTCGGTCACCGACTGGGGCACGTTAAAGACAGATTTCCTGACCCACCGCACCCCGACCAAGGGGGTCTATGCGGTCGGGGATATCGTGCGCGGGGCCTCTCTGGTGGTCTGGGCGATTGCCGATGGCCGTGCGGCGGCTGCCTCGATCCTTGCCGATCTGGACAAGGCCCAGGCCGCAGCGCGGGTGGCGCCATGAGCGCAACCCACGACCGGACCGGACGCTGCATGTGTGGCGCGGTCACGCTGACCGCCCGCGGTGTTCCCGACGAATTCGGCGCCTGCCACTGCGACATGTGCCGTCGCTGGACGGGTGCCGCGTTTCTTGCAACTGCCGTGCCCGAAGGAAATGTCCGCTTTTTTGGCACTGAACATATCAAGCGCGTGCAATCCTCGGCCTGGGCCGAGCGCGCCTGGTGCGACCTTTGCGGCACCCACCTCTGGTACAGGGTGACTGACGGAGGCGTCTGGAGCGGTAATTTCGAGCTGCCCATCGGCCTCTTTGACGATACCGCCGGGATGCGGCTGGTGAGCGAGATTTACCACGACGTCAAGCCCGACGCTTTTGCGTTTGCCGGCGACACCAAGAAAATGACCCGCGCCGAAGTGTTTGCAAAATTCCGCCCGGGCCATGTTTCCAAGGAGCAATCCAATGACACGATTTGACCAGAACTGGGCCGCAACCGAACAGAAAAAACGCCAGCGGATCGCTGCAAAAGGCATGTATTGCCCCGAGGACGAACATTCCTCGTGCGGGGTTGGCCTTGTCGTATCTGTTGACGGCACACCCAGCCGTCAGGTGGTGGAAAATGGCATCAAGGCGCTAAAGGCGGTCTGGCATCGCGGCGCCGTGGATGCGGACGGAAAAACCGGGGATGGCGCCGGGATACACGTGCAAATTCCAGTTCGCTTCTTTTACGACCAGATCCGGCGCACTGGCCACGAGCCCGATGAAAACACCCTGATTGCGGTTGGCCAGATTTTTTTGCCGCGGACCGATTTTGCTGCGCAAGAGGCCTGTCGTACGATCATCGAAGCCGAGGTTCTGGCGATGGGCTATGCCATATACGGATGGCGGCACGTCCCGGTCGATGTCAGTTGCCTCGGCGAAAAGGCCAATGCCACCCGCCCCGAGATTGAGCAGATCCTGATCTCGAACGCAAAAGGCGTGGATGAAGAAGCATTCGAACGCGAGCTTTACATCATCCGCCGCCGCATTGAGAAACAGGCGGCCGCGGCGCGGGTCAAGGATCTTTATATTTGCTCACTTTCGTGCCGTTCGATCATCTACAAGGGCATGATGCTGGCCGAACAGGTCTCGGTCTTTTACCCGGATTTGCAGGACGAGCGCTTTGTCAGCGCATTCGCCATCTATCATCAGCGGTATTCCACCAATACCTTTCCGCAATGGTGGTTGGCGCAGCCGTTTCGCATGCTGGCCCATAATGGCGAGATCAACACGCTGAAGGGCAACCTCAACTGGATGAAGAGCCATGAAATCCGCATGGCCTCGGCCGCATTCGGAGATCACGCCGAAGACATCAAACCGATCGTTGCCGATGGCTCCAGCGACAGCGCCGCACTGGATGCGGTATTCGAGGTCATGGTTCGGGCGGGCCGCAACGCGCCAATGGCCAAGACCATGATGGTGCCCGAAAGCTGGTCGAACTCGACCATTGAAATGCCCAAGGCATGGCAGGACATGTATTCCTATTGCAACTCGGTGATGGAGCCGTGGGACGGACCGGCGGCGCTGGCAATGACCGACGGGCGCTGGGTCTGCGCCGGACTGGATCGCAATGGTTTGCGCCCGATGCGCTATGTGGTGACCAATGACGGGCTGGTGATGGCCGGCTCGGAAAGCGGCATGGTGCCGGTGGATGAAACCGGCGTCATCGAAAAAGGGGCGCTGGGTCCCGGTCAGATGTTGGCCGTTGACATGGCCGAGGGGCGTCTTTTGCACGACCGCGCACTGAAGGACGAACTGGCTGCGGCCCGTCCGTTTGGCGATTGGGTCGGCTCGATCGTTGATCTGGAAAAGGAAACCGGACACGCCCGCGAGGCGACATTATTCACTGGCGCAGACCTGCACCGGCGCCAGATCGCCGCCGGCTTTACCATCGAGGGGTTGGAGCAGATCCTGCACCCCATGGCCGAGGACGGAAAAGAGTCCCTTGCCTCGATGGGTGACGATACCCCGCAGGCGGTCCTGTCCGACCAATACCGTCCGCTCAGCCATTTCTTTCGCCAGAACTTCAGTCAGGTCACCAATCCGCCCATTGATAGCCTGCGCGAATATCGGGTGATGAGCCTGAAAACCCGGTTCGGGAATCTCAAGAACGTGCTGGATGAGGACAACTCGCAAACCGAAATCCTGACACTGGAAAGCCCGCTTGTGTCAAACGCAAAGTTTGTCGAGATGGTGGCACATTTTGGACCCGCCGCAGCCGAGCTGGACTGCAGCTTTGCCCGCGACGGGGGCGACGGCACGTTGCGCGCGGGGCTGGAAAAACTGCGGGCTGAGGCCGAGGATGCGGTGCGCGCCGGTGCCATGCATCTGATCCTGACCGACCATCACCAAGACACCGACAAGGTCGCAATGCCGATGATTCTGGCCACCTCGGCAGTGCATTCGCATCTGACACGCAAGGGCCTGCGCACCTTCTGCTCGCTCAATGTGCGGGCTGCCGAATGTATGGACCCGCATTATTTTGCGGTTCTGATCGGCTGTGGTGCAACCACAGTCAACGCCTATCTTGCCCAGGATTCGATTGCCGAGCGGGTCGAGCGGGGTCTGCTGGAAGGGCCGCTTGACGTGGCGGTGGCCCGATATGGCGAGGCGGTCAATCAGGGACTGTTAAAGATCATGTCAAAGATGGGAATCTCGGTCATCTCCTCTTATCGGGGGGGATTGAATTTTGAGGCGGTGGGCCTTAGCCGCTCGATGGTGGCCGAGTATTTCCCGGGCATGCACAGCCGCATTTCCGGCATCGGGGTCACCGGAATCCAGCATAAGATCAGCAAGGTTCATGCTCGGGGCTGGCGCAGCGGGGCAACGGTTCTGCCCATTGGCGGCTTTTACAAATCCCGTGCCGACGGCGAGAAACACGCGTGGCAAGCCCAGAATATCCACCTGTTGCAAACCGCCTGTGAGCGGGCCTCGTTTGACCTCTGGAAACAATACGCGGCAAAAATGCGCGCCAACCCGCCGATCCATTTGCGCGATCTTCTGGATTTCAAGCCACAGTCTCGTCCGGTCCCGCTGGAAGAGGTCGAGTCGATCACCGCTATCCGCAAGCGTTTCGTCACCCCAGGGATGAGCCTTGGCGCCCTCAGTCCCGAAGCGCACAAAACGCTGAACATCGCGATGAACCGCATCGGCGCGAAATCCGACAGCGGTGAAGGCGGCGAGGATCCGGCCCATTTCACGCCCGAACCCAACGGCGACAACCCCAGCGCCAAGATCAAGCAGGTTGCCTCGGGCCGCTTTGGCGTGACGGCCGAGTATCTGAACCACTGCGAAGAACTTGAAATCAAGGTTGCCCAGGGGGCCAAGCCCGGCGAGGGCGGCCAGCTGCCCGGCATCAAGGTGACCGAGCTGATCGCGCGTCTGCGCCACTCGACCCCCGGCGTGACATTGATCAGCCCACCGCCGCATCACGACATCTATTCGATCGAAGATCTGGCGCAGCTGATTTATGATCTCAAGCAGATAAACCCTCGCGCCAAGGTCACGGTCAAACTGGTGGCGGCCAGCGGCGTCGGCACGATTGCCGCCGGCGTTGCAAAAGCCAAGGCCGATGTGATCCTGATCTCGGGGCACAATGGCGGTACCGGGGCCAGCCCGGCCACCAGCATCAAATATGCCGGCCTGCCTTGGGAAATGGGGCTGACCGAGGCGCATCAGGTGCTGGCCATGAACAAGCTGCGCGACCGCGTCACGCTGCGCACCGACGGTGGCCTGCGCACCGGACGTGATATTGTCATCGCCGCCATGATGGGGGCCGAGGAATTCGGCATCGGCACTGCAGCCCTGATCGCCATGGGGTGCATCATGGTGCGCCAATGCCAAAGCAACACCTGCCCAGTTGGCGTTTGTGTGCAGGACGAGCGACTGCGCAAGAAATTTACCGGGACGGCCGAGAAAGTCGTCAATCTGATCACCTTTTATGCACAGGAAGTGCGCGAGATTCTGGCCAGTATCGGCGTCCGCAGCCTCGATGAGGTAATCGGGCGTGCCGACCTCTTGACTCAGGTCAGCCGTGGCTCGGCGCATCTGGACGATCTGGACCTGAACCCGATGTTGCTGTCGGTCGATGAAGGGCACCAGATCCGATATGATCGCAAAAAGGCACGTCAGGACGTTCCCGACACGCTGGACGCGGAAATCATCAAGGATGGCGCACGGTTTTTCGAGGACGGCGAAAAGATGCAGCTGTCTTACACGGTCCAGAACACCCACCGCACCATCGGAGCGCGGGCCTCCAGCATGATCGTGCGCCGATTTGGCATGCGCAACACCCTGCAGCCGGACCACCTGACGGTCAAGTTGTCCGGTTCCGCCGGCCAATCGTTAGGGGCATTTGCAGCGCCCGGGCTAAAGATCGAGGTCTCAGGGGATGCCAACGATTATGTCGGCAAGGGGCTGTCCGGCGGAATCATCGTTGTGCGCCCGCCCCTGATTTCGCCGCTGACAGCAGCCGAGAATACCATCATCGGCAACACCGTTCTTTATGGCGCAACCGATGGCAAGCTGTTTGCAAACGGCCGCGCGGGTGAACGTTTTGCTGTGCGCAATTCCGGCGCTCAGGTCGTCGTCGAAGGCTGTGGAAGCAATGGATGCGAATACATGACCGGCGGCGTTGCCGTCATTCTTGGCGAAATCGGAATGAACTTTGGCGCTGGCATGACCGGCGGGATGGCCTATCTCTACGACCCCTATGGCCTGTCGGCCGAGCAGGTAAATACCGAATCTCTGGTGCTCACCCCGCTGGCCTCGGCCCATTGGGAGGATCAGTTAAAACCCCTGATCGAGCAGCATCTGGCCGAGACCGGCAGCCCTCGCGCCCGGGATATCCTGCTGAACTGGGATCGTGAGCGCAGCCGCTTTCTGCAGGTTTGCCCCAAGGAAATGTTGGCCCATCTGCCGCATCCGCTGACGGATGACACGGCAAGCCTGACGGCCTGATGGGCGAATTCCCGGCCGGATCTTTACCTCGTCCGGTCGGGGAGAATCCTGCGCAATCCGCGCACCGGCACATCGGCTGGGCTGTTTCACCGTAAGCGGCGCGCACGCATGGGAATCGCTTGAGATCTTATTCGGTTTTCGAGATGGCCGAGAAGAGATATTCGTCATCCCAAGCGGCTGTTTTTCTTTGGACTTTCAAACTTGCCCTGTCGTTGATCTGTTTGAAGATGTTGAGGGCAGCTTGCCGGATCACGGCTATTTGCCAGCCCGTTGCCGGTTCGCAGGCGCATCAGGCCGTCGTGAAAGACCACATCCATGACCCAGTGCAGGGTAAACGGTGCGAGCACCCCATCCATTTCCAGCCTTTTGCCCCTCGCAAGATTCTGATCTGATTTGCCGAGATCGGTAATTTGGAGGGTAGCACCAAATGGAGCAACATTTGTTAGGGGAG